>ENA-UPSM01004280-UPSM01004280.1-activated-sludge-metagenome-genome-assembly--contig:-NODE-4280-length-15240-cov-6.116167_pt1 | contig 15240 bp, 36 predicted proteins | sample MGYA00238181_ERZ773283 | MGnify/ENA primary metagenome ERZ773283 (study PRJEB29023, sample SAMN05720199) | activated sludge metagenome | isolation source: Anaerobic digester | place: Japan...
CCGTTGATCGTTTCCACCGTCCCGATCAGAGTGTGAACCATCGCCTGCGAACGTTCACCGTGCGCCTTCACCAGCTGTCCCTGCTCAACGCTCATCTGGCCAGCCTCGATCAGCTTCGTAGCGTTCTCCGTCATGGACACCGTATAGGTGGTGAGCGCCGCTACCAGCTGGCTCATCTCCGTTACGGACAGTTCCAGCTTGGCGTTGTCGCCGTTCGTATCTACAAGTCTCATATCACTACCTTACACGGAATCGGGTGGGCTGTCAAGTAGAATCTAAGTATGTCGAAGATGAAGCCTGTTTATATTGTGTGGCGTGACGCTCACGCTTGCTACCCGTCCTGGGCTGAAGTAGGGTCCATCGAACCCGGTGAGTTTACATGCGAAACAGTCGGATGGCGACTCCCTAAGGACACCAAGCCCGGATGGACTGTCATCGTCCTGAACCGCACACAAACAGGTTTGGTCGGGGACGGTATCGCTATCCCCAACGAAATGATCGTCAGTTGTGACGTTCTGAAGATTCCGAAGTCTGAAGCGCCAGAGTGATCAGTTCGTTCCGGTGATCGTACTCCCGGTGCGCTTGTTCAATCGCTTCACGATACGCCGCGTTAGCTTTGATCAAAGCCTCATCGTGGCGTTCATCGGAAATCGTGAACAGCTTCCTTGCTTCCGCCTCATTCATCGAACGATGGTGTAACTGTCGTCATCCATGACACCTAGCGTATCAAGGAATTGATCGACTGTCAAGTGGTATTTGCATACCCGTCCGGCTGACACGGTACTGTTCCCGTCGCTCACGCTCAAGTGAAGTCGTCCGGGTGGTGAAGTGGTCCCCAGTCCGTACATACTCATCTTCACCGAAGGCACGTCCACCGGTCGCCGTTGAGTGTTCCGTCCGTGAACATCCACATACTCCGGGTCGTTCACATAGCTGCGGTCCAGGTACGGTTCGCCCTTAGCGTTCGTCCGCTGCAACGCTTTCACCATACCGAACTTGATCCGGTAGGAGGACCCGTATGCGACCGGCCAGAACCCAACGTCCCCCGGACGCATCAGCTGTCCTAGCGGGTCCGTCCAGCTTGGATAGTGGCGCATCGCCTCATAGTCCGGTAACCGTAGATCAACCTCAGGCATGTTTTCCTTTCAACCGAGTACAAACATGATAGCAGCTGGAATCCCATATAGCAAGCCCGCAACGATCAATAACAGAAGTATCACAACAAAGAGCCAACCGGGTCCCCCATCTTTCGGGGGTTTAGGTTCTGCGTTCTCCCATGATGTTGCGATTAGGTTAACGACATGATGCCTCAACCGTTCACCCCTGCCATGATCGCCGCGAGCCGATCGTTGTTCACGACCAACGGGTCACCAGAACGAAGCGAACCCTTGTAACGCAAGGCTACCACGGAACCGCCCGGATCGTCAAATCGGCGGTCGTTCGTATCGCCATCGACCATACCGGCGAACGGTAGCGGGCGAAGCTCAGAAGCGCCGCGGGGCTTACCGCCCTTGACATCGACCACCACCGCGACGGAACGACCCGAAGCGACTTCGCGGGCGATACCGGTAGCGGTAGAACGCTCCGTGACAGAGTACGTCAGAGCGTACTTCGCGGGCATCGTAGCGACCGGTCGCGAACGAACGGAATGCTTTGTGTAATCGTAGAACTGAACGTCAGAGTAGCGATCCCAGAACCACGCGGGGAGAACGCGTTCCCATCGGATATCAGAGAATCCGTTCAGCCGCACCGCTAGATCACGCTTGTTCAGTTCACGATCCAGAGTGTGAACGAGAAGCGAAACGAACGCTCGCGGGTCGCCCACAAGAAACGCGGTGCGAGCCTGTCGCGCCCGGAGCACCGCGGGGAACAAACCGTTACCGCTGAACGCTACGCAATGAGCGCGGCATGATTCGGTTGAGAAAGGGCAGACATCCGCGATACCGCTTGCGGAATGAGGCGCGAGAGCCAACATGATCAGCGCTACACCTTCCCCCTTCGCAAGTTTCTCGTTCTCTCCCTCATCGCTCAGGAGCTTACCGGCTGTCTTCGCGAAGCCGAATGTGCTACGATGTTCCGCATAGGTCAGTTCTGCGTCGCGGCGCGTCATCATGTCATCGGGTGTCATCCCCGCGAGGGATTCGATCAGGTGGCTTTCAAGTGATCCGTAGTTCTGCATGACGCCAGTATGACAAACAAAGCAAGGGATGTCAAACGATTTGTCTGGAATCTTCGAAGAAAACCCCGATGTCACGGAGAGTGACATTCGACCACGGACGGTGGCAGCAAATGATTATTCTGTGTTCATGACAGAATTTCATTCAGGACCTCGCGTCGGGTCCCAGGACGAGACGGGACGGACAGGGACGCACACTGTGGACGTTCCTGATGGAGTCCGGGACGGAAGTCCTGCCCTCACTGTGGACTCACCCGAAGGTGTCCGGGACGCTCCCACTGTGGACAGTTCGCGTGGTGTCCGGGGAACATTCTTCACGGATGGGCGGCAACTAGGAAATTTGGTGGACTACACTGATGGTGCTATGGGATTACATATGCCATATGAGGAACGGCTTGTGGAGTTTCATGAGACTTTACCAGCGGATTATGAACCACCTGCTCTTATCAGCATGGAGCGTTGGCCCACATGTTTCAACTACCGGCTGTTCCCTTACGCTGATGATCTTATCACGATTGAGATCCGGCGTCAACTAGTAGTTGAGATTGTTGATATGCTCTATGAAATGCTGGATGATAGTGTAAGACGGACAGGGACACCAGAAAATGCAGAAGACCCGTCCATTTCTGAACGGGTCCAACCAGATGTTTATACGAGGAACTCGGTTACATTGTTCCCTGAATTGGCTTGGCATCAAGCATCTGAGTAGCGAGACGTGCCTTCGTAAGGATCGTGTCAATGGACACGCTGTAAACCTCTACAGCCTTACGCACAGATGTACCGAAGCCTTCTGTGTCTGAGTCGGTTGGGTTCTCAACGGTGGTGTCCATGATTGTTCAACGCTTCTCCTGTGGTGTGTTGTCTATTCTATACCCTCAGTCAACAGATCTGATACAAATATGATCACACCGTCACATGTCAGCCATGTTAACATAAGGTGCGTGTTCTATATGCGCTCAAAACCCCCACCAAATGGGGGAGATGAACATTATTGGTCGGCAGTGAAATAGCGGGTGTGCCGAACCTTAACGTCATCATCAGGGATCTCAGCCAAATCCTCATCATCAAGATCTTCCCATACCCAAGCAACAGAAGGCAGAATAACATCAGGGTCAACCGGTTCCACAGCAACAAGTGGAGCAGCTGGGCGCAACGACAACTCACCAAACAACGTCACATCCACCAAGTCCGAAGGGTCCCCGAAGTCCTGAGAGTCCGATACGTCCTTGAAGTCCTCGCTCATTTCTTAACCCCACAAGTCCCGCAAGTTTTCGAACCTGCTGTGTCCTTGATGAAATGGCAGTAACTGTTGTTAGGGCAACCACTGTCTTTCATCTTATTCAACTTAGGTGCAGCTGGGCCACGAGTCCCTACCGTTTCCACGTTGCTACCACCCGTATAGCGGATAACCGCATCCGAAACTGCTTTACGAATAAAGTCTGAACGGCTCATCGACAACCTTTCAGCTGCCCCATCCACCCTATCCACATCTTCTTCCTTCAGGCGGAAGTTCACCATCACCGACTTAGCCACACAACTATCATAGCACTTGACGGTTCTGTTAGGTCCATGATAAAATGGGTGCGATGATGGAAATCCGTAACGACACACAACTCAAGCAGCTACCCACAGACGCTATCATCGTAGGGTACGGTAACACAGCTGCCCCGTGGGTGAGTGTGAAACGTAAGGCAGGCTGGTGGTTCAACGTGAACAACACCGGCCCTATCCCACACAACTGGTCGTACCGGCCCGAAAAGTATAAGCTGATCTGGAAGAACGAACCTCCGCAACCTGACGGTTTCATCTGGTGGGGATGGTTAGATGATCAGCCTGCCGGTTCGATTGTTGCTGTGGATTATGCGTCTGGGCCTGCTATTTGTGTTAAGTCCGGGCGGTTCTGGAATGTGTGCCAGATGGATTACCGGTCAACACGGATGTCATCTGTGAAACTCTCAAAGAAGACCGGTTTCCGTATCCTGCATATTCCTCATCTCATTTTGGACGGAACTTCCGTTGAACTCGGCACACAAATCCCAAACGAAAGTGCTGGCCCGGTGAGCAACCCTCACAATCCCCTTTAGAATTAGGGTGACAAAAAACGGGCCTCGGCACCAAAAACCAAAACGCCTTGACAAAACCCACCGAAACAGGTATCATAGACACATGGACTTCGACGCAGGCGTAATCTGCCTTTACATCATCCTCATCCTCGCTGCCCTCATCGGTGGCCCCCATCACAGCAGGCGAACTCACCATCGGACTCATCATCTACGTGATCATCTCCATCCTGCTCGACATCCTGTAGGCTGCGGGAGCAGCTAACAAGACGTGACCCTCATCCAAGACCTCCAAAACATGCGTAACCTACACCTCACAGAGAGCGGAATAGCCAATCTACTAGGGGAAGCAGTAGAAGCATTAGCCCAATATGAAGGGGAACCTGTACCTGAACCTGAAAACCCACGGGAAGCATTACAGGAAGCATTAAACCGTATCCGCAAACTCTGATCTCGTTTCGTTCCTCACACAAAACTGTCTTACCACAACACAAACAACATGTGGGCGGGCCGCAGATTTCTGGGGTTTTTCCAGATTTCTGGGGTTTTTGCTGACTGACCCTGTTTTCGGTGGTTTTTTCGAAGATCGGTCTTGACAGGGCGGGTTGTGTTCTTGTAAGATAGGTTCATGGCAGAACGTACTGTACGTGAAATCTTGGATGCTCTTACCTTTGTTGTCGGTGATGTTGGGGAAGCTCTTCGTTATGAGGTTGCTTGTGGTTGGTCTTTGGCGCAGGATTTGGAGGATGATGTTGCTGAGTTGCGTTCTGCGTATGAGTTGGAGCAGCGCTCTGCTGGTCGCTTTTCTCGGCCCATCCCATCTGACCCTCCTGTGATTGTGTTTGAGGTTACTTCAGAACCGTTCTCCCCTGAGACTCTTCTCGCAGCCATCCCATCAGACCCTGTTCCACTATGGAACCTTCAAAAAGAATACGGCCGATGACAGACTTCACCCAACTCCACTGTTCAATCACCTGACGGGCTAATCGACTTTTGGAAAACCCCAAACGGAACCACCTACAGTATGCCTCAGCTGTACCGTAACCATGTTCAAGCGGTTGTTGATGCTGCTTATGGTGCAGGTCATTGTAATGAGCGTGCGATTCAGGATCGTTGCGCCCAGATTTCCTCTTCCCGCCCATCCCACGGGAACTAACATGCGTTTCTTGTTTCATCTTATCTCTACCATCTTGTTCGTAGGTGGTATCCTCGGAATGTGCGCCACCTACCCGTAACCCCTACTTTCCGTTAACCACCCTGAACTTATGTCATTCCCATGACAACCCGTTTGCTGTATATACAGGGTAGATTAAATCCTGCCCCCGAAACCTCTTAACACCCACCCATCCATCAGGTAGAATCGACTCATGATCCTCGGAATTATCCTAACCATCGTCAACCTCGGTTCGTTCGCAATCGCCATCTGGAACGAATCTGTTATCACAACAGTATTCGCCATCTTCGGTCTGGTAGCTAGCGTCTTTCTCATTTTGAACGGCGCTTACGAAATCTCAGAAACCTCGCGACGTCTCACCGACCTCGGGTACGATAACGTGACTGTCAATATCAACAACGACCGCGCTAACCTCGACATCAAAGGCAAGACCTACACGTGTGTTCTCAAGAAAGACAACAACGGCGATGCTCGGATCGCCAGCAAGTCAGATTGTGAACCGAAAGGGCAGGTAAGCAACTCCGTCACTCCTGAGGATTTCGAATCCAAGTGAAGTGTGGTAGACTGTTGTCATGAGAAACCCTTTCAAGCGCCGCCCACCAGTAACAGCCGAACCACTCATTCCACTTAACCGTGAAGAATGGATTGAACTCAAACTGTGGGCAGCTAAGACAAGGCTAGAAGAACTAGCCGCAGAAACCCAAGAGGTAGAACTTGATCATAACGATCTTGTGTACCTTCAATCAAACCCTGGTGTGTATGGCATTGGCGCAACCATCATCCCCGAAGAAAACCGTGCCTCATCCAACCCGGAAGCCGCTAAGGTGCTTGCGGAACGTAAACGACCCTGGAACTAACATGACCCATGATACACTGCTCTCGTTCGGTACCACCCTTATCGTGATGAACTCGATCTTCGTGATCATGTTCCTCGCTATGGGTAGCGTACCTTTCGCCAACATCTTCCTTCTAGGGTGTGGCATCGGATGCGTACTCGGAGCGTAATGAACCACTACGACACTTTCGAAGCAAAGTGTTTCTTCATTTCAAGGAACATAGCTTTCTGTTTCGTACCGATCCTCGCGTTCGCTGTGTTCTGCCATCTGACCACACTGATCGTACTATCAGCGATCATCGCTGGTGTAGCGATCGCATCAATGTGGGCGTCAGCGATCGTCGGGCTGGCATTCTGGGATACCTATGAGTGAAACACCTTTGATGGCGACCGCAACAGAAGTTGCCAAAGAAATCCGTGACCGCCTGTTTGCTGTTATTGAACTTGACAATCAGCTGCACCGTCTTATCGACAAGATTGTTGTTGAAGAACAAATCAACGCTGAACAAGCAGAGTTTATTCACCAAAGATATGATCTTGAACAGGTTCTGAACGGGCTGCTGATTGTGCGGTCACTGCTGATTGATGTTCCCTCCGTGGAGAAAGTTAACTGATGATCATCGCTATGATCTGCACCATCATCTGCATCTGTACACTCATGTACGGTATCGCCGTTGACTCCAACACCCTCATCTGGATCGGTGTTGTGACGCTCGCCATCCAGCTGGTGAACATAGGGTTCTGTTACAACGATCAGATCGAAATTTATGATCAGGTTGTTCCTCAAATCAAGGGTGACCCTCTTCATGTTCGTGTTGACGGGTTCGAGAAAACCATTTCATACATGACCGAAAGCACCAACCAGTTCACATGTAATGTCAGTTGGGAAAACGACAAGTGGGTGCTCGGAAATTGTGCCCTTGACATCCGTCTCTAACTCTGGTAAGGTAGACTCATGAAGATCTGCACCGAAGTCATCATCCCTGGGCGTGAAGCCAACTTTCTGTACACGCTCGACATTGAAGAAACAGACTCGATCGCCACTTTGTTCCGCAACGGAGCTATCGAAGTAACCGCCACCATTTCTGATGGTCGCACCTTCCGTTACACACGAGTTGACAATGAGTGAACTTACGATCGGTGATGTCGTCAAAATGAAGAGCGAACATCACATGAAGAACACCTATTATCTGATCGGTAATGCCAATCAGAGTGGCGGGGAATGCAACTGCTGTCATATGGGTGTTAACTATGAACTGATCGGTAATATCTTGACGGTTCTCTGATCCGCTACAAGGGCGGAATCGCCTGGAAAGCTAACAACCTGTGGCATCTGCTCGCTAAGCGGCAGCCGAACATCCTCGGAGATGCAGGCGCTTGGAGCACCGTCATCGTTGAAGTTAATGACATGAACCCTTACCGTATCGAAGTTATCGACCTGATCTTTGGTGATCAGCCTGAGGTTGTTGAAGAGATCCGCACCCTCGAACAGATCGCTTACGCTGCCAAGATGGCGAAGCGTGGCCTCCCGTACGCTATCACAGGCAGGAATATGTGATGACCCCGATTGATGTTGTAGTTACCCGATACGGAGGCATGGTTCCCATGAACCAGATCTCCTACATTGATGTTGAACCTTACCGGGATGAGAATGATCTTTGGTGGTTTGATGTTGAAACGTCAGGTGGTAAACCACGCGAGATCGGCGGGTTCAAAACCGAGAAGATCGCTGAAGCATGGCTTCTCACCCATTTCGCAAAGGTGTGGGTATGAGATTCCGTTCTGACCTTGAAGCAATCTATTTCACCATCGGTGAACTCGACCAGATTGCACGTACAATCACCGACGACCAGAACGCTGACGAAGCAAACATTCGTCTACAAGCAATTGATGCCCTAGTGGAACTTGAGGCTTACGTGAACACACGTATGAACGTAACATTCGAAGACATTGTGGATGCACCCAACGGTGCCACCATCCGATCCACCGTTAACAACGATGTTTTCCTGAAGACCCAAGGTGTTTGGGTTCAGCTTGGCGTTAACAACATCGACTGGAAATGGGAGAACGGCGAAGTGACAACCGGCACCATGCCTCTTGTTGTGTTTTCTAACGTTGCTGTTGCGCAGCTGGATGATATGGAGTATCATCTGAGTACCCTGGTGACGCCGTGAAGCGCCACGAACGATACCGGGTACAGTTGGATAGCGGAGACATCTACAGGGCTGAGGATGGCCGTACGCGGTTCTCTTTCCTTGACGCCGCATCCATCAGGAATCGAATCAACGCATGGAGAGTAATCAAGTGATTATCACCGCACCACAGATCTTCGAACTGGCTCACGGTTCGATCGTAACCACCCCACAACATGACGGGCGACCGATGGTTGGGGTTGTCATTGAGAACCCTGGGCGTTCCGACGATTCACGCTCCCATGTGGAGTGGAGCAACGGTTTGTGGTGGGCGCTTGACGCAGGTCAGGTTTACGAGATCGGTCAAGCTATGTACCTTGGCACTCCTGTTGTTCAGCTTCACGGTGATATTCGGGTTGTAGAACAGGCATGAGCGGTCATCCTTATCTTTTGCATCTTACCGATGATGAACTTCTGGCACTTCACTGTGAAGCGGTAGAACTTGCCGGTGACACCTCTTTTTCTGACCCTCTCGAAATCGCTCCGAACCTTATTCAGCTTCACGCAACCTTGCTTTCAGGTAACACCGACTACGGTCGGTATGATCGGCTTCAGATGGTTGCAGATTGGGTTCGTATCGAATACATGGATCGTATTGTAGATAGACGATCTAATGTCTGAACTCAACGATCACACCCTTAACCTTCTGGCTCAATCTCACCTGTACGCTCGTACTCACGCCAAGGGTTTCACAAAGAAACGTTACGAAACCAGTTACGCCAACCTGTTCAAAGCGCACCTTTCAGGTGTGGAAGCTGCCCTTGACTGGGTTGAGGGTGTTAGGATCTCAGCATGACAGTTAAGGAACTGTACCCGCATACCGTTTACGGGTCAGAAGACTATGTGTTTGATGGTAAAGTTCGTTTCGAACGTTTCCATCTTGGCTCCGGTAGCACCCGTCACGTGTACGGTGTTGGCAAGTACGCTGTCAAGGTACCGAACCTGAATAAGCGCCCCACAAGGTGGCGTGGCATGTTCCTGCGGGGTGTGTTGGCGAACCGCAGCGAATGGAAGCAGCGGAAGAGACACGATGTTGTGCGCCCGCTAGCGACCCTGTTCTGGGTCATTCAGGTGTACCCGAAGGTTGACCCGATCCCTGATGTTTCATGGAACTTTTGGGATAAGACTGTTCGTAAGGATCTGATTGCAGCTGGGTACAGCAAGGAAGAGTCGAAGCCTTCCAGTTGGGCTTTCAACTACGAACCCGTGTGGATTCTCACCGGCAATCTTCCACCCCGTTACCTGCTGATCGACTATGATCGTTGCTGGGATGAACCGATGGGTTGGCTCGGCAAGTATCAAGAATGGCGTGACGAATGGATCTACAGTCGTTACATGAAGGGTAAGCGATGAGCGCAGTATTGCCTTTTGATCTGAATGATGCAGCCGAAGCATTCGAAGATCTCACATACAATGTCGACAAGCTCCTAAAGCTCGGGTGCAGGCAGAACGTCTGTTCCAAGCGTGGAACGCCGAAGAGCTTGCTAAGCGTGAACCACCGAAGTCTCTGGCAAGATATCTGAGCAGCTAGTTGACAAGCCAGATCTGAGTGTGCTATACTGATGTAGTCAGGGAATGCAAGTGACTTCGGTCGGTTAGTACCTGACATCATGCTCCTGTGGGCAAGCGGTCTAAGCCATTGGTCTTTCACGCCAACTATCGTCGGTTCGAATCCGATCAGGAGTACCTTGAATGTAAGGCTAGTGTGATATACTGTCACCGTGAGTTCTAGTGACACTGATTTCATCCAAGCTATCCAACACTCTGACAGTTGGCGTGAATTAGCTAAGGCACTTGACAAGTCCATTTCAGGGGCTAGCGTAAAGCTCTTACAAAAGAGAGCAGCTGATCTCAACGTTGACACTTCGCACTTTCTGAGTCGCAAAAAAGGTGGCGGGCGAAAGCACACGACCGAAAAACTCTTAACAGTAGATTCCAACGCCAGTAGTTCTGCACTCAAAAATCGCCTGCTCGCTGAAGGCTTCCTTGAGAACGTGTGTTCTGAGTGCGGCCAACTCCCGGAATGGAACAATAAGCCGCTAGTTCTCCAACTGGATCATATTAACGGGCAAAGCAGCGACAACAGGATCGAGAACTTGCGTATCCTTTGCCCGCATTGTCATACGCAAACGGAAACTTGGGGCAGCAGAAGAACCAAAAAGCCAGACAATTTCTGTCTGGGTTGCAGCGTCGTAATCAACCGCCGTTCTGAACGGTGTGGGTCTTGTGCCTCTAAATTAAGGCATCTTCGTCAGACTAAGGCAACCTACCCGTCACTAGATGAACTCTCGGAAATGATCGAAAGAGAAAGTCTAGTCAAGGTGGGAGCCAAGTTGGGGGTGTCTGATAACGCTGTGCGTCATTATCTTGCCAGCAGAGGAAAGAAAGTGGTCAACAAGAAAGTGGTTGACATCTAAGCAGTTGCGTAGTATCGTCTTCACATGAAGTCGTGCGAAGGATCTGGAACCAATCCGTTTGACAACCAGACAACCGTGTGGTAAGATGTAAGTACATGGCCCGTTAGTTTAGCGGCAAGAATAGATGCTTCTCAGGCATTTGACAGGGGTTCGACTCCCCTACGGGCTACGTCTCCAATAGTTTAATCGGTAAAACGTCGGCCATGAAGCCGAAGATCCAGCTGTGTACTCAGGGGCAAATTGTTTGGCGATGCCCAGCCTCATAACGATTCTGAGATGACGTGTTCGAATCCTGGGTGGGGAACAATGATTAACGCTACAACAAACACATTCAGTGAAACTGTCATCGCACAAGATGGCCTCACTTTGGTGGATTTCTGGGCTGACTGGTGCCCGCCATGCAAGATCTTGACGCCGATCCTCGAAGAGATCGACTATGAGAACGCTGACATCACTGTGGTGAAGGTTGACGCGGATGAGAACGTTGAGCTTTGCCGTAACTACCAGATCCAAAGCCTTCCTTCCATTCTTGTGTTCCGTGACGGAGAACTTCTAACAACACTGGTCGGTGCCCGTTCTAAGGCCCGTCTTCTCGAAGAAATTGCAGGATACTAATGCTGTACAACCATATCACCGCTGAAGAAATCCCGTTTGAGGATGGCTCAGCTGTTTGGGAGGTCTTTCCTAAGCCTGGCCGTAAGGTTGTGGCTGTGAAGCTCCGTGAGGGTGCCACGCTGCACGCTCCTGGTAAGTGGTGGGATGCCCATGTGACGAAGCCTGGCACCTATCTGATGGGTTCTGAGCCTGCCGATGTGTATCCGAACGACGAAACCGAGCAGACTTACATTGAGGTTGAGGGTAAACCTGACCCGGATGTTCTGGATTCTATCTCTTCATTGATTCCACGGAATCTTTGGGAGGGTGAACCGGTCGTGATGATGAAGTCTCGCCCCATTGAAGTCATCGGCATTGTTGCCGAACTTACCCTTGAGACTGCCGAGGGTAATGTTCCTCTTGAAGCTGGCGATATCGTCGTGCGATCCACCGACCGACACGACCGCGTATGGCGCATCAAGCCAGACACCTACGACAAGATCTACGGGCTTGGTTGGTCAGTTTAGTAGTGTTGGCGGTACTGGAAATTATTGACATTATCAAGAAATTGTGGGGCTAAACAGCAATCTACAACGCAACGTTGCGATTCTCATCGCTTACATTGCTGTTTAAGACCTATTCTAAACTTACAGCAAAGAAAGTGCGAAGACTGATGGCACATTCAAATTCATGGTTAGTGGAACGTCTCGACTGGTTCCTAAACCATTCCGAAGAGCAACGTAGATGGCTTGACAGTGCCCCATCAGGCACAACTTTCTGGCTTCCTGAAGTTCGGAACACCTTAGCTGCCGTTGATCATAAGGTTGATAGCGCTTACAAGCGTGGGCGTTCCGAAGCAACCATCGAAATGTGTGTGCTTTATTCGAAAGTGATGAATAACTAATGACTGATGTTCATACTGAGCATTGCTGCTCACGTCACGGCTGTAAGTATGGTGATTGGAATGGCAAGGGTCAGCCTCTTGCACCACCGTTCCAGTCGCCCGACCGCATTTGCACTGTCACTTCAGGTGCCGAACCACAATCGTATCCGTGCGAAGATTGCGGCTATGAAGACATGGAAACAGCACGAACCCTGAAACGTCTTCTCAGTGATGGTCGGTTCGGTTTCGTAGCCGAAACAAAAGCGACTATCGAAGGTGTTATTGCTCAGCTGACAAAGCCGTACCCGTGGCTTGACATCGACAACCCACGCTGGTAAACTGTTCATATGGAACGCACCGACCTTATCTACATGCTTCGTGGCCCCTCAGATGAACTCGCTATGTTCCTGACGGTTCACCAGAACACGCTCCCTGAGATCTTTGCGCTTAAGACGCTAAGCGAAACCGCTGGCGGCGACATGCACAAGGATAACTTCGCTCACACCATCCAGGTGGTGCGTCAAGCTCTTGAACGTGACGCTGACGACGAGACGCTGCTTGCTGCGCTCTTCCACGACATCGGTAAGCCTCTGACCCGTTCGTTCTCCAAGGGTAAGGTGATGTTCCACAACCATGAGATCGAAGGCGTCAAGGCTCTTAAGGCCCGCTTCCGTGAACTTGGTTGGAAGATCGGCAACATCCCCGATATCATCTTGAACTCTTCACGTATGCAAGCGTACGATCACAGTGTCGCAACCGACTCTGCTGTTCGTCGCATGAACTTGGAGATCGGTGATCTTTGGGGGCCGTCGATGATCCTTGCACGTTCTGACGTTACGTCAAAGCACCAGCGTGTGCATGATCGTGTGCAGGCTTCGTTGAACAGGCTTGAAGCTCATGTTGAGGCGGTTGCGATCGCTGATGCTGAAGCTGCGTTTCGGCCTGTTCTTGATGGTCATGACCTTATGGAAATGGGGTTTACTCCTGGTCGTGAGTTGGGTAAGGCTCTCACATGGTTGCGTTGGCAGAACGTTGAAGGGCATTTGACTTCTCCTGAAGCTGCTCGTGACGCTATTCGTGAGCGTTTCCTTGACAACAGCACCGAAAGCTGATAGGGTATTCTCATGACTCACCCAGATCTTGTTGTTACTGAAGCTACACCAGCTGAGATTCGTGAGCGGGTTGCGCGTGTTCGTGCGGAACTCCGCTCCGAATCTCCGGTGTGGAACCAGTATTCTTTTCATGAAGCAAATTCGTTTGGTCAGGATTTGCTTGACGAACTTGACGCTAAGGGGCTTTGATGACAATCATTATCATTGCGGTCATCCTTATGCTTATGGTGCCGATCGGTTGCAACTGCATTGCAGAAGCTACCAAGAACCCAACATGGTTTATCGGCACAATCGTTTCATTTATTGTTCTACTGTGTGTACTGTTGAGTCTTTTGGATCGCCACGGAGAACTAAACATTTACCAGGATCTTGGCAAGCAAGGCTGGGCGGTTCAAAATGTTACTTACAGTAGTGGTGGCAGCACTGCTCGTATCGTAGGTGACAACGGTTGGCTTGATTGCCCTCTTGAGAAGCTAAATGGCAAGTGGGTCATCCGTGATATTGATGTTTGCGCTAAAGTTAAGCCTGTGAAGCGCGACAAGATCGCCACCCCAGAGGATCTCAAGTGATTGTTCTCACTATTGTATTCGTGCTGCTTGCTCTCATGTGTATCGGTGACGACAGTGGTGGTGGCCTACTGTTCGGTGTGTTGTTCTTGGGGGCTGCGGTCTTCTGTATCATGCGCTACGAACATAATGACATGAAAGCTGATCTACGTAAAGCTGGGTTTGAACTCATCGACTCTGACACCGCAGGTCTATCCTCACGCAACAAAGCAAACGTGACCGTGGAGGCAAACGGCAATACCTATCGTTGTTCTGCTGAAGACATTGACGGTACATGGAAGATCGTTGACAAAGATTCCTGCAAGGAACAACCTGTCGTTCATGAACCTAAGGATCTTGAGAACCAGTAATCTGGTATAATGACATCATGGCAAACCCTGAACCACCAGCTGTTGTTATCCGGGAAACAGAACAAATCCTGTCAGATAACACAACAGACCCAACAACCCTAACCGCTTACCTCACTAGGGTTTTGGTTTGCCTGAAGAACGTGACCGGGTTTGTATCTGAGTTGCCACCTGAAATCACAGAGACAACACCGGAAATGAATCCTTTGATCCCATCAACGCGTGTTGCTGAGCGTGAAGATCTTGTTCAGCGAATCCAAAATCTTGTTGCCGAGGCACAGCCCAACTCAACTTCAGTCTGATAGGCTGAACCTCAGTTCAATCGTACAACGAGGCAAGTAGCCTCAGAACACATGGAGAACCAATGCCCGAACTGCCTGAAATCTTTCGCACTCTAATTGGGAAGACAGACGCTGAACCGGAGGCTCCCGAGCTACAGCGTGTCGCTGTTGTCGGCACCCCATCAGTTGCTCAGATTGTTGGATTGTTTGCTAACGCTGGCAACCGTGATGCTCTTCTGGCACCGGTTGAGAACCCTGGTGTCATCCCATACACCCCAGCTGACCTTTCCGAAGGGCTGTATCCTGAGGATTTCGCCCCGGAACCAGTTGAGGTCAGCACCGCTGACGCTGTAGCTGTAATCCAGGCGCTCGGCAACGTTGATGCTGTTGACCTTGAGATCGAAACTGATGCTCTTCCGGCTCATCCTGGCCCAACCTGGGAGCAGATCGACCAGATCCGTGAAGACCTTGAAGGTCGGGAAGTCGCTATGCCTTGGGAAGAAATCCTCAGCAATACATTTCCCGCATTCAACATTGCTGATCGCGACAACTTTGACGTCGCTGACGTTCCCGTCGACGGATGGTCGCTGTTCACTCCACGTG
>ENA-UPSM01004283-UPSM01004283.1-activated-sludge-metagenome-genome-assembly--contig:-NODE-4283-length-15234-cov-7.395019_pt1 | contig 15234 bp, 13 predicted proteins | sample MGYA00238181_ERZ773283 | MGnify/ENA primary metagenome ERZ773283 (study PRJEB29023, sample SAMN05720199) | activated sludge metagenome | isolation source: Anaerobic digester | place: Japan...
AGGTCCTGCCTACGCGGCCGCGGCGCCCGACGCATCGCGTCCTTCTAGGCGGCGACCACGTCATGCCAAGCCTGGTCGTACTGGCTCTGGAACTCGCCGACGTCCTCGTTGAGCTTGCCGTTGGCGATCTGCTTCGGGGTCGGACGCATCTGCACCTGGACCGGGTTGCTGTAGTACTTGACGCCTTCCTCGACCACGCACTGGTAGCCGATGAAGTCGGCCGCCTGACCGGCCTGCTTGGGGTCGAGCATGTGGTTGAGGAAGAGGTGGGCAGCGTAGACGTTCTCGCACGCCGTCGGGATGGCGATGCCGTCGGCCCACACGACGTACCCCTGACTGGGAAGCACGTATTCGACGCTCTCCGCGGGGACGGACTGGATCGCCAATCCGACGTCGCCGTCCCAGCAGTGCGTCAGAGCGACACCCTGGACGATGCTGCGCCGGGTGCTCACCGAGTCGTACTTGAGCACCAGCGGCTTCTGCTCGATCAGGCTCTGCTTCGCCGTGTCGAGCTCCTCCTGGCTGGTCGTGTTCGGCGAGTAGCCGTTCTTGATCAGCGCGACGCCCAGGGTCTCGCGGGGCGCGTTCAGCATCGAGATGTCGCCCTTGTACGCCTCGTCCCAGAGCTGGTCCCAACTGTCCATGGGCTGCGGGACCTTGGCGAGCGTGGCGGCGTAGCCCGTGGTGCCGAACATGTAGGGTACCGAGAACTTCTTGCCGTCCTGCTTGTCCGGGTCGTCGAACACCGGCTTTTGGAAGACGGGATCGGTGACGTACTTGAAGTTCGGGATGTGGTCCATGTCGAGCGGCTGGATGAGGCCGCTCCTCGAGAGGATCGTCACCCACATGTCCGTGGGCAGGATGACGTCGTACCCGGTGGCGCCGGCGCTGAGCTTCGCGTACAGCGCCTCGTTGCCGTCGTAGTACGTCTCCCGGACCTTGACGCCGTACTCCTTCTCGAAATCGCGAAGGCACTGCGGCGACATGTAGTCGGACCAGTTGAAGAGCGTGATCGACTTCGGCAGCGTGGTGTCCATCGCCGCTGGCGTCTCTTCGGCCCCCTTCTCTCCGCACGCCCCGAGCACGGTGGCGACGGCGGTCAGAGAGAGACCGAGTGCGATGCCGCGCTCGAGGAACTGGCGGCGTGTCAGGTCGCCGTGCGCGACCGCCTGGACGATCTTCTCGACCTCCCCCGTCGCCGTGTCGTCGTGATGCTGATCCCCGTCCATCGTCCCCTCCCGATGGTCGCCCCGCCCTTGCCGCGGGCCCCTGCATCTGTTAGTTATCCGGATGGATAACACCCGGCCGATTGTACAATCGCCAGACGCCCTGTCAACGGAAAGCCATGCCGGTGCCAGCGTGATAGCCTCGCCGCACCGGCTCCCGGAAGGGAGACCGCTCCGCAAGGGAGACCGCTCCGCAAGGGAGAAGCCTTGGACGCGAGACGCCGCGCACGGACGAAGCAGGGAAGCGCGCCGGACACCATACGGACGAGAGGGAACGAGCTCGTCACACAGGACCCGGCCGCGGAGCTCTCGCCGACGGCGCGGCGTATCCTCGCCGCGGCGCGACGCGTCCTCGCCCGCGACGGCTTCGTGGGCCTGAGCCTCGAAGCCGTCGCCACCGAGGCGGGCGAGAACAAGGCCTCGATCCGTTACCACTTCGGCAACAAGGCAGGCCTCGTCACGGCGCTCACCGACCTCGTCGTCCACGACGAGAACGTGCAACTGCTCAAGGACCTGCGCAAGGGAGGGGACGACCGCGTCGCCCTCACGATGCGCATGCATCGCCGGACGACGCTCAACGCCGCCGCTTACCGCCTCTTCTTCGACCTCTTCCCCAACGTGATCCGCGACGCGACGCTCTGGCCCCGCATGGCCGAGCTCTACCGCTGGTACCGCGAGCTCGACGCCATGGCGCTCGCCCCGGACGCAGACGAGGAACAGCGCGCCAGGGTCGAGGTGCTGACCTCGCTCACGGTGGCGATCTGCGACGGCCTCGCCATGCAGCACGTGTCGGATCCCGACTTCGACCTCGAGCCCGTGTTCACGCTCTACGAGCGCCTCGTCCGCTCCGCCCTCGCCGACCTCGGTCTGACGGCGGACGAGAAGCAGGACGAAGAGGCCGACGCCGGCCGAGGATCTACTTCTTGTGCCCCAGCAGGCGACGCCTGACCGCCGCCCGCTTCAGCCACTGGATACCTTCGGTCGGATTGAGCTCCTTCGGGCACGCCTCGGAGCAGTTCGTGATCGTGTGACAGCGGTAGACGCCGCGCTCGTTGTCCCACCGCGGCAGGCGCTCCTTGCCGCCTTCGTCGCGCGAGTCGACCTCGAACCGGTATGCCTTGAGCAACGCGGCCGGGCCGAGATAGTTCTGCTCGGTCCACACCGACGGACACGAGCTGTAGCAGGCGGCGCAGAGGATGCAGTCGATGGGCATGTTGAGCTTGTGGCGCTCCGTCGGCGACTGGGTCAGCTCGGTATCGGGCAGCTCCGAGTTGCGGATGAGCCACGGCTTGATCGCCTCGTACTTGGCGAAGAAATCGTCCATGTCCCAGACCAGGTCGCGGACGATCGGCATATGGGGCAGCGGCTCGACGGTGACACGGTCGACCCCCATGTGGAGGATGTTCGTCTGGCAGGCCAGCCGGTAGCGGCCATTGATGTACATCGCGCACGAGCCGCAGATCGACGACCGGCAGCAGTAGCGGAAGGCGAGCGAGCCGTCCTGCTGCTCCTGGATGGCGAACAGGCCCTCGAGGACCGTCATGCTGCCCTCCACCGGCACGACGAAGTCCTGGTAGAAGGGCGGCTCGCCGCTCGCGGGGTCGAAGCGCTTGATGCGGAAGGTGACGTCGCTCATCAGTACTTCCTCTCCTGCGGTTCGAACAGGCCCATGTCGACCGGTGTGTAGTCGAGCTTCGGCGGGTCGTCGCCCTCGTAGCAGGCCAGGGTGTGGCGCAGCCAGCGCTCGTCGTCGCGCTTGTCCCAGTCGGTGCGCGCGTGCGAGCCGCGCGACTCGGTCCGCACCAGTGCGCCACTCGCTATGGCGAGAGCGACGTCGAGCATCCCTTCGAGCTCCATGGTGCGGATCATGTCGAGGTTCCAGACGCCGCCCGTGTGCCGCAGCTTCGCCTTTTTGAGGCGCGCCTTCAGGCCGACCAGCTTGTCGAGGCCTTCCTTCATCGTGGCCTCGTCGCGGAAGATGCCGAAGTGGGCGCGCATGACCTCGGTCATCTCCTCGCGCACGGCGTAGGCGTCCTCGGTCCCCTCACGGCTTGCGAGATCGTCGACGTACGCTTCGACGGCGGCCGCGGCGGCGCCTACGTTCCCGTCCGGCCCCGAGCTACGCTCGTGGCCGAGGATGTCCCGCGCCGCCGCCGTGCCGGCGCGGCGCCCGAACACGATCGTCTCGAGCAGCGAATTGCCGCCCAGACGGTTGGCGCCGTGCACGCTCACGCAGGCGCACTCGCCGGCGGCGAGCAGACCAGGCATGGACGTGCGGCCGTCGACGTCGGTGTCGATGCCGCCCATCGTGTAGTGCTGGCCGGGCACGATCGGGATGGGTTCGTACACAGGGTCGACGCCCTCGAAGTGGATCGCGAGGTCGCGCGTCCCCGGCAGCCGCTCGGCCAGCTTCTCGGCCCCGAGGTGGCGCAAGTCGAGGTAGACGTAGGCCTTGCCGTCGATGCCGCGTCCTTCGTCGATCTCGGTCTGGATGGCGCGCGCGGTGATGTCGCGAGGGGCGAGCTCCATGGCCTTGGGGGCGTACTTGGCCATGAAGCGCTCGCCGTCCCTGTTGAGCAGGTAGCCCCCCTCGCCGCGGCAGCCCTCGGTCATGAGGATGTGCGTCGTGTAGAGGGTCGTGGGGTGGAACTGGACGAACTCCATGTCCTTGAGCGGGACACCGGCGTGGTAGGCCATCGCCGCGCCGCCGCCGGTGCTGATGATCGCGTTGGTCGTGGTCGAGTAGGTGCGCCCGGCGCCACCGGTGGCGATGATCACGGCCTCGCCGCGGAACTCCTCGAACCCGCCCTTCGTCATGCTGTAGGCGACGACGCCCCTGCAGACGCCGTCCTCGACGATGAGCCGGCAGACGAACCACTCGATGTACATCGTGATGTGGCGCTTGTAGGCCTGCTCGACGAGGGTGTGCAGCATGTACTGCCCGGTCTTGTCGGCGCCGTAGCACGTACGCGGATACCCGGCGCCGCCGAACGGACGCTGGGCGATACGTCCGTCGTCGAAGCGACTGAACGGACAGCCCATGTGCTCGAGCTCGTAGATAGCCGGCACGGCGTCGGTCGTCATCTGCAGGGCAGCGTGCTGGTCGGCCAGGTAGTCCGAGCCCTTCACGGTGTCGAAGGCGTGCTTCTCGGGGTTGTCGTCGTGGCCCTCGGGGTGGTTGGCGAGGGCGGCGTTGACGCCGCCCTGCGCCGCGCCGGAATGGCTGCGGCCGGGGTGGACCTGGCTCAGGATCGCCACGTCCACCCCGGCGTCCTTCGCTTCGATCGCGGCGCGCAGGCCGGCGAGCCCGCCGCCGACCACGATGAGCTGATGGTGGATCACGTCGTCACCCCCTCAGCTAGCCCAGACCCAGAGGGCCCAGAGACCGTAGGTCGCGGCGACGATGCCGACGATCCAGAGCACGGCGTCGAAGACGCGTCGACCGGCGCCGCTGAGCCCCCAGTCGAGCACGACCATGCGCAGGCCGTTCAGCCCGTGGTAGAGCACCGCGAGCAGCAGGACGACGTCGTTGACGAGGACGGCGCCGGAAGCGAGCCGGTCGCTGATGTCGGCGAACGTCAGCGGGGCGCTCCCGAACAGGTGCGTCAGCACCAGGTGGATCATGATCGTCACAATGACGAGGACGGCGGTGACGCGTTGCGTGAGCCAAGGCCACATGCCACCTTCGTTCCGGGCGAGGACTTCATCCTTCATCACGTCCACCTCCCGCTAGAAGATCGAGGGCCAGGCCCGCCACACGAACACGACGAGAGTCGCCGCAGCGACCGCCATGCACGCCCAGAAGACCGTCTTGTGCGCGCGGATGCCGATGCCCAGGTCCATGAGGACGATCCGCACCCCGTTGAGCGCGTGGTACAGCACCGCGCCGACGAGCATCAGCTCGAGGAAGACCATGACCGGGTTATGGAACAGGTCCAGCATCTGGTCCAGCTTGTCGGCCCCTGCGCGCCCCAGAGAGATCACCCCGATATGGACGAACAGGTAGCCGACCAGGACGAGGCCGCTGATGCGGAAGAGCAGCCAGGCCCACATGCCCAACCCCTTCCACAGACCGGCGCCGACGTTGGCCGTCTCGCGCTCTTTGGCGCTCACCTCGCTCACCGTGCCACCCCCTTCGCAGCGTGACGTGAAGTCCGGCCTCCGTGCGAGCGGACGCAGAAGCCGAAGCTCGATCGATCTCGCAAGAGCCTACTTGCCGCACCCGGGCCACGGCAAGAGGCCACGGTGGCCCGGTTCACACTCCCCCGTGGACAATGCGCACAGGTCAGTCCCGCGCCTGACGCACGCGCCGACGGCGCGGCGGTCGCACCCGTCATTCCCGAGACTCACGCGCCCGTCACAGGAAGAAGAGCACGGTCACGAGGGCGAAGATCGGCAGCAGTATCACGGCCGCGTAGCCCATGTAGCCGAAGAAGTGCGGCATCGCGACGCCGCTCTCTTCGGCGATGGACTTGACCATGAAGTTGGGCGCGTTGCCGATGTACGAGTTCGCGCCCATGAAGACGGCGCCGCAAGAGACGGCGGCGAGGAAGGCCGAGGGGGGGTGCCCGACCGCCGGCACCACGGTGGTGCTCATCAGGCCGGCGGTATGGTGCACGTCCAGCAGGCCCTGAGCGGTCGAGGTGAACGTGAGGTATGTCGGCGCGTTGTCGAGGAAGCTCGACAACGCGCCCGTCGCCCAGAAGAACTGCCACGGCTGCGTCAACCCGAGCTCGTCGCCGCGCGCCTCCAGGATGGCGAGGGCCGGGATCATCGTGGCGAAGATCCCGGCGAAGATGATCGCCACCTCCTGGATCGGGGCCCAGGAGAACTCGTTCAGCTCGCGCGGACGCTTGGGCCCGAAGGTGAGCGAGAGGGCGATCATGGCCACGTACAGAAGCTCACGCAGGTAGGGGAAGCCGATCGCCTCGCCGGCGTCGGTGAGCGGCCCGGAGAGGATGGTGGTCATCACGACGCCGCCGAGGAAGACGACGTTCAGCATCCCCATCAGGCGGATGGGCACGTACTCGGCGCGGTCGGCGGCTGCCACGCGCGCCGGCTCGCGGCGATAGGCCCGGACCTCGAGCACGGCGTAGACGGCGAGCGTGAGGCCCACCGCCACTGCCCAGTGCAGGACCAGACGGAGCGTCCAGAAGAAGTCGATGCCGCGCAGAAAGCCGAGAAAGAGCGGCGGGTCGCCGATCGGGGTCAGAAGTCCGCCCATGTTGCAGACGATGAAGATGAGGAAGATGACCGTGTGCCTCATGTGCGTCCGCTCGGCGTTGGCGCGCAGCACAGGGCGGATGAGGAGCATCGCCGCCCCCGTGGTCCCGATGAAGTTGGCGAGCACGGCCCCGACGGCGAGGAAGAGGATGTTGTTGCGCGGCGTCGCCAGCGGGTCGCCGGTCACGTACACGCCACCCGAGATCGTGAACAGGGCGGTCAGCAGGAGGATGAACGAGATGTACTCGTGCAGGGTCGCGCCGATACTCTGTCGTCCCTCGGCGCCGAAGGCGACCGCCAGGTACACGACGACCGGCACGCCGAACAACGCCGCCACCAGCGCCCTGTTGCGGTTCTTGGCGAACCATTCCTCGGCGGCAAGCGGAAGGATGGCGATGCAGAGCAGCAGCCCGACGAACGGGCCAACGAGCCACGGGCTGAGATCGTCACCAAGCACGACACGTCCCCCTTGTCCGCCGACGCGAGAGATGTTCTTGACGGAGCCGTAGACGCATGAGCACCTACTGACGTAAGTTAACCATACACACGGAGTCGTCCCGTCCACGACCCCAAGGAGGCGCCCAGGCCATTTCGTATTCAGGCTGCCACTCAATGTGCGCGGCGCTCGAGTCTTCGTGTGTCAGCGAGCGCCCGCGGATCATGCAGTCCAAGGGGGGACATGAATGGCTGAAGAAACGGTAGTCTTCGCCCGCAAAGCGTCGGGCCTCGTGCGTGAGATGAGCTGGTTCGACGTGCTCCTCTTCACGCTCGCCGGCCCGGCCGGAGGCGGCATGACGTACTACGCCGTGAAGATGCCGGGCCTCTACCCGGGCGCCAACATGGTGTGGGCGTTCATCATCGGCTTCATCGTGTGGGTCCCGGTGGTCCTCGTCATCGCCGCCTTCGCGAGCTCGTTCCCACGCTCCGGGGCGCTGTACGTGGTGACGAGCCGTGTCCTGCATCCGATGTTCGGCTTCATCCCGAACTGGATCTACGTCATCTGCGGCGGCTGCGGCATGGCCGCCGGCTTCATCTTCTACCAGGCCTTCATCCCGATCGCCGGCACACTGCAGCTCGGCGGCGAGATGTCGGGCAGCCAGGGCATGACCGACGCCGCGGACTGGCTCGCCGACGCCGGGAACAAGTTCTGGGTCGTGTTCGCGTTCATGTTCGTCGTCTGGGGCCTCGAGTTGCTGGGTCTCGACAAGCTGAAGTGGGTCATGAGGGCGATCATCTACACGCCGCTGGTCGGCACCATCGTGGCCTTCATCTTCCTCTTCGCCGTCGACGGCCAGACCGCGTTCGACGAGATCTACGGCGCAGGCAAAGCGATGGCCGTGATCCAGGCCGCCGACGCGGCCGGCGTCGAGGACGCCGTGATGAGCGCCTGGGACGCGATGAGCGGCGTCCTCCTGGCCGTCCTCTGGGCGTACAGCGCCCTCGAGGTCACCTCGTTCGTCGGTTCGGAGGTCAAGACCCCCCGCACGAGCTTCATCCGCGGCCTCTTCGGCGGCGCCGTCGCGGTAGGCGTCCTGTACACGCTCAACGCGTGGTCGTCGGGCTTCTCGTTCGGCAGCGAGTTCATCCGTGACTACGCCTGGCTGTTCTACACGGACGAGACGACCTACGCCGCCCTCGAACAGGCGATGGGGCAGACGCCGCCGCAGCCGACGATGCCGTTCTACGCCGGCATCAACAGCGGGTCGGCGACCCTCACCGTCATCCTCGGGATCTGCTACTTCTGCTGGCTCGCCAACACCAGCCTGCTCATCTGGATGGCGGGCGTGCGCGGCATCTTCTCGATGGCGTTCGACCGCCAACTGCCGCTCAAGCTCGCCTCGGTCAGCAGCTCGGGCAACCCGACGTGGGCGAACCACTTCCTCGCGATCTTCAGCTTCCTCGGCGTCGTGATGGCTTACGGCGATTCCGTGGGCGCCAACTGGGCGATCGAGACGCTCGCCATGATGGACTACAGCACCCTGTTCTTCATCTGGCCGATGGGCCTGGCGGCGATCTTCCTGCCCTACCTGCGCCCCGACCTGTACGAGAAGTCGACCTTCCAGTACACGGTCGGCGGCGTGCCGCTCATCACCATCATCGGCGTGGCCTGCTTCCTCGTCGGCTGGTGGATGATCGGCGTCATCGGCCAGTACATGGTGTTCTGGAGCTACATGGCGATTGCCATCATGTTGGCCCTGGGCTTCATCCTGGTGGCGTTCATGTACAATCGCAACCGCAAGGAAGGGATCGACCCGAACAGGATCTTCACGGAGATCCCGCCGGCGTAAGGTAGGCGGCGCAAGGGCCCCCTCCCTCACTCTTGCGGGAGGGGGCCCTTGGTTTCTCACGAAGGGAGTTGTACGCATGAGGATCTTCTACTCCGTCGACGTCCACGGCGCGGAGACCGTGTGGCGCAAGTGGATCAGCGCCATCGGCATCTACGACTGTGACTGCCTGATGCTGTGCGGCGACTTGGCCGGCAAGGCGCTCGTGCCGATCATCGACTACGGCAAGGGCTACTCGAAGTCGGGCTACTTCGGTCGCGAGGTCAAGCTCAAGACCGAAGAAGAGATGGTCGACTGGGAGACCAAACTGGCGAACGGCGGCGTGTACTCCTGCCGCATCGACAAGAAGGAGCTCGAGGACCTCAAGAAGCACCCCGAGAAGGTCGACGCCATCATGAAAGAACAGGTCGTCGCCCGCATGCGTCACTGGCTCGAGTTGCTCTGCGAGAAGATCGACACATCGAAGATCATGTCGATCGTCATGCCCGGCAACGACGATCCGCTCGAGCTGGACGAAGCGATAAAGGAGTACGCCGACCGCGGCATCCACTACCCGACCGACAAGATCCTCAAGCTCGAGGGTCATGAGCTGCTGAGCCACGAGTACGTGACGCCGACGCCCTGGGACACACCGCGCGAGACCGACGAAGAGGGCATGGCCAGGATGCTTGAAGAGAAGGCATCATGGCTCAAGGAGGACGTCCACAACTCGATCTGGAACATCCACTGCCCGCCGAAGGACACCGACATCGACCTTGCTCCGCAACTCGACAAGGACCTCAAGGTGGCGTCCGGCGCCGGCGGCGTCGAGATGGTCCATGTCGGTTCGCAGGCGGTGCGTGACGCGATCGAGAAACATCAGCCGATGCTGGGCCTGCACGGCCATATCCACGAGTCGAGCGGCTTCAGCTTCATCGGCGACACGCTTTGCATCAATCCGGGTTCGGAGTACGGCGAGGGCCTCCTGCGCGGGTTCATCGTCGAGCTCAGCCCCGAGAAGGTCGAGAAGTACTGGAAGATCCAGGGTTGATCACGCGCGGACGGAGGCCGGCCACCGAAGGCGGGGCCGGCCTCCGTCCCCGTCCTCGTCGCGGCGCAGCCGTACGCCCCACCGGCTTCCCGGTCGTGTAGTGTGGCTCTGCGCCCCGTTCTCGTGAAGGACCGCCCATGAAGTCAAGGCCGGCCGCCGTCATCATCGTCCTGCTTGCCGTCACGCTTCTCACCTGGTCGATCACGACCGCGACGGCGGCCAGCATCATCGGAGACCACGAGGAGTTCGTCGCCTGGCGCACCGATCACGCCAAGCTGTTCTACGGTATCTGGCTCGCCGAGGTCGTCGTCATCGGCCTCCCCGCCCTGTGGTTCACCGGCAAGCGGATGGACGCGTACTCGGCGCAGCAGGACCAAGCCGTCCTGGCGGCGCGCGGCGTCGGCCGTCTCGCCACGGCGGCGCTGCGCGGCGACCAGAACGCCGTTCGCCGCCTCATCAAGCTGCTCGACGACGCCGTCCCGGCAGTCAAGTACCAGTCGGCGCGCGCGCTGGCGATGGTCGACGACGCGAAGTCGAACGAGGAGCTCTTCCGCAAGGTGCGTTACTGGGACGTCGACCACAAGCTCGGCCTCATCGACGTCCTCAAGCGCACGATGGACATGCGGACCATCAAGCTGCTTCGCGCGCTCACGGAGGATCGCAACCCGATGGTCGCGCGCAAGGCGAAGACAGCGCTGACGATCGTCTCGTCACGCTCGGGCAACATCGACGACTTCATCGCCAAGCGCCGTAAGCAGGCGCAGGCGAAGACGGCGAAAGCGGCGCGCAGGCGGGCGAAGGCCGGCGGCAACGAGAGAGTGGCCGGCGACGGAAGGGCCGACGGAAAGGCCACACGCGACATGGCGAGCGCGGAAGCGGCGGCCCAGGAGCCTGCGGGCGAGATGGCCGAGGAAGCGGCGGCCGACAACCTCACGCGCGAGGCGTCCGCCACCCCCGGAGCGGCCGCCGCGCAGTCCGCAGATGCGGCGGCCGCCGGGCCGCCCGCTCCCGCCGAGCCGCCCGCTCCCGCCGAGCCGCCGGCTCCCGCCGAGCCGCCGGCCGCCGTACCATCAGACTGACCCGGTCGCTGCGGCGACCCTCCCGAGCGAGGCGGCATGGCGTACCCTGAACCAGCCCAGGTCACACGCGTCGCCGTCGTCGGCACGGGCCTCATCGGCAGCCGGTGGACGGCCTTCTTCCTCTCCCAGGGTCTCGACGTCGCCGCGTACGATCCGGCGCCCGGCGCCGAGGAGCGCCTGCGCGCCGACGTGACCCGGTGCTGGCCGGCGCTCGAGCGCCTCGGCGCCGCAGCAGGCGCCTCGCAGGACCGGCTGACCTTCGGCGCCGGCCTCGCGCAAGCGCTCGCCGGCGCCGCCTTCGTCCAGGAGAGCGTCCCCGACGACGAGGGGCTCAAGGCCCGCCTGATCGCCGACATCGACGCCCAGTGTCCGCCCGAGGTCGTCATCGCCTCGAGCACCTCCGGCATCTCGCCCTCCGTCTTCCAGGCGCGCTGTCGACACCCAGAACGGGTCGTGGCCGGTCATCCCTCGAACCCGGCGCACCTTCTGCCCCTGGTCGAGGTCGTCGCCGGCGAACACACGGCCCCGGCCGCCGTCGACTGGGCCGTGGCCTTCTATCGCCATCTCGGGAAACGGCCGCTACGCGTTCGCGCGACCGCGCCGGGATTCGTCATGAACCGCCTGCAAGAGGCGGTCTGGCGGGAGATGTTCCACCTCGTCAACGACGACATCGCCACCTGCGCCGAACTCGACGCCGCCGTCAGCGACGGTTGCGGCATGCGCTGGGCGCTCTTCGGGCCCGCCTTCGTCTACCTCATGCAGGGCGGGCCGGGCGGCGTAAGGTGGGCGCTCGAGCAGTTCGACCCCGCGCGCATCGCCGACTGGTCGCACAATGTCTACCCCCCGCTGACGGCGGACCTGAAGGAGAAGCTGGAGGCGCAGACCGGGGAGCAGGCCGCCGGGCGCAGCCTCGAGGACTGGGAAGCCCTGCGCGACGAGTTCCTCGTGCGCGTCATTGAAGCCAAACGGGAACTCCTCGAAGGCTACTGAGCGACTTGCGCGAGGCCGGCCCAAGACGACGGGGCCCGGCCGAGGGTGAGGGGGATACGCGAAAGGCGACGGGGGCCGCGCCCGCCTCGTGCGGGCGCGGCCTCCGTCGCCTCTACCTCTTGCGGCCGCTCCTGCCCCGGGCCGCGGTCGTCTTTTTCGCCTGGTCGGTCGGACGGACCGGACTGGCCGGCCGCTTCTTCGAGGTCGTCTTCGCCCGCGACGCCTGTCCACCCCGCCCGGCCCCTCCGTCACCCTTGGCGGGGGCCGATCCCGCGCCGGACCGCGCACCGTCGCCGACCGCGACCTTCTTGCCCTTGTTCGCAGCCTTCTTCGCGCCGCTCGCCCGGCCGTCCCTGGGCGCCCGCTTGCGCGCCCTGCCGAGGAGCGCCTGCGCCTCTTCGAGGAGCTCGTGCGCGACGGCGATCTCGCGCCCCGTCCGGCGGCCGTCAAGGGTGAGCCCCATCGCCGCCTCCCAGACCTGCTCGACCCGTTCGACCGGCACGAACGTCATCTCGGCGCGCAGGGTCTCGGGGATGTCCTCGAGGTCGGCCACGTTGCGCGCCGGGATGATCACCGTGTGGATCCCGGCGCGCTGCGCCGCGAGCGCCTTCTCTTTGAGACCGCCGATAGGCAGCACCTGGCCGGTGAGCGTCACCTCGCCGGTCATGGCCACGTCGCTCGAGACCGGCGTTCCGGTGACGAGCGAGCAGATCGCCGTCGCCATGGTGACGCCGGCCGACGGGCCGTCCTTGGGAATCGCGCCCGCGGGGACGTGGATGTGGATGTCGTTCTTCTGGAAGTACTCGTCGTCGACGCCGAGCTGCCGGGCGTGGGCGCGCACGTAGCTGAGCGCGGCCTGCGCCGACTCTTTCATCACGTCCCCGAGCTGGCCGGTCACGGTCACGTGTCCCGTGCCCGGCATCGCGGTCGCTTCGACGAACAGGATGTCGCCGCCGACCGGCGTCCAGGCGAGTCCGGTCGCGACGCCCGGGACGGACGTCCGCCGCTTGACCTCGGCGAAGACGCGCGGCCGGCCGAGCAGCTCGTGCACACGCTTGACATTGACCGTGAACCGTTTGCGCATCCCCGCGTCGCCGGCCTCGGCGATCTCGCGGGCCAGCTTGCGGCAGATGGCGCCGATCTCGCGCTCGAGGTTACGCACGCCCGCCTCGCGTGTATACGAAGTGATGATCTCGTTGAGGGCCTCGTCCCTGAACGTGACCTGGCCAGGTTTGAGGCCGTTGGCCTCGATCTGCCGCGGCACCAGGTACTTGCGCGCGATGTGGAGCTTCTCTTCGACCGTGTAGCCGGCGAGCTCGATGATCTCCATGCGGTCGCGCAGCGGCGGCGGGATGGGGTCGAGCTGGTTCGCCGTCGTGATGAACATGACCTTCGACAGGTCGAAGGGCAGGTCGAGGTAGTGGTCGCGGAAGCTGGAGTTCTGCTCGGGATCGAGGACCTCGAGCAGAGCGCTCGCCGGGTCGCCGCGCCAGTCAGCGCCGGTCTTGTCGATCTCGTCGATCATGAACAGCGGGTTGTTTGTGCCGGCGTCGCGGATCGCGCGGATGATGATGCCGGGCATCGCCCCCACGTACGTGCGGCGATGCCCGCGGATCTCGGCCTCGTCGCGCACGCCGCCCACGCTGATGCGCTCGAACTTGCGGCCCATGGCCTCGGCGATCGAGCGCCCCAGGCTGGTCTTGCCGACGCCGGGCGGGCCGACGAAGCAGAGGATCGGCCCGTGCAGATCGTGCTTGAGCTTGCGCACGGCGAGGTACTCGAGGATGCGGTCTTTGACCTTCTCGAGGTCGTAATGGTCGCGGTCGAGGATCTCGCGCGCGTGGGCGATGTCGAGGTTGTCCTCGCTCGACACCGTCCACGGCAGAGAGAGGATCCAGTCGAGATATGTCCGGATGACGGGGTACTCAGCACTCTGCGGCGAGATCTTGGTCAACCTGTCGAGCTCGCGCCGCGCCGCCTTGTCGATCTCTTCCGGCAGGCCGAGCTTGTCCAGTCGCTCACGCAGCTCGTTGATCTCGGCCTCGGTCTCGTCGGTCTCGCCCAACTCCTGCTGGATGGCCTTCATCTGCTGGCGCAGGAAGTACTCGCGCTGCGACTTGTCGATCTCGCTGCGCACATCGCTTTGGATCTTCGAGCCCAGTTCGAGGACCTCGAGCTCCTGGGTGAGGATGGCGATGAGCTTGCGCAGGCGCTGCTCGACGTCAGACTCTTCGAGCAGCGCCTGCTTGTCCTCGGTCTTGATGCGCATCGTCGAGGCGATGAGGAAGGCGAGCGAGCCCGGCTCTTCGACGTTCGCGGCCGCCGTCTCGAGTTCCTCGGGGAGGTACGGCACCAGGGCGACGATCTTCGAGAACGTGCTCAGCAGAGAGGCGCGCAGAGCGTCGATCTCTTTGCCCGCCGTGGTGACGTCTTCGACCTTGCTGATCTCGGCCACGAGGTAGGGCTCTTCTTGCACGTACTTGTCGATGTGCACGCGCTGCAGCCCCTGGACGAGGATGCGCATCGTGCCGTCGGGAAGCTTGATCATCTTGTGGGCGACGCCCACGGTGCCGATCTCGTACAGGAGGTCGGGCCCGGGCGCCTCGACCTCGGCGTCCTTCGACGTCACGAGCGCGAGCAGCCGGTCGCCGGCGAGGACGTCGTCGATCAGGCGGATCGAGCGCTCCTGTCCGATCGTCAATGGGATCATGGTGTCAGGGAAGACGACGGCGTCGCGCAACGGCAACACCGGGAGGGTGTTCGGGATCTCCTGCTGGGGGTCCGTGACCTGGGGGGCCGTGACCTGGGTCTCTTGGGCTGTGCTCATGACTCTTCCTCGGCCGTCGCTATCGGGATCTTGCGCAGCGACGTGTCGCGTTCCGCGATGACGAGCCGCACCTCGAGGATGCCGCTCTCGTAGGTCGCCGACGTGCTCTCGGGATCGACATCGACCATCAGGCGGACGCGGCGCTCGAACGGCCCGTAGTCCATCTCGACCTGCTGGTAGATGCGGCCCTCGCCGCCGGGAAAACGCCGCTCGCCGCGGACGACGATCTCGCGCCGCTCCACGAAGAGCTCGATGTCGTCGCGTTCCATGCCAGGGAGCTCGAAGCGCACGACGATCTCGCGGGTCCGCTCCTCGTAGAACGCGTCGGCCGCCGGCCTGAAGCCGCGACCGCGGTACTGATGTCGTCTGCCGCTGAGACAGACATCGTTGAAGGCGCGCAGCACCTCGTCGTGCATGTCGTCAAAGTCCACGGATGACTCCTTGCGAACCGCCCCTGCACTGTATGACGGGCCTTGCGCGGCGTGCGACCGCGCCCAAGCCACGTCTGTCGGGCTCTGATGGAAGCTCATACCCCGCTCGGGGGCAAGCGTAACGGCTTGGGGCGGCTGCGTAC
>ENA-UPSM01004285-UPSM01004285.1-activated-sludge-metagenome-genome-assembly--contig:-NODE-4285-length-15230-cov-6.914596_pt1 | contig 15230 bp, 28 predicted proteins | sample MGYA00238181_ERZ773283 | MGnify/ENA primary metagenome ERZ773283 (study PRJEB29023, sample SAMN05720199) | activated sludge metagenome | isolation source: Anaerobic digester | place: Japan...
GCAAGCCCGAGGGCCGCACCCGTGACAAGAACAAGCCGTCCCAGCAGCTCATCGTGCGTCGCCGCCGTACCCGCGGCTCGCGCCGATAAGGGAGATATCAGATGCCCCGCAGTCTCAAGAAGGGTCCGTTCGTCGACGACCACCTGCTCAAGAAGGTCGACGCGTTGAACGAGGCCGGCAACAAGACGGTCATCAAGACCTGGTCTCGTCGCTCGACGATCATCCCCGACATGGTCGGTCACACGATCGCCGTGCACGACGGTCGCAAGCACGTTCCCGTGTACATCACCGAGTCGATGGTCGGTCACAAGCTCGGCGAGTTCGCGCCGACCCGCACCTTCAAGTTCCACGCCGGCCAAGAGAAGTCGGGGCGGCGCTGATGGCATTCGGAGTCAAGACCAACGAACGGCCCGGCACTCGTGCCGAGCTCAAGTTCGCCCGCTTCTCGGCCTACAAGGCACGTGAGGTCCTCAACCTCATCCGCAACAAGCCGGTCGCCGAGGCACAGGCCATCCTGCAGCTCACCGAGCGCGGCGCGGCCGATCCCATCCTGAAGGTGCTCAACTCGGCAATCGCCAACGCCGAGCACAATGACAGCATCGCCGCCGACGAGCTCTACGTCTCGGCGTGCTTCGCGGATGAGGGCCCGACGCTCAAGCGCTTCCGCCCCCGTGCCCGTGGCCGGGCCGGTCGGATCAACAAGCGCACCTGCCACATCACCGTGATCGTCAGCCGGTTCTCCGCCGATGAACTCGAGGCCGCTCGTGCCAAGCAGGCGCGTCGGGGTACCGCTCCCGGTGCCGCCGCATCCCGCTCCCGTCGTGTGGCCGGCAGTCGCAAGTCCGGCGAGACCGCTGCCCCGGCAGCCGCCACCCCGACCGACGAGGCTCCGCTCGATCAGGATTCAGGGACTGACGCACCGGCATCAGAAGAGGTGCTGGTCGACGAGGTCGTCGCCTCTGACGCTCCCGTCGACGAGATCACCGATGAGACCGTCACCGATGAGGTCGTCGACGCCGACGAAGCCACCGAAGACGACGCTGCAACCGACGCTTCCGAAGAGGGAGACAAGTAATGGGCCAGAAGGTCAACCCCTACGGCTTCCGTCTCGGAATCACCACCGAGTGGAAGTCCCGCTGGTTCGCCAGCCGCCAGGAGTACGTCGACAACGTCATCGAGGACTGGAAGATCCGTGACTTCCTCATGACGCAGCTGCCCCACGCAGCGATCAGTCGTGTCGAGGTCGAGCGGACCCGCGATCGACTCCGCGTCGATGTGCATACCGCTCGTCCGGGCATCGTGATCGGCCGGCGTGGCTCCGAGGCCGATCGCCTCCGCGCCGGGCTCACCAAGATCTCCGGCAACGCCAAGGTCCAGCTCAACATCCAGGAGATCAAGCAGCCCGAGCTCGACGCTGCCCTGATCGCCCAGGGTGTCGCCGACCAGCTCGTCGGCCGTGTCGCCTTCCGTCGTGCCATGAAGCGCGCCGTGCAGAACGCCCAGAAGGCCGGCGCCAAGGGCATCCGTGTCCAGTGCTCGGGTCGCCTGGGTGGCGCCGAGATGAGCCGCACCGAGTGGTACCGCGAGGGTCGTGTGCCGCTGCACACGCTTCGTGCCGACATCGACTACGGCTTCCGCGAGGCCCACACCACCTACGGCCGCATCGGCGTCAAGGTGTGGATCTACAAGGGCAACATCCTGCCCTACAAGCCGCAGACCGACGACAAGGCCGTCCGCGAGGCTGCACTTGCCGTCGGGGACACCGCCGGTGAGCCCAAGGCTCCCCGTCGTGTGGTGTCGTCCGCCGCCAAGAAGCGCGCCGACGTCGCTCCCGCCGACGAGGTCGAGGAGTCCACGCCGTTGGTGAAGGAGGCCGATCCGGATCTGGAGCGCCTCCTCGAAGAAGAAGAGCAGATCGAACGTGCGACGCGTCAGCATCACGAGACGCCGCACTTCCGTCCCGGGGATGGTGACTGAGTCATGTTGATGCCGAGAAAGGTCAAGCACCGCAAGCAGCATCGCGGCCGCTTGACCGGAGCCACCAAGGGTGCCCCGTCGGTCACCTACGGCCAGTACGGAATCCAGGCGCTCGAGCCCGGGTGGATCACCGCCCGTCAGATCGAAGCAGCCCGTATCGCCATGACCCGCCACATCAAGCGTGGCGGCAAGGTGTGGATCAACATCTTCCCGGACAAGCCGATCACGCAGAAGCCTGCCGAGACCCGCATGGGTTCGGGCAAGGGCAACCCCGAGAAGTGGGTCGCCGTGGTTCGCCCGGGTCGTGTGATGTTCGAGCTGTCGTACCCCGACGAGGAGATCGCCCGTGGCGCCCTCAACCGGGCCATCCAGAAGCTGCCCGTCAAGGCACGCATCATCAAGCGTGAGGAGGACTTCTGATGGCGAAGACCATCGTCCGCGACCTCGGTGACCGCGAGCTCCTCGACGAGCTCGCCAACCGCCGCAAGGTGCTCTTCGAGCTCCGGTTCAAGCTGGCCACCGGCTCGCTCGAGACCACCTCGAAGCTTCGCGAAGAGAAGCAGCAGATCGCCCGGATCCTCACCGAGCTCCGCGAGCGTGAGATCGCCGCCGCCGAGGCGGCCGCCGAGAAGGAAGCCTGATGGCAGAAGCAACCGAGACCACAACGAGCGAGCGCAACGCCCGCAAGGTCCGCGAGGGCCTCGTCACGTCGAACGCCATGGACAAGACGGCCATCGTCACGGTGACCGAGCGCGTTCGTCACAAGAAGTACAGCAAGACGCTGCAGCGCAACACCAAGCTCTACGTCCACGACGAGACCAACGATCTCAACGTGGGTGACAAGGTGCGGGTCGCCGAGACCCGGCCGCTGTCCAAGCTGAAGCGCTGGCGCATCGTCGAAGTCCTGGAGCGTGCACGATGATCCAGCAGGAATCGCGACTCCGCGTCGCCGACAACTCCGGCGCCAAAGAGGTGCTCTGCATCAAGGTGCTCGGCGGCTCCCGTCGCCGTTACGCCTCGATCGGCGACATCTTCGTCGCCACCGTCAAGGACGCCCTCCCGGGGGCGTCGGTCAAGAAGGGCGACGTCGTGAAGTGCGTGGTCGTGCGGGTGAAGAAGGAGAAGCGTCGTCCGGACGGCTCCTACATCCGTTTCGACGAGAACGCCGCCGTCCTCATCAACGATGCCCGGCAGCCTCGCGGCACCCGTATCTTCGGCCCGGTCGGCCGTGAGCTGCGTGACAAGAAGTTCATGCGCATCGTCTCGCTCGCACCGGAGGTGCTGTGATGAAGATCCGCAAGGGCGACCGCGTGGTCGTGCTCGCCGGCAAGGACAAGGGCAAGGAGGGCACGGTCACCCGCGCCATCCCCAAGGCCGACAAGGTCGTCGTCGAAGGGGTCAACGTGGCGCAGCGTCACCGCAAGCCCACCAAGGCGATGGAGCAGGGCGGCATCATCCAGATCGAGATGCCGATCCACGTGTCGAACGTGGCGCTCATCGATCCCGACGGCAAGCCCACCCGCGTCGGGTACCGGGTCGAGTCCGACGGAACCAAGACCCGGATCAGCCGGCGGACCGGAGCGGAGCTCTCATGACCACCGACACCAACATCGTCCCCCGTCTGAAGACCGTCTACAACGACGAGATCCGCGGCAAGCTCCTCACCGAGCTGGGCCTCTCCAACGTGATGGAGGTTCCCCGCCTCGAGAAGATCGTGATCAACGTCGGAGTCGGCGGTGCCATCGAGCACAAGCAGCTCATCGACAAGGTCGTCAACGAGATCACGATCATCGCCGGCCAGAAGCCGGTCGTGACGAAGGCGAAGAAGTCGATCGCCGGGTTCAAGCCCCGTGAGGGCAACCCCATCGGCGTGAAGGTGACGCTTCGTGGCAACCAGATGTGGGAGTTCTTCGACCGTCTCGTGACGCTCGCCATCCCCCGCATCCGTGACTTCCGCGGTCTCAACCCCCGCGCCTTCGACGGCCGAGGCAACTACACCTTCGGTGTCACCGAGCAGCTGATCTTCCCCGAGATCGACTACGACCAGGTCGACGTGTCCCGAGGCATGGACATCACCATCGTCACCACCGCACGCAACAATGCCGAGGGCAAGGCGCTCCTCGACGCATTCAAGTTCCCGTTCCGACGCGAAGGGCAGCAGTAAGCCATGGCAACCAAGGCGCTCATCAACAAGCAGCAGAAGAAGCCCAAGTACAAGGTCCGGGGCTACACCCGTTGCCAGCGTTGCGGCCGTCCCCGCGCGGTGTTCCGCAAGTTCGGTCTCTGCCGCATCTGCCTTCGCGAACTCGCCCACGCCGGCGAGATCCCGGGCATGACCAAGGCCAGCTGGTAGGAGGCGATTCGACATGACCATGACTGATCCGATCGCCGACATGCTCACTCGGCTGCGCAATGCCAACACTGCGATGCACGACGACGTGAAGATGCCGTCCTCCAAGCAGAAGGAGGCCCTCGCGGCGCTCCTCCTCAGCGAGGGCTACATCGGCCCGTACTCCGTCGAGGACAAGCCCGGTGCTCCCGAGCGCATCCTCAGCATCCAGCTCAAGTACTCGCCCGAGCGCGAGCGCGTCATCTCCGGCATCCAGCGGGTGTCGAAGCCCGGCCTGCGGGTGTACAGCAAGTACACCGAGGTCCCCCGTGTCCTCGGCGGCCTGGGCATCTCTGTTCTGTCGACATCGCAGGGTCTCATGACCGACCGTGAAGCGCGCAAGCGCAAGGTCGGCGGCGAGATCCTCTGCCGGGTCTGGTAGGAGCCTCATGTCCCGAATTGGCAAAGCCCCCATTCCCGTTCCCACGGGCGTCACGATCTCCATCACCGATGGACAGGTGGCGGTCAAGGGTCCCAAGGGCGAACTCGCCCGAGAGATCCCCGGCGCGATCACCATCCGTCAGGATGGCGACACCCTCCTGGTGGAGCGCCCCGACGACCAGCGGCAGAACCGTGCGCTGCACGGCATGTTCCGCTCGCTCGTCAACAACATGGTGGTCGGCGTGACCGAGGGGTTCCGCAAGGACCTCGAGATCGTCGGCGTCGGTTACCGTGCCGCCGCCAAGGGGTCCTCGACCCTCGACCTCCAGCTCGGCTTCTCACACCCGGTGAGCGTCGAGGCACCCGCCGGCATCGAGTTCGTCGTGCCGGCGCCGACCAAGATCGAAGTGCACGGCATCGACAAGGAGATCGTCGGCCAGGTGGCCGCGAACATCCGCTCGATCCGCAAGCCCGAGCCCTACAAGGGCAAGGGTGTGCGCTACGCCAACGAGCATGTCCGCCGCAAGGCCGGAAAGGCTGGCAAGTAATGAGCGACATGGCCAAGTACACCCGCGACGCCCGCATCCGGCGTCATGCCCGGGTCCGGAAGGGCGTTGTCGGCACCCCGGTGCGACCGCGTCTCGCGGTGTTCCGGTCGAACCGGCACATCGTGGCGCAGGTCATCGACGATTCCACCGGCAACACCCTGGCTGCCGCCTCGACGCACGAGGCGAGCCTCCGGTCCACCGGCGGCAACAAGGAAGGCGCCGCGAAGGTCGGCGCCCTCGTCGCCGAGCGGGCCAAGGCCGCCGGCGTGACCGCAGTCGTGTTCGATCGCGGCGGTTTCCACTACCACGGTCGAGTCGCCGCAGTCGCAGACGCTGCTCGCGAAGCCGGACTGGAGTTCTGATGGCACTGGCAAACGAATCCGACCTGCAGCTGCGTGACTCGCGGGTCATCAACATCAACCGCGTGGCCAAGGTGGTCAAGGGCGGCCGACGGTTCTCCTTCACGGCCCTCGTGGTGATCGGTGACGGCAACGGCCGGGTCGGTCTCGGCTACGGCAAGGCGAAGGAAGTCCCGCTGGCGATCCAGAAGGGCACCGAAGAGGCTCGCAAGAACCTCTTCGAGGTCGCCCTCGCCGGCTCGACGATCGTGCACCCCGTGATCGGTGTGCTCGGCGCCGGTCGGGTCCTCCTGCAGCCCGCCGCTCCCGGTACCGGTGTGATCGCCGGTGGCGCCGCCCGCCAGATCCTCGAGGAGGCCGGCATCCACGACGTGCTCTGCAAGTCGCTCGGCTCCTCCAACTACATCAACGTCGCCCGTGCGACGATCAACGGGCTCCAGAGCCTCCGTCGTCCCGACGAGATCGCTCGCCTCCGTGGCCTCGATCCCGAGGACTTCGTGCCCAAGGGCCTGCTCAACGCCTACCGCGAGACCCAGCGCGGTCCCGCTCCGGCTCCGTTCGAGGTGAAGTGATGGCAACGCAGCTCAAGGTCACCCAGGTCCGGTCGTCGATCGGTACCAAGCCGAAGCAGCGCGGCACCCTGCGGGCCCTCGGTCTCCGCGGGATCGGTCAGAGCAACGTGCTCGCCGACACCCCTGACGCCCGTGGCCAGATCGCCAAGGTGCCGCACCTCATCAGTGTGGAAGAGGTCGAATCATGAAGGTCCATGATCTGAAGCCCGCCGAGGGCGCAACCAAGCGCCGCAAGCGCGTCGGTCGTGGCATCGGCGGCAAGGGCGGCAAGACCGCCGGCCGCGGTACCAAGGGCCAGAAGGCTCGTAACACGATTCCGGTGAGTTTCGAGGGTGGTCAGCTCCCCCTGAGCATGCGGGTCCCGAAGCTCAAGGGCTTCAACAACCCGTTCCGCGTCGAGTACCAGGCGATCAACCTGGACACGCTCGAGGAGTCCGGTCTCGACGAGATCTCCCCCGAGACGCTCCTGGCCAACGGCCTGGTCTCGAAGGGCGCGCTGGTCAAGGTGCTCGGTCGTGGTGAGCTCAACCGCAAGGTCACCGTGAAGGCGCACGGCTTCTCCAAGGCCGCGGAAGCGGCGATCACCGCCGCCGGCGGAACCGTCGAAGTCCTCGACAAGCCGTTCGGAGTGCGTCCGGCCTTCCACGGCAGCGCCCACACCAACCGCTAGGTCCTTCATGGCCGAGGCCACCTCCACTGAGGTTCGCTCCCTCGTTCCTCGGGAGCTTCCTCCGCTTCGGTACCTCGGCTAGACATCTCACCGACCCTCCCGCCGAATCGGCGGGGTCGTTTCGTCCGGCCCGTCGGCTACCGTGCCGTCGCTGATCGTCTTTTCTCTGGAGAGCTCTGTGTGGTCTTCGATCCGGAACGTCATGAAGGTGCCGGACCTTCGCAACAAGATCTTGTTCACGATCTTCATGCTGGCGATCTATCGGTTGGGTTCGTACCTCCCGACGCCCGGCATCGATCAGAACGCGGTCAACGCGATCAAAGAGCAGGCAGAGCAGGGCGGCGTCCTCGCCTTCCTGACGCTGTTCAGCGGTAAGGCACTCACGCAGTTCGCGCTCTTCGCGCTGGGCATCATGCCCTACATCACGTCGTCGATCATCATGCAGATCCTCACCGTCGTGATCCCGAAGCTCCAGCAGTGGCAGGAACAGGGGGCGGTCGGGCAGCGGAAGACCACGCAGTGGACCCGCTACCTCACGATCGCCATCGCGCTCCTGCAGTCGACGGGCCTCGTCTTCTTGTTCCACAACGGTGGCGGCGGCCTCGTCAGTTCCGACAGCAACATCGATCTCGTTCCGAACTTCGGTGTCTTCCGAGTGCTGCTCATCGTGTCGACGCTCACCGCTGGCACGGCGCTCCTCATGTGGATGGGCGAGACCATCACCCAGCGTGGCATCGGCAACGGCATGTCGCTCATCATCTTCGCTTCGGTGGTGTCGGCCCTTCCGGGCACGGGCAGCCAGGTGAAGGCCGAGGACGGGTACGGCGGTCTCGCCATCATCTTGGCCATGGCGGCGGCGATGCTGATCTTCATCGTGTTCATCGAACAGGGTCAGCGCCGTATCCCGGTGCAGTTCGCCAAGCGCGTCGTCGGACGCCGCATGTACGGCGGCCAGAACAGCTACATCCCGCTGAAGGTCAACCAGGCCGGCATCATCCCGATCATCTTCGCCAACGCCGTCCTCAACCTGCCAGTGCTCCTCAGCCAGGTGCTCCCGACCAAGGGCTGGGGCAAGTCGGTGTCGAGCTTCATCGACGACGTGTTCCGGGACTCCACCCACTGGTTGTACCTGACGAGCTTTGGTCTGCTGATCATCGGCTTCGCCTACTTCTACACGGCGATCGCGTTCGACCCGGTCCAGCAGGCGGACAACCTCCGCAAGCAGGGCGGGTTCATCCCCGGCATCCGTCCGGGACCCCAGACCGAGCGCTACCTGGCGAAGACGCTCAGCCGGATCACCCTTCCCGGGGCCATCTTCATCGCCATCCTGGCGATCGTGCCGGCCATCGTGATTGCGATCCTCCTGTCGGGTCAGTCCGCCAACATCGGACAGAACTTCGGCGGCACCTCGCTCCTGATCGCCGTCGGCGTTGCGCTGGAAACGATGAAGCAGATCGACGGCCAGCTGATGATGCGCAACTACGAGGGCTTCCTCGGGGCCAAGTAGCCCCGACGATGACCGTTCGGTCCAACTTGCGCCACACACCGGAAGCTGCTGACATCCCGACATGCAACCCGCACTTCGCCTGATCATCTTTGGCCGCCAGGGGGCGGGCAAGGGAACGCAATGCGCCCGCCTCGCCGCGCATTTCGGCATCCCTCACATCTCGACGGGCGACATGCTGCGGGCGTCGGCGGCAACCGGCTCGGAGTTCGGTCGTACGGTCAAGGCGATCATGGACGACGGTGGCCTGGTCTCCGACGAGATCATGGAAGGCGTCGTCCGTGAGCGCCTGGCGATGCCCGACGCCGAGGCCGGCTTCCTGCTCGACGGATATCCCCGGACGCCGCCGCAGGCAGAGTTCCTGAACTCGATCCTCGCGCCCGGTGGTGTGGACCTCGCCATCAACCTCGAGGTTCCCGAGGACGTGGTGGTCGAGCGCATCACACGGCGTCGTGTCTGCGACTCCTGCGGCACGATCTACGCCCTCGGCGACGAGTCCGCTGATGCCGGGGTCTGCGCCAAGTGCGGCGGGGCCGTGGTGCAGCGAGCCGACGACACCGAGGAGTCGGTGCGCAAGCGCCTCGCCACGTATCTGACGCAGACCCAGCCCCTCATGACGTGGTTCGCCGACCACGGGAAGCTGGTGACCGTCGACGGGGTCGGCGACCCCGACGACATCGCACAGGCGCTGGTGGCCGCCATCATCGCCGGTGCACCGCAATGATGTTCACATGACGCGCCCGTCAGGGTTGCATTTGTCCGAGGCGGTGGACGTCAGTACACTGTCCGGCTGGCCGACCGCGCGGCGCCGTTCCCTGGCGCGTCGACGTCCGAGCCACTCTGAAGTACATCCGTAGGAGGATGCTGCCCTGCCCAAGCCCAAAGAAGACGCGATCGTTCTGGAAGGAACGGTCATCGAGCCTCTGCCGAACGCCATGTTCCGCGTCGAGCTCGAAAATGGCCACAAAGTATTGGCCCACATCTCCGGAAAGATGCGGATGCACTACATCCGTATTCTCCCGGGCGACAAGGTCCAGGTGGAGTTGACCCCCTACGACCTCACTCGTGGGCGGATCACGTACCGGTACAAGTAGAGAACCTCGGGTCGTCGCCGTGCACCGCACGCCGACGGCTCCCACCCAAGATGAGCGGAGTGGTCCGCTCGACGAGAGATGACAGAGAAGGCAACCATGAAGGTTCGACCCAGCGTCAAGAAGATCTGTGACAAGTGCAAGGTGATCCGCCGTCACGGGCGAGTCCAGGTCATCTGCGAGAACCCGCGCCACAAGCAGCGACAGGGCTAGGAAGGTCACCATGGCTCGTATTTCCGGTGTCGACATCCCCCGCGAGAAGCGGTTGGTGATCTCGCTCACGTACATCTATGGCATTGGCCTGTCGAGCGCGGAGGAGATCTGCGCTGCGACCGGCATCGACCCCAGCACCCGTGTGCGGGACCTGACCGACGACGAGGTCAACCAGCTCCGTGCCCACATCGAGACGAACCTCAAGGTCGAAGGTGACCTCCGTCGCGATGTCTCCCAGAACATCAAGCGCAAGATGGAGATCGGCTGCTACCAGGGCCTCCGTCACCGTCGTGGCCTCCCGGTCCGCGGTCAGCGCACCCACACCAACGCCCGGACCCGCAAGGGCCCCAAGAAGACCGTCGCCGGTAAGAAGAAGGTGCGTAAGTAATGGCCAAGCCTCCCGCCGGTGGGCGTCGCCCCCGCAAGAAAGAGCGCAAGAACATCACCTATGGGGTGGTGCACATCAAGAGCTCGTTCAACAACACCATCGTCTCGATCACTGATCAGGACGGCAACGTGATCTCGTGGGCCTCCGCCGGCAACGTCGGCTTCAAGGGCTCCCGCAAGTCCACGCCGTTCGCAGCCCAGCTCGCTGCCGAGCAGGCCGCCCGCCGTGCCATGGAGCACGGTGTCCGCAAGGTGGATGTCGTCGTGAAGGGCCCGGGTTCGGGTCGTGAAACGGCCATTCGCTCCATCCAGAACGTCGGCATCGAGGTCACGGGCATCAAGGACGTGACCCCCGTACCTCACAACGGCTGCCGGCCGCCCAAGCGTCGGAGGAACTGACGATGGCTCGTTACACCGGACCGAAGGCGCGTGTCTCGCGTCGTCTCGGCACCAACATCTGGGGAACCAAGGGCGAGAACATCGCCATGGAGAAGCGCCCGTACCCGCCCGGCGACCACGGCCGCACCCGCCGCCGTGGCAACGTGAGCGAGTACCTGCTGCAGCTGCAGGAGAAGCAGAAGGCCCGCTTCACCTACGGCATCGGCGAGCGTCAGTTCCGCACGCTCTACGCCGAGGCGTCGCGTCGCCAGGGCGTGACGGGCGAGAACCTGCTCCGCTACTGCGAGCTCCGTCTCGACAACATCGTCTACCGCGCCGGTTGGGCGGCCACTCGTCCGCAGGCTCGTCAGCTCGTCGGTCACGGCCACGTCGACGTCAACGGTCGCAAGGTCAACATCCCCAGCTACCGGGTCCGCAAGGGCGACGTCATCCGTCTCCGCGACAAGGCCCGCAACCTGATCGTGATCCAGCACAACATGGACACCCTCGGTCGGACGCCCCCCGCGTGGCTCGAGGCCACCGATGGCGGCCAAGAGGTGGCGATCCGGGAGCTTCCGCTCCGTGAGCAGATCGACACCCCGGTCCGCGAACAGCTCATCGTCGAGCTGTACTCGAAGTAGCACCCCGAATTCCCATCGCCCGATTTCCATCCGCCCACATCACCCCACACAGCGCCGGCCCCGCCGGCGCCAACTGGTCCCCGACGACAGCCAACCCGAGGTAGCGAAACCATGCTGATCATTCAGCGCCCGTCCGTCGAAGCGATCGACGAAGAAGAGGGGAACCGGCAGCGGTTCTCCATCAGCCCGCTCGAGCCCGGCTTCGGGCACACGATCGGAAACTCCCTGCGTCGCACGCTGCTCTCGTCGATCCCCGGCGCGGCCATCACCCAGGTGCGTTTCGACGACGCCCTCCACGAGTTCGGCACGATCGCCGGCGTGACCGAGGACGTCACCGACGTCATCTTGAACCTCAAGGACATCGTGGTCGTCAGCCACAGCGACGAGCCGGTGACCCTCCGTCTCGACGTTCGTGGCGCCGCCGAGGTCACCGCTGGAGACATCCAGACGACGGCCGACGTCGAGATCCTCACGCCCGACCTGCACCTTGCCTCGGTCAACAGCAAGGGCCGGCTCGCCGCCGACCTCACGATCGAGCGTGGCCGGGGCTACCTGCAGGCGGACGCCACCCGGGGTTCGGGCACGATCGGTGTCATCCCCGTCGACTCGATCTTCTCGCCGGTGCGTCGCGTGGCCTTCACGGTCGAGCCGACCCGCGTCGAGCAGTCGACCAACTACGACCGTCTGGTGCTCGATATCGAGACCGACGGTTCCATCTCGCCCCGTGAGGCGCTCGCCAGCTCCGGCGCAACGCTTCGTGCCCTCGTCCAGCTCGTCGAGGAGATGAGCGACGAGCCCCAGGGCCTCGAGATCGGCGAGGTTGCCGTTGCGGCGGTCTCGTCCCCCGACCTCGACCTCGCGATCGAAGACCTCGATCTGTCCGAGCGTCCCCGCAACTGCCTCAAGCGTGCCCAGGTCAACACCGTGGGCGAGCTGCTGCAGAAGAGCGAGGACGACCTGCTGGCCATCACCAACTTCGGCCAGAAGTCGCTCGACGAGGTGCTCGTCAAGCTCGATGAGCGCGGGCTCTCGCTCCGCGGTCGCAACTAGTCACACCTTCTGAGGGAACCCCGCCATGCCTGCAACCCCACGTAAGAGCCGTCGATTCGGCGGCAATGCCGGCCACCAGCGTCTGCTGATGGCCAACCTCGTCAGCTCGCTCGTCGCGGCCGAGGCCATCGTCACCACCGAGGCCAAGGCCAAGGCCCTGCGGCCGATCGCCGAGAAGGTGATCACGAAGGCCCGCAAGGGTGGCCTCCACAACCATCGACAGATCCTGTCGTACCTGGGTGACCAGGAGATCACGGCGAAGTTGATGGACGAGATCGGTCCGCGCTTCGCGGATCGTCCGGGTGGCTACACCCGGGTCCTGAAGCTCGGTCCCCGTCAGGGTGACAACGCGCCGATGGCGCGCATCGAACTTGTTTGATGGCCTCGGCCAGCTTCGCTAGGCACGCACCCGACTTCGTCGGGTGCTGCTAACGCTCCGCTACCTCGGCGAATCCGGCTCGAAGTTGGCACGGGTGCAGATCGAACTGAACGAGGAGCCTGTTCCGCTACAGCGGGTCAGGCTCCTCGTCGCGTACGACGGCTCCGCCTTCAGCGGCTTCGCCCGCAACCTCGGCGTGACGACCGTCGCCGGGGAACTGGAGACGCACCTGAAGCGGGTCCTCAAGCACGAGGTCGTGATCACCGGCGCCGGCCGTACCGACAAAGGTGTGCACGCCTGGGGCCAGGTCGTCACCTTCGACACGTTCGCCGACCGACTCCAACCGGAGCGACTTCAGCGTTCCATCAATTCGGTGTGCGGCCCGGCGATCGCGGTGCGCGCCATCGACCTCGTCGACACCGACTTCGACGCCCGGTTCAGCGCCAAGTGGCGGCGGTATCGCTACACGATCCTCACGGCAGCGACCCCCAACCCGTTCCTCTACCGGTACGCGTGGCATGTCACCGACCCGATCTCGGTCGACGCGATGGACGAAGCCGGCCACGCGATCCTCGGAGAGCACGACTTCTCGTCATTCTGTCGCCGCCCGCCAGACCGTCACGACGGCACTCCGGCGTCGCTGGTCCGAGAGGTGACCGGCCTGAGGTGGGAGCGACTCGAGGGCGACCTCCTGCGGTGTGAGATCACCGCCCGGGCCTTCTGTCACCAAATGGTGCGCAGCATCGTCGGCACCCTCGTCGACGTCGGGCGTGGTCGCCTCGCCACGGACCAGGTCGCAACGATTCTCGCGGCACGCGATCGCAACGCCGCCGGCGACCTCGCGCCACCCCAAGGGCTGTGCCTCCACGAGGTCGGGTACTGATCGGTGCGGACCGTCGGGGACGGCCATTTGCGGCACCGAGGACCGAGCCGATATCGTGTCGAGTCGCGTCTGCGGCCGGTCGGCTGCGCACGCCGACACGAATCACCCGATCGGACACGCGGCAGCCGCCACCGTCTCGACACTCGGCTCGAGATCGACCGGACCGGGCACACCGCAACAGAAGGTTCACCGTGACCACGTACTCTCCCAAAGCCAGCGAGATCACCCGCGAATGGCATGTCGTCGACGCCGAAGGCATGGTCCTCGGCCGCCTCGCCACCGAGGTCGCCCGCATCCTGCGTGGCAAGCACAAGCCGATCTTCTCGCCGCACATGGACACCGGTGATCACGTGATCATCGTCAACGCCGACAAGGTCGTCCTGACCAAGAACAAGGCCGCCGACAAGATGGTGTACAGCCACTCCGGGTACCCGGGCGGCATCAAGTCCTCCACCTACGCCCAGGACCTCGATCGCAAGCCGGCTGACGCAGTGCGTCGCACGGTTCGCGGCATGCTCCCGAAGAACCGGCTCGGCCGCCAGCAGCTCACCAAGCTCAAGGTGTACGCCGGCCCGACCCATCCGCACCAGGCCCAGCACCCCCAGACGCTCGTCGTCGAGGGCGCCCGCGCCCGGTCGTAGTCCTCAGCCCGCACACTCGTCACGTCGCCGTTCCGGAAAGATCGCCATGCCTCATCCTCTCGTCCAGTCCACCGGTCGTCGCAAGCGGGCGGTCGCCCGTGTCCGCTTCCGTCCGGGCACCGGCACCATCACGATCAACAAGCGCCCGCTCGAGGACTACTTCCCGAACGACACGCACCGCATGGTGCTCTCCGAGCCGCTCAAGGTCACGTCGACCACCGAGTCGTACGACATCGACGCTACGATCCATGGTGGCGGTGTCTCCGGTCAGGCCGGCGCGATGCGCCTCGGCATCTCCCGGGCGCTGATCGCACTCGACGAGGAGCTTCGCCCGACCCTCAAGAAGGCCGGATTCCTGACCCGCGACTCCCGCGAGAAGGAATCGAAGAAGTACGGCCTCAAGAAGGCCCGCAAGGCACCTCAGTACTCCAAGCGCTAGTCCGGAGGGCTCGGTGCGGTTCGGTACCGACGGCATCCGAGGCGTTGCCAACGCACAGCTGACGCCAGAGCTTGCTCTGGCGATCGGCCGCGCCGCGGCACGAGTGCTCGGCGGTCCCGTCATCACCGTCGGTCGTGACCCGCGGTGGTCCGGTCCGATGCTCGAGGCGGCGTTCGTCGCCGGGGCCTGTGCCGAGGGCGTGTCGGTCGAACTGCTGGGCGTGGTTCCCACCCCGGCAGTGGCGCTGCGCTCCGAGATCGCCAACTGTCCGGCGGCCATGATCTCCGCGTCCCACAACCCGTTCGCCGACAACGGCATCAAGCTGTTCGCTCCCGGCGGGCTCAAGCTGTCCGACGACGTACAGGAGCGTCTCGAGGCCGAGCTCGACGCTGCGGGCGCGAAGGCCGACGCGCCGACGGGGTCCGACGTGGGCACCGTCGGCACCTACGACGTTGCTCCCGACTACGTCCGCCACGTCGGCGACAGCATCCCGGCCGGCGCGCTCGCCGGGCTGAAGGTGGTGCTCGACTGCGGGAACGGCGCCTCGTCCGACGTCGCATCGACGGTGTTCACCCGCCTCGGGGCCGAGGTCGTCGCGCTGCACGTGACCCCCGACGGCAGCAACATCAACGACGCCAGTGGGTCCACGCACCCCGAGTCATTGCGCACCGCGGTCGTCGCCGAGGGGGCACAGCTCGGGTTCGCCTTCGACGGGGACGCCGACCGGA
>ENA-UPSM01004286-UPSM01004286.1-activated-sludge-metagenome-genome-assembly--contig:-NODE-4286-length-15228-cov-5.731892_pt1 | contig 15228 bp, 9 predicted proteins | sample MGYA00238181_ERZ773283 | MGnify/ENA primary metagenome ERZ773283 (study PRJEB29023, sample SAMN05720199) | activated sludge metagenome | isolation source: Anaerobic digester | place: Japan...
CGACGACGACGGGAATTGGATCCCGCCCGAACCCGTGGAACAGCTCAAGTCCGACAAGGTGGGGCGCAACGATCCGTGCCCGTGCGGGTCGGGCAAGAAGCACAAGAAGTGCTGCGGCAAGGACGAATAGAGCGATTTTCCATCATTGCTTGTCCGTCCCAATTGTCGTAGGGGCGATTCACGAATCGCCCGTTGCGAAGGACGGGTAATGATGGAATTTTCGGGGTTCCACCCCGGACCCCTTCTGCCACCGGTGCGGGTGGCGGGTTTTCCACGGTGTCTAGCGACATCATGGTTGTCGACTCCGTCGACGGTCGTTCCACGGGGGCGTGGCCCGATGCCCCCGTGAACCCCCGGCGGGCCAAGGACCCTCCTGCCGGGTCCTTGGAACCAGGCACCAGGGGGACTCGCCCTCTCGGTTCGGCCACTGGGGTTTTCTTCCATCGCCGTACCTACGGCGATGGCCGCTGGCCGATCCTGCGAATATGCTCGCCACCCCTGGACCCCCGACATTTTCGGCGGCTCGCGCCGCGGGTTAGTGATTTTTGCGTTTTCTTTTTGGGGGGCTGGATTCATATTCCTGTCATGGAACCCTCCGCGCTTCGATGTTTGATGCTCCTGCTCGCCGGTTCGGCGGTGTCGCAGGACTGGAAACCCATGCCGTTCGTCCGATCGGCCGACTCGGTCCAGCCCATGACGGGAATCGTCCTGTGGGCCGACCACGAACGGAACTCCACCGACGCGATCGCGTTGGAGTTCTCCTACATGTCGTTCGCGGCGGTGTCGCCGTCGGAGGGCGTGTGGAACTGGAAGCCGGTCGACAGCCTGTTGGACGCCATCGCCTCGCGCAAGCACCAGGCCATCCTGCGGTTCCGCTACGAGTACGTGGGCGAGCCCACCACGGTTCCGGCTTGGATCCGCGCCAAGGCGGGATACCAGGAGACCAAGGGAACCTCGGAGGGGCAGGAAACCTGGTTCAGCGATTGGCGTTCAATCGATCTCAAGAAGTTCACGCTCGATTTCCACACAGCCTTCGCCGCGCGCTACCAGGACGACCCGCGTTTGGCGTTCGTGCAGGTGGGGTTCGGGTTGTGGGCCGAATACCACATCTACGACGGCCCCATGGAGCTGGGGCGGACATTTCCCGACAAGGCGTTCCAGGCGGCGTTCTTCGCGCACCTGGACACCACCTACAAGCGCCTCCCTTGGAGCGTGAGCGTCGACGCCGCCAGCGACTGGTCGCCCTTCGAGGTCGATACCACCCTCAAGCGCAAAGGATTCGGGCTGTTCGACGATTCCTTCATGCACCAGATCCACGATGCCGAAAACCGTCCCAACTGGCTCTACTTCGGGGATGACCGCTGGAAGGCGCGTCCCGCCGGTGGCGAATTCAGCTACTACACCGACGACGACCAGAAACACGTGCTCGACAGCGTCGGCATCCACGGACGGACCTTCGAGTCGCAGGCGGCCCGCTACCACATCAGCTACATGATCGGGAGCGACCAGCCGTCCTACCACACCATGGCCCGGATCAAGCAGGCCTCGATGGCCACCGGCTACCGCTTCAAGGCGGTGTCGTGGGAAGTCAAGGCCGACAGTCTGCGTCTGCGCCTGACGAACACCGGGGTGGCGCCTCTCTACCGCGACGCCTATGTGATGGGCGAAGCCGACGGGCACCGCGGGACCGACACCTCCAAGATTTCCTTGAGGACGTTGATGCCCGGCGACACCATGGAGTTCAAATTCCGTCGCGGGGTTTCGGCCGCCTATTACGTGTACCCCGGGATCCTGTGCAAGCATTGCGTGCCGGGGCAGAGCATCCAGATCGAAGCCGACTTGAGGGGAGGCGCGGGCGTGATCGCGCACGCCGGGCGCACCGGCGATGTCCAGTGGCGGATGGGTGCCGCGGGGTGGTTCTACAGCTCGACAAAATCCGCCACCGTCGCTGTCCGTGGCCTGGATGGCCGATTGGTCTGGCGTGGGACGCTGGACGCCACATCGGGACAATGGGTGCGGGTGCCGTTCGGCAACACGGGCTTCGCCCATCGGTTCGTGACCGTCGACGAGGGGCGATAACGGCGCTGTGGTTGATGGGGGACGCGTCCCCCTCGCTTCGGCTAAACGCCGCCGTTGGGTGAGCGGAGTCGAACCCCGGCGGCGTTTGATCCTTCGCTACCCCCTCTCCGGGGTGGAACCCCGGACCCCTTCTGCCACCCTGGCGGGTGGCGGGCCTTCCACGGGGGCGTGGCCCGACGCCCCCGTGAACCCCCGGCGGGCCAAGGACCCTCATGCCGGGTCCTTGGATCCAGGCACCAAGGGGGCTCGCCCTCTCGGACCGCCCACGGGTATTTTCTCCCAACGCCCCTGCCGGGACGTTGGATGCTGGGCGGTCCTGCGAATATGCTCGCCGCCCCTGGACCCCCGCCACTTTTCGGCGGCTCACGCCGCGGGTCAGCGGGCTTCGCCCGGCTTTGGATGTGTTCTGCGGCTCATTCCCCTCTATGGAGGGGTGGACGGCGAAGCCGGACGGGGTGGTCCTGGTGCTCGTCGCTCCTGCGAAGCACGGGGTGGTTTGCTGCTTCCTTGGATGTCAAACGATGTCTGGCGACATCAGGAATTGACCCACCCTTTGCGGATGCTCGCACGGCGGGGGGCTATGCCACTGCGCATTTTGGCGGCAAAACGCGAGGAGAGGGTCTAGTTTTCACGGATACCCAGCAAAGCGAGTCGTCTTGACCCTCGGTGATTCTCCAGCCTGGCTTGCCTACGCCCCCGTCGCGCCGACGGTCGCGGGCGCGTTCGCGCACATGATGCCGACACGGGACACCCACCCGGTCCAGAACCATGCTCACCGCAGAACCACCCACACCTCCGCAAAAACACGAATTCGACATAACGCGGAATTTTGCGTATTAACCAGAAGGAGGCAAGCCCAACCAAGCCTCCCACCGCACCCAGACCCCCACATAACACGAAATTCTTCGCATAAACACGAATTCGGCATAATAAGCCTGTTAGGGACACCTGCGGGGCACGAAGATTTTAATCACAATGAACAAAGAAAGTAGCAAAATGACCGAACTTGATTGCGCGCTAACGGGTTTAAAAGTAAAACATGCATTTCACTTCGAAGAATTCGCACAAAAATTCCTCGCAATTCAATACCCTAACTTTAAAAAGTTTGGAGAAAATCATGATCTGGGTCGGGATGGCGTATTTGAAAACTTAATTTCTGATCCGACCATATTTATGCAAGCATCAATCACTGATAGCTTCACAACAAAGATTGGCGATACAATAAAAAAACTTCGAAAGAATGGCTTTGATGTCAAAGTTTTGGTCTACTGCACAAACCAGAGAATGGCACCATTTGAAGAGCATCTGAAAATTGAAGCGCAATCTAAGTACAATGTACAGTTGGACATCAGAGGCCATGAGTTTTTTGTTACTCATGCAGCAGCATCACAAGGCAGAATGGAGATTTCTAAACAATTTGTCAACAAAGTAATCGATAACATCCAGTTTAATTTTGGCGACTCTTTGTCTGGAGATCTGTCAAATGAATTCAAGCTATTTTCAGCATATTTGCAAAACTCGGCACTAAACGCCGAAAAAGGAATTTCAAAAACGGCATTTGAAGGATTTGTTAAGTGTATTCTTGCGAGCAGCGGCGAAATGTCGATTGTCGAAATTCGATCATATGCCGCCACAGTCTTTCATAAAACCAATCCAGGGTTATTTGAATCTAGAATATCTGGCGCACTAGAACGACTTAGAAACCAAGGCATTGTGAATGTTGCAGCTAATGGCAAGTATAGCCTGCGATCATCCGAAAAAAAGCAGATCATTGATGCGGTTTCTCGAGCAACAAGTTTCAATAATATAAAATCCTCATTGATGGTGGTGTTGAGAGATTCCGCTGCATTGACAAAGGATGAACGCGATAACTTTGCCGAGCTTATCATAAACGACGCCCTATATGTTATAGAGAATTACATTTGGACATCTGGACACTTTTTTGTGTTGGTTCAAAGCGACTCTCGGACAATCGGCCTACACAAAGCATCCAGTAACCGTTCAGCCCCTCGGTGGATCAGGCTGGAACGAATTCCGGTGCGGCCACCCCTTGGATCTGTGCGTTGACCGCTCGGGTCATCCAGTTGAGCAGCCTGATTCCCCGTAGCCTTGCCGTTCCGATCAGGGTCAGCATGCGCTCCACATAGCGGCATCCGGCTTCGCTGTTGCAGCCAAACGATCCCTTGCGCCACAGCACAGCCTTACGGACTGCCTGCTCAGCGGCATTGTTGGTCGGCACCACGCCTAGTTGAGAAACGAAAGTCCACAAGGATTTCCACTGGCGCAAGAGGTCTCGAGCGATGCCTTGGACCTTGGATGCAACCTTCCCGTCTTGCGAGGCAAGTTCCAAGCAGGCCCTCATGCGATCTTGAAGTGGCTCAATGGCTAATGCCAGCTTCTGTCGATCGATTTCGCCATCCTGAAACAGATGCCAATGGTGGAACATCTCGTTGCTCGTTTCCATCAGGCCACGACCATAGATGGCTGTCGCCTCGGGCGATTCGATCATGGCCTGGAAGTGGCGCCGGATATGCGCCCAACACAGTTGGGATCGGGCTTCTTTGATGCTCTCGTAGGGTCGCCATCGATCTCGATGGATGGTTCCGGCGAAGTCTTCGCCCAACAGATCCTTGGCCTGCTTCTGACCTCGCCCCGGCTGAAGCCGGAATACTTCGACGCCGGGAGCCTGCCCGGCCCACAGCCACATGCGCGAATCCTTGCACTCGCCGAACCCCGTCTCGTCGGCGTGTACTACGGGAGATTCTTTCAGCTGCGCGTGGAGGTTGTCATGGGTTGATGCCACGGCCTCGCTCACCGATTCGCAGCAAGCCTGCACCGAGGCGATGCCCATCCGAATGCCAAAGACCGACAGAAGAAGGTCCGATACGTCGCGACGGCTCAAGCAGTATTGGGATGAAAACAAAGCGACCATCGCCTGAAGACCGGGTCCAAAGCCGCCGGTAGGTGATCCAGCGGGAAGCTTGGCGCGGCTGAATCCGCCGCACTTGGGGCAACGCTTGCGGTAGAGCTTGAACTGCGTCACGACAGGCTTGGCGGGAGGAAGCTCTGTGACCTGACGGATTTCGGCATCCATTCGAGGAGCGTCTTCAAGCGGCGTGTTGCAATGGACACACTTGGTCGGATCCAGATCGACAAGGTTATCGACCATTTCTTCCGGGACAAGATCTCGGGTCGAGCCCTTGTGGCCTGGCTGGCCGCCCGCTTTCCGACCCGTCACCGGCTTCGGCGGAGTCGCTCGGCGAAAGCCATCTGTGCTGGGTGGCTTGGAACTGTTGCGCGAATTGGTGCGAAGCAATGCCTCAAGCTCGGCGATACGGGATTCCGCGGCTTTCAGGCGCCTTGAAAGCTCAGCGTTGGCCTCCAATGCAGCTTGGAGAAGCCGTTCAAGCTCGGCGTTACGAGCAAGCAGTTGGCGCTCAAATTCTGTCGTCGGCTCCACCTACGTAAGGTGCGACAAAACCTGGACTTATGCAAGAGAGAGGCTGGGGGGGGGCTGAACGGTTACAGCATCCATTGCGACTCTCGCCCATGAAGCAATAATTAAAGGCAAAATAGTCGTTCCAAAAACCATAGACAACGCGCGCTACGAATGCATCTTGAATGATTACATCGATTGCCTACTTGTATGCGACAATCCCGATATAATTCATCGATTGAACGGGATGCTAGAAGCGTATTGCTTGGCATTTCTCATGAAGGAAACTGATGATTTCGAATCTGCAAAAGCAAGCTTTTATTCAAAATCCAGGCTGCTAATTGATGCTGACGTGATAATTACTGCGCTGTCCGAAAAATACACCCCAAATAGCGCAAAGATATATACAGACTTGTTGAACTCGTGCAAAGATATTGGCATGCAATTGTTTTATGATGATAGCACGATCAATGAGATTCAGACCCATATGGGCAGATTGGAAATTGAATATTCAATGCTGATTTCCGAGGGTGAAATCGCATTTATTCAAAATGATGTACCTGAGTTAATTGCCGCATATCGCTTGGCTTCGTCAGAATGTTCATTTTCTGAATTCTTGAATCGCTTCCGAGGAAAAAGGAATTATGCACAAAATATTGCTCAATCGATAGAAATTATCCTTGGTTTAAAGCATATTAGCTCGTCTGATATTGCAACACAAATAAGCGTTGAGCGCAAAGAAGAGTTGCGGACCTTTTGGGCTCAAAGAAAGAATAGACGGCGATGGCAGGACTCGGATGCTATTCACATCCTAATAGAGCATGATATTTCCAATTATTCATTAGTTGAGGCGTGGAGAAAGCAAGCGAAATCTTCCCGTGAGATTAACAGATGGTTAACTCACGACGGCGTTGCTTATCAAGCTGACAAATACTTTCATAAGTATCGCTATGTAACAATGACTCCAGAATTTATCGCTACGGTCCTATCAATCAATTCAGATGCAGAATCGGATCAAAAGGAAAGAAGCTTCTTTCTTGCAGCGCTTTCTGTTCAGGTCAACAGGATCTCCTTAAAACGGATTATTGCCAAGTCGTTGATTTCCACAAAAGATTCCGAGCAATATATGATTATGCGGGATATTCAAGATATTCAAGATGAATTTCAAGAATAAGTCGCGTGATTAATGATCTTCATTTTCCCTAACACCCCAATTCCATGTTGATCGCGCCTCGTTGTTTTGCCGACGTGCGCGACAACATGAATATGGCCTGTTATGCATAGGGGCATGGCATTCCCAAGGCGATCCAAAAACATCACCACCACAATGAAAATGAAGACGGTAGCTTGATTTAACTGGAGGCGGATATGATACTGGATGAGAACGAGGGTCGCAAGCAAGGGTATGCTTTGCCGCTGGAGATTGTTCATTCGACTCCCATATGGCAGGCGATTTTGATTTGTGTCTTGGGGCCATTTATGATTGCTGTGCCGTTTTTGTTTTCGCTGTATGAGTTGGACATGGGGTCGATGTTGCTTCGGGTTTTGGTGTTTTATGGGGTTATTCCACTGACGGGGATTGCGCTTACGTTTATTGTGGTTCCCTCGATTCTTTGGAAGAAAACTCGTTATTACATCGAGACTGCTGGGGTTCGGATGCAGGCGTTGTTTGGGGAGAAGGAGGTTTTGTGGGGCGATGTCGAAGATGTGACCACCTTTTCGATCAATGGGAATGAGTTTATTGGCTTTGTCACAAGTCGCAAGATTCAAAATGCGAAAAATGGCGGGTTTTGGGCTGCGCTCATGTCGGGCTTTGGAGGAATGTATGAGGTGAGTATTCCATTGAAGAAAATGGGAGGGCTGAATCCGGAGAGAGTCATGCTCACGATCAAGGATGCGTTTGCAAAGGAGCTGCAGGGGCGAACTCAGCCGGATTTTACGGATGTTGTCGAAGAGGTGGAAGAAGAATTAGCGACGGATCCGGTGACGCCGACCAACTATGGGAAGGCTGGCCTTTATTCCTTTTTGGCTGCATCGATTATCGGCTTGGGGTATTTTGTCTCTATTGTGTTGTTTGGGGTCAATTTTGTGATATTTCCGATTATTGGTGTGGTCGTCGCTGCCATTGTCTTTGAAAAACATGTTCGACCCGCCGATTACAACCACTTCTGTCGGCTCTACGTATCGATTCTTGGCGCATACTCCGTGTTTTCTGTGCGGATTGGGATGGCGTTCGCAGATGGCTCGATTTCTTTGACGCTCACGAACCTACTGGATATAACTTACGCCTATTTTTTCCGGTATCTGCCAGAGCACTTGTCGGACGAATTCATATGGTTGATTGTTGCCTTGGTTGCGATGGGTACGGGCTATACCATGGGGCCATCGTTGAGTATATTCCAAAAAGTCAAATCGATGTTCTTCCGCAAACTTGGGCGCATCCCCTACGAGAAAAATGGCGCGTACTACAGGCTTTATCTGATCCCGCCAGAACAGTTCGACGAAAATCAAAATAAGTACTCGATCGAAATCACGAAAGGCTGCGAAATCGAGCTGAACGGAAAGACGCCAACATATTTCAAGATACCACTTGGAATCCTCAAGGAAGCCGGGGTAAACTGGCCGAGCGAGCTGTTTGCGATTTCTCTTGACGGCAATTACTTGGAGCTGGACTTGGGTGGGGTAGGGAATACGCAGAAATACGTATATGACACAATCATTACCATCGGCTCCGACAAATCGATCGAAACCATCGGCATCGAAACGCATTAAACCCCTTGTTCAGGGATACGTCGAGATAACGAAATCCCCGTAGGGCCGCAAAATCTCGCGTCCCTACGGGGCTCGGTGCAATAGACTTACTGCACTTGGCTCGTGAAAATGGTGGTGATTGCTCTGGCTTGGCTATTGCTTGCTTGTCTGGTGCTTTTTTGGAGGGTATATGAAGCGTGTGATACTGATTCTAGGATCAATTTGTGTGATCGGCGGATGCGGAAGTTTTGGAAGTGATGCGGAACTTGAGGGGACTTACAAGGATTGCTCGTGGGCATCCGAGATTCATACTCGATATACATTTTCAAGCGATGGGGGTTACTCGTATGTATTCGATGATCACTTGGAGGGTGTTAAGCTTTATAAAAGCGGAACGTGGAGGGTGTCTGATGGCTTTTTGTTGCTGAGTGTTTTGAAGATCGGTAAAACGGAAGAGAGTTCAAAGGATACGTCCAACTTGGTTGAACAGTATTTGTTTTCGCATGACGCTGATTATGATTGTATTCGTCTGGGTAACAGAGATGAGCTATGCCACGAAGGGAATTGCCTGTTTTGAGGGTCCGCCGTAGGGCCGCAAAATATTGCCTCCCTACGGGGGGGGGGGCTTGCTTGGAGAAATTTCTTGCCTTTCAATGTTGGGGTGCATATATTATGTGGTAAGTTTATGCATGGAGGATCTGATGAGAACGACGCTTGATTTGAATGAAAAACTTGTTGAAGAAGCCATGAAGCTGAGTGGCGAGAAAACGAAAACTAGCGTTATCCATAAGGCTTTAACTGATTATGTCAATAAAGCAAAATCAAAAGGAATACTTGATTTTGGCGGCAAAGTGGATCTGAAAATTGACCTGGACGTCTTGAGGGGACGGGTTTGAAAAGAAAACAGGTTTTGGTCGACACCAGTATTTGGGTTGATTATTTCCGTAGCAATGATCATGCTGGTGTTTTGGCTCAATTGTTCGAAGATGAACGTGTTGTGATCAGTGATGTGATTTTGGCGGAATTGTTGCCGGCAATGAATTTGTACGCGAAGAAGGTTTTAATTGAAAAGATGCGTGCTCTTCAATGCCTGCCAGTGTTCGTCAACTGGGAAGGACTCATCGGCCTTCAGACTCAATGTTTAAAGCATGGAGTCAATGGTGTCGGCTTGCCGGATCTGATGATTGTTCAAACTGCATTGGAATATAAGATTCCTATTTTCAGCAACGACAAGCACTTCAAGAAGATTCATTCGTTCTTGAAATTTGATGTATTTGAAGCTGATTGAGTCGATGGTGAATGAATTTCCTCCCCCCCCATTCGGTCGTGCCTGCACCGCACGGCCCACCCACCCCCCTTTGACGTTTTATCAAGGGCGAGGTTCTTGTCTGAGCCGCAGGGCGCTCCAGGATCCGTACCTTACAAGTGGTCCATGGGGCGTCTAGAAGGTCAACGATCGAGGATTGGTATGCGCGGAAACATCAAAGCCATCGTTTTGCTCTCCGGTGTCGTCTTCAGCGGGACGGCGACGGCCCAGTCCTTGGGGGGTGATCCGGGTTCGGCGTCGGCGATCGTCGTCGACGACGGGTTCGAGGTCGGGTTCGACGGGTGGACGAATTCTGGCGACGGGGCGCCGGTTCTCACCGCCGTGCGTGGCGAGGGCTTCAACTCGGCGCGGGCCATGCGGGTGTCCCAGAGGACGTCGCCGGAACACGGGGCGGCGTCGCTCAAGGGGTTCTACCTGGTCGACGGGGTGGTCTACGACTACAGCGTCCAAGTCAAGCACGCGGGGGCGTCCACCGAGACGTTCAACCTGACGCTCCAGTGGCAGCGGCCCGATGGCGTGTTCGAGTCGAAGGTGGTCGCCTCGGCGGTCGTGAAGCCCAACACCTGGACGGCGCTCGTGGGATCCTACGCCACGCCCAAGGGAAGCATCAAGCCGACGTTCTTCCTCACGACCAACAGCACGATCGACTTCTACTACGACCAGTTCACGGCGGCGGCCAAGAATGGTGACGCTGTCGCAGCGAACACGGCCTTCGCGGCCAGGGCGGCGGCGACGCCGACCAATGTCGGGCTCAAGGACATCTACGCGAAGCATTTCCGCGTGGGCAACATCCTGAACAGCGGCACGGTGAACAACGCCGGCATCCGGAGCTTGATGCAGCTGGATTACAACAGCATCTCGTCGGAAAACGAGCACAAGCCCGACGCGATGCTGACCAGGACCGGCTCGACCAACACCAATATCCGCGCGCAGATCGGCACCGGTACGGCGGCGATCATGAATTTCTGCCAGCAGAACAACATCCCCATGCGCGGACACGTTCTCACGTGGCACGGCCAGACGCCCGACTGGTTCTTCGTGCAGGACATCAACGACGCGAGGGCGATGGGGTCGACCGCCGCCGGACCCCGCTATCGCGACATCGCCGTCAGCCAGGTCCCGTGGGCGTCGGTGGCGACGATGAACGCGCGACTGGAGAGCTACATCCAGAATCTGTTCGCCCTGTACAAGACGCAGTATCCCAATTTCGTGTTCTACGCCTACGACGTGGTCAACGAGGCCGCGGGCGGCGACGGCGGCGTGCGGGCCGCCGGGTTCGATGCTCAAGGCGCGGGCGGCCAAGTGGGCAGCATTCCGGGCGCATCGCCCTGGCAGGCGGTCTACGGAGCGACCAGCATCGCCTGGATCCGCAACGCCTTCACCTACGCGCGCAAGTACGCCCCGGCCCACACCAAGCTGTTCTACAACGACTTCAACGAGTGGCACGAGCCGAAGCGCAACTGGATCGCCACGAACATCCTGACGCCGTTCCACCGCGACGGGATCCTGGACGGGATGGGCATGCAAAGCCACGTCAGCGCCAATCCCGCCGACAGCTGGTCGGGTGAAAACCGCCACCTCGCCGCGATGGAATATTTCGCGAACCTGGGCATCGAAGTGCAGTTGACCGAGCTGGATCCCGGCACGAACAACGGGCAGTACGCCAGCCAGCAGCCGACCAGGTATGCCAACATCTTCAAGAAGGCGCTGGAGATCAACGCGAAGAAGGTCGGCAAGGTCACGGCGATCTGCATCTGGGCACCCAACGACGCCAACACCTGGTTGGGAAGCGAGGATTCGCCCGCGCTCCACAACGCGAGCAACGCCCGCAAGCCCGCCTACGACGCGATCGCGGCGCTGGTCCCCGAATCCCAGTGGGGCGACGGAGACAATCCCACCTTCGAATTCGGCGGCGGCGGCAGCGTGCCGATGGAGCCGAACGAACCGAACGAGTTCGGCTGGTGGTTCCAGGACACCTTCGAAGAGAACGCGGGCGGCTGGCAGGGTCGGGGCGACGCGGCCGTCGCGACGAGCACGGCGCAGAAGGCGTTGGGCCAGAGCTCGCTGGCGGTCACCGGACGCGCGGCCACCTGGCACGGCGCGGTCAAGGATCTGCCGGCGGATTTTGTCGCCGACACCACCTACAGCTTCAGCGTCCTGGCGGCCTACACCGATGGCGACGCGACCGAGCAGATCAAGCTGACCCTGGAGTACACCCTGGACGGCGAAACGCAGTGGGCCGCGATCGATACCATGACGGTGCAGCGCGGGCAGTGGGTGCAGCTGGCCAATCGCAACTTCCGGATCCCCACCGGGGCCACAGGTCTGCGCCTTGTGGTGGAATCCCCCAGCGACAGCGCCATCCCCCTCTACATCGACGAAGTAATCGGTGCGGTGGCCGGTACCACCATCGTCGCGCCTGCCGGGGTGACGACCAAGGAAACGGCGATCGCGAAGCCGGGCGTGGGCGATGCCTTGCGTCCGAAGATCGCCTTGAACGGCAGGACGCTGAGCATCTCCATGCCCTCGGGCGATCCGATGAGGATCAGGGTGTTCAACACCGAAGGCAAGACGGTCGCGAACCACGTCGCGACGGGGAACGCGAAGATCTCCCTGGAGAAGGCTCCTGCGGGATTGTTCTTTGTCGAGGCCAGAGGTGCCGGGATCGTGAACACGACGTCGATTCTTCTGGATTGAGCCATCGGGGCCGCTGCGCCCCGCGTTGGAACGGACATCGATCTTCCGGATCGGGTTTGGGGAACGAAGGGATGGCCGATGGGGCTGTCCCGCTGGTGACACGCTGTCCACCATTTGTGTGGGGGGTGTAATGCGAACCGGGTGCGATCGGCGGCCGATCGGCGCATTCTTAGTCGTGTCGTGATCCTGCATCGCCGCGGGTTCCGGTCTTCCGGGGCTCTGGGGCGACAACTTTGTTCGCAACGAGGTGATCTCATGCCGAGACCGCTGTTCGGGTTCGTGCCCGTCCTGGGGTTGTTGTCCAGTGCCTTTGCCGTGGATTGGAACCTTTCCGGAAAGGTGGTGGACGCCGACGGCGGGCTTGGTCTGGGCCAGGTCCAGGTCCGGTTGGCCGTGGCGGGGTTGTCGACCGCCTCCAACGCCGACGGCAGCTGGACGATCGGGAGCGCTTCCGTCCGGGGCCGCCACGGGGGAGCGATCGACCGGACCGCCAATTCGCTGCGGTTGCAGGAGGGGCGGTTGAGGTTGTCGATCGACGGCGCCGACCTTTTGGGACGGAAATTGCCGCAATCCTGGGGTGCCCCGCCGGCCGATCTCGCGTTGGCGGCGCGATCGCAGGCGGCGGTCGTGGATACGCTGATCTACACCAAGGCGCAGTACGTCGCCAAGCGGGTTCCCGTCACGAACTCCATCCAGCAAGGCCTGTTGGCCGAGCTGAGCAAGTCGCAGGCGTACCCGCCACCTCCGGCGGCCGACTTCACCGACACGGTCAAGGGCGTCGCGATCGACATGGTCCGCGTGGCGGGCGGAACGTTCACGCTCGGGTGCGAAGCCGGAACCTGTCCGGCCGACACCAAACCCGTCGCCGACGTGAAGGTCGGCAACTACCACATCGGGAAGACCGAAGTGTCGATCGCGATGTGGAACGCGGTGATGGACACCAACGTGCCCAGCTACGGCGGCGCGGGCGGTTCCTACACGGGAATGACCTGGTACGACGCCATGGAGTTCTCGTGCCGGTTGAGCGAGCTGACGGGCCGCAACTACCGCATGACCACCGAAGCGGAATGGGAGTACGCCGCCAAGAACCGCAGGAGCGCCCTGGACAAGATCGGGACCGGCGAGGAATGGGCCTACAATTCCTGGAACAGCGCGCATTCGGGCGGGACGGATCCTGTCGGGACCAACAGCGGGATGCACACCCAGAAGACGCGGCGCGACGCGCAGGGGACGGCCGACAACATCACGGGGCGCCTCATCCGTTCCATCGAAGGGATCGGGCCCGCGCTGCGCCTGGCCATCTCCGACGAGATGGACCTGCCTCCGGGCTACGTGTCGCCCTGCGATCTGCACGCCCCCAAGGTGGGTGGCGAACCGGTGAATTCCTACCGCGACCCGCGCTGGATCACCGGGAGCGGAGCGCATTGGACCAAGGGTTCGCTCGCCATCGGGAACTTCGATCTGCGGGTCTGGGAAGACGGCACCGCGAGGTTGGGCAGCACCAACGGCCAGTGGTTCACCTCCAACAACATCGCCTTCGTGTTCGTCCCAAACTCGGGGACCATCACCAAGTTCGCGTACATCTTCCTGGATTCGGTGCAGGGATCGCTGATCTCCGACAAGAGCTTCATGAGCGGAGGCTTCGTGGGTCGCATCATGAAGGAGGCCGCGGGCGACCTCGCCAAGCCCGCCATCGCCAGCATCAAGAGCGGCGAGGAACTCGCGGCCGCGGCGGGCGACGACTTCAAGATGGTCGACATGACCAGCATTCCCGAGGCGGTGAAGAAGCAGGACCCGCGGTTGTTGGACGAGGGAACGGATCGGGGCTGGTTCCAGAACAACGCGACCGCGGGCGGCACCCACAACTACCGCAAGGACGTCGACGCCGACGAATTCCGGTTCGCGGTCATCGACAAGGGGCAGGTGACCATGCTCGCCAACGGCGATTGGTTCACGGTCAACAACACGTTCCTGCGCGTGACGCATTCCACCGGCTACACGACCGATTACCTGTACGCGGTGGACGCCGACGGGACCTTCTACCACAACTCGTTCCAGGCCTACGAGCGCGGCGATTTCCGGTTGTTCGAGATCTACATGAACAACAGCACGGAGTTCCCGGCGACCTGCAGCGGAACCAGCTGCACCACCGAGCTCCCCAAAGGCGCGGACGCCCCCTTCTACGCGACGATCCCGGCTTTGATCGAAACAGGCAAATCCACCTTCGTCCCGGCGCCGTGCCCGGCGGGAGGCTGCAGGTAGGGGGGGGGAGCCTCAGCGATTGATCGCGGATTCCAACTCGCGTAGCCGATCCAGGATCATGTCGAACGAGGGCGGTGGGACCAGGAACATCCCTGCATCCAACATCGCCGCGAAGTCGTTCCGGAGGATTTCTTGGGATCGCTCGGAGGGAATGAGCCGAAGCCGCCCATCCAGGCAATCGTCGTATCTCGCGAACCCGGAGTGGTAGAAGGCCTTCTTCACCTGCACGACCTCGGCCAGCAAGTCGCGCCTCTCCAAGGCCTCGCGGCCAATGGTCATGTCGGCAAGTTTCGCCAAGTCGTACCAATGGCGGGACAAACGATCTGCCGAGGCGCGAACCTCGGGGCGCTGGCATTCGACGTGAATGAGCGTGGCTTTCTCCCAGAACGTGCGCAATGGCGACAACACCGTCACGCGCGCGCACGGGAACTCCAACTGGTTGATTCGGTCGGCTATGTCGGGGCGGATGACATGTTCCGCGTTGGGTTCCGTCGTGTTTCGCCCGCCGAATTCGACCAACACGCTCTCGCGCAGGTAGGTGGATGTCCCGAAGACGGACGGGTACTGGATCCGCATGGCATCGCCATCCGTTCCGTCGATGGTCACGGTTGCGGCTCCTTGCCCGAACTCGGCGAGAAGCGCAGCCTCGAATCCCGGGCGGACCACATCTCGGACA
>ENA-UPSM01004288-UPSM01004288.1-activated-sludge-metagenome-genome-assembly--contig:-NODE-4288-length-15224-cov-31.896170_pt1 | contig 15224 bp, 10 predicted proteins | sample MGYA00238181_ERZ773283 | MGnify/ENA primary metagenome ERZ773283 (study PRJEB29023, sample SAMN05720199) | activated sludge metagenome | isolation source: Anaerobic digester | place: Japan...
ATGAAGCCACCTTCAAACATCGCATTCTGGTCTGTCAGGCTCCGGAGCCGCGCCTATCGGAAGGTATCGAGATTCTTCCAGTCAAGGTGTTCCTGGAAGCACTTTGGGCAGATACTCTTATCGAATAAAGAAATATCGATTCCGCTATTCCTTAGCACATAAAAAAGTACTTACTGAAGTAATGTAAAATATTACATACCGAGGCGTATAAAAAACATCTTACCGAAGAATGTAAAATTGCCTTGACATTAGCATATTGGAAATTTGCTCATTAAGAAGGATTATTAAAAGCTTCAGAATTTAACATAAATGAATAGCCAAGAATGAATCAATAATGAAAACTAACTTATTTGTTAGTAAACTATTAGACACATCGCTTGAAATTTGAAGTTGAGATTCATTCTTATCTAATACAATTTCTTTTATCAGATTGGTATGTTGCGGAATGAGTATCGTCATGAGATAATTTTCTGGGAATGAAACGATATAAATAATAATAATTTGGAGAATGAAGGGAAGTTATCTAAAAATCCTGCTCATGTGAGGTTTAGATAATGATATATCAGGTTAAATTGTTTCTGAGCATAGCCATATTCCTTATTGGACTTGTTGGACTTGCCGCTTTGATTTCCCTAATGTTCAAGAAAAAAGAAAAAGATACAAAAAAAGCAAGGATTGAAAACGAAACGAAGAAAGATGATAGAAACGAAACTATGCAGCTAGGTATAGATGAACTGTCTACACCAATGAATTGGGGTTCATTATCTAAAACTACCAATGCAGAGAATGCAATAAATCTTGAATTATCAGAAAAGCTTTCAAATGGATTTCCCTTAGGGCAAAATGAAATGCCTTCAACAGATGATTCAGAGATTAAAGAGCCATCTCATAAAATAGAGGACTACAATAACCTTCCTGGTGAAAAAGATACCCAGCTTATATATGAAGCACAAGAAAAAAGAAAGAAAGTTGAGCCAGAGCATCGCGGCGGGAAGTATGTTGGCACAGAAAGCAATGCTCCTGCTTATATAGAAAAAACTGAATGCGCAAAATGCAATGAAAATGGTTGCTTAATCAGCCTTATATGTATAAAAAAATCTATTGGCTGGAAGCTTGAAGTTGAGCTTGAAATTCTGGAAGGGCAAAACTGCATAATCTCAGTAATGCAGAATACTACTGAGCTTGAAGTGTCGGATGAATCCGATGCATGCTATACACTAGCAAATGCTTACTCGAATATTTGCATAATATTGGAAAGCAATGGTATTGAAAAGTCAAAGAACTTGACTATGCCTTCATTCCCAATGCTATTCAGAATTGAATCGAAAAACAAAGCAATACACACAACATCGGCGTCAAAAGGTGAATACCTTTGCTTGATTCCAGACAACTGGAGTAAGCCGCTTGCTGGATGCGCAGCAATTTCACCTGAACAAACAACAATTCCTCATATTATTGCATACTATTTCTACTTGGATGACGAGGACAGTAATTCTATTTCATTCTCTAATCCTGAAGGAAGAGTAATAAATATCAATTCGAGAAAAAAAGGTAGATTTGTGCTTGAGGGAAACAGACTAACATATTCAAGAAAGACGGGAGTTGAATATTTCGTGGATTCTTTTCCTAAAATTTGCTACAGGAATAAGTCTGTCGCTAATATGGCAACGCTTGTTGGCACTCTAGTATTTGGGATGAACGAAGGATCTAAATTCGATAGAAAGAGATATAGTAAAAAATATAGTCGGGATTGCGATTCTCTGTATTGCCTAAGCCTACAAGATATTTTTAATGAGGGAAAAGAAAGTGCTTCTAAGAAACCTCCTTCTGGAAGATATTATGTGCGGATATACGACCATGAAGACATACTCATAGAGAGCTTTGCTTTTTATTTCCTTGCAGAATATTTCGAAATAAAGATTGATAATGAAGATATTTTACCGACAGTAGATGGGCATAGATCAGTTACTATAAGTTTTTGCCATGATTCAAACTACAATATAGCTAATGATAATAATCTAGAAAATATCTCAATTATTGAACGCACTGAGAAAACCATCGTCTTTAAGCTAAAACCTCGTTGTGGCATAGAAGAACTAAATTTCAAAATTGAAATAGATGGCTATTCGTTCAAATTACCTCTTTACATACCAAGATTATGGTGGACAATACATCAAAATAACGAATTGAACATAATATGGCAAGATCGAGCTATAAATCTAGCTAGACGTGATTGTTCAGCTTCTTCGGAAACATCAATAATTATTTATATTCCAGAGATGCTTTATGATATTGATATTTTCATAGGTTTCGATGCAAAAAATAAAAAAGTATATAAAAGGAAAAAATCTGAGAACTCAATCGAAATAAATATGAGGGATTTTAGTGACCATCCGTATCTTTCAATACCGGGAGTTCACGATCTTAAACTATGGGTGAAGGAAAAGCAGAGATATACATCGGTAACATTCTGTAAGATAACAGTGCTTCTTATATGCTCAATTTGTGGTTTTTCATCAACCGAAGAAATAGAAATGAAACAGCATTATAGCAATAATCATATTTGTGATGATTTTGAAAGCCTAACATATGAAGAATTAAGAGCGTTACAGCCCGATCTTCCGGCTAGAATAATTCAATGCATCTATTGCGGATATTATATTGCCGAAACAATAGAACAGCATGAGACAACAGAAATGTGCCACCATATAGAAAAATCCTGTCCAATGGTAAATCACGATTCATTAGAGCCTTCTAAGAAGTGCTTTAGATCTATAACTAACCCAGAAGAAATCAAGCAACATGTAATAGAGAATCTTGAGCTTCATCGTAAGTGCAAACAATGCAATGAAATCATCGATGATGAAAATGAATTTATGAATCATATTATGAAAAAACATGGCAAGAAGAAAATGTATAAATTGGGATAAATATGGAGGAATGGAGTGAATTTTTTAAACGCAGCGCACATTGTAGAAGAAAAATACCGAAACTATCTTAAGACGACATTCTATTTCCGGGATCCGGAGCTTAAAAAATCATTTGAAGAAAGTCTTGAAGAAGGGTGCCTTTACAATGGACCATTTATTGAAGCAATACCTGCATTCGCTCGCGGTGAGACGCCTAGAAATCTATTTGAGAAACTCGGATTTAAGGACATTGATGAAGGATTTCTTTCGGCTTTATATGGCGACAGACCGCTTTACAGTCACCAGGAAAAGGCATTTCATCTAGCACTTTCAAATGAAAATTACGTAGTAGCTACAGGAACTGGAAGTGGAAAAACCGAAGCATTTCTTTATCCAATTCTTTTTCATCTATATCAAGAATTCTTAAGCGGAAATCTGAAGGAAGGTATAAGAGCTATTATTCTATATCCGATGAATGCCCTGGCAAATGATCAAAGAGATCGCCTTGGCGATATAGGAGGGATTCTGAATAAAATGAAGTCGCAGTTTCGGTTCACCTTCGGGCAATTCATTGGAGAAACACCCGATGATGCAAATGATTCTAAAAGAAACGCGAGGTATCATTTAGATTGCAGACTTCCTGGAGAGTTAGTGTTGAGATCTGAAATGAGGAGTTCTCCTCCCCATATTCTTCTTACTAACTACTCGATGCTAGAGTACATCCTCTTGCGTCCACATGATAGCCAACTATTTGATAATGGAGCTTCTAGTTGCTTTAAATTTATAGTCCTTGATGAAGTTCATCAATATAGTGGCTCTCGTGGAGCCGAGATGGCTATGCTCATGCGCCGCCTAAAACAGAGATTAAAAGATGGAGGCTGTAAAAATCGGTTCCAATGCATTGCTACAAGTGCAACCTTAAGTGATCCTGTTGAATCAAATTCTAATATATCACGATTCGTCTCTGAATTATTTGGAGAACCTTTTTCCGATGAAAATATAATTATCACAGAAAGAAACGAAAGAGTTATGTCAGACTATGAGCTTAAGTCTGATGATTACCAATTATTGAAAAGAGTCTTACTTGAAAATGATCAAGAATCTGTCGAGAAAGCCTACGAACTATATATACAAATTGAAGGGGAAAAACCTGAGTCTGCAGACATTCCGAGGATTGTCGGAGCGATTCTTAAGCATGATAAAAAGACATACTCATTATTGGCGATGCTAGACAAATCAGCAAAATCTATTGATGAGTTAGGAGAAAAGCTTTTTCCAGAAAGACCAGCTGTAGAAAGGATGACCCTTACAGACTTGCTTATACAACTCCTTATCAAAGCAAAGGATCCTAAATCTGGGAATGTGCTTTTATCAGCAAGGTATCATTTTTTCCTAAGATCTCTAGAAGGAGCTTTTATTTCCTATTACCCAAGAAAGCGCATTTTCCTTGACAGGAGAATAATGGATCAGAATGCTGCAGTTTTTGAGGTTGCATTATGCAGAGAGTGCGGCCAACATTACATTATAGGAAAGATAAAAAACGGGAAATTAGTGGAAGCAGTAAAGGACCCAAGCCAAGCTGAATTCGAAATATCGTATTTTCGTCCGCTTGATGACTCTAACTTATATGAAGAAGAAGATGAATTAGAGAATAGGCTTGCTTTGAAAAAGTATTCTCTTTGTCTTATCTGCGGTGCGATCGTGCAAGAGAAAAAAAGGGGTGGTCTTCAATGCTGCCACAATAATAGCATTACTGTAGTAAGAGAGGAAAGTTCAAATGAAGATGGAAACAAACAAATAAGCAGATGCGGCTTGTGTGGATTTACAGGAGGCAATAGGGATCCAGTGAGGTCAATTATTTATGGTACCGATGGACCCAATGTAGTGATTGTAACTTCCTTGTTTCAGCTTCTTCCCGAAGGGAAGAAGAAAATCCTTGCCTTTGCGGACAATAGGCAAGAAGCGGCCTTTTTTGCATGGTATCTTGAGGATTCCTACAAAGAAATAGCAAGAAGAAACGCAATGTATAAAATTTTATATGGGATTGGAAAGTATCCATCTGATGGCTTGAGTCTGGTATCTCTTTTTGACTTGGCTTACAAAAGATCAAAGAACTATTTTCAAGACCAGCTATCTGATGATGAATCAACTATAAAAAAGAAAATACAAATTGCATTTTATAGAGAGCTCCTGACAAATGAAAAGCGCATATCTCTGGAAGGAGTTGGATTAATCAAATGGAAGCTGGTGCTGCCAGAAGAGCTTGAAGTTCCGGAATCGCTGCTTGATCCTCCATGGTATCTTAGCAAGGGCCAGGCAAGAGATCTAATTGCGCATTTATTGGATATGCTGCGAGCCGATAAGGCGATCGAAATTAATTCTTTACCAGATTTCTTTATTAATTTTTCAGATCTGTCTATAAAAGGCACTCAATTTCAAGTAAAAACAGGAGAGATTCTTGGCAATCGATATATGCGCTGTTGGAATGGAAGAAGAGGAGGAAGGGCAAAATATCTAAGTAAGATTCTGATGAGAAAAGGGATATGTGAAAAAGAAGCTCTGGATCTTGCTGTGCAATGTCTTGGGCAGATCTGGGACAGTATCAGCGAATATGATGAAAACTCGAACCTAGATGATAGAATACTTTATCCTATTGATGGCGCGCGCAGACTGAATCCGAATTGGTACAGGGTCTTCCTTACGGACAAAATGAATGATGTATTTATATGCGATAAATGCAGCAGAATTCATACAGAAAACATTTTCGGAATATGTAGTACGCCTCGCTGCAATGGTGAGCTTATAAAGCTTAATGAAGAAACCTTGGATGACAATCATTATAGGCAGCTTTACAAATCTGATATGATTCCAAAGATGAGGGTTGAGGAGCACACTGCTCAGCTTGATCACGAAATGGCGAGAATGTTTCAAAATGAGTTCAAGAACGACAAAATAGATGTGCTGAGCTGCTCAACTACCTTTGAACTAGGGGTCGATCTCGGAAATTTAGACAATGTATTCTTGAGAAATGTGCCTCCTGAGGCTTTTAATTACGCGCAGCGTGTTGGTAGATCCGGAAGAAGACCCGGAAATCCAGGTCTTGCAATTACCTACTGCAGGCGCGCTCCACATGATCTATTTTATTTCTCTAATCCTGAGCTAATGATAAATGGTAAAATCAGAGCACCTTCAATTTCTCTCCGGAATGAAAAGATTATTATTAGGCACATGACTGCATATGCACTATCAAGGTTTTTCCATCAATTTCCTTGCAGATTTCGCTCGGTCAATGAATTCTTAAATGATCTCAATAATCCAAAAGCGACTTTTGACTTAAGGGTATTTATCAACAATAATGCTTCAAGCATGATACAGGATCTAAAAATAATAATTCCTGAAGAAATGCATGACAATGTTGGCCTAAATAGTGGAGAATGGATTGAACTTATTTCTGGAATTGGAGATAAAAATAAGAACGAAAGCAGGCTATATCTTGCGGAAATTGAAGTATCCAGTGATTATAGAGCTGCCTGTATGGTTGAATTGCAGGCGAAGAATGAGGGAAAATATAAACTTGCGCAATGGGCCAATGATCGCAAGAGAACAATTGAAGATGAAGATGTGCTTTCGTTCTTATCACGCAAAGCGGTTATACCTAAGTATGGGTTCCCAGTAGATGTTGTCGATCTAGATACCAATAGAACTCGCGCAGGACAAGAATCTTTAAAAGTATTACTGCAAAGAGATCTATCAATTGCAATCTCCGAATTTGCGCCCTCAAGTTCTATTATTGCTAATAAAAAGGAATGGACTTCCTTCGGGATAAAAAGAGTTCCAGAGAAAGAGCTACAAAAATTATACTATAAATGTTGTGAAAAACATAATACATTTGTAAGCTGGAATCCTGGAGAGCCGGAACCTGAGCTGCCATGTAAAGATAACAGTATGAAATTTACCTATATAATCCCTCAATTCGGCTTTATTACAAGTATTAATCCGCCTAAAAACCCAACAGGAAGGGTAGAAAAGGTCTTTTCCACAAGACCATACTTCGCTGGAATACTTGGAACTGATACTGCTTCTTTCCTTGCACCTAAAAATGATCCGATTGTTGAAATAACCAAATCTACTAGGGGCAAATTGGTTGTTCTATGTGAGGGAAAGAAAGCATCAGGATTCTATATTTGTGAACAGTGCGGAGCAGGATTTAGAGAAAGGCCTGGATTAAATAAACCCCATCTTACAAGCATGAACCAGCCTTGCAATGGGCAACTAGAGCAGGTATATCTTGGCCATGAATTTGTGACAGATATAGTACAAATTAGAATTAAAAGATTATTAGGATCTGTTAGCAATCGTCTCTGGTTTGCTTATTCTCTTGGATATGCTCTTCTTGCGGGCACAGCTGAGATACTAGAAATTCCAGTAAATGATATAAACATTACAGTCGGCAGGCTAATGGAAGACGAAGAGATTCCTCTGATAATGTATGATGATGTACCAGGCGGTGCAGGCTTGGTTTCAAATCTTGAACAGCCTCAGACTTTCAAAAAATGTCTGGAGGCTGCGCGTGATAGAGTAAATGGCAGCTGCGGATGTGCAGAAGACACAAGTTGCTATGGATGTTTGCGCAGCTATAGAAATCAATTTGTACATCCTTATTTACAGAGAGGAGCTGCATGGTCCTTCCTCAACCAATTACTAGACAGAATATGATTCAAGAATGAATCATTGCGAGAGCATTTGCCTATTTCTTAGCATTAATCTGTGTTGGATTAGATAATTCAAATCTTAAGTTAAGAAAATGATAAGATATAGAGAAGTAGCCACGTCTCCTGTAAAGTAAATTGTCCACATAATTTATTCTTATGTTTCTATAGTGGATATTTCATGAGCATGCCTCCAGTAGTTTGATTGTCTGATTGGTTAGTCCAAAAGCCTCTTTAAAGCATTGCAAAGGCGTAAAGCCATTTAGGATCTTTCGTAGGTATGTATTTATCAAGTCTTGGATTTCTTTTATCTTCTTATCGCCGATAAGGTTGAATTTGGTGCCTTTGGGCAGGAATCTTCGAATGATGCTGTTGTGGTTCTCAATAGTTCCTAGCTCTTCCAAGCAGTAGGGATAAGCGAAATAGAGGGTCATCCGTACGCCTTTAGTCAACACCGAGTCTTCAAGGCCGTAGACAACTGATCGTTTTGTCGCTCTTCTGAAAGATTTTGCCCAGCATGGTTGGACTGTGTAACTTCCGATATCCGTTACTGCCTTCGTAGTAGTATTACAATGCCAGTCGCTCTTTCCAGGTAAAGTGGCTTCCCTTACTATACTGTTCCAGAGTAAGCTGTGTACGTCCCATGGAACTTCCGTGTCTGTCCTGATTTGTTGAAAAACCAATGATAGCACGACTCCCATTGGACTTCTTTCTTCTGCTTTCTCTTCCTTCTTTATGTCGACATTTAACGTTACTGCTCGCTCTTACATAACTAGGTCAAATTTTATTGTTGGTGTCCTTATTGCATTTTCGTGACTTTATTTTGTCCAATTTTCTATTCTTAATACTTCGACCTTGCCGAATTCTTTTTCATTGTTTGTTACAAGAATGCCATCATAAAATTTTACAATTGATGCTATCAATAGATCATTTGGTCCAATCAGTGCTCCTGTTTTCTCCATTTTTTCTCTTATATCCGCGTAGACATACGTCATTAAATCATCAAATGCAATGATCTCAAATGGTTCGAGGAACATTTCAACTTTCTCTATATTGGATTTTCGATTTTTGCTCTTATATGCACCAAAGAATAATTCCGCCTTTACTATGGATGGAATACCGATTTCATTCGGGGGTATCGATAATACTTTTTCCTTTATTGATTCATATTTCCCATTAAGAAAGTAAATGCAAGTATTAGTATCGAGGTAATATATCATATTTCTTCTCTTTGAGAGTCATACGCGAAATCTGTTTCATTTGGTTCTACAAAGGTCTCATCTTGAATAGATCCAAACAGATCCTCAAAGCCAGGAGGATATACTGGATCTACTCTAGAACGGATTTGTTCAGTCACCCATTTTGAGATAGAAGTATGCTGGCGTTTTGCAGCATTTTCGATTTTTTTTAGAGTCTTTTCATCAATATAGAGTGATATTTGCGGCATAGGCATCTCCTTTCGTAAAAAGAATATCATTTGAGTTAGCTTAAGTCAAGTATATGTTAAAGTATAATTGTGCAATTATCTCCTGTAAAGTATTTTGTCAACTTAAGTTAATCAAATTTAAAAATCCACTGCCTTTGGTGGTTCAGAAGCGATTGTTATTATAAAGGGGAAGACAGCGAAAGCGGTTTTCAAGGGGCATAAGAATCTGAAGGAGAAGCCATATTGGAGAAACTATTTCTGGAGTAGGGTATATTGTGTTAAGACCAGAAGCTATCGATAAAGTTGAGCGAAACTATGGTTACTTTGCCCTTCTGTCTAATGAGAACAAAGACCCTTTCGACGCACTCAAAATCTATCGCACCAAGGATTTTTGATCTCGCTCATGTATCTTTCCTATATCGATAAGGTGATGCATGACCAAGGCCTTTATGAGAACTATGCTCTCACTGAGCTTCTCGATGAACTCGATGTCATCGAGTGCTATAGACAAATCGAACAGAAAAATTTGCACCACAGTCCGATTAAGCCATCTAATGAAAGCTGTCTCAATCCTTCTCAAACCCCTGGTCTGTAAACTTGAGGCTGCGCGCATTTTCGGTTACGGTCCGCAGCGTAGTCTCAGAGACACCCTTAGGAAAGCGTGCATCGATTTCCAGTACGAGATGCACCGTGGCACCTTCAGCATGTTGTAAGTGGCTTATTACTTCTTCCATGATAGTGGATACGTCACGCACTGTCCGAAGAGAATCGAGCTCGACAGAACCATGGAAGCGGCGGTACGCGGCGCCTGCTTGCATTTCTTGTCGACCGTCGTAGGAACGCGTGCCACTCGCGTTATCGATGATTTCTCCATATCCACGATTTCCGTACAAGGTAGCTTCGTCTTTTCTAGTCCCATCGTCAAAGAGGCTTGCGATTGGCCGATTCATAACTGCACTCGGCTGCCCATCGCATCCCTGTGTGTATTCTTGAGTATGCAGTTCCATTTCGACGCTGAGTTGGGCTGCAGCGATTTCGGGCTTTACAAGAAGTGCAGGGCTATTCTCATCAGTGAGTGAGATATATTCGCCAGCGCGCAAGCCTCGATAGCGCTGTTCGTTTTCATCCCACGCGTCAGCATACGCAAAAGTGTCACGCTCCCAGGTGAGCTCGCTTAAGCCTTGAGAAATGGCGTCGAGTAGTATATGTGGGGACTTAAGGCGGGGAAGGTACGTGTATTTTGCAAAGTCTTCGACAAGCTGCGCAATCGACACATGGTTATTTCGCCACAGTGGGATTCGATCCATGTGCATCTTGAGGATCGAGCCTCCGAGACTTGAGAGCAAGTGCTCTTCGTTTTTAAGCTTCCGACAGACGCGCTGCGCAAGTGCTTCCTGCCCAGTCACCCTAAGAAAAGTAAAGTGGACCGCATCATACGGGTCTTTTTGTTCAGGAACAATGACCCATTGGTAGGTCTCACCGATTCGCGCATGGACTGTCTCGTCGGAGAGGCTTCGCTGATTTTCTGCTTGACTTATCTGTGTTGCGGTTAGATCGAGTGCGACTTTCTCTGCAACAATGGACTCCCATGCGAGGAATTGCCGCATCGCATCTTCGAGGTCCTGCATGCGAATGCGGTCAGGAGCTAAAAAAATGAGTGTATTGCGATAGACACGTGGCCCATTTCCTCTCGATTCGAGGAGCGCCTTTGCAGCTACTTCTGCAGGGCTGCCCGCTTCTCTGCCATAGACGTGATCAGGCCCAAAGATTACCACCTTGCAGCTTGTGTCGTCAGGTACATCTTGCGCAGACTGAGGAAAGACATGGATGCGCGAAAAATCACCGCGTTCGGATGTCTCGATGCGCATGCGCCGCTCGAGTTCGGCCACAACTTTATCGGGATTTCTCTTGAGATCCTCAGCTCTATTTGCCGCAATTTGGATCACCGTCGGTTGCAGCGAATACCAGTATCGGTTGCCATCTTGATAGAGATAAGTAGCTTGGGCAGCAAGCCTACGGAGCGCATCACCAAATACAGCAACAGGCTCCCCAGGAAGAACGCAGCCAAGTTTGATGCGCCTATCTTCAATGCCTTTATGTGCACTGTCGGTAAGCGGTGCAGAGCCTAAGTAGATAGTGCGTGCTACTCTGCGAGTTGCGGAGTACTTACCTAAATTCGTTATCTCTGCATCGATCTTTTGAGGTAGAGAATTGGGTCCATCGATATCTTTTTCGATAATCGATGCCCAAGAATCGGCGAGGTAACGATTGAGCTCGGCTTTGATGCCCGGATCGTCCATATCGATGCTTGAGGGCATTATGAGCGGGCTGCGATCGTTGTCTTGCCAGAGCCGATGAATCACCATGGCCATGAGCCGCAATACGCCGCGGGTGCGCTGAAACTTCGGCAATGTCGACCAGTCAGTGTAAAGCCGCTCGAAAAGCTCAGGATGGATGGGGTACGAAGCCTTTATCTTTTGTTCGTACTCGGATTCTCGACATTCTGAAGGAAACTCCTGCGATTGGCTGCGGTACAAGTCAGAAAACGCTCGTGCTACAACATCGCGATCCCGAAAGGCCATTTGGTCGATCATAGGTTCAAAAAGGCGTCGTTTGACAATTTCGAATCCTTCTTCAGCAGTTGCAGGTCTCCAGGAAGACTCGACACGCCCTATCACATTGCGCAGTCGATCGAGCGCATCTCGGCCTCGAATGCCTCCCACTTCGACGTCCTCGATCGTCGCATTGGGCGACACAGGTGCATCCGATGCAGGGAGGCTTATCACCACAAGACAATTGCCCGCATTCTTTGCGGCCTCGGTGAGCGTCTGGGCAAAAGTGAATTGCGTATCAAAGCTGCCTGCAGGCAGATCGTTTGTATCATGGAGTTGGCGTGCGTAGGCAACCCACTCATCGATCAAAATAAGGCACGGACCATACTCAACAAAGAGCTGGCGCAACCTATCGCCAGGGTTCGTTGCATGCTCATCATCATGGCGGATTTTTTCGTACGCCGTACGTCCTCCAAGTTGCCATGCTAGTTCTCCCCACAAAGTACGAATTTCTGTACCATCATCTTCGATGATCGGATTGCCGGGCGATAGCCGAGTACCGACAAGCACTACGCGTCGCACTGAGGGCAATTGGGTGGTACCTGCTTCCTGCAATACAGGCTCCATGCCCGCAAGGGCAAGTGGTGATATACCCGAAAAAAGGTGATAGAGTGCCAGCATTGAATGGGTTTTGCCACCGCCAAAGTTCGTCTGCAGTTGGACAACAGGATCGCCGCCTTTCCCGGAAAGCCTAGAAATTGCATTGACCAAGAGCTTTTTGAGGCTTGCGGTAAGATAGGTTCGCTTAAAAAATTCTATAGGATCGCGGTATTCAGCTGAACCCTCTCCGCGATAGACCTGCCATAAGTCTGCGGCAAATTCCGCTTCTTGGAACCTGCCCGATGCCACATCTGGATGCGGCGTTACTACTTCGCGCCAAGGTTTGAGTGCGCCGGACACAGTCTGTTCGGTAAAAAGCTTAGGCGCCTTTCTACGCTCATTGCGAGCTTGCTCGTCGTAGAAGACACGCAGTGCCTCGCCTTTCATGCGGTTTACTTCTTCTGCCTCAGGAGAAGAGATCGCAGTAAGAAGCCGGTATGCGGAGTCAAGCATGCGGTAGGTATCTTCAGTGGAAAAGCTTTCTTGATGAGCCCATTTGTTCCGAAACATTTTGAGCTCGGACACCAGATTGCGCTCAGATTGGCCAAGGACTATTTTAAAAATATCATTCCATGCATCCCACATGAGCGTCAGGAGCGCCGAAACATCCCATTGCGATACAGGTTTGCCTGCCAAATTGCGATCAGAAACCTGCATTCTTTGGATAGGATTGTCGACCAAGCTTGGCAGCCGAGCGCTCACTTCGCGATCAATAAACGGCGCAAGGCCATTTCGCAAGAGCTCGAGCCCTTTGCCGACCCGCTCATGATTGGTGATCGCCATTTTTTGCTCCTGATTTTTATTGTGTTCTTGAAATAGCTCTGCTCGACAAGAAAAAATTGCACGAAAAAATCATTGCATGAGGAGTTGCTGTTGTCAAGCAATTCAGTAAAGATGCTTTATACCTCTCATCAATTCAGGGTGGATAGGCCAAAATCCCTTCTTATATTTTTGCTTAAGGTTCGAATCGCTTGCACTGTATAGTTGGAATGAATTTGTAGTGCTTGTCGTTGGCGGTGAAAAGCATTTCTCCTCTCTGCACGACGGTGGCCGCAATCAATGCATCTGCTAAATACATCGAATGACTAAACACATATTCTTGTATATAGAACATCGCTCTTGAGGAAATCTCCCTGTCTATTTGAATAATATCCGTATTCCAATCCTGTATTTGTTTTTGAAAAAGTCGGTACTCTTCTTTGTTCTTCATCCCTTGCACAAGTTCAATATAGGTTACGACCGATATTGAGAATGGAAGTGCTGTTTCAACAGCATTTTTTGCCTTTTCATTGCCTCGGAGATACCAAATAAGCACATCCGTGTCGAGTATCAAAATTCTCTCCCTTTTCTGAGATCGCGGACCTGTTCCTCGACCGATTTCTCTATAGGATAATCTTTCCAGAGGCCAAATATACCCTCATCTTTTCCGGCTGCCTGAAGCTTTTCCTCAAGTTTGTTTTCTTTTTCAAGAGGGATGATTTTTGCAAGCGCTTTCCCATGGTATGTAATGATAACTTCATGCCCTTTTGCGACATGATCGATAATCTTGCCGGGTTGAATGCGCAGTTCTTTTGTAGTTATCTTCATAGACTCACCTCATAAAGTATACACTTCCTAGTATACACTTATTCGAAGCGAATGGCAAGCTTTGAAAAATATCATAGCTTGTATATGCATAAATTGGAAAGAAACATGTACGCAATTCTTATTCTAGGGATAATTAACGATTATAAAAATAGTGATGCCGCTAAGGCATAATTAATGCAGTTGTTAGATTTGTCTTAGTTATTGTATTCAAAAAAAATACTATTCTCTCTATTTATTATTATGATTCTATCGATACAATCAAGATTGTCCTTGATTAAATAGATCTGCTCTTCAATGTATCTTTCATCTGCCTCAGAAGAGAAGCATATATCCCCTTCTGTATCTATCAATAACCAAGTTTGATTATTGGTTAAATAACTTCTTATCTTATCGTTCTTTTCAAGAATTGCGTCAATTAACATTTTTCTGTAGATATTGCAATCGCCATAGCCGATAAGGACGTTCGTATTTTCTATAAATTTGTAATGTCTTTCCCTATTGAAACTCTTATGCTTTTTATTGAGGTAGCTCTCCATTTGCCCCCTTGTTGTGTTTCTTCCAAATGTCTCTAATGCAATTTTATTAATTTTCGCATTCTCCTCAGATATTACAGACCTGATTTCTAAGTTTATTTCGTTATCTGATTCGTCTAGCTTTAAGATGAAGTCTGGCTTTTCCCACTTCTTGAATTGAGCTATTTGGTTATGCTCGAGAAAAAATGAAAAAGAAGAATATTCATTGAACTCCTTAAGAAAACCATTATCATGGCCTGCAATGTCGTAAATCCTATGAAAAATACTCCATAGTTTTCTATCTCTAAATACCTTGCTATCCATCATGGATAGATTCATCAAGTTGATTTTATATTCTTTATTGAAGAACACATATTCTTTGTAGAACAACTTTGGCTCACAAAAGTTAAGCCTCGCTATTTCATGAGCCTCTTTGTAGTCTTGCAAAAGTGAGTTTGCATAATAATCAACGTCTTTGTTCATTTTAGTTACTTGTAGAATTGATATATAAACCTAAAATAGGTTTATCTTATAAAGGCTATTTGACGCAAATCCTGCACCAAAGCATCAACTATTTGCAAAAATCATACCAACGATAATGCTAGGCCATTGCCGATCTTAGCTAACTTCTTTAATTACCAAGCAATGTTCTAGCAGTCGATTTGTTCGCCTTAGCTCTTCTAATTGCTGCTCATCTACACCATTTGGATCAAAATGCATGATGTCATTGCGAATTTGCCTTACATTTGCAAGGCGTTGAATTAAATAATTTCTATCAACATAGATATTTAGTCTTTTCCAATAATCTTTATTTTCAAATAGTCGAATGTATTCTCCAAAAGTCAAATCATATAGAGGCTCTTTCAAAA
>ENA-UPSM01004291-UPSM01004291.1-activated-sludge-metagenome-genome-assembly--contig:-NODE-4291-length-15219-cov-4.627077_pt1 | contig 15219 bp, 17 predicted proteins | sample MGYA00238181_ERZ773283 | MGnify/ENA primary metagenome ERZ773283 (study PRJEB29023, sample SAMN05720199) | activated sludge metagenome | isolation source: Anaerobic digester | place: Japan...
AACTGCACTTGCTGTACCTCCACCACAAGTTGTGGTTACTGTATAGGATCTTTGTTGTTTAGGTAAACCATAACTACCTGCTCCGGTAACGGTAATAGTTGCATCACTATACAAAGGTCTTATTCTTATTACCTTAGGAATGAAACCAGATATGGTTGAAACTTGAAATGTTTGAGGAGTATTAGCACTCCAACTCGAAAGCATTGCTTCATTCAAAACGGTATATGACGGAGATAAACCACCATCTGTACCAATTGTTTTAACTAATAACGTCGCTCCCAAACCACTATCAACCGTTATATTGATTGATGGTCCTTCATACCCCGACACATTTACTTCAAGTACATCATCCTTTTTTACATCACTTTTTTGTATTACATTCTGATAGTCGATAACTACAGTACTATTTCCACATCCTTGCTGGCTCGAGTCAAAATTACAGGTTATCTTATCACCAGTAATACCACAATCATTTGGCATTACTTGATTTGGATCTAATTTTTGAAACAAATTATAAGACTTATCTAAAGTACCCATAGCTTCGGAATAAGCAGTATTAGCAACTTTTCTTTCTGTAGATTCTTTCATACCTCTTAACACTCTACTCGTTAGTGCGAAAACAATTATTCCAACAATACTCATAACAACAAGCACAATAACCAAAACTTGCGACTCTTTGTATATGTTAAATTTTTTGTTAATCATATTTTTATTTTAACAATTTGATGATTTAGTTGCAAGCTTACTCGTATCCTACCTCAAACGTTTCTGTAGTTATTACGATTTGTCGAACAACAAATACTTCATCTTTATATAAACCATATCTTGGTTGTGCTTTTACCGTTGCAATAACTTGTACATTTCCGAAGGTATCTTCAGTGCATTCTACATCAAAACTCATAATCTGTGTTTCATCTGAATTTAAAACAGTTTCTGCCCCAGTTGTATCGTTTTTGAATATTAAATTATTGATTGGATCCTGGTTAAGATATATAGAAAACATGTTACTGTCAGAATCGTTTCTTTCAAGTTTTAATGTGTTAGCTGAAGGACACATATCAGAAACACCTGTAGACTTTGAACTTTGGATATTGTAAGTCAATATACGGTTAGTCACATCAATATCTGTTAATAATTGTTGCCTTGCGTTTAATTTATAATTTACACGAAAAGAAGTCATAAGCAATTGCCCCATTATTAACATAACAACAGACATTACAGCCATAGAAATTAGTAATTCCAAAAGTGTAAACGCTCTTCGAAAATTTTGAATTTTTTGACCTCTCTTCATTACTTGTTACTTATTACTTGTTAATAATGATACACTACCGTACTCAACTTTACGAATGTATCACACGATTGTCTTGGGTTACACCCAACATATATTGTTATTAACCTTGGACCATCGACGTCATCAATTCTTTTACCTGAAACTAAAACGGAAAAAACGTCTCCATAACTTAGATCTCTTCTGAATTGAGACTCATTTGAATAATCACAATATCCTTCATTTACTGGATCGGTACAAAAACTATTAAATTCAGAATAATTTAATAACGTCCCACCAGTTCCAACAAGAGCCTTTCCAGGATCAGGAACAAAACTATTACTATTAAAATCATATTTATATGCAAACTCACTTCCAGAATTTATTGTTTCAACAATATCATTCCACCCATCTGCATCAAGCCTTATTTTCCTAATACTATTAATACTTTCAATTGCTATAGATTGTGCAGTGTCTTCTATTTCCAACTTGGTTGAACGCTTATCAATTGAAATCATCAGCTCTAAATAAGCCGTAGCCATGACTGCAATCAAAGCAACAGATATCAAAACTTCAATCAGAGTAAAAGCTTTGTTTTTTTTAGACAAATATTTTATTGTCTTATAATTTCTTTTCATAACAACTATCATTAATTACAATCATCGATGGTCAAATAATTTAACTGAATTCTTGAGTCTTGATTTACGATAATACCACGCTTGGCCCGATTGTCTGAAGAACATAGCTTTATTTCCAGAGAATTGCTTGAAATAACCTTTCTGAAATTATTTGAATAATCAAGTCTATAAAAACTCATTTCACCTGTAATAGTCTCAAACACTATTAGTTGAGTATTGAAACTTCCAATAAAACTATCTATTTTGCCTACTCTCTTGTCAATAATAATCTCTTCATTTTTTTCAAATGAAATGAATTGATTATTCGCATCACAAACAGTTTTATTGTTAACAAACATTGCCTGAGTTATGGGTAAAGGTGTAGAGTATGACTTAAAACCTGTTGCATCAGAACAATACTTGTATTTCCTGTACTTGTACACATCCCCATCTTTATAAATTCTTATTGCAAAACCTGAAACCCATCGTTGATCATTGCTATCACTACGGTTCAATAATGCTGCATGCTTCATGTACTCAATATCCTTTTTTAAGTTCATTGCAGATTGGTCAACAGCTGTTCTTTTTTGTAAGCCTAAATACCCACCAATGCCTCCACCAAATAATAAACCGATAATTGTTATTGCCAATAGTAGCTCAACAATTGTAAATGCACTTGAATTGACAACAGGGCTCACATTACAGAACTTAAGTTTATTTTCTTTCTTCAAAATGAGTTTCATATTGGGCAAAAGAGTATCATTATTAAAATCTACAAATCTTTATACAATATTAGCACATCCACCCATTCTTGTACAATTACATCCCACCCCATATACCAAGCTAAAAATATACCTAATGAAAATAGTGGAATATATGGGATTTTAGTACCTCTCCACGAGTTACGCTTAAGTAAAATTACAAACATAGCCACAATACCGCCAATCACACCTCCTGCCCAAAATCCTGCAACAAACTTTTGCCAAGGAACTATCAATAATAACATTGTAAAAAATCTAAAATCGCCCATACCTATTAGGGTTTTCTTTGATAATTTGGTTATGAGAAAATAAATTCCCCAAATTGCAAAAATCAAAATAGTATTTTCAACATAAGGAAAATCAATCTTCAAAAACAACCTGAGAACCAAAATTCCAAAACCTAAAATCGAAATGAAATTAACTAATTTGTCATCAATTTCATAGAAGAGTAAGTCATAAATTGCCAAATACCCTAAAATAAAAAAGCCAGCTATAACAACCCAATCAATTCCTGACTTAAAACAACCTACGCTTACCATACCTCCAATTAAAAACATCATAAATTCAAAAAGTGGATAGATTATTGGAACCGAATAGTTACAATGTGGGCATTTTCCTTTGTTAATAACCCATCCCAAAACAGGAATTAATTGAACAAAAGAAAGTTGTTTTTTACATTTTTCGCAGTGAGAATAACCTTTGATTATTTTTTTGAAGGATTTTCTATATGCAATATTACCTAATAATGAAGCAAAAACAGCCCCAAAACACCCACCAAAGACAAAAATAAGTATTTTTAAATTTAATTCATAATTCATAACTCATAACTCATAACTAATAACTCATAACTCATAATTCATAACTCCAATAGTACCACGTTTGCAATTTTTTTAAAACTATTATAAACTACTGATAAGATAGTGAATACAATAACTTTTTGCGAAAAATTGCCCTAAGACTTTTTTATGTTGTTTCGCTATAGATATTTAATATAATTGTATTTCTCATGAAAGTTACACTAAAACAATCAGATCTAGCTCATTTTATCTCGTATATCGGAAGAATTGTAGACTCTAAACCCTCTTTACCAGTTTTGGGAAATATACTTGTTGAAGCCCAAAAGGATTCACTGATCCTTACTGCAACAAACTTAGAGGTAAGTATGCAGGTTACTGTCCCCGCTGAAGTGTCAGAAAAGGGAGTTACTACTGTTCCCGCAAGAACATTCGCAGAATTCGTTGCAACACTGCAAGACGATACGGTTACATTAAGGTTAGAAGGACAAATTCTACATGTTGAAACAAAGTCCAGTCAATCCCAGTTTAATACAATGAATAAAGATAATTTCCCTACCTTACCAGCACCAAGTGGAGATCCAACACTTACTATTGATGGGAAAACTTTAAAAGAAACATTAGATTTGGTAAACTTTTCAACAGGAACTGATTCCTCAAACCCTGTTTTTACGGGTGTTTACGTTAACTTCGAAGGAGATAATCTTGCTTTCGTTTCATCGGATGGATTCAAATTATCGAGATATATCTTAAAAGTTGACCAAAAACCAGAATCATTACCGTGGATAATACCTGTTAAAGGCTTACGTGAAGTTTCAAAACTTATTGATCCTGAATCTGAAGAAGATGTAGTTACCTTTCATGTAGTTGCAAAAGGAAAACAAATATTAATCTGTTACAAAAACGTTAATATTTATACCAGATTAATAGATGGAGAGTTCCCTGATTATAAAGCAGTAATTCCCAAGGACTATCAATCTAAAGCAGTTTTGTCTTTCTCCGCAATGAAAGATGCCTTAAGACAAATTAATATTTTTGCACGATACATTCCTGGAAACCACATCTCATTATCAATGGATAAAGAAACACAATCAATAGTTTTAGAAGCAACACTCTCAGAAGTTGGAAGTAATAAGACCGTTGTTCCAGCTAAAATTGAAGGTGACAATTTAAAATTAAAGTTTAGCTCAAAAATTCTCGGAGACATTTTTAATGTAGTAGCTGATGGAGAATTAACTTTTGAGGGCAAACCAGATTCTGCTTCTGTTATCAAAATTGACAGTTACAAGGATTATATTCACGTTGTAATGCCACTTAGTGTGACGTAATCAGTGATTAGTGACTAGATATTCATTTTCCACTTGTTCGTTTGTTCATTTATTCACTTGTTCATTCGTTCACTCTTTCACTTGTTCGTTAGTTCGTTTCAACCAGAAGTTGACCAACCTTACTTTTTGAAAATATAGGAGGGCTAGCATTCACTTGTTTTGGGGTTCAAATCCAGGTAAATATTTCATTCCGTAGTTTTTACCAATCATCAAACAATAACCTTTTCTTGCCATTGCTTTTATATTAGCTGGAAAACCAATGTTTCGTATTTTTTTGCGGATTCTCCAAATAATTGAATAAAGAGAGGCTAATGAGATATATTGATTTTCACACCTCACAGCAAGCAAAAGCTGTTCTTTGGTTACAATATTTCCCTCATTTAAAAGAAGTTGCTCAAAAGTTTTATATTCTAGTGGAGTCAAAAATAAAGAGAAATAGTCATATTTTATGGTTCCTATAAGAGGATTAATCACTACTTTTTTATTGAATTTCTCACCAAGATGGTGCAATAAAACTTTCTGCTTATAAAGTGCAATTTTATTAATTAACAATTCTACACGCACTGGTTTCCAAAAACGCTCGACAATAAATTCATTGTACCATTCACTAATTCCAATATCTTCAACGCTATAACCACAAATACTAAATACACCAATATCCTGACCACTTTTTTGGATCATACGTAAAAATTTAGTTCGTTCAATTCCTTCAAGATCTACAACACATACCCCACTTCCGATATAATCTAGTTGACTATAATCTTTAACGTTAATTACTTTATCGCATATTATCTCCAAATTACGAAGTATTGCATTTTTTAGGAAGCAATCTTCCATACATACTGCACCTGAAAAGTTCATTAGTTTTAGTTGATAAAAGTATAATTTACTGATATTATAATTTCACAGAAGTAACGTACTCAATATTAAAATAGTAACCTTATGACATTTTTTTTATCAATTATTACAATATCGTTTATTGAGGCTTATCTTCTTTTCTTTCTATCTCAAATTGATAGTTTTTCACCTTACAATATTATTGGAAAAATAGACTATTCAAATGTAATTATTGTCGTATTTTTGATTACTAACCTAGTGATGAATGCTCTAAGCTTTTTGGCTGGAGGATTTCTAATTCAAAGAGAAAAAATAAAGAAGAAAAAAGATCCAAATTATAATCCGATAACGATTAAAATTAAAAAAACGATCTTATACACCAACATTATTGCATCCTTGGTAATATGTGCAATATGGACTATTTATATTGCGATTTAAAAAAGTCAATACAAATTGAAATTATTACACAGAAAATTTAATATTTTCGAATCAGGGAGATTTACTTACTTCGGTTACTGAATGATCTAATACTGAACCGGTATCAACTGCAGAAACATCAGATAATGGAATATAAATCCCATCCATTCTTTCTTCAACCCAATTTTGCTTAGATATGATTTTATAAGGTAACAAATCCCTTAAGATAACATGAATTTGATCAACATTTTCTTTGTCACCTATTAACAGAATTAATCTTGCAGGTAATCTTAATTCTGTTTCTATATTCAACAAATAAATACCTGAAACATATGAAAACCAATATTTATTAAGAATACTGAATTCGTACATTTTATCAATTGAATATACTCCTCTTGTTGTAATTTTATGTTCTACTAACTCTGGTGGCACACTCCACATAACAAAAGTTAAAAATATCATCGCAACAGTAACTGCAATTAACATATACTGTCTTATAATGAAAAAGAAAGTAATTGCACAAAGAGCAATAAAAACAATTCTTATGTAATCTTCTTTGGGTCTTTTTCTAAAAAACCTCATTGGAGCTTTCCAAGTCATCAAAACCTCGTATTTTAAATTTTCCAATGCATTTTCCCTTGGCACGACTTGAGTTTCCTTACTTTTTACAGATGTTTTTTTACCGGCCTGATTAATTCTGTAAATTGTTGAGTCTAAAAATCCAGCCATTTGAAATAAATTTACAAATTATACACATATTTTACATCATTTTATAATTCTTGTCCAAAAAGCAAAAGGTTAAAAGAATAATTTTTCACTCACTCCTCTACGGTTTCCAAAGATTTTTTCCAAATTCACCCTCAACAAATTCATGCAACTTATGACGTTCAATTTTATTAATATCCAAACTTAGCTCTTCACAGATTTTTTTCAAGAAGCTCTCTCTCAATTTCTGCGCCTCTCCTTTGGAAATGTTTCTAACAGAAAGGACTTTTATAAGTTTCAAAAGATATTTATAGATTTCAACTGCAACATACTGTTCTGGTAATAATTTACATAAAATATTGGTAACATAAAGAACTGTAAACTGATTTTCTAAATTCATAAGTATATTAGGCTCTTCGTAACCTAATATGGAATGAAGTGTTCGAAATCCAGATTTATCTTGTATAGATATTTCAACACAATTAAGCAAACCAATTGCAGGAGAAATCTTTCTACTATATGCACCATTAACTCCCAAAGCATATCTTCCTAATTTTGGACTAAAAATCCAAATCAACTTACTATTATCACGAACCTTTATATGTCTAATAACTATTCCACTATCATTTACTATCATCTCTTTTGCCTACCTTCCATTTATAGATTGTGTAAAACCTTTCTTCCAAATGTGTGCTCATCATAACCTCAACACCACTTATTTTGCTATCAACGTAATATTCAACAGTAGGGTGAAAAAGGTAGAGTGCTGGCATATCATAAACCCAAAAATCCAACATTTCACTATACATTTTTTTTCTTTGTACTTTATCCATTGTCTGTCTTGCACGTTCAAGTCTTACATCAACCTGAGTACTTGCATACTGTGAAAGATTATATCCTGGATGCTCAACCTGACTTGAATGCCAAAGGGTATAAGGATCCGGATCTCTTCCTTGTTCAACCTCGAAAAGCAATAACTCAAAATTTCTTGTTTGAATAGTTTCGGATGCTATTTTTTGAAAATCTTGGGGATCTTTTTCTATTAAAACACCTCCAGCTTTAAATGAGTTAACGATGAAATCAATTATTTTCTCATTGTTTTCACTATTCATATAAGAAATTTTCATTGAAAGAACTTCCCCATTTTTTTCACGATAACCTGTAGTTTCATTTATTTTCCAACCAAGTGAGACTAACGCTTTATCTGCTTTTTCAAGATTAAATTTAAAATATTCAAGATTAGGATCAAATGCCCATGAGTCAGTAGGTATTGGACTATATGCAGGGGAATCACCCTCCCCAAGATATTGTACTAAAGCATCTCTATCGATAAGCATTGACAATGTTCGCCTAAGTTCTGGATCTGTTACCACTGAAGGGACTTGTGTTCCATCAACGGTTTTGGTTGCCCCTACGTTAATAAAAATCATTTTAACATTGTGACTTAATGGAATAACATGTCTTTCAAAATATGGATATTCCTGCTCCAAAACATCAATAATTGCTTTAGTTGGATTTACAACAGAATGTATCTTCTTTCTTCTTATTTCTTTTATTAAATCAGTTTCACTTCCAAACAGCCTAAAATGAATTTCTTCAAGTTCTGGTTTTATTCCAAAATACTCTTCATTTCTAACCAAGACCACGGTATCAGTATTATGACTTTTAACAATATAAGGTCCAGTACCTATTGGAAATTGGTTGAAAATACTTAAAACAATATTATCTTCACCTCTTATTTCTTGCCAAATATGTTTTGGTACAATTCCCAAAGAGATCGTCTCTAAAAATACAGGACTTGCACTAGGTAAAATAAACTTAACTCTGAAATCATCTATTTTTTCGACTTTAATATTTTGTTCACCTATCTTTGGATATCGTGAAAAGGTAAACACTACATCATCTGCAGTAAATCTTATTGGATCTTCATCCTGTGCACGTTTATGCCAAAGCACATCATCCCTTAATGTAAATACATATTCAGTTTGATCACTATTAATGATATAACCTTGAGCCAAATAATAAGTTAATTTCCCTTCTTCATCAACGGTAAAAAGTGGTGAGTAAACAAGAGTTTCTATGTCCTTCTCAGCTTGATTATTACCATCTACCAATGGATTTATCACTAGTTTTGAAAACTCTCCAGTATTTGGATCTCTTGTCATAGGATTAAGATAGGCTTCATATAGAATTTGCTTCTCATTTGAATAAACATACCAATCGGAAGAGAATGCCCACCCAATCAATGGGAATACAACAATACTAGAAATAAAAATATAACTTAAAGGTCTTGTTTTTTTTATAATATTTAATAACCAATCGGGATAATTCCAAAACCAATCTCTAAACTTATAAAAGCCGTTTGATAAACTTGTAAAAAATTTTTTTATGAAATTAACCAACCCCTTGAAATTTGAAATTTTAAATTCTAAATTATACCTGTCCACCACCTACCACTTACTACCTAACAATCAATATATCCCTTATCACTCATCATCTATCATTTATATATTCATCAGTTTATTAGCTCGCCTTTACAATCCAAACGGTCAATGCTACAAAAATCACTGCAACACCTATTGTTAAATATAATATCACTTTCTCAACACCCCTTCTTGCTCTGAATGTTTCACCAGTTCCACCCAAAAATCCACTCTGTCCATCACTTCTATTTTGAATAAGAATTAGTAAAACTAATATTACAGTTACAACAATGTGAGAAATATACAACCAATTACTTGCCATAAATTTCTAATTCATTAATTATTTAGTTAACATAGCGATTATAGCACAACAATCAATATGTGACAATTAAAAGCAGTATTGAAAATTTACTTCATTTGGGTAGTAGCAGCACAAGTAATATTATAATCTGAAGAACCTCCGGTACAATAGCAAATCTCCCCTTCATCACCTTTTGCATTTGATTGTTTTACAGGACTAGTAGTATCTAATTGCACACACAGTGCATAAGAAGATGTATTTTCCGAGGACCTAGTGTAGGCATAACATCCATTACTCTTACAAGGTTCATTATTAAAATTAAAACCGTCAGAATAAACAGATAAATGATTCATCAATGAATCGTCTGATGTAGTTATTTTTGAATCTGTAATAGAAGTATCCTCAAGAGTCTCCTTAGACGGGAGAGATCTTATTGGAATAGTGAGAGTTATTATTCTTTCTCCACCACTTTGAGAATTAGAAATGATTGCAGTACTTGGAGTTCCATCCGAAATAATACCGATTCGGGGATATTCTGACTTGTCATTATAATAAGCCTGAAGCAATGATGCAATTTGATCAACATTTTTTACCTTTCTAGTTATCCTCCCTTGCTTTATAGCGTAAGATCCTCCAGCAATTGCACCTATGGAAAGTAGTCCGATTATGGCCATGACTATAAGTAATTCTACTAAAGTAAATGCAACTTTATTTTCCTTTGATTTTCAAGTCAATATTTAAGAAATTTATTTATAATTATTACTTATCTTATTTCCCATAGGTAACTAACTCACCATGAATATCATAGAACAATGAGATTATAAAACTACCAACGATTAATGATAGAGTATCCGATAATTCAATAGCTTTAATAATTACAAAACCAGTATCAATGCTACCAATAGTTGTAGAAGTTACTCCAATTCCAGAGGCTATATATTGTGAAGCATAAAAACCCAAAACAACAAGAACAGTCCCCATAATCAAACGGGTTAGAAAGTTTCTGGATACTGTAAGAAATTTGAGTGTATTATCTGTGAGGAACAAGAGTATTGCGATAAGCAAAATAGCTAGAAACGTAAATAGATTAAGAGGGGATACACTGATCCCCCCATAAACCCATATTCCTGTTATTACACATAACAAGGCGGAAAAAATCCCACCTAGCAGTTTACGAAACTTCATCTTTTATTTTCTAGCTGTTGTTGCTTCACAAGTTGCATTATAATTGGTTCCTCCACCAACACAATAACAATGTTTTTTTGTATTAGCAGCAGTTCCTTTGGCATTTGACTCTTTTATATCAGTATCGGTATCTAGCTGAACGCAAAGAGAATACTTTTCCGCACCTCCATACGAATAAGCATAACAACCATCACTACTACACGGTTCATTTTTGAATGAAAATCCCTCAGCATACGAAGCCAGTGCACTGTCAGCAACCAAACCATCTACATCTACAGTTGTTGCTCCAATAGGAAGTTTAGTAACACCGATCGCATTAGGATAGTCCAATTTATCGCCGTAATATGCCTGAAATAAAGTTGCTATCATATCTACGTTCTTCATTTTCCTAGATATTCTACCTTGCTTAATAGCATAGGAACCTCCAGCTATAGCACCAATTGAAAGCAATCCAATTATAGCCATAACAATCAATAGCTCTACTAATGTAAAAGCCTTGGTCTTTGACCTTCGTCTCATAAATAGACAGTTAAAAATTAAATAGTAATCACAATTCATTATAACAATGTAAAAGATTTTTGTCAATAGGAAACGAGTGCTGAATTATGAGTTCTAAGTTCTGGGTTATGAATTATGAGTGCTTAGTTCGGAGTGCTGAATTGTGAGTGCTAGGTTATTAATTAGATATTATTGTATTTTAGAGAACTTATGATTTAAGGTTTTTCTTTGTAGAAATGATAATGCTTTTAATTATTTTAAAAATTGAGTTTGCTTCTAACAGTAATTCCACAGTATCGATTTTCAATGTCTCTTTAATTAGTTCCAACCAATAAATAGTTTCATCTGTTTCTTTTTGAGCAATATTTAGTTTGTGAATAAAATCCATTTTACTTTCAGCATTTTGAGCTTCTCTTACATTTGCACCTATCGATGTTCCAGACCTAAGTAGTTGTTCACTAAGGATAAATTCATTTTTATCCTCTCTAATATATTTACAAAAGTAAAAAATTTTAATTGCAAACTTAAAAGTCCTTTCCTGTATACCAATTGAATCCCTACTCATTATTATTGAAATTTATAATGTTTAACAAAAACTCACCTGCCTGACGTCAGGCACGGTAACTCACAACTTCTAACCCATAACTAATCAGGTTACTCTCTCTACATACTTTCTCGTCTCAGTATTGATTGCAATTTTATCACCATTTTGAATAAATAAAGGAACATCAATTTCGTTACCTGTATCAATTTTTGCCTTTTTGGTTGCATTGGTTGCAGTATCTCCCTTTACTCCAAGCCCAGCATCCACAACTTCACGTACGATTTTTAATGGAGCTTTAAAAGCTATTGGTTTCTCTTCATAAATAACAACCATATATTGTTCACCTTCTTTTATAAAATCTGCAAAATCACCTATCTTTTCTTTTGATAATGCAACTTGTTCAAATGATTTTGGATCCATAAAATAATAATCAGAGCCATCATTATATAAGTATTGATATTCCAATGTATGTACTTCAATCTCATCAACCTTTTCTCCAGATTTGAAGGTAAAAACTGCTTGTCTTCCTGTAATTAAGTTGTTCATTTTAACTCTAGTAAAAGCTGAACCTTTTCCAGGAGAAACAAATTCTTTATCCACTATAACGTGAGGTTCTCTTTCAAATAAAATGTATTGACCCTTAAAAATTTGAGTAGTTGGTGCCATCTTTATTAAGTAACAAATAATAATTAACAAGGAACAAGTGATGTAAATCAAACATCAATTATAACTAATAATGAATTAACTTCAAAGTTTGTTCCATTAAATGAATACTTGATCCATTTCCGAAGTATATTCTAACATATCTTATTAAAATTTAACAGATCTTTTTCAATTTCTTAATGGATGAAACCAGTAATCTGATAATTTCAGAATTATTCTCCTTTAATTTTTGAAGTTTTCTCAAACTATAGTGTCTTTCTTCCAATAACTCTATCCAATACTCACTTTTAACTGCCTCCTTTAATCCTATTGCAAGCTTATGAATATAATCCTTCTTCGTTTCAGCATAAACAGATTCAGCGATATTCGCACCTATTGCAGTAACACTCCTTATTATTTGATTAGATATAACAAATTCTCTTTGATTTTGTAGATCATCAAACACTTCAAATACCAACAATGAAAGTTTTTTAGATCTTTCTTTCAGAAAATTTTTCATAAAACTTGTATAATAAAGGATAGATTATTAATTATCAATTATTAATTATAATATACACAAAATTTAATAGTATAATCAACGTAAAAATGTAAACATGAGGTTATTTTTTCAATTTCGAAAATTAAAAATTCACTTATTACTCGTTACTTATTACTTGTTACTTAACTAACAAGACAGCATTTGTATCCATCACACCAGTCTCCAACCGAAATCCCACTTTTAACTTCAACAGTCATCGGTTCGTTTTCTGTTTCAATTTCTATTAATACTTTTGTGTCTCCAGGATTTTGAGCAATCAATTCCTTTAGCTTCAATAACTCATCTTTAGAAAATTGTTTAGGTATTGAAATTTTTAATAGATTATCTGAAACTTTTTTATCTTCTTTGGGTTTAACCTTGTACTTTTCCAAGACTTCTGGTGTTATTTCTTTTATCTGATCAGCTAATAAAGTAAACTCATCATTTCTTTCATTGATTTTTCCACGTACAACAATTAGTCCTCCTGATTTCAAAAGAGAAGAATACTTCTCATAGATCTTTGGAAAAATAACAACTTCAACAAATCCATCTAAATCTTCAAGTTTCACAAAAGCCATTGGATCGCCATTTTTTGTAGAAATTTTTTTAATATTATTTATCTGCCCAAGTATGGTAACAGACTTGTTTTTTTGTTCTTTTCCTACAGAAAGTGTAGTTTGTAATTTATACTTTTCTACAAAACCGGTAGCCGAAATTAAAGGATGTTCTGTAATATAAATTCCGATAAGATCCTTTTCCCACTGTATTTTCTGTGTATTGGGAGTTATTATTGTTGATGGTAATGGGGTTTTATTAATAATTTTCTTTTCTTCACCCTTCCCTCCACCAAAAAGCGTACACATCCCAGCCATTTTTTGCTCTTGTTCATCTCGATATTTTTTATATAACGCAGGTAAAACCTGAAGTAATGCCCCTCTGTCCCCAAATTCATCTAAAGCCCCAACTTGAATCAATAATTCAAATGTTTTTACGGGTACTTCAACAAGTTTCAAATCATGCAAGAGATGATCTAAAGATTCAAAAATTAATCCTTTTTCTCTTCTGATGTCAACAATATTTTCTACGCTTTTTCTACTTATTCCTTTAATTGCCCCTAGACCAATTCTAATATTGGTTTTATCCTCAATCGAATATTCTAGTTGACTTTTGTTAATATCAGGAGGAAGCACATTAATTCCTTTATGTACACATTCTTCAAGTACCTTAGTAATCATATCTTTATCTCCTATTTCCGTTTTCAACAATGCTGCAACAAATTCAACTTCAAAGTAAGTTTTTAACCAACTAGTATAATATGTTATTAGCGCATAAGATGCGGCATGTGCTTGATTAAAGGCATAATTCGTAAATGGAATAAAAAGTTCAAAAAGTTTGTTAGCATTTTCTTCAGTCATACCATGCTCTACAAATCGAGTTATCAATTCTTCCTTCATTTCAAAAAGAACATCAGGCTTTTTCTTACCTGTCGCTTTTCTAACTTTATCAGCTTCTCCCCAATCCATCCCAGCTAATTCAATTACCGCTTTAATAATATCTTCCTGATAAACTAATACTCCAAAAGATCTTGATAAAAACTTTTCCATTCTAGGATCTAGATACTCTATTGGTTTTTTACCTTCTTTTCTCATGGCGTACTCTTTTTGATACTGGTTTGGTCCAGGTCGAACTAGAGCGTTAACTGCTGATAAATCAAAAATAGTTTCTGGTTTGATAGTACGTATCGTCTGTTTCATTACGTCACTTTCAAGTTGAAAAATCCCAAGTGTATCAAGTTTACAGACCGTTTGATAAACTTTATTATCATCAAGTTTTATATCCTCAAGAGATATGTCTACCTCACGACTTTCTTTGACAAGTCGGATTGTTTCTCTAATAGTATCAAGATTTGTTAGCCCAAGAAAATCAACCTTTATAAGCTTGAGCTCTTCGATATCATCCATAGTATACTGTGTTACCATCCTACCAGAATCTTTATCAACAACTACAGGAACATAGTCTGTAATTGGAGCAGGAGTCACCAAAATACCACAGGCATGAATTCCAATATTTCTGGCTTTACCTTCTATTTGTTTTGCTACATCTATTAATTGTCCCGCATTCGGGTCTTTTTCAATAAGTTGTTTCAACTCACTTACGGCTTCAATGGCTGATTTAATCGTAACTTTTTTCAAACCTTGTCCTGATGTAGGAATTAATTTTGCAATATTATCCACATAGTCTAGAGGTAAGTCCAAAACTCTACCTGCATCTCTTATTGAACCTCTAGCCTGCATTCTTCCAAAAGTTACAATATGAGCTACACGATCTTCACCATGTTTTTGAATGGTATATTTAACTAATT
>ENA-UPSM01004293-UPSM01004293.1-activated-sludge-metagenome-genome-assembly--contig:-NODE-4293-length-15206-cov-6.054518_pt1 | contig 15206 bp, 15 predicted proteins | sample MGYA00238181_ERZ773283 | MGnify/ENA primary metagenome ERZ773283 (study PRJEB29023, sample SAMN05720199) | activated sludge metagenome | isolation source: Anaerobic digester | place: Japan...
GGAGACTCCTTTGGGCTCCGTCCCTGAGTTCCCCGGCGTTGTTTTCAGGTGCGTGTCCGGCGGTTTGCGCCAATGGGATGTGGGACGGCTTTGTTCGCGACTAAGGTAAGGACGGGTCGGTTCCACCGCAGCCCGACTTGCCCTCAAAAGGTGGCGAGAATGTCACCACTCTCGCCCTCGCTCGAATGGCCAAAAGCCCATTCCTACGGGCCTCACGGGTGGACGTCTCCCGCGAAGCGTTCGATTCCCATCGGAAAACCCGTTCCGGAAACGGATTCCAAGGAGTACGACAGCCTGCCCCACCGGACCGGTCGCCAATGGACTTGGTGCAACACCTCGCGAAAATCCTGGCGGATTCTGACGACTCCATGGTTGGAGAGATCCATCCCGACTCCCGGATAGGGCCGAAATGTGGACGCAGCCTTAGTTCCTACTTTGGTTTTCGGGTGAGTACCACCAATGGGAGGGCCGACACGTGTCGCTGGATCTCGACAATTTGCGGAATGCCGTCGCGAGCCTGGATCGTTCGCTCCGGGTTGCCGAGACCATGCCCGACATGCCGCTGGAGTTGCGTGAAACCGTTCGGGCGGGAGTCATCCAGAACTTCGAAGTCGCCTACGAATCGAGCTGGAAGTTCATCCAGCGATGGTTGCGGGAGAACACCACCCCGACCGACGCCGACTCGCCCCGAACGCGCAAGGACCTGTTCCGGCTTGCGGCGCGCACGGGGCTTCTTGCCGACCCGACCCCATGGTTCGGTTTTGGCGAGGCGCGGAACATGACTTCGCACACCTACGACGAGGTCCACGCGGAAAGCTGCTTGAGCACCGCCCGCGTCTTCTTGCCGTACGCCCAGGATTTGTTGCGACGACTGGAAGAGCGCAATGATTGATCTTCCCGATCCCGATCGAGCGACGGTCAAGAGCCTGCTGTCCCGGCACCTTCCGGACTGCAAGTTCTACGCCTTCGGCTCCCGGGTGCGTGGAACCGCGCACAGGTTTTCCGACCTGGACATCGCCATCGAATCGGACCGCCCCATCGAGACGCGCCGTTTGGAATCCCTTCGCGACGCCCTCTCGGAATCCGACCTCCCGATCCTGGTGGACCTGGTCGATCTGAGCAAGGTCGGCGACACGTTCCGCAAGCGAATCGACGAGTCGAAGGAACCGCTGTGACCCGACGGTAGAGTCGGGGCCTGTCTCTGGCGGGCATGGTACAATCCGCTGCAAGGATCGTACTGTCGCGGAATCGGCTGAGTTCTTGCCGCGCCAGCGACCGGAGAATGCCATGGCCGACCAGAAAGACCTGCTCCACGACAACCCGATCATGGGATTCGCCCACCACAGGATCATTCTGGACGCGTCCGGTCGGCCCGTCGACTACGAATTCCTGGATGTCAACGCGACGTTCGAACGGCTCACCGGACTCAGGAAGGAAGACCTGATCGGCCGCACCGTGCGTCAGGCGATTCCTGGCATCGAACACAGCGGGTTCGACTGGATCGATCGATACGGGGGCGTCGCGCTGGGAGGCGATGAACAGACCTTCGAGCAATACAGCGAGCCCTTGGACCGCTGGTACCGGGTGCACGCCTACTCCACCGAACGACTGCTGTTCACCACCCTGTTCATCGACGTCACGGAAAACCGCAAACAGACCGAAGAGCTGGAGAACTTCTTCTCCGTCAACCTCGATCTGTTGTGCATCGCCGACCAGCAGGGGAATTTCCTGAAGACGAACCAAGCCTGGAGCAGGGTCCTCGGTTATTCCACCCAGGAGCTGAACCAGCGGAAGTTCCTGGATTTCGTCCATCCCGACGACATCGCCGCGACCCTGGAGGCGATGTCCGTCTTGGGACAAGGCGAGGACGTCCACGGGTTCACCAACCGCTACCGCTGCCAAGACGGTACGTACCGCCACATCGAATGGCGCTCGACGCCCAAAGGGGATCTGATCTACGCGGCGGCGCGGGACGTCACCGAGCAGAAGCGCATCGAAGAGATGCTGCGCCAGAACGAGCGGAGGTTCCGCGCCTACATCGATTCGGCGCCCATGGCGATCTTCGTCGCCAACCAGCAGGGGCGTTTCACCGACGTCAACCCCAACGCCTGCGCGATCACCGGCTACACGCCCGAAGAACTTTGCCAATTGACCATCGGCGACATGATCCAACCCGAAGACCTGGAATCCGCGTTCGCGCATTTCCAGAAGACCGTCCAGGATGGTTACGCCGACGGCACATTCCGGGCGCGGCGCAAGGACGGGAGCGCGTATTGGCTTTCGGTGGTCTCGGCGCGGGTCGACGACGATTGCCTGCTGGCCAATTGCCAGGACGTGTCGGAGCGCGTGAGGGTGGTCGAATCCGCCAAGGAAGCCACTCTGCGCCTGTCGCTGGCCACCAAGGCCGGGGGCGTGGGCGTCTGGGACTACGATGTGCGCGAAAACCGCCTGGTCTGGGACGAACAGATGTACGCCCTCTACGGCATTTCCGGGGAGTGCTTCCTGGGCGCCTACCAGGCGTGGATCGCCGGGCTGCATCCCGACGAGGTGGAACGCTGCGATCGCGAGATCAAGGACGCCCTGGAGGGAACCAGGGAGTTCGACACCGAGTTCCGCGTGCGCTGGGCCGACGGATCCATCCACCACATCCGCGCCTTGGCCCTGGTCCTGCGCGACGCGCAAGGCGAACCCCTGCGCATGGTCGGCACCAACTGGGACATCACCGACCGCAAGCACGCGGAAGAGGCGCAGAAGCGGCAATCGGCCTACCTGACGACCATCATCGAGAACCAACCCGGACTCGTCTGGCTCAAGGATCGCGACGGACGGTTCCTCGCCGTGAACCGCGCCTTCGCGTCGTCGTGCGGACGCGAGGATCCGTCCAAGGTGGTCGGGTTGACCGATTTCGACATCTGGCCCGCGGACCTCGCCCGCAAGTACCGCGCCGACGACGACGAGGTCGTCGCGTCGGGTGCGCCCAAGATCGTGGAAGAGATCATCGCCGACCAGGAAGGCGACCGATGGGCGGAAACGTTCAAGTCGCCCGTGCGCGACCAGGCGGGGGCGATCGTGGGCACCACCGGCTACGCGCGCGACATCACCGGACGCAAGCGGTCGGAAGCCGAGCTGCGCAACGCCAAGATCGCCGCCGAAGCCGCGAGCAGGGCCAAGTCGGAATTCCTGGCCAACATGAGCCACGAGATCCGCACGCCCCTCAACGGAGTGATCGGTTTCACCGAGCTGCTCAGGAACACGCCCCTGACGGCCGTGCAGAAGCAGTATGTGGACAACGCCAACGTCTCGGGACGCGCGCTCCTGGGCATCATCAACGACATCCTCGATTTTTCCAAGATCGAAGCCGGCATGATGGAGCTGGAAGCCGTCGGGACGGACATGGTCGAACTCCTGGAAAGCTCCGTCGCGATCGTCCAGTTCGTCGCCGCAAGGAAGAACATCGAACTCCTGCTGGACATCGATCCCGCAATGCCCCGGTTCGCGATGGTCGACCCCGTCCGCCTGCGACAGGTTCTGGCGAACCTGCTGGGCAACGCGGTCAAGTTCACCGAACAGGGCGAAGTGGAGCTGAACGTGGCGTACGAACGGACCTCGGACACGAGCGGACGTTTTCTGGTCTCGGTCCGCGACACGGGCATCGGCATCTCCGAACCCCAGAAGGAAAAACTGTTCAAGGCGTTCTCCCAGGCCGACGGATCCACCACGCGCAGGTTCGGAGGAACCGGCCTGGGGCTCGTGATCTCCGACATGATCGTCCAGAAGATGGGCGGACGGATCCGCATCGAGAGCGCCCCCGGCGAAGGTTCGACCTTCCGCTTCGAGGTCGCGACCACGACGGAAACCGTCACGGATTCGGGGCCTTCCCGGATTCCCGGGATCGGGCGCTGCCTTCTGGTCGACGACAACGCCAGAAGCCGCGCGATCCTGGAACGGATGCTGGAACGGTGGGGCGTTTCGGTCCGTTCGTGCGACAACGGCATCGCGGCCCTCAAGATGCTCGAATCCTCCACGGCCTTCGACGTGCTGGTCTGCGACCAGGACATGCCCTACCTGGAGGGACTGGAAGTCGTCCGCATGATCCGCACCAAGCTCGGCATCCCGCCGGAAACGCTGCCGATCCTGCTGCTGCATTCGGCTTCCGTCGACGCCGAACTCCACCGGAAGTGCGACGAACTGGGGGTGCGGTTCCGCTCCGCCAAACCGGCGAAGAGCGACGAGCTGTTCGGCCAGCTCGAGGCCATCCACGCTTCGCGAAAGACTCCGGACCCGGCACCCCCCGCGCGGGAACACCCGCCCGCGGACAGACCGGAACCGCAACCGGACCGCGATGGTCGGGGATTCGCGATCCTGGTCGCCGACGACACACCCATGAACCTGCTGCTGGCCAAAGGCGTGATCCAGATGATCTGCCCGACGGCGAAGATCCTCGAGGCGACCACCGGCGCGACGACCGTGGAGCTGTACCGGAAGGAACACCCCGACATGATCCTGATGGACGTCCAGATGCCGGACATGGACGGTCTCGAGGCCACGAAGGCCATCCGGGACCTGGAGACGGCTTCCGGCAGGAGAATCCCCATCGTCGCGCTGACCGCGGGCGCCTTCCGCGAAGAGCAGGAGCGCTGCATCGCCGCCGGGATGGACGATTTCCTGGCCAAGCCGCTGGACCCCGCCAAGCTCGCCGCGGCGATCCATCGGTACCGGGCGGCCGGCGAGGGTTCCTCGAAGCGCCGGGTCGGGTGACGGAATCCGGCGACGCCCTCGGTCGCCGGGGTCCGTTCAGCGAAGGTCGTCCGGGCCGATCCCGTGCAGACGGATGTCGTCGATCCAGAGATCGGTTCCGGCGGTTCCGATGAACGTCAAGTGGGTGATCGAATCCCGCACGGGCATCCAACCCACGTTCCCGGTCGGCCCGCCGGCGCTGTCGAAATCCTGCGGACGGATGCGCAGACGCTTCCAGTTGGGGGTGAGCGAATCGAAGTCCCAAGCCTTGAAGAAGGTGTCGTTCTTGGCGCGTTCGAACGCCACGAACAGGTTGCCCTTGCCGCGCACCCAGAGGTCGATGCTGTCCAAGGTCCGAAGGCTGATGGGGGCCGTGTAGTCCTTGATCAACTGCGTCTTGACCACCACGTAGTGCAGGCCCGGCGCCGCGAACTGGACATGGAGCGCCTTGCCCGCGCGGGAGCCACCGGCCGAATCCCTCGAGATCCCGTGCAGTTCGGCCGAATCGCTGACCACCGTTTCCCAGACAGGTGCCGTCGGGAGCCTGGTGGTGAACGAGCGGCCTTCGAAATCGTCCACGAGCACCGAGTTCAGCGCCTTCCTCTGGGCGCCGCCGATCCCGTCCCAAGTCGCGACGGAATCCGTCTTGCCCGCCACGGCGGTGTCGCCCCACCGGAGCACGATGGAATCGTGGGGAGCCAGGAGCGACGAATCGATGCGCACGCTCAGGCGTCCGATCCGGGCCACCACGTCCCACACGTCGAGATGGAACGGCACCGGGCTGCCGTCGCCGCGCTGCACCCTCACGTCGCTGCCGTCGTCGCGGGTCTTGGAAAAATCGAAGTTCCCGGAATCCAGACGGATCGTGGCCACCGTGAGTCCGCCCACCGGACGGCTCCATTCGGTCAGGAGCGAATCCACCATCAACCTGCGGGCCGTGATGTCGCTTTCCGTTTCCACCGAATTGCCCGTGACGCGGTCGTCGGAGCAGGCCGTCGCCAGGACCAGCCACGCGAAAAGGACCTTGGCCGCGCCGTTCACGACTTGGCCTCCACGGCGGGGGCCAGCGGAAAGAACGCCATGGCGATCTGCATCACGCGGTCGGGGTTGGAAACCTCTTCCACCCGCTTCTGGATCTGACGACGACTTTCCCGCATCATTTCGCGGATTTCCGACATCGCGTTCTGGTCGATCGCCACGGTGAGCGTCGAAACATCCCGAGTTCCTTTGGGGAACCGTTCGATGCTTTCCTGGGCCATGCCCAAAATCTGCCTCTGGAACGCCCGGACCGCTTTCGATTTTTCGTCGCCGAGCGCCGTCAAGTGGGTCTGGGAGAGTACAAGCCGCCCCGACGGACCTTTCTTGACCAGGCCGAGTTCAAGAAGAAGGTCCAGCGCCTGGGCGACCTCCGCCTCGGAAACCTTGGGACTCAAGCGCGAAGCCAGCTCCTTGGGATTGGCACGGCCGCCGACCACTTCGAGCAGGCAACGAACCGCGACCACCCACCAGTCGCGAAAGAAGGCGAGCTCCTTTTCTTCCACCTTGGAGCGCACCACGTCCCGAAGCGAAAGCGCCTTGTCCAGGATCTCGTGGCGCGCCTTGGCCTTCTTCTCGCGTTGGTAGGCGGCGATCAACTGGAAATATTCCGCGCTGCGACCGGTCAGTTCCAGGAATTCCACCGCTTGCGGCATGCACCTGGCAGGCAGGTGCAGTTCCTTCTGGAGAACCCGGAACAGGTAGCTGCCGTCGACCCCCAACCGTTCTCCCATCATGCGATAGGAGTACAGAGGCATGGAAAGCTTCCGTTCCTCGTAGGCCTCTTTCAGGAGGTCTCGGTACTCCAGGTATTCGAAGACCGGTCTCATGCCTTAATTGTAAGGATATCGGGGTGACTTCAACCAGCGATCCCCCAACAATCCTTGATAGAATGTCAAGGAATCCCCGATCCACCGCACGAACACACCCCCGACCTCCTCCGCAAACCAAAAAAAGCCCCGGTCAGCACCAACGCTGCCGGGGCCATCCGGATCGCGAAGCCGACCAGGTTTACGGCAGGGTGTACTTCTTGAGGATGGGCCAGCCCACGCTTCCGTTGCCCTGGTCGTGTCCGCCGCCCTGCTTGGTGCAAAGCGTCACCTGCACGCCGCCTTCGCAGTTGGAATAGGTGGAACATCCGTTTCCGTCTTCGGCCGAAGGCGAGCCCGTGCACTTGTTCAACGCGGCCCACTTGGCGAAGGTTTCCTTGGCGCCCAGGAAGTTGATGGGCATGCCCGAGACCACGCTGGAATAGCCGCCCTTGTAGTTGACCACGCCGTCGTTGGTGCCGCGGAACATCACCATCGTGATCGGGCGCGCGGGCTTGCAGATGTCGACGTTCTCCTTGAGGAGGTCGAACGCCGCGGGCGCCGCCGCCGCGAAGATGTCGGCCAGGTGGCAGGCGGAAAAGTGGGTCATGCCGCCGCCCATGGAAAAGCCCGCCGCGTAGACGCGCTTGGGATCGATGCAGGCGAGCGTCTTCACTTCGGCCACGAGGGCGCGGGCGAAGGCCGTGTCGTCGGCGGTGGTGCAGCAGCCCTTGACGTTCCAAGCCTGTCCCATGGGACCCGTGAGGCCGTCGGGGTAGACGGAAATGCCGCCATCCTTGTCGACCAGGGACTTGTAGGTGGTGCCCCCGGATTGGCCTTGCGCCGAGCCGCCGATGGGATGGAAATCGACGAGCATGGGCACCGGGGTGTCGCCCTTGTAGCCCGAGGGAACGTGCAGGATGTACTTGCGCTCAACCCCCTTGACCTTGATGGTCTTGTTCTGGTCGCCCGGGGTCAGCTTCGTGGCCGGGCAGGTCGTGGCCGGAGCCGAATCCCGCATGACGATCGCCAGGTTCGGCTCGACATCCGAGACCATGGAATAGGTCGTGTCGTGGAACCCGGCCTTGGAGAACTTCAGGACGGGGCGGGTCGCCATGGCTCGCGCCGCGGTGACCATCTTCGCCGATCGCAGGCCCTCTCCCGTCGAAAGCGCCGCCTGTTCGAACCCGCCCTGGGCGTGCCTGACGCGCAGCCACAGCGCCTGGCGTCCCAGACCGGCGGGCATCGCCGCCCTGGCCACGCCGCCTTCGGAGCGGGCGTCCACCGACCAGGCTTCGCGCCCTTTCGCGTCGACCAGCGAAAGACGCACGGGACCGTCCACCGGAATCCGCACCACGATCTCCGTCCCCTCCATCCGTACGCGCATGTCCAGATCGCGCAGGATCCGATCCTGGATCCCCGACGTGAATTCGAGGGTGAACTTGCCGGCGGCATCGGTGGTGGTCTTGTGCGCGGTGGAATCGGCCCTCACCACGACGGCACCGGAAACGGGCGAACCTCCGGTCGATTTCACAGTGCCGGAAGCCTGCCAACCGAACGCCAGCGACGCGGCGCAAAGGACCGCGGCCTGGACCGGCAAGTTGCGCGGTGGGAATTGGATGCGGGTGGATCGATGGATCATGGATTCCTCCAGGAATCGTTGGGTGGGTGGTGTCCGTTGCTCCATTCCGAGGATAGGGGCGGCACGGACGATCCGAATCCGTTTTCCAAAAGCCTCCGTTGGCGAATCGGTAACGCGTCCTGTCGGCCGAGCCATTCCAAAGTCGCCCGCGAGAATCGATCTTCTTGCCACAGGGACGCTTCGCCCGTCGAGCGGAGCGGACCCACAACGACATCGTCGCTCCACAGCGATAGAATGGGACAAATGAAGCCGGTCTTCGAATACCTGGACTACAGGGTCTACCTCAAGGATGCGTACGAAGAGCGCAAGGGCGAATCGCCGTTCTATTCCTACCGGATGATGGCCGAAGCCTTCGGATTGTTCCCCAGCAACGTGTTCCGGATCCTGCATGGAGACGGCCACCTTCCCGCCCGCTGCCACAGCCGCGCCCTGGAATTCCTGGGCCTTTCGGGACGTTCGGCGGAATATTTCCTCCTGCTCGTCTCGTACGCGCGCGAACGTTCGACCAAGGCCAAAGGGGATATCCTCGAAAAGGCCATGACCCTGCGCGACGTGGCACGGCACCCCCTGGAATCCACCGAACTGGAATACTTCGCCAACTGGTGGACCTGCGTCGTGCGCGCGCTCCTGGAAATCACCGATGGACGCGCCGTACCGGGCGAACTCGCGGGCTGCACGGTGCCCGCCGTCGCCGAATCCGACGTCCAGGCCTCGCTCAAGCTGCTCGTGGACCTGGGCCTGGTGAAGAAGGCCAGCTCCGGAAGGCTCGTGCCCGCCCAGGCGCACCTGACCGCCGGCGGCCCCGCCAAGGCGCGGGCGGTGCGCGGATTCCAACGTCAGATTCTGGCGTTGGCGTCGGAATCCCTGGAGCGGTTCGATCCCGACGACCGCGACGTATCCACCCTCACGCTTTCCATGGACGAGCTCGCCTTCCGCGAGATCAGGGAGCTGGTCCGCGAATGCCGAAGACAGATCCAGAAACGAGTCGAGGAATGCCGCGATTCCGATCGAGTGATGCACCTCGCCATGGCCTTCTTCCCGGCCGCGTTCGCTCCCGGGAGCAAGACATGAAGCCGATCGCCCGGACCTTCGCGCTGCTGCTTCCGTTCGTCTGGACCGGCTGTCTGGACCGGCACGCGGGAGGCACCTCCACGGAGACCGAGAACGCCGTCGTGGCGCGCTCGTTCCTGGTCGACTCGGTCCTCCCTCACGCCGACCTTCCCGTCGACGAACCCGTGGTGGCGACGCTGCGATTGGATTCCAGCCTGTTCGACTTTTCCGCAAGCCGCCCCGACGGAAAGGATCTGGAAATCGCGCGCATGGACGGCAAGGCCATCCCCTTCGAGATCGTGTTCTGGGATCCGGCCGCCTCGCGTGGCAGGCTGAGGGCGCGGATCGACACCTCGCTGCGCGGACACGACGCGCGGCTGCAGGTGCGTTCGGGACTTTCGCCCGCAACCAGGTTTTCCTCCACCGCCGTCTGGGCGGGGATTCCCTCGGCGCGACGACTCGCCTGGAACTCGGCCCTGGTCGACGACTTCGAATCCGGGAACCTGCTGAACAGTCGTCTGCCCGTTTCGTCGTTCTGGTTCCTGGGCGGATCGCTCACGGCATCGGGATCGGCTCCAGCGAACTCCGGGCGCACTGGAACGAGCCTCCATCTCGTCTGTTCGCCAGGACAATGCGGCAGCGATCGCGCGCTCCTGACCGCGACCATGCTCGCGAATTCGCCGCGCAGCTTCCGGGCGTTGGATTCGATCGAGTTCTGGACACGGGGTTCGGGGAGCGTCTGGATCGCGTTCGAATCGCTGGACAGCGTCCAGATGGGCCGGATGCAGCGGGGACGCCTGGACAGCCTTCAGCCCAGGCGCTGCTGGACATCCAAGACGCTGGACACCACCTGGCGCCGCTGGAGCATCAAGCCGTCCGAATTCGACGACGCCGACGGCCTGTCGGGAAATGTCGGGTGGCCCGCGCTGCGGGATTCGATCAACTACCTCACGGTGCTGCTCCAGAACGGCTCCGAGCTCTGGATCGACGACATCCGGCTCCACGGGATCGAACTCGACGACCTGCGCTGACGATCCTGTTTCGCCGGGATCGTCCGACACCCGTTGCGCGACGGGCTGGATTTCCATAGATTGCTGGATGGGTCCGCACGGGCGGCACCCGACCATGCGCTAACAGCAACCATCCGATCCACCATCGCTTTCCGTCCAGGCCCCATCCCGGTGCCCCGGCGTGGAAGTCCAGCCCGGAGGCCGTTCCGGGGCGTGTTCGCCGATCCTGGGCGGACACCGCGATCCGCGTCCACGACCTACGCGGCCTCGACGATCGAAAGACTGCGCATGCGAAGCATCGATTGCTCCTTTTCCCACCTGTCCTTTTCCTGGCCCGATGGCCGCGAGATCCTCCGGGATGTTTCCGGAACCCACCGCCTGGACGGCGTCACCGCGCTGTGCGGCCCCAACGGCTGCGGCAAAAGCACGCTGCTCGAGCTTGTCGCGGGCGAACGGCTCCCGACTTCCGGGAAGCTCCGGCTTTCGCTCGACGACGTCCGCCTGGCCCGGCAGCGACTGGAATCGCGAGCACTCTCCCCTGGGCAATCGCAACGCGAACGACTCGGCGAGATCTTCCGCGAAGACACTTCCCTGCTGCTGCTGGACGAACCGACCAACCACCTGGACGCCCAGGCGCTGTCCGAGCTGGAACACCGGCTTCGCCGACGCCGTGCGCCCACCGTCCTGGTGAGCCACGATCGCGATCTTCTGGATCGGATCGCCATGCGCACCTGGTGGCTGGAAGACGGCGAACTCGTCGCGACCGACGGTGGATTCACCGACGCATGGAACGCGCGCCAGGCCCGCCTGGCTGGACGGATCGCGCGACGCGAGAACCGCGACGCCATGGTCCAGGACGTGTCGTCGCGCATCCAGGGAGCCCGCGAAGCCGCCCAGTCCGCCCACCGGCACCGCACCGCGGGAGGCCGCATGAAGGACGCGAACGATCGCGACGCGACCTCCATGGCCGCCGATTTCAAGTTCCGGCGCGCGCAGGGAAGCCTTGGACAGAACATGGCGCGCCTGCGCGCCGAACTGGAACGGTTGGAATCGGGCCCCGCGCCCGCCGTGAAACGCGACACGCTTCGCGACATCGAATTCCCGTGGGACAAGTCGCTCGCCTCGGGACGGCTCGCGCTCCCGGCCGGAGAAGCCACCGCTCCGAACGGAACGGCGATCTCCCACCAAGGACTCGCGCTCGATGCCCGCAGCCGCGTGCGGCTGCACGGTCCCAACGGATCGGGAAAGACCACGCTGCTGGCCGCGCTCGCGGCGCTGGATCGTCCGGGCGTGGCGTCCCTTCCGCAGGAGCCCGCCCAGGACGCGGACCTCGCCTTGCTGGAATCCCTGCGCGCGACGCCATCTTCCCGATTGGGTCGGATCCTGTCGTTGGCCGCCGCTCTGGGGGCTTCGGGCGAAGCCCTCCGCTCCACCACCGCGCCGTCCCCCGGCGAGGCCCGCAAGATCCGGATCGCCTCCATGCTCGCGAGCCCGTCGTGGATGCTGCTCCTCGACGAGCCCACCAACCATTTGGACGCCGCGAGCATCCAGAGGCTGCAGGAAGCCCTGGAACGCTGGCCCGGAGCGATCGTGATGGCCACCCACGACAGACGGCTCGCCGAAGCGGCCACCTCGGTCGAATGGACTCTGCGGGACGGGCGGCTCGCGCAGGACGCGAAGTGACGGAACCGGAATCCGCCATCGGCCGGATTCCGGCGCATCCGACACGACTTGACAAGGAGGGCTGGACTAAGGGAAGATGAACTCGAGAATCGGCCGGATCCGTTTTCGGAGCCTCAGCCTGTTCGAACCATCCCGCGCCAGAAGGTGACATCATGTTCCAGTACTGCCTCGAATCGGCGATGGAAGTGAGCAAGCACAATTTCGACAACTGCCTCGCGGCGATCCTGCGCGAGAACAGCGGCTACGCTCCCGGCGGCCCGGACGGTCCGACCAACCACGGGATCACCCAGGCGACCTACTCCTTGTGGCGGGAAGAACATTTCCTGCCCGACAAGGACGTTTGGCAGATCTCCTTCGAGGAGGTCGAATCCATCTACCAGCGGGACTTCTGGATTCCCTCCCACGCCGAAGAATGCCCGGCGCCCCTCGATCTGCTCGTGTTCCGGTGTTCGATCGAATCGGGGCATCGCTGGGCGATCCAGACCCTGCGGCAGGCATTGGGACTTCCGCGCGGCCGGATCTTCTGCCAACGCACACGCGACGCGGTCAAATCCTGCGACGGGTACGCCGTATCGCTCCAGTTCCTGGATCTGCGCGCGCGTTTCTTCCGCGATCTCCTGGAAAAGACCCCCGCCCGACGCGAAACATCCATCGCGCAGCTGGACCAGCTGGAAAGGTTGCGCCCCGCTCTCCGGCACATCGGAGAAGGCATGCACGCCCACGCCTGAGGCGCCGCCGCCCGGAACGCGTACTCCGCCGAAATCCGACCCTTCGCCCACTACCGATCATTCCGCCGTCGTTCGCGATTCGATCTTCTGCCGCAGGAATCTGTTCGACACGTCCAGGATCATGCAGGCGCACACCGGCGCGATGAAATACATCATGAATCCTTCGAGCGGGACCCCGAAGAAGAAGACTCCCAGAAGCTTCTTCTCGTTGTAGAGCCAGAATCCCTGGGAAAGCGCGTAGAGCTCGTTGGGGAACGCCGTCGCGAAGAAGACCAGCGTGGTCCAGCCCACCGCCTTCCAATTCCCCTTGAAATATTTCGACATGAAGGCGATCGAAGCGACGATCGCCACCTGCAACCAGACGTAGACCGGCCTTCGCTCTCCCTCCTGGTACTTCCCCGTTCCCGCGTCCGGCGTGTATTTCACCGCCGTGTCGTTCTTCAGCGGCCTGGTCAGGGCGCTTCCCAGCGCCGCGATCCTGGACAACGAAACCGGATCCAGGAACTTGTCCATTTTTTTCCCGAGGACCATGTAGGCCCCCGCCACGATCCCCGGACACATCGCCCAGTACACGAACTCCTCGACCGGGTACCCCAGGAACATCAGGCCGCTCAACCGCTGGACCCGATCCGAAAAGCCCCAGACGTCGTACTTGAGCATCACGATCTCCACGCCCAGCGTGCAGACGTTGGAGAAGACGACGAACCCTCCGAACAGCTTCCAGTTGTCGCGGGAAAACACCTTCACAGCGTTGACCAGGAAGGTGAGCGCCATCCCTCCGAAAACAAGCAGCACCGACCACATGTAGTCCAGCCCGAGCCTCCAGGCGAACAGGTTCAGGACCAGGGAAACCACAATCGCCACGATCGCCGAAACATTCATGCGTGGACACCTCCCGATCCGGGAGTTTCGCATGCTCGAGCAGCCCTGCGCCACCACGACGCGGATTTACGTCCGGCAGGACTCCCCGGATCGCACGGCGATGCCCGCCGGGATCGGGGATGCGATCCTCGGAGGCTCCAGGAAGCGCCTGGAAGTTCAACCCTTCGCGTCGCGCTCCGGTTCGTCCACGATCCCGGCATCCGCGAGATCCTGACGTTTCCTGTCGCGCCTGCGCATCGCGACGAACACGACCAGCAGCACCACCACGGCCAGCACCGTCGCGCCGACCTTGATTCCGATCGCCCACAGCGTCATGTCCAGATGATCCATGCGGGTCACACCTTGGTTTGGAACCCGAGCTCGACCTGGTCGCCGCGCATTCCCCGCAGCCCCCAGTTTTCCAGCGGGAGTTCGTGGAGGGCCACCAGGATCTCGTTCGATCCGATCCCGAAGGCCGCGAACCGATCGTTGATCCCCTTGTACAGCTTGGCCTTGGCCTCGGGCGAACGCCCCAGGAACACGGTCATCTCCACGACCACGAACTTGTCGGATTTCGACGGTGCCAGGACCAACTCGTCCTTCCCGCATCGGTGCACCCGGTGGATGTAGTCGTGTTCGGGGATCTTGAACGCGTCGACCAGGGCGTCGTGGACCGCGTCGGACAGCCCTCGCGCCTGCGAAGCGCTCCACGCGTCGGTGAGGTGCAGGTGCACGATTGGCATCGGATCTCCTTCCCTGCGGATTCTGTCGCGAACAGCACAGGTCCGCTCCTTTCCAAAATAGAAGACGCACCGCCGGAAGTCGAACCGCCCCGAGCTTCGCCGCGGGCGTTCTTCGGAGAACCGCCTCCGATGCGGTTGAACGCTTCGCGCCGATTTCGCGACCAATTCCGCCTATGCAATACAAGCGCCTCGGAACCACCGGACTCAAGATCAGCGAAATCACCTACGGCTCCTGGCTCACCTTCGGGAACCAGGTCGAACTCGATTCCGCCAAGGAATTGATCGAGAAGGCGTTCGCCCTCGGGATCAATTCCTTCGACACCGCCGACGTCTACAAGGGCGGCGAGGCGGAACGGCTGCTTGGACAGATCCTGCCCAAGCGCCGCCGCAGCGAATACATCCTGGCCACCAAAGCGTTCTGGCCCATGTCCGAGCACCCCACCGACCGAGGCCTTTCCCGCAAGCACCTGTTCGATTCCATCGACGCCAGCCTGGACCGCCTGAACCTCAAGTACGTCGACATCTTCTACTCCCACCGGTTCGACCCCGAAACCCCTCTTGCCGAAACCTGCGAGGCGTTCGACGACCTGATCCGCCTGGGCAAGATCCTGTACTGGGGCACCAGCGAGTGGAGCGCCGCCCAGATCCGCGACGCCCAGACCCTGTGCCGCGCCAAGGGATGGCACGCCCCGGTGGTCAACCAGCCCTACTACAACCTGCTGGGACGCGACATCGAAGCCGAAATCCTTCCCACCTGCGTGGAATTCGGCATGGGAACCGCCAACTTCTCGCCCCTGGCGCAGGGCGTGCTCAGCGGCAAGTATTCGGGTGGCAAGATTCCTTCCGGCAGCCGCTACAGCGATTCCAGCCTGAACACCTGGATGCACGACCACGTGGGCAATCCCGAA
>ENA-UPSM01004295-UPSM01004295.1-activated-sludge-metagenome-genome-assembly--contig:-NODE-4295-length-15198-cov-54.367430_pt1 | contig 15198 bp, 13 predicted proteins | sample MGYA00238181_ERZ773283 | MGnify/ENA primary metagenome ERZ773283 (study PRJEB29023, sample SAMN05720199) | activated sludge metagenome | isolation source: Anaerobic digester | place: Japan...
AGGCGCGGGCGAACACCCCCGCCGGAGCGATCGCCTTCGCCAAACACTTCTTCGGGCTAGTCAACAGGGCCTACACCACCCCCCAAGCGGGCCTGCTTACCCCACTTTCGACGGCCAACTGCAAGACGTGCGCAGCGTTCGAGAGCACCGCAGCCGACTTCGTTGCACAGTCTCAACGTTACGATCGGGCTGCCGTCTCGATCTTGGAGGTGGCCATCGATAGCGATCCGCCACCGGCCGGAATGACTCTTGTAGACGTCGTCGTGGATCAGCTCCCTGCGAAGGTCATCGACAGCAAGGGATCAACTGTGACGGCGATCACTGGGCGAAGAGGCGTGTTCGTTGTTCAGCTTCAATTCGCACCCGCCGGCTGGGCAGTCGACACCATTCAGGTGATGGGATGAAACTCAAAGCGCTTCTTGTGGCCCTAGCCATTGGGATGGGCGGGAACGTATGCGTCCCAGGGACTGCGCTCGCTGAGACCACGAGTCCCGGCGGCGTCCTTGGCCAGGCAACGGATGCGCAAGGCGTACGTCTTCACGCTTCGAAGTCGGACGTCAGCTACTTGGGTCAAGGCAGAGACTTCGACGGGAATCCGTTCGCGGTGCCGATGGTGTTCCAGGTCCGCATCGCGTGCCCAACCAACACCGCTGCCAACCCCGACCCCGCCGCCTGCCAACGAGCAGCTGCAGCCTGCCTCTCAAGCACGGGCATCATCGGCATCGGCTTCCTCTACGAAATCTACGCCCGCCCCCAAGGCAGCACCGAAGCCTGGCGATACCTCGGCTCCACCTGCTTCGCCGACCAAGTCCCCGGCGCCACCCCCACCGTCAGCCTCGCCCAGATCATCAACGCCTTCCACCTCACCCCCTGGGCCACCGCCACCGTCTCCACCCAGCCCGAGGGCAACACGACCCTCGTCGGCCTGCCCACCTATGCCCGCATTACGTGGTCCACATCCGGCTACGAACCCGGCGAGATCGACACCCTCGACCCCGCCACCATGCTTGGCCTCACCGTCCAAATCCGACCCCGAGTCGACCACTACACCTACGTCTTCGGCGACGGCACCACCTTCGGCCCCACCCACAGCGACGGCGGCGTATGGCCCACCGGCGACGTCACCCACGCCTACCCCACACCAGGCGCCTACCAAGCCCGGGTCGACACCACCTTCACCGGCGACTTCCGCATCAACGGCGGACCCTGGACCCAAATCCCCGACACAGTGACGGTCACCGGGCCAACCACCACCATCACCGTCCACGCCGCCAAACCCGTCCTCGTCCACTAACCAACACCCTCACCCCCGCCCATTCGAGGTATCTCGCCATCATCAGGTAACAGCCGAATACCTCGACCCGGCAGGAGACCCGGCAGGAGACCCGGCAGGAGACCTGGCAAGGCGGACGGGGCGGGAGGGCGGCATACCGGATCTGGGAAGATGACCACATGCCTTCCCTCGGTGACGTCGAACCCCCGATCGCTCTTGGCGCCCTCGACGGGCGCTACCGCGCGGCGGTGGCTCCGCTGGTCGATCACCTCTCCGAGGCGGCGCTCAACCGCGAGCGCGTGCGCGTCGAGATCGAGTGGCTCATCCACCTCACCTCGTATGCCGTCGTCCCCGGCACCCGCGCCCTCACCGGCACTGAGCACGAGGCCTTGCGCGCCATCGTCACAAACTTCGGAGCGGCCGAAATCGCCGCCTTGGCCGACATCGAGCGAGTGACGGTCCACGACGTCAAGGCCGTCGAATACTTCCTCAAGGAACGGCTCGCCGCCATCGCCCCTGACCCGGCCGACGCAGGGCTCGGCGAGTTGATCCACTTCGCCTGCACGAGCGAGGACGTCAACAACCTCGCTTACGCACTCATGGTCAAAGGGGCCGTCGAGCAGGTCTGGTTGCCCCGCGCCACGGCGCTCGTCGACCAACTCGCGACCATGGCTCGCGAGCACGCCGCCACGCCCCTCCTCGCGCACACTCACGGCCAGCCGGCCACGCCGACGACGCTCGGCAAGGAACTCGCGGTCATGGTCTTCCGCCTGCGCCGCCAACTCGAGCGCATCGGGCGCACGGCATACCTCGGCAAGCTCAACGGCGCGACGGGGACCTACGGCGCGCACCTGGCCGCAGTCCCCGACCACGACTGGCAGGCGACGTCACGCGCCTTCGTGGAAAGCCTTGGGCTGCAATGGAACCCGCTGACCACTCAGATTGAGAGCCACGACTGGCAGGCCGAGCTCTATGCCGACGTCGCGCGGTTCAACCGGATCTTGCACGGCTTGGCGCAAGACATGTGGACCTACATCTCGATGGGCTACTTCGCCCAGGTCCGCGGGCAGGGGACGGTCGGATCGTCGACCATGCCGCACAAGGTCAACCCCATCCGTTTCGAGAACGCCGAGGCCAACCTCGAGGTCTCCACAGCCCTGCTCGATGTCCTGGCCGCCACCCTCGTCGAGAGCCGGATGCAGCGCGACCTCACCGACTCCTCGATGCAGCGCAACATCGGAACGGCCTTCGGGCACTCGACGCTCGCGATCGACAACGTCGCCCGCGGGCTGGCCGGGCTCGACGCCGTGCCGGAGCGGATGGCGGCGGATCTCGACGCCAACTGGGAGGTGCTTGCCGAGCCGATTCAGTCGGCGATGCGGGCGCTGACCGCGCGGGGCGTGCCGGGGATGGATAACCCCTACGAGCGGCTCAAGGAGCTCACCCGAGGGCGCCGGATCGGGGCAAGCGAGTTGCGCGAATTCGTTGCGGGACTAGGCCTGCCGGCCGACGTCGAGGCCCGCCTGCAGGCGCTGACCCCCGCGACCTACGTAGGCATCGCGCCGGAGTTGGTCGACCACCTCGGCTGACGCGCGGCCGGCGCGTGCTCCTCGACGAACGATCGTCAGGAGCCCGCCTCACCAACTCGCCATGCACGGGACCAGACCGCGCCGGCAAACCCACCAAAGAGGCGGGGCTCAGACGGTGACGGGGCCGTCGGGCGTGCCGAACGTGACCGCGAGAAGACCCGGGTTGCCGTGCGGCGCAACGAAAGTGAACTCCAACGTCGACGGCTTGTAGTCCTCGGGAAGCCCCAGCCAGGCCCGGACCCGCTGCGGGTCGCCGGCGATGGTCAGCCCGGCCAACCCGACCTGCGTGGCGCCATCGGTCGACGGGTGGCGGGTGCCTTCGGCCCACTCGACGTAGAAGGGGAGCTGTGGGTCGCAGATGAGCCCGCTCACGCCCAGCTGGCGCCAGCGCAACTCACGACCGTCAGGGGTATGCCGGTAGCCATCGGCAGGCTCGCGACCCAACCGGCTGCCGATCTCCTCGATGCCATCGACCCGGACCACCCAGCCGAGCCAGCCGCCACCGTTGGCGGACCGGGCGCGGACCGCCTGACCGAAGGGGGCCTTGTCGGAAGCGGGGTGGTCAAGCACCTCGACGACCTCGACGTAGCGTTCGTTGGCGAGGGGCAGGATGACGTTGCGAGTGCCGAACCGAGGGTGGACGCCCCCGTCGACCGGCTTCACTCCGATCAGCTTGGCCAACCGCTCAGCGGTGGCATGAAGGCCGTCGTGCTCCGCCGCGTAGGAGACGTGGTCAACGCGCATGCCGCCCATCGTGACACAGGTTTGAGGGTGCTTTTGACCACTGTCGGCCCCGGCGCCGGGGGCCACCGCAATGTAAGCGCTACTACCTTCGCTGCCGCACTGCTTCGAACAGAACGATCGCCGCTGACGCTGCAACGTTCAACGAATTGGCCCTGCCAGACATGGGAATTCGCACGCGAACGTCCGCCGCCGCGAGCAATTCTTCGGATGCGCCGTGCTTCTCCGCACCGACCGCGATCGCGACCGCCCCGCTCAAAGAGATGTCCGAATAGAGGACATCCGTCTCAGGGGTTGTCACCACGAGGCGTATGCCGCGCGCCCTGCACCACGCCAACGTCTCGGCCGTCGACGCGGAGGCGACGGGCACGGCATACACGGTGCCCTTGCTGGCCCGCACGACGTTGGGGTTGCCCCAGTCGGTCACCGGATCCGCCGCCACAACGGCGTCGACCCCGGCCGCATCGGCGGTGCGGAGCATCGCCCCGAGGTTCCCAGGCTTCTCGACACCCTCGACGAGCAGCACCAGCGGGTCAACGGGAAGGGTCAAACCCGAGAGCGGCCGATCGACCGCCGGAAGCACCCCGAGGAGACCATCGGGCCCTTCGCGATAGGCGACCTTCTCGAAGGCCACCCGCGACAAGGTGACGATCTCCGACCCCGCCGCCCGGGCCGCCGAGACGAACTCAGGCTGCGACCCGATCAGCTGTGACCCGGCAATTCCGCTGGGGCTGAACAACTCTGAGCAGACATAGAGCGTCTGCGGCGCCACCCCGGCCGCCAGCGCCAACGCCAGCTCCTCGTGGCCCTCGACGACCGTCAGGCCCGCCTCGTCGCGCGCGCGCCGACGCCGCAACCCCACCAGCGCCTTGAGGCGCGGGTTGGCAGGGGAGGTCAGATGCAGGTCCATCAGCGCAGCGACTCGAGCACCGCAGCCAGGCCGGCCTCGTCGACCGAGCCGGTCACCTCGTCAGCGATCGCCTTGACCTCATCAGGCGCGTTGCCCATCGCCACCCCACGAGCAGCCCACTGGAGCATCTCGATGTCGTTGCGCTGGTCGCCAACGGCGACGGTGTCGCACGGCTCGACGCCCAGCCGGCGCCGCAACAACTCCAGCGCCGAGCCCTTGGAGACCCCCTCGGGGTTGATGTCCAGCCAGGCGGTCCAGCCGACGGCATACGAGACCTCGTGAAGGCCGATCCGCTCGATGTGCGCCATGAACGCCTCGGGCTCGGCGTCGGGCATCCGCAGCGTGACACGCGTGGCGCGCCGCCCCACGAGTTTGTCCCACGGCACGACCCGCTGGTCGCCCATGAGCTCGCCATCGGGGAAAGGGGAACTGACGAGGAAGCCGCGCCCCAGGTCTTCGACCGCCACGAGCGCCTCGGGCAACTCCTCCCGCAGCAACGTCAGCGCCGGCCGCGGGTCGAAAGTGACCTTCTCGAGGATCTTGTACCCCTTGGGCCGGGACGGGTCGATCCGCAGCGTCACCGCACCGTTGGAGCACACGGCATACCCCTGGGTGATCCCCAGCCGCGCGAGGACCGGCATCGTCGCGACGACCGAGCGACCGGTCGCGATGACGACGTGCTGGTAGTCGTGCACACACCCCTCGATCGCGTCCCTCACCCGATCGTCCAGGTGGCCGGCGTGGGTGATGATCGTCCCGTCGACGTCGAGCGCGATCAGGCGACGACGAAACCCCGGGTATGCCGCGGGCTTGCCGCCGCGGCCCCGGCTCCCCTTGGCTCCCTTGGTCACCGGACCGGCTCGAGGACGGCCAACCCGCCCATGAAGGGCCGCAACGCCTCGGGCACGACGACCGAGCCGTCGGCCTGCTGGTGGTTCTCGAGGATCGCGACGATCCACCGGGTCGTTGCCAGGGTCCCGTTGAGGGTGGCGACGATCCGGGTCGCCCCGCCGCTGGCCTGCGGGTCGCGCTCGCGGACCCCGAGACGACGGGCCTGGAAGGTGGTGCAGTTGGACGTCGAGGTCAGCTCGCGATAGCGGCCCTGGGTGGGCACCCAGCCCTCGCAGTCGAACTTGCGGGCGGCGGGGTCGCCGAGGTCGCCTGCGGCGGTGTCGATGATCCGGTAGGGCAGCTCGCAGGCGTCGAGCATCGCCCGCTCCATGCCCAGCAGGCGCTCGTGCTCGGCCTCGGCGTCCTCGGGACGGCAGTAGACAAACATCTCGACCTTGTGGAACTGGTGGACCCGGATGATCCCGCGAGTGTCCTTGCCGTGGCTGCCGGCCTCGCGGCGGTAGCAGGCCGACCACCCGGCATACCTCTTGGGGCCGTCGGCGAGGTCGATGATCTCGTCGCGGTGGTAGCCCGAGAGCGCCACCTCGGAGGTCCCCGTGAGGTAAAGGTCGTCGGCGGGGAGGTAGTAGACCTCGTCCGAGTGGTGGTCGAGGAAGCCGGCACCGCGCATGATCTCGGGCCGCACCAGGGTCGGGGTGATCATCGGGGTGAAACCCGCGTCGACGGCCCGCGCGACGGCGAGGTTGAGCAGCGCGAGCTCCAGGCGGGCCCCGACACCAGTGAGGAAGTAGAACCGGGCACCGGCGACCTTGGCGCCGCGCTCGATGTCGATGGCCCCGAGCGACTCCCCCAGCGCGACGTGGTCGCGGGGCTCGAAGCCCTCGGCAGCGAAATCCCTGGGGGTGCCGACGGTTTCGCGAACGACGTAGTCCTCTTCGCCTCCGGTCGGCACGCCGTCGAGGACGACGTTGGGGACGCTCGCGAGCAGCCGAACGGCATCTTCGCCGGCCGTGGCAGCGGCGGCATCCAGCGCCTTGACCCGCTCGGCGAGGTCCTTGACCTGGGCCAGCAGGGCCGGCTTGTCGGCGGGCGCCGCCGCGGCGACCTGCTTGCCGAAGGACTTCTGCTCGGCGCGAGCGGCCTCGAACTGCGCGAGGGACGACCGGCGGGTCTCGTCGGCCGCGAGGATCGCGTCGATGATCGCGGGGTCCTCGCCGCGGGCCTGCTGCGAGCGGCGGACCACGTCGGGGTTGTCACGGACGAGCTTGATGTCGATCACGCCCGCCAGCCTACCGAGGCCCCGGCCACCGCCTCGGCCCAGTTTCATGCAGGCGGTGAGCGGGCGGCATACCCCTGGGGTATGCCGGCCACCTCGGTCAGTGGGAGCGCGGCCGGGTCAGCCGCGCACGTCCCAGACGTGGTGGCGCAGGTCGTGCAACGCGTAGACGCCGATGGTGGCGACGGTGAACTCCGAGCCGTTGCTGCGGGTGCCGCGCCGCTGCCAGTCTTCCTTGCTCACCCGCTCGAACAGGTCGGCCAGTTTGTCGCCGGCCTGACCGATCTGCTTGGCGACCTTCGCCGGGTCCTGGTCCCAGTAGCGGTCCTCGCGAGCCGTGCGGTCCTGGTCCCAGTTGGCAAACGTCGGGTTGTCCTCGGCGAGCATCAACTCGATCCGCTGGGCGAACAACCGCATGACGTCGCGGACGTGACAGGCGTACTCCAGCGGCGACCACACCGCCTTGGACGGACGCTCGGCGACGGCTGGCTGCACGAGCACCGCCGGCCAGCGTGAGGCGGTCTCCCGGACCGCGTCGGCCAGGCGCTTGGAGCGGATGGTCGCCGGGTCGAAGCCACACTCCTGGCAGGGCTGGGTGAGCACCCAGGTCCAGTCCTTGTCGTCGGGAGGCGGCGCTTGGGGTTTCGGGGCCATGCATGAAGTATGCCGTCAAGCCCCGTCAGGCCGCGGGGTCGAGCGAGTCGAGTTGGTGGCGTCGTATACGGTCGGTGGGTGCCCGAGAACCTGCTGTGGTGGATCGTCGGAGCGGTGGTGCTCTTCGCGGGCATCGCCGTTGCTGCGGCCATGGTCAACCAGGGCGTGGTCGACTACGACGCGCTCACCCAGCGCCTGCGGCGCCAGCGCCCCCATCGCGACAGCTTCCGGGACACCCCGGTCGTGTCCGACGAGCCGCCCCGCCGGGCCGCCGTGATCGTCAACCCGACCAAGGTCGATGACCTCAGCGAGGTCCGCGCGAGGATCGCCGGCGTCTGCGCTGCCCACGGCTGGGGTCCGCCCATCTGGGCCGAGACGACGGCAGAGGAGCCGGGCACCGCTCAAGCCCGCCAGGCCGTCCTCGACGGCGCCGTCCTGGTCTGCCCACTCGGCGGGGACGGGACAGTTCGCGCGGTGGCCAAGGCTCTCGTCGACACCGAGACCCCGCTCGGGCTGCTGCCCGGCGGCACAGGCAACCTGCTCGCCCGCAACCTCGACCTGCCGCTGGATTCGGTGGAGAAGGCACTCGTCGTGGCCCTCACCGGCCACAACAAGAGCGTCGATGTGGGCCAGATCATCATCGATCGCGGCAACGGCGCCGAGCCGGAGGAGGACACCTTCCTCGTCATGGCCGGCATCGGCTTCGACGCGGCGGTCATGGCGGGGGCGCCGGAGCACCTCAAGCGGCAGGTGGGCAACGCGGCATACATCCTCGCGGGCCTGCGCAACATGAAGGGCCCGCAGTTCAAGGCGCGCATGAGCGTCGACGGTGGGATGGACTTCACCCGACGCACCCGGACCGTGCTGCTGGGCAACTGCGGCAAGATCTTCGGCGGCTTGGTGCTCATGCCCGAGGCCAAGATCGACGACGGCCTTATCGACGCGGTCGCCATGTCTCCCAAGGGAATCGTCGGCTGGACCGCCGTGCTCGCCCGCATCGTCAGCCGCCAGCGCAAGGGTCACCCCATCGTCGATCACCACACCGGTCGCGAGATCCGGGTGCGGATGGATCGGCCCGAAGAGCTGCAACTCGACGGCGACACCCTCGGCCCGGTGCGATCGGTGACCGCGTCGGTCCGCTCGGGTGCGCTCGTCGTGCGGGTCGCCGGAAGCGGTTAGCGCTTCGCGGCCGGGACCGACTCGGCTGCGGCGGCTGCGGTCGCCGTCGGACGACGGCCCACCCCGCGAAGGAACAGCGGCAGCACGACGACGAGGTATGCCGCCCACGCCCCGATCTCGAGCACGGCCATTCGGGGCCGCAGGTTGAAGATGCCCCGGACCACCGTGGCCAACGGCGAGGTCGGGTCGATGGTCGAGCGGACGTCGAAGGCGTAGACGTTCTCGCCCGGGAGCACGCCGGCCTCCTGCAGTTCGTGCACGGCATACGCGAGGATGCCGGCCGCGACGATCACCAGGCCGACGCCCGTCCACCGGAAGAACTGCGCGAGGTCGATCCGCACCGCCCCGAGGTAGATCGCGATGCCCAAGGCGACCGCGGCGCCGATCCCGACCACCCAGCCGAGCGCGGGGGCGATGCCGGTCTCACCGGCGGACTCGACGGTGGCATAGAAGAAGAGCGCCGACTCCAGCCCCTCGCGGCCAACGCCGAGGAAGGCCACTGCGGCGATCGCGAACGGGCCGGCGTCCAGGGCTCGGTCGAGCTTCCCGGTCAACTCACCCGCAAACCGCCGCCCCACCGAGCGCATCCAGAAGATCATGCCGGTGACCAGGACAACGGCCAGCAGCGAGGCCAGCCCACCCACCAACTCGGCGGTGCGATCGTCCAGCCCGCTGGTGCCGAAGGTGAGGACGGCGCCGATCACCACCGAGAGCGCGACCGCGGCGCCCACGCCGATCCAGACGTACCGCAGCGCCCACCGACGGTCGGTCTTGACGAGGAAGGCGATGAGGATGACGACGACGAGCGCCGCTTCCAGACCCTCGCGTAGGCCGATGAGGGCGTTGGAGAAGAACACGGCACTCCTTAGGAGGAAAGTTAGGTACGCCTTACCTGTTCAGGATGGCACAGGTAAGGGTTACCTAACAACTGCGGTCCTGGGCGGCATCCCGAGCGTTGGAGTCACGAGAGGGCGTCGATCCAGGCGCGGGCGACCACGAAGTCGTCGTCACCCATCCCCGCGTCGATGATCCCCTGGCGGCCGTCGGCGCGCGGGTAGGAACCGAGGAAGCGCACGTCGGCGCACACCCGCTTGAGGCCGATGAGCGACTCGCGGACGCGCTCCTCGGCGAGGTGCCCCTCGAAGTCGATCGAGAAGCAGTAGGAACCCATCGCCTCGCCAGTGGGTCGCGACTCCAGGCGCACCATGTTGACGCCGCGGACCGCGAACTGCTCAAGCAACTCCAGCAGGCCACCGGGTCGATCGAGCTTCTGGAACAGCACCACGGTCGTCTTGTCGGCCCCACTCGCGGGCGGCAGGTGCCCCGGCCGGCTGACGAGGACGAAGCGGGTCACCGCGCCACCGTTGTCGCCGATGTCCTCGGCGAGGACGTCCAGGCCGAAGCGGGTCGCCGCTCCGGGGGCGCACACCGCCGCCTCGAAGGGCGGGTCGGTCTCGGTGGCCAGCGTCTGCGCCGAGGCCGCGGTCGACAAGGTGGGCAGGTATGCCGCGTCCGGCAGGTTCGCGTCCATCCAGCCGCGCACCTGAGCCCAGGCGTGCGAGTGGGTGCCGACGGCGCGAACCCGGCTCAACGGCATACCCGGTCGGGCGGCGAGCACGAACGTGATGGGGACGAGCACCTCGCCGATGATGTGCAGTTGTTCACCCACCGACAGGGCGTCGAGCGTCGCGCTGACGCCGCCCTCGACCGAGTTCTCGATCGGCACCATGGCTGCGTCGATGCGGCCCTCGCGCAAGGCGCGCAGGGCGGCACCGACCGAGCCGAACGGATGGTGGTCACCCTCGTGCGAGGCCGCCCACTGCCGCAGGGCCATCTCGCAGAAGGTCCCCTCAGGCCCGAGGAAGCCGTAGCGGGTCATCGGGTCCACGCCTCGGGACGTCGGTTGGGCTGGCGAGTGGGCACGTTCGGCAGGGTATTACGCTCGATGCTCGTTATGACATTCAGTATCGCCATTGCCGCTGCCGCGTTCGCGCTCATCTTCCCGGTGGAGTTCCCGGACAAGACGTTCGTCGCGACGCTCGTGCTGGCGACCCGCTTCCGACCGCTCCTCGTGTGGATCGGCGTGGCCAGCGCGTTCCTGGTGCAAACGGTGGTCGCCGTGCTCGCCGGGCAACTGCTGGCCAACCTGCCGCGGACGCCCGTGGAGATCGCGTCGGGCCTGCTGTTCCTTATCGGCGGGGTCATCCTGCTGCGCGGGGCGGCGAAGGCCGACGACGAGGAGGCCGAGGCGGAGGCCGAGTTCACCGAGGTCGCCGCGAGCAAGGCCGGGGCCACGGGGGTCAAGGCCGTCGCGACGAGTTTTCTCGTGCTGTTCCTCGCCGAATGGGGCGACCTGTCGCAGTTGCTGACGGCCAACCTCGTCGTCCGTTACGGCGAGCCGTTGTCGGTCGGCGTCGGGGCGTTCCTCGCGCTGGCGACCGTGTCGGGGCTCGCGGCGGCGTTGGGACACCAGTTGCTGCGCCGGGTGAAGTTGGCGACGATCCGCCGCATCGGTGGCGGGGTCTGCCTGGCGCTGGCCGCCTTGAGCGTGCTCGGCCTGTTCGGGGTGGATGTGCCGATCCTCGGCTGAGGCGCGGCTGCCTCCGGCTGAGGCGCGGCTGCCTCCGGCTGAGATGCGGCTGCCTCGAGCTGAGGCGCGCGGCATACGTGAAGGGCGGGCCTCGCCTCAGCGCAAGGTGACCTGACGGCTGAGCAGCCCACTGCGAGCGCGACGCTCCTCGGCCGTCAACGGCGTGGTGTCGGCGATCGCGTCGGCCAGCGGGCCGGCCATGGCGGTCACTGCGTCGACGAACGAGTCGGCTTCGGCCTCGGGCTCGACCTCCCACACGGGGACGAGCAGCCCGCACGCGCGGAAGGCGCCAAGCAGGCGGGCGTCGCCACCCAGCCGGTTGGCGTCCGCTGCGGTGAGCCGGGCCAGGCCATCGGTCGCCGTCGATTCGTCCTGCGGCAGCACCCACCGAACGAAGGTCCGCTCGCCGAACCGCACCCAGAACACGGTGGGGGCACCGGCAATCCGCTTCGACGGCACGATCGAGGCGTTGGCCTGCTCCAACGAGGCCGCACCGTCCTCGTCCAACTCGGTGTCACCGACCCAGAAGCCGAAGCCCTCGTGCAGCGTCACCTCGAACGGCGCCGCCGGGTCGAGCAGGTCCTGGAGCCGAGGCGTGTCCGCCGTCGGGGTCGGCACCTGCGTGAGGGGCGTCCCTTCCGGGTTGGCGGTCGCGAGCAGCCAGGCTGCGGCGATGTCGCGGCTGGCGTCGCCGCACGTCGCCCCGGCCTGGGTCGCCACGAGGACGCCTCCGCCGGTGCGGTGCAGCCCCGGCCACGCCATCGGGAGCACGGTGGCGAGGGTCGCCTCGCGGGGAGCGTCAGACGGCAGACCGGCCGTTGCCGGGCCGTCAACGAGTCGAACCGCCGCCGTCGCCGCCGGCAGGATCTCGCGCATCGCGACCCACTCGGTCTCCGAGGGCAGCCCCTCGAAGGGCCTGCGCACGAAGGGTGCCGCCGCGGGTCGATCCGACCCAGAGGTATGCCGTGTCTCGCGCCGTTTGCTCGCCTTACCCATAGCCGACCACCCTAGCCGGGTTCCACCGGGCCCGTCGCAAGCCGAGGCGGCGTCGAGCACCAGCTGGCGCGGGAGGCCGTTCAGGACCCTCGCGTGAGGCTGCTACGGGGAATTTCCAGGCGATAGGCAGACCCAGGATCGGCGCCCGGCTGTCGGTACTCCAGGCTAAGCGCCTGGTCGGTCGTGACGAGGCGTGCAGCACCGACTCCCTCCATGCACGTCAGGCTCCCCAGAGCCCGGACGGGCGGGCAGGGCCGGACGAGAGTCTGCCCCCCAACCCCGACGGTGACGTAATGGAGGCCATCGACCACGACGTCCTCAAGGACGTGTTGGTGACCATTAATCACCAGGTCAACGCCCCACTCCTTGAAGTTCCACCCTGCCTCGGGGCGCATGTCCAAGCGAGGATCATGTGGCCCAGAGGTGAAAGGCGGGTGGTGAAAGATGACGACGTTCCACGTGTTCGGAGCGGCTTGCCCCAGAGCGGACCGAAGGAAGTGCTGCTGGAGTGGCATGTCGTCGGCAGGTGCGTTGCTGTCGAGGAGGTAGACATTGAGGTCGCCAATCGACTTGAGGTGCCACCTGCCCAGGAAGTCGTCGTCGGTTTCGAGGTAATCGAAGTACGCGCGATATGCCGCTAGACCAGCCCCTTCGTCCTCGTAGTCATGATTCCCCAGCGCTGGGTACAGCCGCGGGCCGTCAGGTCCGTCGACGTAGTCTCCGTAATACGCGCCGACCGACTCGATGAAGGGCACGCAGCCCTCGACACCTTGAGAGTTGTCGCCCGCGCTGAAGATGAGAGCCGGATCCCACGAGCGCACCATGTCTGCGACCTGTTGCTCGCCGTCATCGCATTGGCCGAAATCAGAAATCACCGCGACAGTGGTCTTCTGGCCCGGCGTACTTGCCTGAGCCAACGGGCGACTGGCCGGACGCAGCGGCAACGATGTGCTCGTGGCGCTGGGTGCTGAGGCATTCTGCGACCACGAGCTGACGAGCGTGCACCCAGCGGTACCCCACAGGGTCATCAACACGAGGGCCGCGGATGTCGAGCGACGTCGAGTCATGGGCAACTCCTGTCAAGTCCTCGTGAAAGGAACATCAGATCATGGCACCGACTAGAGCGGAAGCCGAACGCGTTGCGCCGCCGCGGGCGCGGGAGCCCGTGCCGTTCCACCAGCCCGGTTCGAGCACGCGCAGGTGTCCCTGCCGGATGAGTCCGGCAGGGACACCTGGGTGATGCACCTAAGGGTCAGACCTTCGGCACGAGGCGGATCTGCACTGCCTCAACCGATCGGGCTTGCCCTGTCGTGCCGGCGGTCGCGCCATCGGCAACATACGACTGCCAACCGATACCCGACACGTGAGCTCGATATTCGACCCGGAACTTCGTGGCCAGATCACCCGTCAGTTTGATCTCGAAGGCCTCCAACTTGAGCGCCCTACCGGTGGTCCCGATGTAGGTGGACGAGGTCACCCACGGCTGCCAGCCGATGCTCGAAACGTGACCGCGGTAGCTGATGCCTCCGGTAACCCCGGATGCCTGGATCTGGAGGCGGAGAGCTTCCATGGCCAGGCCCCGTCCGGTGGTGCCGGCCACGACGTCACTACCCACGGTACCCATCCACCCGATCGTGGCGACGTGCGCGCTGTAGGCAGGCGAGGCAGAGATCGTTGGCGGCGTCGTAGTCGTTGCCGTGGCTGTTGCCGTGGCGGTAGCCGTCGCGGTCGGTGTCGGTGACGTGGTCGTGGCCGTGGCCGTGGGGCTTGGGGACGTCGCCGTCGCCGTCGCCGTTGCCGTTGCCGTTGCCGTTGCGGTCGCAGTTGCCGTCGCAGTCGGCGAGACGCCACCGGTGGGAGGAGCAGGGTTCTTCGCCAGGAGCCGAATCATCACTGCCTCAATCGGTTTGGCCTGGCCAGTCGTCCCTGCCGTGGCACCGTTGGTCACCCATGGTTGCCAACCGACGTTCCGGACGTGCGCCCGATAAGAAACGTCATACTTCGTTGCCAGGTCACCCGTCAGCCTCAGCTGGAGCGCCTCCATTGGCAAGCCACGGCCCGTGGTTCCCATGGGGGACCCACGCCAGCCCATCCAGCCGATGCTGGCCACGTGGGCATTGGACTCCAGCGAGCCGGCGACCGTCGAGTTCTCGATGAAATAGCTGACGGACTCAAGGGTGAGTGCCTGGTTGACAGTTCCGCCAATTTGCCCGATGTCGACGGTCGGCAGCCAGCCCAGCGTGGACGCGTGGCCGCTGTACCGCAGCAGCGGGATGTCACCGTAGGCCTTACGCAAGTGGTTCACCCGCGCGGTGACCCAGGTGCTGAGATAGGAGACCTCGCCGGCGTAGGTCGATGAGTAGGGCCGACCTTCACCCGCAACGAGGTGCGTCGGGGTGCCCAGGACCCTCCACTTGGCGAAGTTGTTCGCCGCCGAGCCTTCGATCTGCGTCTTGTACTGAGCGATCTTCGCTGGCAGTTGAGTTGCGGCGTACCCAGCACCGCCCGTTTGCCAAAGGGTGTTGGCCGCCGTGACGAACGCCGGGTTGCGGAACAGCTGCCGGTACCAACCGTTCCCGCGCAAGCGGAGCAGGTCGGCGTTCTTGATGTACTCGGCGTTGGTCATGGCCCCAAGGGACTCGGTGTGATCGTACGTGCCCAGCGAGCTGTCAAAGTCCCACACCGGACCGGCGAAGAGCTTGCTGGTCAGTCCGTTCTTGTAGAAGAAGATGCTGGACGCCACGATCTCAGGATTCTCAGCCAATTCATACACAAAGTAGAATTTCACGAAAGAATCGATGTCAATAATCGAACTGATCGTCGCCCAGTCTGGGTTTGCTGCCGCGAGCAGACCGTCGAGCCTGTTGAGCGTGGCCTTCAGGTCGTCCCAGCCGATTTGCACGTCTGCGGGGAGGCGCGCGACGGCCTTGTCCGGGACGTCACCCTTCGCGTCTTTGAGGGTAAATGTAGTCTTCGACACAGTCGAGATGAAATTGTAGTCCTCGGCGTAACCGTAGTTGTTGTCGAGTTCGCCAAGAACTCCCTTCGGATCGGTCAATTCGACTCGGTTGGTCTTGACCTCGACCTTTTCGGCAACCAAGTAGTTGCCCAGGTACTGGCCATTGACGACGAGATCGA
>ENA-UPSM01004297-UPSM01004297.1-activated-sludge-metagenome-genome-assembly--contig:-NODE-4297-length-15194-cov-4.665169_pt1 | contig 15194 bp, 13 predicted proteins | sample MGYA00238181_ERZ773283 | MGnify/ENA primary metagenome ERZ773283 (study PRJEB29023, sample SAMN05720199) | activated sludge metagenome | isolation source: Anaerobic digester | place: Japan...
CCCAGCCTGCTGCAGAGAAAATAGACATTGACGAAAACTGGCGGATAAAAGGCCTGTTCTGATATTAATTTAATGAAAGTTACCAGTATATCCTGCGCCATTCTTGCCGGCTGAAAAAATCTCCGCTTCGGCGGAAAAACAAAGGCAATTGCCATGGTAGGCGGCAGAAAAATAATCGACAGAATTATTTGTGTAGCGGAAAATATTTTTCAGGATATAACCATTATCACAAACAACCCTGAAGAATTTGCAGATTATTCTCATTTCAGGCTTGCCGGAGATATTTTCAGGAACGCCGGCCCACCCGGAGGAATACATACAGCTTTATGCAACTCAGAAAATTCAACAGTATTCATTGTCGCAGGCGACATGCCTTTTATTGATAAGGATATTATCCTGAGCCAGATACAATATTTCCTGAAAACAGAAGCTGAAGCTGTGGTCCCGAAGATTGAAGGCAGAACAGAACCTCTTCACGGTGTTTACACTAAAAACATTGTGCCGGTTCTTGATTCAATGCTGAAGGAAGCTCCCGGGTTTCCTGTTACAGATTTACTACAGAAAATAAGAACCAAATATTTCATGCTCCAGCCATCGGAAAAAATCAGAACAGCATTTTTCAATGTTAATATCCCTGAAGACCTGATTAAGGCTGATGAAATATCAGCCCAATTTGATAAATTTATTGATTGATTCAGTGTTTTCTCTGCCTGCCCTGACGCTTCAGATTCAGGACGTTAAAGTTGGCTAACGGTCAGAAAAGACGGAGGGCGGGCTCAAAGAGAAGAGGGTGTGACAGAACGAAAGAAACAAAAATCTTTAATCGGTAACATATAAAATTTTTCCGCATGAAAAATATTGCTGAAACCAGACCCTTGAAAACTCTGGCAGTTATCGTTTTATCAACGATTTGTTTAGTTAATGTAAATTCCCAGCAGACCTGGAAATTTAATTTTACGGGAATTACAAGCGAGCACAGGATAAATCTGAAAGAAATTCGACCGTCTCTTCCTGCCGACTGGACTGGTTATTCTCATCTGGTTATTGAGATGAGAACCACTACACCGCAGCGCTTCAGTATCTGGCTTTACCAGCCGGGGGAAACTCCTGCACGTCTGATGTTTCATCCTTACGGGCAGAATATATGGCTGAAGGCTTCAATACCAATACGTTTTTTTATGGGTAAAGACCAGTCGGGTACAGATCTTGCCTCAGCGAACAACCGAAAGGCAGATTCTTTCTGGATGTCGGTTTGGGGTCCATTTACGGTTCCGAAGAATGTTGAGTCAATAGGTTTTGCCATGGTCTATCCGGTTGAGAATGCATCACTTGAGATACGTTCGGTGCGACTCTCAAAACAGGACGAAGGATCGGCATTTCTTGAGAAAATGCCTGTTACTGACGAGTTTGGACAATGGGCTCATGCCGACTGGCCGGGAAAGATTAAAAGCAAAGAGCAACTCGAAAAGGAACTGGTAGAAGAGGCAAAGTCGTTCGGGCAGGCTGCCTCTTTTGGTTATTGTGAATACGGAGGGTATGTAAATACGCATACCAAAGCCACAGGTTTCTTCAGGGTTGAGCAGGTTGACGGAAAATGGTGGTTTGTTGATCCGCACGGACATCTGTTTCTTTCAATGGGCAGTAATGGTGCCGGGGTGGGCTTCAGCCAGCGGCTGGTTGAGACAAACCCTGCTCATGTTCTGATTTCCAGGAGACTCGAGTCGTGGGGAATGACAAGTGGAGGAGCAGGGAAACCATATACGGTAATGATGCGCTGGCCAAGGATAGAAGGAGCCAACTATCTGGGCATGACTGATGTATATTCTGATGAGTTCGTCCGCACGATAGATGAAACGGCACGAAAACAATGTGAACCCTTGAAAAATGACCCGCTTCTGATTGGATATTTTGTTGGCAATGAACCTGCATGGGATGGCCGGGAAAGCGAAGTGGTTGACATGATACTTGCAGGACCCGATAACGAAATAAAGAAGAGGTTAAAAGAGTTTTTATCTGCCGGAGATACACCGGGAAGACGCAGGGAATTTGTTCTGGGAGCATTCGAAAAATATCTACAGCTTATCTGTTCGGCAATAAAAAAATATGATCCCAACCATCTGAATCTCGGAATAAGATTCGGTGGCTCTCCTTCTGCCGGACTGCTGAAGACGGGCCGTATTTTTGATGTTTGCAGTATAAATGTGTATGAATATGAGCCTGTTGCCCAGATTGAGAGGGTTTACCGTTATACAGGAAGGCCGGTTCTCATCGGCGAGTTCCATATAGGAGTACCGGAAAATGGTCTGGGAGCAGGGCTTGTACAGGCAATGAACCAGAAAGAGAGAGGCATTGCCTACAGGTATTATGTTGAACAGGCTGCTGCAACAGCTGCATTTGTTGGTGCTTACTGGTTCCAGTGGCGCGATCAGCCTGTGCTGGGAAGATTCGACGGTGAAAACTACAACATAGGCTTTGTGGATGTAACCGACCGGCCTTATAAAGAGCTCGTGGAGGCTGCAAAGGAGACACACAAAAGGCTTTATGATGTACACGCAGGAAAAATACTGCCATTCAGCCAGCGCCCGAAAGCGTCACCGGCGGGCACACCACGAAGCCCATGGGATTTTTAGAATACCCGGAATGCCCCTCCCGGCCTCCGCATCTGGGGAGGAGAGAGATGGAATGCACACTATAAGCTCCTTCCCCCAGTTTGGGGAAATGGTTGAGGAGGGGGAGAGACAACTTAAATCTGCCAGCCAGAGCGGTGACTTTTTTGCCATTTTTGGTGAGAGCGAAGCAGAAAATTCAAGATTGTCAGCAGCATATACCATCAGAGGCCCCGGCTTTAAAGGTCTGGGTGAATGCCAGAAGGCTAAAGAAGACCTTAACAAAGCTGTCGAACTTCTTCACAGTAATCTTTGAGCCGCTGACGAACTTCAGGAGATCTTATAATTCGGAGTCTAATATTCCAAGCTCGTTTTTCCGAATAAATGGCTGTCACAGAATTGGGTGACAGCCATTTTAAAAAAATTTTTTTCGTTTTCTGCAGCAATCCGGTGGTTTGTTTCGTATAGATAATGGAAAGCTTAACAAAACATAAAAATCAGATATTATGAGAACAAAGGCATTAACAGCAGCAGGTCTATTAGCCATATTTTTTCTGTTGGTTTCCTGTGAGAAACAGCCCGGTGAGCCGGATCTTACGCCAGCAAAAATTGAACTGACACCTGCAGCTTCGCAGGTTATCTCTTCCGGCAATGAATTTGGTGTTGATTTGTTCACAAAAGTTGCTGAAACCGAAGACAGAAACTTAATGCTTTCGCCACTGAGCGCTTCAACGGCTCTTACAATGCTCCTGAATGGATGCTCTGGAAATACTTTTACCCAGTTGAGGAGTACGCTTAAATATCCTTCCGGAATGCAAACAGAGGATATTAATGAGGCATATAAAAGTCTGGTTGAGCAACTTCTGAAAGCCGACCCAAAGGTGGCTTTTTCACTTGCAAATGCTATATTTTACAGGCTTGGATTCAACGTAAAAGCTCAGTTCATCAATTCGATGAAAGAGAACTTTAAGGCAAAGATCGAAGGACTTGATTTTAATGCGCCATCTGCTCTCAATACAATCAACAAGTGGGCAAGCGATAACACCAGCGGTAAAATCCCGAAAGTTCTTGATCAAATTTCTGATGAAACTGTGATGTTCATAATGAATGCTCTATATTTTAAAGGCGACTGGAGTTACAAGTTCGATAAATCGAAAACAACTGAGCGGCAATTTTATCCCGACAATCTCCCGGCTGTAAATGTACCAACCATGAACGGTGAAATAGGGGCAAAAGTCGTGTACAGGGAAAAATTCAGGGCAATAGAAATGCCCTACGGAAGAACAAATTTCACCATGATAGTAATTGTCCCTGAAGGCGGACTTAAATCTTTTAACAGTTCATTTGATTCTGACCTCTGGAAGAGCCTTACCTCCGAATTGGATGAGATTGAAGAGTTCGGAAAGTGCATAGTATATTTTCCAAAATTCAAATTTTCATACGAAAAAATCCTGAACGATCAGCTGGCTGCCATGGGCATGGTTGATGCCTTTATCCCCTATGTAGCTGACCTGTCAGGAATATCGGATGCTGAAATATTCGTAAGTTTTGTAAAGCAGAACACATTTGTTGAAGTTGATGAAGAGGGAACCGAAGCAGCTGCAGTGACAACAATAGGCATGGAGTTAACAAGTATGCCGCCCCAGCCACAACAGTTTGTGATAGACAGGTCGTTCATCTTTGCAATCAGAGAACGTACCACGAATACCCTGTTGTTTATAGGCCAGGTGGTTAATCCGGAGTAATGAGGGGTGAGGAGTGAGGAGTGAGGGATGAGAGCAAAGCATAAAGTGGGTGTTTTATAGTTTAGTACAAAAAATAAGCATCTGAAAAATATTCAAAAAACTGGAAAACATGTAAATAACATATTATGAAAACTTCACTTAGGAACTTAATTACATTAATGATTCTTGCAACCTCATTGTCGGGTTGCATGGACAAGACCATTGAAAGAGTGACATACACGGTGAATGTGCCGATATATATGTCTTATTCAGAGTTCCGGAGCAGCTTCAAAACAAGCGAGCCAAAAGAAATCAGTCAGCCGGGGAAAATTTACTTTAAAGATAATTTTCTGTTTGTAAACGAATTACAGAAAGGGATTCATGTTATTGACAATTCTGATCCGGCACATCCGAAAAAGGTGGCTTTTTATGATATCATAGGTAATGTGGATATGGCAATAAAAGGCAACATCCTTTATGCCGACAGCTATATCGACCTTGTGGCAATAGACATCTCTGACATAAGCAAGCCCAAAGAGGTTGGCCGCCTGAAAAATATTTTCCCTGAAGTTGTTCCTGTTGGTGACAGATGGTATCCGTTTGTGGATGTTGATAAGTCAAAAGGGGTTATAGTAGGCTGGGAAGTCAAAACAGTAACTGAGGAGGTATATAATAATTCCGATTGGGGACTGAAGATTTACAGGGGGGATCTTGTATTTGCCGCAATGGCATATGAAGGAGGCGGTAACTGGAGCAGCGGTGCTGGAACCGGGGGCTCAATGGCAAGGTTCATGCTTAATGACGATAACCTTTATGTGATTGCCCACACCTGGATGCTCAAAACAGTGGATATCAAAATGCCCGATAAAATGAGCGTGGTCGACAGCATTGCAGTTCCACGTACAATGGAAACACTTTTCAAACTGGGTGAAAAACTTTTTGTGGGTACCACCTCGGGTATGCTGATTTACGACATAAGCAATCCGGTTAAACCCGTACAGATTTCAGTTTACAACCATATTACTGCCTGTGACCCGGTGGTGGCAGATAATAAATATGCGTATGTGACATTGCGTACCGGTACAAGGTGTGCCAACAGCCAAAATCTGCTCGATGTTATTGATATTTCATCAATAACCAATCCGTACCTGGTAAAGTCATATCCACTTTTTAATCCTCACGGACTCGGAATAGACGGCAACCTGCTGTTTATTTGTGACGGTAAGGCAGGACTAAAAATTTATGACAGATCAGATCCGCTTGCAATTATCACAAATCAGATTGCACATTATCCCGATATAGATACGTATGATGTGATTCCTGTGAATGGAATACTTATTCTTGTTGGACAGGATGGAATATTTCAGTTCGATTATACGAACCCAAAGAATATAAAGAAGATAAGTCAAATCAACATAGTAAATAACGGAAAATGAGTTATTCCGTCACATATTTATCAGAAGTCGGTAAACTGTTCTTTATGAGAAGATTTTTTGCAATCCTCCCCATGGTTATGACAGTCACGTGGGCTCTGGCACAGTACCCCGTGAAACAGACTGTCGTTCTAAATGATGGTTCCCGGATTACGGGGACCATCATTTCAGATACGACAATCGTGTGAGAGAAATTATTATTGATTTCAGGAGATTTGAAATTCAGATTGGTTTTATTTTCAGGTAGTCAATAAAATATCTCATAGAATATATCATAAAATCTTCCGGATTCAGTTATTTTGTATAGACTAATCCGGATGGCAGTAATGGGTAGAGGAGAAGAACATGGTCAGTATCTTTCTGACAGGGAGCTTATCAGGAAATGCTCTGACGGTGATATCAGAGCACAGGAGATGCTTTACAAAAAATACTTCTCTTTTGCCATGTCGGTGTGCATAAGATATACCGGTGATGAGAATGAAGCAATGGAAACAGTGAATGATAGTTTTATGAAGGTACTTGACAATCTTGGCGAATATGATGTAACAAGACCTTTCAGTGCCTGGTACGGAAAGATTCTTGTTAATACTGCCATCGACAATTACCGTAAAAATGCCAGGTACTTTCCTGAACTGTCGATTGAAAAAATAGCTGAAACAGAAGATCATGAGCCTGAAGTTGATGCAGAACTTTCAGCCGCTGACATAATTGCTTTGTTCAGCCAGCTACCGGAACATTACAGAATAATATTTAATCTCTATGAAATTGAAGGATATTCTCATGATGAAATAGCAGGGATGCTGGGAATATCGGCTTCAACCTCAAGAGCAAATCTTGCAAGAGCAAAGAAGATGCTACGGGAACTTTACATTAAAAATCATATTTCAGTCAGACATGGCAATGAAGCAGTTTGATGAAATATTAAGGGAAAAGGTCAAGGAGGTGTTCAGCAATTACAACGCTGATCATCTTGCCGAAAAAGGGTGGCAATCATTTGTTGCCCGTCGCAGGAAGAAATTTCCCGGCGTTCTTTTCATCATGCCTTTATGGGCAAAAGCAGCTTCATTGGCAATTTTAATATCAGTCGGTACTTTATTGACATACAAAATTGTTAACAGGCAAAACGAAGCACCTATAACCGGAATCCGAAGTGAAGAAGTTGAAAAACAAAAAGAATCAATTGCGCCTGAAACAAGTGTAGAAGCCAAAACTGAGGTTGCTGAAAAATTATCAGCTTCTGGAGATAAAAGTTATGCTGAAAAAATTATAGACAGACAGGTCTCTGTTAATTCAGTGATAACTGAAGGAATAAATGGTGAAATAGTTTCGAAACCCGCTGAATTCGCTCATAATGAGATATTTAAAATTGCTGATAATGAGCCTATTGCGGGACTTCCCGATACCGGCAAAATTCAGAAGCCGGATGCAAGAACGGAGTCACCGTTGAATGAGCCTGATAGTGTCCTTATGGCTGAAGCATTAAAAAATTATACGGAAACAGGTGTTTCGGAAGAAGAAAAAAAGGGAAAATCTCATAAAAATAAATCGTCGGTAATTGCCGGAGTGTCGGGTATGATGGCAGTTATAGATAATGCATTAGCTACAACCCCCGGAGTATCGGCAGGCTTTTATTATGAGTATCAGTTCACACGCAGGATTGCCATAAGACCTGGAGTGGCAATAGCTATGCATTCCTCTCCTGTCGAGAACAGAACAGGCAGAACAAATCTAAATTATGCCGCTCCACTCTACGACGGAACAACAGGTACCACCGACTCCTATGAGGCAAGTCTCAGGCTTGTTGCCCTTGAGTTGCCCGTTAATATGGTATTCAATGTTATAGCAAAAGAAAAGTCTTCTCTGTTCCTGTCAGCAGGTGCTTCGACCCTGATATGTCTTAGTCAGAAATTTACAGGCACATTTGTGAACTCCTATACAAAAACTGTTACTAACTCTGTTACAGGGGAAATGATGACATATTCAAACTACTCAACTGTTGAAGTCGAGAAAACCGAAAGAGCTTTCAGCCATACTGATTATTTCGGTCTTGCCAATATTTCGGCCGGATACTCCCTGCCTTTTGGTAGAGGCAGTCTTTTAATAGAACCTTACGTTCAGATGCCGCTTTCCGGTATTACCAGCCTCGATGTAAAAATCTATTACAGCGGCATATCGTTAAAACTGAAATTCGGGAAATAGCAATCGTTTCATCACCCGGTTTGTCAACCAATTAAAATTTATACAGGAATCCTGTACGGATGTACCGGTAAAAATGATAAATTTGTTATATTTACAACATATTGACATTTAATTTTTTAACAAAAAAGAATATCAATGAAAAAATATTTGTTGTTTGCTGTCGCAATAATAATGTTTTCAGGTTGTATGAAATACAATAGTTATGAGGGCGTTCCCTTCACCGAAAAAGAACCTCGTGACTGGGAAAACCAGGAACTGACTGGTTTAAATAATGAAAAGCCCCATGCAACTCTCATCAGTTATCCTGATGAAGCCTCTGCTTTGGCAGGTGTAAAAGAAAATTCCCCCAATTATATATGCCTTGACGGGATATGGAAATTTCATCTTTCAAAAACTCCGGAAGAGAGGCCATACTGGTTTTTTAAGAATGATTTTGATACCCGTGGCTGGGATGACATCGAAGTTCCTTCAAACTGGCAGGTAATGGGATATGACGATCCTCCAATCTATTCGAATATTCCATATCCTTTCCCAGCCAATCCGCCTAAAATACCCCATGATATGAACCCTGTGGGTTCTTACAAGAGAACCTTCAAAATACCTTCGGCATGGAAGGATAAGGAGATCTTCCTGCACTTTGGCGCAGTGAGTTCGTTTTTCAATGTCTGGGTAAATGAACAGTTTGTGGGCTTTGGTAAAGACAGTAAAACACCTGTTGAATTCAATATCACTCCATATATTAAAAAAGGAAGAAACACACTTGCCGTTGAGGTTTATCGCTGGAGTGACGGAAGCTATCTCGAAGATCAGGATTTCTGGCGGTTAAGCGGTATCCAGCGAAGTGTTTACCTGCATGCCCGTCCTGTTGTTTATATAAATGACTTTTTTGCAATAGCGGGTCTTGATTCAACTTATTCTGCAGGAAAACTCAACCTCGATGTGGTTCTGGCTAGCAGGCCTGAATTAAGCTCAACATACAATGTTGTAGCATCACTTTTCGACGGAGAGCGTAAAATTTATGAAGAGACATTAAAAACCACTCTTTCTGAAGGGAAATCTTTCGTAACCTTCAAAAATGATTTTCCCGGAATCAAGAAATGGTCTGCTGAGACGCCCAACCTCTATTCACTGGTAATAAGCCTTAAGGATGAAAACGGATCCAACATTGAAAGCGTAAGCACAAAGATTGGTTTCAGAACAGTTGAAATAAAAAATTCGCAGCTGCTGGTTAACGGAGTACCTGTTTATTTGAAAGGGGTTAATCTCCACGAGCATCATGATGTGAAGGGTCATGTTATTGACAGGGAAACAATTCTTAAGGATATAAGGCTGATGAAGAGCTATAACATTAATGCCGTCAGGACATCTCACTATCCGCAGCAGGAGCTGTGGTACGAGATGTGCGACAGGTATGGCCTTTACCTCATTGATGAAGCCAATATTGAGTCGCATGGAATGGGCTATAACAAGGATGTTACACTGGCTGACAGGCCGGAGTGGTATGCAGCTCATATTGACAGAATTATACGGATGGTGGAGCGAGACAAGAATCATCCATCGGTAATAATCTGGTCGATGGGAAACGAAGCAGGTGACGGGCATAATTTCCTGAATGCATATAAGTGGATAAAGGAAAGAGATAAAACGAGGCCTGTTCAATACGAGCGGGCTGAAAAAATAACAAATGCTCCTGAGAGGCATACCGATATCTGGTGTCCTATGTATGCCCGGATTGAGTACCTTGAAAATTATGCAAAAGATGAAAAGAACGACAGGCCATTGATAATGTGTGAATATGCCCATGCTATGGGTAATAGTGTTGGTAACCTTCAGGATTACTGGGATGTTATCGAGAAATACCCCAAATTGCAGGGTGGATTTATCTGGGACTGGGTCGATCAGGGTCTTGTAAAGACCAGCGAAACCGGTGAAAAATTCTGGGCTTACGGAGGAGACTTTGGCCCGGAAGGTATTACAAGTGATGGCAATTTCTGCATTAACGGGCTGGTTTGGCCCGACAGAACGCCTCATCCTTCGCTCCATGAGGTTAAAAAAGTGTATCAATATATTGGATTCGAACCAGAAGATATTACAAAAGGACTGGTAAAGATCAAAAACAAATATGATTTTACTGACCTGTCGGAATTCAACTTTGAATGGGAGATAGCTGCCGATGGAGCCGTTGTTCTTTCAGGCAGTTTCCGGATTCCGACTCTTCCGCCCCACCGTGAAACTGTCGTCTCACTGCCGGTATCACAGCTAAAGCCTTTAGAGGCTACTGAATATTTTCTGAATATTAGAGCATCAAGATCAGCACCATGGGGCATAATTCCCGAAGGACATGTGTATGCTGCTGAACAGATTGCTCTTCCTGTGTCTTTGCCTGCAACTGCAACCCTTCCACGTGACCCGTTATCTGTTCTTCAGACCGAAGAAAAGAATTCAAAGCTTTTCGTAAGAGGCGAAAACCTTGAGGTTGCATTTGATCTTGGCAAAGGAATTATGGAATCGCTCAAATATAAAGGCAGGGAGCATTTGCTGAAAGGTCCTCAACCCGATTTCTGGAGACCGCCAACAGATAATGATTACGGATATGACATGGACCGGAAGCTTGGCATCTGGAAGAAAGCAGGGGAGGGAGCCGTTGTTAAAAAGGCAGATATTTCACAGCCTGAAATGGATAAAGTGGTTATTGCATTCAGATATGATATCAACTTTGCCGAAGGAGTAAAAATTGCTGATTATTCTTCTGTTTATACAATTTATAGCACAGGCGACATAATAGTAAATAATCGGTTTGTGAAGGCCGGGAAAAATATTCCGGAGATTCCGAGGATGGGAATGCAGATGCAGTTGCCTGAGTCGTTTTCAAATCTGAAATGGTTCGGTCGTGGCCCTCATGAAAACTATGCTGACCGGAAGACTTCGGCATTTGTTAATCTATATGAAAGCACGGTAGCCGATCAGTATGTGCCTTATATACGGCCTCAGGAGAATGGCTACAAAACAGATACCCGCTGGCTTACCCTCACTGATGATGCCGGCAACGGTTTACTGATCCAGGGAATGCCGCTTATATGCTTTGCGGCACTTCATAATATCCACGACGATTTTGAATCACCGGGCAAGCTATCGGCTTACAGGAAAGATGCAAAAACGGCAAACAGGCACACAACCGATGTGAAACCCCGGGATCTTGTAAACCTGAATGTTGATCTTGCACAGATGGGTGTAGGAGGCGACGATTCGTGGGGAGCCCCGATACACGCCCAATACAGATTGCTTGAGGATAAATATGAATATTCCTTCAGGATGAAACCAGTCACTGCAGAAGATAATATACTAAAGCTGGTTAAGATAAAATTCTGAAAAAGAAAGAGCGCAAAGTCAGGTTATTTACTACCGGGGCTTTGCGTTCTTTTTATTTCTGCGGGTATTATTTTTTAAATCCCTTGAGGAATTTTTTTAATATTTGAGTTCTATCCTCAATGGCTTGTCAGTTCCGATAAGGATATTACTGACATCGTAAGTAAGAGGACCGGTAAATGTTTTGCTCAATACAACTCTTGTAACGGAACGTGAATTAAGCGTTATGTTTGAGGGTGCCCCTTTAGGCCCGTTTTCCAGATAAAAAGTTATGTCTGAATTGTTTGTTATGTCAAAATAGTAGTTCTTGGCCGTTTCATGGTACTTTTTGCCGACGCTTATACATTGAAAGAAGAAGGGTTTGGCAAATTCTTCTTTGCCGGCAAGCATGTCCCTGAAATAGGCAAGTGTACGGCCTGCAAAAAGGGCCTCTTTCAGGGATGCTTCCGTCCGTTCTTTTGCAAACACAAGAGTCATTAGCCGGTTTTTATATTCAGGTTGGCGGTATATCTCACTTATGATGCCATGAACATCGCTGTTTGCCATTACAGCAAGTTTGTATTCGTTACACCATTCAAGAATATTAGGATAATATTCCGAATCATTGAAGAATTCAATTCCATGAATCCATCCGTTTTTCAGTAACCTTTTATGGATGTTGTATAATTTAGGAATGCCATCAGGCTCCTGCGAACGCCAACCCGGATGATTCCATTGAATAAAAGCTCCCTGTTTTACTGCTGTTTCAATAACATCATATACAGAATCCTTCACCAGCGCATTGGCATCGGTTATGAACAGGGCATTCAGATGTCCTGGAGGCATGTCACGAGTTATTTCGGCACCGTGAACAAGAATTATGTTATATTCCTTAGCCATGTTTTTAACAATTTCATATGCCGCATTGTGACTTGTTGGTATCTGGTCCTTGTGTGGCTGGTATTCAATATGGTCTGTGATGGCAATAGCATCGAGTCCGTCGCGGAATGCTTCACCAAGCCGAATAGTTGGCCAGACGTTCCCGTCGGAAAATACGGTATGGGAGTGGAAATCACATTTAAGTGTAACGTATCCGGGCAAATCGGGAAGATTTACAATTTTTCGCTGACTGAGGCCGGTTGATGAAATTGTTGCAACCAGCAGACTGATTATCAATATTTTTTTCATAGGTAAATGTTTTTATTTGTGTCTGGTTATTTGTTTATAATATTTTTCGGTTTAAAATCTTTGAATTTCGAAAGGTAAAAAGATTTTATTGAATTTCTTCATAAAAATATGCTTCCCTTAGGTCTGCATCATCCCACGACAATATTTTCCTGTGCCTGTTTATATGGTAAAAATTAAGCATTGCAAAATCGCCTGCGCACATCGTCGTATGAACAAATAGAAATAGCGAAAGGCTCCATTTCCAGAGTGGTGGAGAGACAAGTATCAGTATGAGAAGAACAATGGTAATAGTTATAAAAGGTACTACTGCCACAAATTTGAATTTTCCCGGAGTCACAACTTCCCTGTGCACTGTTACGTAAAAAATGAACTGGCGCATATCCATGCCGATTTTTATATTTCTGGCACCTGTTAAAACAAATGGAATCACATGAAGAAATTCGTGTACGGGAATTACAAGCACAGGTAAAAGAATCAGTCCGAGCAGTGTATGTGGAAGAATCTGCCTGAATTCATAAAATCCTGAAATGTTAAACCTGATTAAAGCCGTTAATAGAATGGCAATAAGGCATGTCGACCAGAAGAAAATTGTGACAATGCTTGTGCGTCTGATGTAATCAAGTACAAAAGGCACGATATCAGTGTACTGCAATGTCATCAGATGCCTGTATCTCGACTGATCTTCCAGGTCTTCAACTTTAAGCTTCATGTATGTGGTTTTGACAAAAATACTTATTTGTTCCGGACATATTTTCATGGAAGATATATCATTTATTATTTATGGCACAATTTTAGCCGGGTTTTTCTGGTTATTTATACCGGTCTTATTGGTAATTTTGCAGGGTTGAATATGAATCAGGTGGAAAGGCTTGTCTGCATATTAATATTCGTTATGATTCCTGTCATTTTATGGGGCCAGAATGATTCGTTGAAGCACAGGACTGATACTTTGCCTGATAGTTTTATTGTTTTGCAGAAGGTTTACCGCGACGGGGAAGAGTTGCCTGAGATGGAGATAAAGGAAGTTACAATTGCCGGTAGCAGCAAGAATATATCAAGGCGTCAGGCACGCATTTATGACAGGCTGATTTATAATGTAAGACGTGTTTATCCTTATGCATTAATTGTAAGGATGAAACTTGAGGAGGTTAATAATATACTTGCACAGTTGCCGGATGAAAATGAAAGAAAAAAATTTTTAAGGGAGTTTGAGAAACAGATTTTCAGGGAATATGAGGATGACATGAGGCAACTGACCATAACTCAGGGGAAGATATTGATCAAGCTAATTGACAGGGAGACGCAGAATACATCTTATGATCTTATAAAGACGTACAGGGGTACCATTACAGCTGCTTTCTGGCAGGGTGTGGCACGCATTTTCGGTGCCAATCTGAAGGCAAGGTATGATCCCTATGGAGAGGATGCTATAATAGAAAGTATTATTTACGGAATAGAGAACGGTTATTTCTGATTATTTCCTGCAATTTTCACCATAGCTTTCACGAGCTTATCAGCGCTTTCAGCTATTTCTGAGATTCTTGTGCACAGCATATAACAGGGGGTTGTTACCACCTTGTTTTTATAGTCGATTACCACATCTGTATTACCTGCTGTGCGGTGTGTCCCTCCCAATTTTTCTATTACACCTGCGGTTTCGTTATCATTTCCTATAGTAACTTCTACGTTACCAAGGATTTTTGTTATAAGTACAGGGGCGATGCAGAGTGCTCCTATTGGTTTGCCGGCAGCGTGAGTCTCCTTCACTGCCTTCTCGACGACTCTGTCTACTTTCATGTCGGCTCCGTCTATAGCATATGAGCAAAGGTTTTTTGCTGCCCCGAAGCCTCCCGGGAAGATCAGGCCATCGTAATTTTCAGGTTTATATTCACTCAGTGCTTTTATTTTGCCTCTTGCAATTCTTGCTGATTCGATAAGTGCGTTTCGTTTCTCGTTCATCACTTCGCCGGTGAGATGATTGATAACATGGTATTGCATGATATTGGGAGCAAATATTTCGTAAGTGCAATTGTTTATATCAATTGCCAGGAGGGTCATGACTGCCTCGTGTATTTCGGAGCCGTCGTAAACTCCGCATCCGGAAAGGACTACAGCAAATTTCATAATATATTGATTAAAAAGTTTCTGGTCCAAAATTATGAAATTTTAAATAAAATTGGGAATAATGTTTTAAAAGTATAAGTAAAGTTTGTGTTATTGTAAATGTATTTCAAGACAGTCAGGGCAGGGTAGGGGGAGTAGGGTTGGTCAGATGTGTGGATTTCGGGCAAAAAAAAAAATCCCGACCTGAGGGTCGGGATTAATTTTAAAGTTCGGCGACGACCTACTCTCCCGCTTTACGCAGTACCATCGGCGCTGGCAGGCTTAACTTCTCTGTTCGGAATGGGAAGAGGTGGTTCCCTGCCGCTATAGTCACCTTAAGAAGGTTAATATCATAAGACATATTGGGTAAGGAGGTTTAACAAGGTTTCTCAGAAAGCATTCGGGCAATTAGTACTGCTCGGCTACAGACGTTACCGTCTTTACACCTGCAGCCTATCAACCCCGTCATCTACGGGGGCCCTTAATGGAGATCTCATCTTGAGACGAGCTTCGCACTTAGATGCTTTCAGTGCTTATCTCTTCCAGACATAGCTACCCTGCGGTGCAGCTGGCGCCACAACAGGTACACTAGAGGT
>ENA-UPSM01004315-UPSM01004315.1-activated-sludge-metagenome-genome-assembly--contig:-NODE-4315-length-15147-cov-5.862642_pt1 | contig 15147 bp, 14 predicted proteins | sample MGYA00238181_ERZ773283 | MGnify/ENA primary metagenome ERZ773283 (study PRJEB29023, sample SAMN05720199) | activated sludge metagenome | isolation source: Anaerobic digester | place: Japan...
GCCCATCAGGATCAGCGGGCGCTCGCTCACTTCGCGCACAGCGCCCACCGCGTCGTCGAAGGCTGCCGGATCGCCCTTGACCGCGACGGCCATGCCGTCCTTCACGGCCACCAGCAGGCCGCAACCGGTCCCGCAGAACCTGCACGGGGTCTTCTGCCACTTGTAGCCGCCGTCGATGCCGCCTTGCCGCGCTTCGCCCGCGAACGCGACGCCGGGAACGAGTTCGACCGCGGCGGCCATCGCCGTCGTCGAAGCCATCATTTTCACGAACGCTCTGCGGTTGGTGTCGATTTCCGTCATGGCATGTCCTCGGCATGGGCGAACACGAGAGTGGCCTGCGCCAGGCTCCCGATGGATTGCAGCGCATCGTGGAGAATCTTGTCCGACCCCGGGTCGGGCGTGTCGCTCACCAGGACGGCCAAGCGCTCCGAATCGTCCATGCGCACTTCGCAACCAGGCAGCGCCGACGCGTCGGCGACCAGGTCGACGAGGCGACCGGGTTTGGGAAACAGGATCCAGCTGGCGACAGGCATGGCGGTCGTTTCGGAGAAACGGCGGACGTTCCTGGAGCGAGCGGCCGGACCGCGGTGCGCTTCATTCTGTAATTAGAAGTATTTAATTCTTCTTTTACGAGAACGCAAGCGCATTTTCCGGCATTGTCGAGCCGATCCGACGATCCCTATCCGGAAACAGGCATGCTCCGAACGCCAACGGACTCTGGTCCAAAACCGCATAACTGGGCGAACTCTCCACGGTCGCCATGTGGCGACCGCCGAGCGATCATTCGACGAAGACCTCGCGATGGAACGCCTGGAGGCAGATGCGGTCGAGGTCCGACTCTAGGGCCGTGCTGGGAAGATGCCCCCACCAGACCAGACGTTCCAGGAGCGGCAGAAGCTTGGCCGGCGAAGGCTCGTTGACGCCGGTGAACCGCAGGAATCCCGGACTGGACACGACGCGGTTCCAACCCGCCTGGAGCTTGCGTTCCAAGGCGTTGCGCACCAGCTGCGCCTGGGTGTTCACGTAGAACTTGTCGGCCAGGATCCGGGTGGCCTCGTCCAGGTTCGCCGGATCCTCCAGCCAGCGCGACGCGGCGGCCAGCGCCAGCAGCACGGATCGGTGTTCCTGGGTGTTCGATTCGTGCCAGGCGCGACGCACGGCCAGGACCTTCTCGGGCACGTCCCCCATCACCTGGTCGCCCAGGGCCACGATACCCCCCAGCTTGGAGGTCGTGGTCCGCTGGTTCCAGGGTTCGCCTGAACAGAATCCGTCAATCTGTCCCTCGCGCATCCGCCGCGCCATCTCCTGCGGCGGGCAGACCTGCAGGGAAATCCGCGGACCGACTTCCAGTCCGCCGGACTGGAGCCATTCGCGCAGGGTCAGTTCCTGGGTGGATCGCTCCATCACGATCCCGAAGTTCAGGTTCGAACCGGGATTGGCCTCCAGCCAGCGCTGGAGGTCCGAACCGTCGGCGACTCCGTCGCGGCAGAGCCGGTTGGACAACGTGATGGCGTTGGCCGAGCTGGAAAGCACCCAGGCGGTGGCGAGGGGCTCCTCGATCCCGGCGGCACCGGCCGCGGCGAGCACGGGCAACGTCGCCAACAGGTGCGCGCCGTCCAATTCGCCTTGCTGGAGCCGTTCCAGCAGCTGCGTCCAGTTCTGGAGCTTGCCGAGCTTGACTTCCACGCCTTCGCGCGCGAAGAAGCCGATCTCCTTGGCCATCACGAGCGGCGCGCTGTCCACCAGCGGAAGAAATCCGATCTTCATGGGTCCTTTGTTGGGCCTTTCCCGACCTTCACCGCCGCATGCTTGTAGGACGGTTCGCGACTGTGCGGATCGAAGGACGGAAAGGTAAGGACATTGACGCGCCGATCGTGCATGGGAAGGAACACCACGCCTTCGGCCATGTTGGGGGTGGATACCAGCCTGGCCGTCAAGCTTCCTCGGCGGGAGGCCACCTCGACCATGGAACCGGGCTCCAAGCCCCGCGACGCCGCGTCGTCGGGGTTCATTTCCAGGAACAGTTCCCGCGGCGACATCGCTTGCAGGATCGCGGATTTTTCGGTCCTGGTTCCGGTGTGCCATTGGGACGAGCTTCCACGTCCGGTGGTCAGGACAAGGTCGTAGAGGGCGTCCGGCGATTCGCCTGGAGGCCGCGGCGGATCGTACAACAGGCGCGCCTTGCCATCGGGGGTGAAGAACCTCCCGTCCTCGAACAGCCGGCGCCCCGATCCCTGGCGGGATTCCCGCGAACCTGCGGCATTCTGCGCGCCAGGACGAATTCCGTCCGTGATCGAACCTTCCGGGAAAGGCCACTGGATGCCGCCCGAGGCGTCGATTTGCGCGTAGTCCCGGATCCCGGTGAAGTCGTGCGGCCGCCCCCTGGACAATTCCCGCATGAGGTGGAACGCCTGTTCCGGGCTGGACATCCGCTCCACGAGGTCGCCGCAGCCGGAGGCGACTCCCAGGAGGCGGAAGATCTCGAAGTCGGGCAACGCCTGTCCGGGAGGGCGTTTCACCCGCTTGGACACCCCGATCCGGCGTTCGGAATTGATCTGCGTTCCTTCCTTCTCGCCCCAGCCAGCCGCGGGCAGGTACAGGTCGGCCACCTCGGCGGTCTCGGTGGAGTGGTACATGTCCTGCACGACCAGGAAATCGAGCTTCTCGCGAACCTTGCGGAAGGTGTCGGATCCGATCCACGTGTGCTCGGGGTTGGTGGCCACCACCCACAGCGCCTTGATCCTGCCTTCCAGCGCGGCGTCCAGGATCTGGTCGTAGGCCAGGCTCGGCGCGACGGGGATGCTCGATTCCGGGATCCCCATGATTTCCGACACTTCCTGTCGATGCGCGGGGTTGGCGAAATCGCGCCCCCCCACGAGCCCCGAGGTGTTGGAATACAGCCGCGAGCCCATCGCGTTCATCTGGCCGGTGATGGAATTGGGGCCGGTGCCGGGCTTGCCGATGTTCCCCGTGACCAGGCACAGGTCCACCAGGGCCTGGGCGGTCCGGACCGCCTCGTGGGACTGGTTCACGCCCATGGTCCACCAGCAGCTGACGCGCCGTCCGGGACGGAACGCCTGCACCAGGGCCTCGAGATCCTCCGCCGGGATCTTCGCCTGGGACAGCGCGGATTCGTCGGAAATCGTCGCCACGAAACCGCGCAACCCGTCGAACCCGGAAGTCGAAGCCTCCACGAAGGCTCTGTCCACCCAGCCGCGTTCGATCACGTTGCGAAGCACGGCGTAGAGCAGCACCAGGTCGGATTTGGGGGCGATCCGCACGTGCCGGGTGGCCGACTGGGCGGTTTCCGTCCGGCGCGGATCCAGGACCAGGATCTCGGGCGAGCGGCGGTTGCGCATCACCCTCTCCCACAGGATGGGGTGCGCGATGCACGGGTTGGCCCCCACGAACACCAGCACGTCGGACTCTTCGAAATCCTCGTAGCAGAACGGAGGGGCGTCGTACCCGAACGACTGCTTGTAGGCCACGTGCGCGGTCGCCATGCACTGGCGGGTGTTGGAGTCGGCGTGCACGAACCCCAGCCCGAACTTCCACAGCGCCCCCAGGAGGAACATCTCTTCTGTCGGAATCTGTCCCGTACTCAGGAATGCGGCGGATTCCGGGCCGTGGACGGACTTCAGGTCGGCGAACGCTCTGGCCATGGTTCCCAACGCCTGCGCCCACCCGATTTCCCGGCGCTCGCCGGTCCGCCTGTCGCGCAGAAGCGGGACCGTTCCGCGGTCGGGGGAATCCAGGACCGACAGCGCCTCCCAGCCCTTGGGGCAGGCGACGCCCAGGTTGACCGGGTAGGCCGGGTCGGGCGTCAGGTCGATCGCCCCCTCGCGCCCCAGATGGACGTTGAGGCCGCACCCGGTGGAACAGTATCCGCAGACCGTGGTCGTGGTCGACACCGGGACAAGATCCGACGGAACCTGTCCAAGGCCCAGCCCCCCCGGAGCGCGGGCCAATCTGCGCGTGAGCGGACCGTCGAACGAACGGAAGAAGTTCTCGATCATGACCTAGACCCCTCCTGGCATGCGGGTGGACGGGCAGGAACGGAAGAACAAGGTCCGTTCCACGAGATCGGACGCCATCCGGAAGACCAGCGCGACCACCAGCCATGCAGCCACGCCCGTCCAGGAACCGAGCGCCGCGGCGGCCACCGCGAACACGAACAGCACCGCTTGCGCACGCGCCTGGCTCGCCAGGGGGCCGCGCAAGAGTCTGGCCTGCAGCACAAGGGCGCCCGTGGGCTCGCTTCGCGGTCTGCGATCGGACAGGACCAGGATCGCCTTCGCCACTCCGGCGACGATGCTCGCCACGCCCATCCAGCGCAGTCCCTGCATCCCCGAAGCGCCCAGCACCACGGCGCCGCCTCCCAGGGTGGTCAAACCGAACCTCCAGGCCGTGGCGGCCCTCGCCCAGGCGGGGCGCGGAGTGGCCATGTACAGCATGGCAGAACACCCCACGCCGGCGAGCAGGAACGCCGCCGCCAACCCGTTGGCGACGGTCGCGACGGATTCCGGAATCGGCGCGATCGCCACAGGCACCGAGGCCACGGCCACGAACGGCACCGCCGTCCCCATGGCCAGGACCTCGCGCGAGAACCACGAGCGCCGCCATCCCAGGAATGCCTTCCAGGCCTTGAGCGGACGCCCCAGATGCAGGGTGCCGATTCCCAACCCCGCCAGGAGTAGCGCTCCGGCGCAAGGACGAGCCCATTCCCACGGCTGCCAGCCGACGGCGCGACGGAGGATTTCCAGGATCCAGATTCCGGCCGCCCACTGCGTGAGCACCAGCAATACCGCCAGCGGAGCGTGCGCGTGCTCCGGTCGAAGGACGTCGCGATCGGCCGGACTCGATGCGGGATCTTCCAGGTTCAGGTAGGCGGTGGTGGGGAGCGTGCGCTCCGGCGGGACGATTCCCGGCAATCGGGTTCCGGCATTCGGATCGGCCTTGAGCGCGTCCTTGTCCACCACCACGATGCGGATCGCGCGGCTCGGGCACGACTGCACGCAGGCCGGGGCCTCGCCTGCGGCCAGGCGTCCGTGGCACATGTCGCACTTGCGGACGATCCCAAGGGACTCGTTCCATTTGGGGGCGTCGTAGGGGCAGGTCCAGGTGCAGTACTGGCAGCCCATGCACTGGTCGTCCAAGTGTTTCACGATTCCTGTCAGGTCGTCCTTCTCGTAGGCCAACGTGGGACACCCCGACGCGCATCCCGGTTCCACGCAATGGTGGCAGGACGAGGTCACGGTGGCGCGACTCTCCTTCCCGACCAGGGTTCCCACCGTCCTCCAGCTCTCGGCCGGGTCCAGACCGTTCTGGCTGTGGCAGGCGGCCACGCAGGCCTTGCACGAGGAACACTTGTCCAGGTCCACCTCGAAGGCGTACTGGAATCCGGGAGCCGGAGCGGATGCCGGCATCAGGTCCCGGTAGAACGGTTCGTGGGCGGGAACCGTGCCGTGTTCGTGCCATCGGGAAAACCGCTCCACGGCGGTCAGGTCGGCGGCGGACTCGATCGAACGGGCGATCTGGTCTTCAAGGTCGGCGGCGAACGCGCCCAGGTCGGCTTTCCGCCTCGGGGATGCGATCCCGGAAGCACCGACGGATTCCGTCTCGAGTGGCATGGTGGGCATGGAATCCCTCGAAGGGGCTCTTGTGGAGCATCTCCGCTGGGACCCAATCGCTCGGTCGGACCGTTCGCAAATGGGAGGCGATGGACGACGTGAGTGCAACTCCCGCGCCAACGATCAATTCATCCTAACGGCGCTTTCGTTCTCCGACACCCCTGGGCATTGGAAATTCCAATCGCCCTGCCAGTCTTTGACAATTCGTTTCAGTGGCCGTGTCCGTCGGCGAGATGGCCGCCCCCGTGCGAGTGCATATGTCCCTGCGCGCAGCGATCGCAGCGCACCCACTCGGCGGTGCCGTCGGCGAAGTGTTCCTTCTTCCAGACGGGAAGCGTCGTCTTGATGGAGTCGATGATCCATGAACACGCGTCCAGCGCTTCGCGGCGATGGTCCGACGAAACCCCGATCCACACCGCGATCCCTCCGATCCCCAGAGGGCCGATCCGGTGGGCGGCGGCGGCCTTGCGCAAACCGAACCTGTCCACGGCCTCGGCCAAGATCCGCTCCCCTTCCTTCGCGCACAGCGCGGGGTAGGCGTCGTACTCCAAGCGCAGGACCGGCCTCCCCTCGTGGTGGTCGCGCACCCAGCCTTCGAAGCTCGCGAATCCGCCGGCGCGGCGGTCGAGCACGAACCTCTGCAGGTCCGCCGGAACCAGATCTTCCCTGGACAACCAGAATTTGACGGATTCCGTCATATCAGCCTCCCGAAACCGGCGGCAGGAAGACGACCTGGCAACCGTCGCGCAGCGGATCGTCCCACGAGGCGAACGCGTCGTCGACGGCCACCGCGAAGTTCGCGCGATCCACCCCGAAGGGACGCGTGGAATCCATTTCCTCCCAAAGCTCCGACGGAGTCGAGGCCGATGTCTCGAACGTTTCGGAATCGACGCCGCGCTTGTCGCGCAGGATCGCGTAGTAGTGGACCGTGGCTTTCATGGCGGGACGTCTCCGATCTTCGAGCGGGCCCGGTCGCGGTCTTCGGGCGTGTTGGCGTTGAACAGCGCATCGGGGGATCGAGGAGCCACCAGTTCCACGCGGCTGTTGATCAGCACCTTGCGCGGACACCGATACCCCAGTCCCAGGAACTGGAGCGCGCGCAACCGCGACTTCGGCTCCCAGATGGAACACATCGGCTCCGGGAACCGTCCATCGGAATCCAGGAACACCGACGCGAAACGGAACGGATCGCGTCGCGTGAGCAACGATTCCAGATCGGCACGCTCCAGGTGCGGCAGATCGCACCCCACCACGAACCAAGCCGCGCCGGGATCGAATTCCAAGGCAGACAGGATCCCTCCCAGCGGGCCGAATCCCAGATATCGATCTTCCAGGATCCGCGACGACTCCACATCGCGCAACGAATCCTGTCCGGGGGCGCGCGAGACCATGGCGTCGACCCCCAGAGACCCGAGCATTTCCAGAAGCCATGCCGCCTGGGATCTTCCGTGGTAGCCCACACCCGCCTTGTCGACGCCCATCCGGCTCGAACGCCCCCCCGCCAGCACCAGTCCACGCACCTTCGGGATCCGTTCGGACCAGAGTCCACGCACGAACACCTCGATGCGATCGATGTCGTCGCGATGGAACACCGGCAGATCGGTGCGCGGAGCGGACCCGGGGTGCACCAGCCCCACCACGTTGCGGAACCGCCCCGACTCCAACCCCGCCAGAGCCTCGCCGGCGGAGTCCAGCACCAGCAGTTTGGGGATCGGCTCGTCGCGGAAGCCTTCCAGGAACACCGCGTCGGATTCAGACAACCGGGTCTTCCATTCGCGAAGCTCCACGCCACCGGGACCGATCTGCCCGGACAACTCCCCGGAGCGGATCGCGACATCGGCGGCACCGGCGGCGGCCAGACGGAACGTGTCCTTGCCTGGCTTGTCCAGCTCCACCCGGTGGGCGTCGCTTTTCAGGTATCCGATCCGCATCGGGGCCAGCCGCGGAACCAACCGCTCCAGCAAGGTCGTCTTCCCCGCGCCGGAAAACCCCGACACGGCCAGTTCGAACGGATGGACCGCGCAGGATTCCATCCAGGACCTGTCGTTGCCGCAGCTCGAGCGCTCCACGGTCATCCTCCGATCGCGTGCATGGGTTGCGAAATGGACGGAATCCGTCCGATCGGCTTGAGGTCGACCACCTTGCGGACCAGATCGGGAATCGCTTCGTCGGGAACACCGCGGAGATCCAGTCCGTCCTCCTTGAACAGGCAGGCGCGCAGGCTCCCCTTGGCCGAAAGCCTCAGGCGGCTGCACCCCCCGCAGAATGGGCGCGATTCGCTCGCGATGAACCCGAGCCGGGCCCCTGCGTCGGAGATCCGCTCGAAGGCGGTGGCGTCGGCGTCCACCGGCACCTCGCGCAGCGGGGATCGCCTCTGGAGACGTTCGATCATCTCCGAGGCGGGCACGAACCGTTCCTGGAAGAACGCGAGCGCTTCACCGATGCGCATGAGTTCCAGGAACCGGACTTCCAGGCCGTGCTCGGCCGAAAAGTCGTGGAACGCCTCCAGCTCGTGGTCGTTCCAGCCGCGCATGAGGACCGTGTTGATCTTGACCCGCAGCCCGGCGTCGCGCGCGGCGAAGATCCCTTCCAGGACCGACCCCAGGTCGCCTCCGCGGGCGATGCGCCGGAAATTGTCCGGATCCAGGCTGTCCAGGCTCACGTTCGCCCCGCCGAGCCCCGCCTTCGCCAAGGCCGACGCGTTCCCAGCAAGCTTGAATCCGTTGGTGGTCAGTCCGACGCGCACCCCGGGGATCGAGCAGACCCGTTCAACCACTTCCAGGAACTCGGAGCGCACCACCGGCTCGCCACCGGTCAGGCGGATCGAGTCGATCCCGAGCCCCGCCAGATTCCGGGCGATGCGTTCGATTTCCGACGGTGGCATCAAGGATTCGCCGGAAGAAAAGACCGCGTGCTCGGGCATGCAGTAGCGGCACCGCAGATTGCAGGCGTCGGTGAGCGAGATCCGAAGCTTGCGGATGCGCCGACCGTGCTTGTCGACCAGGACTTCGGCGGGATTGGAACGGGTGGCGATCACCATGGGAAATACTCCAGCCTGGTCCCGACCGGAACGTCGTCCATCCCGACGCCGACCTGCACGAATCCGTCGCTTCCCACCAGACCGGCCCAATCGCCCGAACCGTCGACATGGACCGGTCGCGCCCGGAATTCGTCGTCCAGGGCGACAGGCACGAACCGGGTCTTCGCCTTGGCGCGCTTGAGTGGGCACGCAAGCTCCACCCGCCTGCCGGAAACGGCCAGGCCCGCCGAACGCTCCAGGAGCGGAACCACGTGGCGGCGCAGGCAGACCAGCGCGGAGACCGGATTCCCGGGAAGCCCGGCGACCACGCCGCCGGTGGCCAGGACTCCCATCCAGATCGGCCCTCCCGGCTGCTGGGCGATCCCGTGCAGCAGGTTCCGGACCCCGATCGCCTCGAGGGTGGACGGCACGAGGTCGAACCGGCCCATGGAAACCCCGCCGGAAAGCACGAGCAGATCCACGCGCGCCGAAAGTTCGGACAATTCCCGTCCGAGCGAAACGGGTTCGTCGGACAGGTGGAGGACCTCCGGCGCGCCGAACCCGCTTCGTTCCAGGAGCGCCGCGACGCCCCAGGCGTTGGACTGGCGGATCTGGTGGCCGAGCGGCACCTGGTCGGGCGCCACGAGCTCGTCGCCGGTGGACACCACCGCGATGCGCCATCCATCCACGACTTCGGGGCGGACCACCCCGACCGAGGCCAAGGCCGCGATCTCGCACGGGCCCAGCCTCGTTCCCGAAGCCACCACCACATCGCCGGATCGGCGATCCCGCCCCATCCGGTGCACGTTGTCGCCGATGCCGACCGATTCCTGCAGGATCCGCACGCGATCTTCGGAAATCCTTTCGGTGCGTTCCACCGCCACCACCGCGTCGCAACCTTCGGGCAGGACGGATCCCGTCATGACCTCCATGCACCCCGAACCCTCGGCCAGGGCCCGACGCGGCTCGCCAGCCTTGGCGACTCCCCGCACGGCGAGCTCGGCACCGGCGCGGACGTCGCCGGCGCGCAAGGCGTAGCCGTCCATGCAGACCCGGTCGAACGGCGGCGAAGGGCGGTCGGAACGCGCATCCCGTGCCAGGATCCGTCCGTGCGCCAGGGACAGCGGCACCGCGAGCGGGCGCGCCGGCAACGAGATGGAAGCCAACCTGCGATCGGCTTCTTCGATCGCGATCCCTCCGCTCCGACCCGGTCCTCCCGACAGGAACGCGTTCGACATCTTCGACCTTTTCCGAGCATCGAGTTCGACGAATCCCAGCGGCGGCGATCCGGACGGACCGATCTGTCGCGCAGCTGCACTTCGTGTGCCTATGCTGGCAAATCTACCCGATCTTCGCCGATCCGGCACTCCACGAATCGCGATCTCCATGTTGTAGCTTGTCGGCGATGAACGATCTGACCCATGTCGACCCCTCCGGACAACCCACCATGGTGGACGTGGGGGGCCGTCCCGAAACCCGCCGCGAGGCCTCCGCGCAGGCCTTGGTCCGCCTTCCTCCCGAGGTCCTGGGGATCGCGCGCGACGGCGAGATCTTCGCGCCCAAGGGCCCCGTGTTCGCCACGGCGATCGTGGCCGGCACCCAGGCCGCCAAGCGCACGTCCGACCTGATCCCCTTCTGCCACCCCCTGGCGATCGAGAAGATCAAGATCGGCATCCGGCTGGAACGAACCGACGCGATCGTGGAATGCACCGTCGCCTGCACTTCGCGCACGGGCGTGGAAATGGAGGCCTTGACCGGCGCGAGCGTGGCGGCGCTCACGATCTACGACATGTGCAAGGCGCTCAGCCTGGGCATGGAGATCCGCGAGGTGAAGCTCCTGGAAAAATCGGGCGGGCGCAGGAATTACCAGGGGCGTTGATCCAGGCCCGCCCCGATCGATCGCCCCCGACGGCTAACCCAGCAGCGCCATCGTCTTCACCTGGGCCCACACCCGCATCCCCGGCCGGATCCCCAGCACATTCAGGGACCGGTGGGTCACCCGAGCCAGCAACGGAGAGCCCTCCAGGGAAAGGCGCACAAGCGCCTGGGCGGGGTGCGCATCCTGGATCACGTCCATCACCTGGACGGAAAGGTGGTTCAGGATGCTGGTCCCGGTCTGCCTTTCCAGGGCCAGACTGACATCCCGCGCCAGGATCCGCACGCGGATCCTGGCGTCGTCCTCGCACGGGTGCTCGCGCACCAACAATTCCTGTCCACCGATCCGAAGACGCAGGAGATGGTCTTCCGGATCGCGCCCAGCGACCACCGCGTCGAACACGGAACAGGCGTCCTCGCCCAGGGTCAAGGGCAGGTCCTCGCGGCTCAGGACCTCCTGGATCGGACCGTCGGCGACCAGACGCCCGCCTCGCAGGACCACCAGGTGCGAGGCCAGCTGGGCGACTTCGTCCGGCGAATGCGTCACGTAGAGGATCGGGATCCTCAGCTCCCGCTGCAAGGTCTTCAGGTACGGAAGCACCTCCTTCTTCCGATCCTGGTCCAGGGCGGCGAGGGGCTCGTCCATCAGGAGGATCCTGGGGTTCACCGCCAGGGCCCTGGCGATGGCGACCCTCTGGCGCTCGCCGCCCGAAAGCCGCGACGGCCTCCGATCGAGCAACGCCCGGATCCCCAGGAGATCGACGAGCGGATCCAATGTCGGAAGACGCTCATCGGAAGCCAGCCGGCGCGTTCCATACAGCAGATTCTGGTTCACGGTCAGGTGCGGGAAGAGGTTCGCGTCCTGGAAGACGTATCCGATCCTTCGCTTGTGGGGCGCCAGCATGCGGGAGCCATCCTGCCAGATATCGTCGCCGATCCGCAGGAACCCTTCGCGGGCGGCTTCCAGCCCAGCCACCAGCCGAAGCAGCGTGGTCTTTCCGCATCCCGACGGCCCGAAGACGGCCGTCACGCCGGAGCCCGGAAGCGCGAGGGCCACGTCCAGATCGAACCCTTCGTAGGCGTGCCGGAAACGGAGCTCGATGCCGTTCAAGGCCCGACTCCGCGCAGACGCAGGCGCTGCATCAGGAACAGCACCGCGAACGAGAACGCGAGGAGAACTCCCGCCAACGCGTGCGCCCGACCGTATTCGAACGCCTCCACATGGTCGTAGATCTGCACCGAAACCACCCGGCTCACTTCGGGGATGTTCCCGCCCAGCATCAGCACCACCCCGAACTCACCCACCGTATGGGTGAAGGTCATGACGCCCGCCGTCGCGATCCCCGGCGCCGCCAGCGGAAGCGCGACCGTGAGGAAGCGATCCAGCGGCGAGGCCCGAAGAGTGGCCGCGGCTTCCATCGGTCCGGCTCCGACCGCCTCGAAGGAGGCCTGGAGAGGCTGGACCATGAACGGAAGCGAATAAAGGACCGACGCCACGACCAGACCCGGGAACGTGAACGGCAGGATGCCGATCCCGATCCATTGGGTGAACGCTCCGATCGGCCCCGAAGCGCCCATCGCCATGAGCAGATAGAACCCGAGCACGGACGGCGGAAGGACCAGGGGAACGGCCACCACCGCGGCGACCGCGTTGCGCAACATGCCGCGGGAACGCGACAACCACCAGGCGATCGGAGTGCCCACCACGAACAGGATCGCCGTCGTGGTGGAGGCGAGCCGCAACGTGAGCCGGATGGCTCCCCAATCCTCGCTGGTCAGCATTTGTCAATCCTTGGGTAGCGCGAATCCGTACCGCTCGAAGATCCTCCGAGCCTGCGGCTGGAACAGGTAATCGACGAACTGGGCGGCCAGGGTGTTCTTTTCCGCGCGTTTCATCACCACCAAGGCTTGCTCCAGCGGACTGTGCAGACTGTCGGGGATGAGGCCGTATCCCTGCCCCGCGAAGGCCGGACTCTTGACCAGCGACAAGGCGAGGATCCCCACGGGCGCGCTGCCGCTCTGGACGAACTGGGCCGCCTGGGCGATGTTCTCCCCCATCACCAGACGCGGCTGGACCTTTTCCCAGATGCCCGCGTGTCGGAGCGCCTCTTCGGCACGCCTGCCGTAGGGGGCGTGCAACGGGTTGGCGATCGCGATCTTGGTGAAGCGTGGATCTCCAAGATCGCGAAGGTCGAGCGTCGAAGCATCCTCTTTCGAACTCCAAAGGACCATGCGCCCCAGTGCGTAGAGGCGGGGTTTGCCGGAGGTCAGTCCCGCTTCCACGAGATTGTTCGGATATTCCACGTCGGCGGAGAAATACAGGTCGAAGGGCGCCCCTTGCTTGAGCTGGGTGAACGCCTTGCCCGAAGACCCGTAGGCGACCTGGATGTCGGCGTCCGGGCGCGATTTCTTGAAGTCCTGGACCAGAAGGTCCAGACAGAACTTCAAATCCGCCGCCGCGGTGATGGCCAGCTTCGGGGACTCGGCGAAGACCGTCCCTGCCACGACGAACAAGGTGAACAAGGCTCTGGTGATCATCTCGACTCCTTCATCTCTCGAGGCATCCGCTTTCGTGGAGGTTTTCCCGTCAAAGCGAAACGTTCATCACGCCGCTGTTTCGCAACAGGGGTGCCAAGACGGAATATCGGATGGTTCCCAGAGCGCAAGAATAGCCGATTCCCGTTCCCGTGGCGTCGGGGAAATCCCCTGGTCGACCGTCGCGGATCCATTCCTTCGCGACCTCAACCGATCCAATACCCCATCCCCGCGCACCCCAAGGCGACGACCCACGGCGGCCACCGCGCGAAGACGATCGCCACGAGGGCCGCGGCGCAGACCCCCCCCCTCCCGCCAGTTTCCGACACCCGCCGGTGCGACGTGGAAGACAAGCGCCGCCAGCAGGATGCCGACCACCGCCGCGTTGATCCCGAGCAAGGACTTCCGGAACACACGCCATCTTCCCAGGCGGTCCCAGATGGGCTGCGCCCCGATCGCCAGAAGGGAGCCCGGCAGGAAGATCGCGACGGTGGCGATCGCCGCACCGGCCCAACCACCTTGCGAGGCCCCGAGCCACGCCGCGAGATTGAACAACGGTCCCGGCATGCCCTGCGCCAGGCCGTACCCCGCCAGGAAGACGGATTCCGGCATCCCCGACGGCGCCACCACCTCGGCCTGCAGGAGCGGGAGCACCACGTGTCCGCCCCCGAACACCATCGACCCGGATCGGAAGACGCCCGCGGCGAGGCCTGCCAGTCCCCCGCTCCCGCGCAGCAGGAAGGCGACCGCGAGCAGCGCAACGAATCCTGTCAAGCACAGGGTCTCGCGCTTGCGCGAACCGATCGATCGGGCCTGGGCCGGCTCTTCTCCCGCTGCCAGGAACACCCCCGCCATCGCGCCGATGGCGATCGCGACGAGCTGTCCCGCCCCCCCGCCGATCCAGCAGACCGCCGCGGCCACCAGCACCACGACCCTGCGCCCGGTGTCGGGGGCCAAGGACCGCGCCATGCTCCAGACCGCATGCGCGACCACCGCCACCGCGAAAGCCTGGAGCCCCCGGATCCAATCCGACAAGCCACCGGATCCCTTCCAGGCCATCGCCATCGCCGCCATGGCCACCGCTCCCGGCAGCGTGAACCCGAGCCAGGCGGCCATCGCACCCAGCCAACCGCCCCGCTCCTTGCCCGCAAGCAGCGCCACCTGCGACGAACTCGGGCCGGGCAGCGCCTGGCAGAACGCCACCAGTTCGGCGTAGCGGGCGTCCGTCAGCCAACCACGCTTTTCCACGAACTCCACGCGGAACAGCGCCAGATGCGCCGACGGCCCCCCGAAGGAAGTCGCTCCCAACCGCAGGAACACTCCCAGAAGACGCCAGAATCCGTCAGTATCCTTGTCGGACGAAGCCATGGCGATGGATTGTAGCAACAAGTCCGCCGAACCCTGTCGAATTCCGCCCGCACCGATCGCGCAATGGTGTCGATGCATGATTGACAGATCTGACAGTCCTGCGCAATTGCGGACAATTCAGGCGTTCCGCCTACCCTTTGCCCCCACCCACCGAATCTGGCATCCGCTGGTTGGGAACCAATCCAGCGGCGGCGACCTCAACGAATCTCGCTGATCCGATCGAACTGCACCCACATTTCGCGCAAGGTCAGCTTCCTGCTGTTGAACGATCCACTACCGCCCTTGATGGTGCCGTGGGGATACAGGATCCCGAGCTTCTGCTGGATGTCGTCGATCACGTCCTGGTCGCGGATCAACTTGAGTTCGGAACCGTTGCCGATGATGGACGAACTGGCTCCGGCAAGGTAGAGCGAGCCGTGCATTTCAGCCCCGGGCGGCCATTTGTGGTTTCCGGCCCATTGCTTTTCGTAGTGGATGTAGCCGTAGAACGGACCGCGACTCCCGAAATTGTTGCCCAGGTCGCCGTCGCGCACGAACAGCACCTGGATGTTGTCGGATGTGGCCGACGGAGGCCAGCCCATGTTGGTCGTGAGGTTCGCGTCCCAGACCAGGAGACACTTTCCGGTGAACGACACGCCGTCGTCGGACATTGATGTGTTTTCGTTCATGCGTACGACCATGTAGCCGTTGTGCAGATAGCCCTGTGTCTGGTACCAGTTG
>ENA-UPSM01004323-UPSM01004323.1-activated-sludge-metagenome-genome-assembly--contig:-NODE-4323-length-15130-cov-5.180498_pt1 | contig 15130 bp, 15 predicted proteins | sample MGYA00238181_ERZ773283 | MGnify/ENA primary metagenome ERZ773283 (study PRJEB29023, sample SAMN05720199) | activated sludge metagenome | isolation source: Anaerobic digester | place: Japan...
TGGTCGGGAGCCGGGCATGGTTGGACTACTCGGCCCGCAATCAGGTGCTCCTCGCCTCCTACGGCGTCGACGGACCGGTCGCTGGCCCCGAAACCTGGCGGCTCGTCCCGTCCACCACCGAGGACCGTGGGTGCGCGGTGCGCGCCGGGGAGCACGGCTACCCGGTACGGGTGCCGATCACCACCGGCGGCAGCGAACCCGACCCGTACCTCGGCGGGCAACGCCCCACTCGCGCCGCGGTGGAGCGGTGGGAGTGGCGACCGGTGTTCGAGACCGGGCAGCTCGCCCGCAAGCCCGCCCCGGGCACCCTGCAACCGGTCACACTGCCAGCGAATCTGTCTGGCCCGACCGGCGACGCCGACCTGTTGGCCGCCGTCCGCAAGGTCGCCGGCGCCACCATCCGCGGACCGCTGCCTCGCACCAACGACCCCCAACAGTTGCTTATCGACGCAGCAGTCCGGTTGCGGCGCTCCCACAAGCGGCCGCCGCTCGACCCGACCCTCGCCGCCCAAGTCGCCCACCTCGTCCTCGACCGCGTCGACCACCATCCGACTGGTGGCCTCGCCGCGTTCGACCCCGGCGCCCTCGATTCGAGGGAGCGGTGGGAGCGGTTGCAGGACGTCCTGGAACCGGCCCGCAAGCTCACCGCCGCCCTCGGGGTCGCCATCGGCGTCGACCTCACCGCCTCGCCGCTCCCGCGGATGGAGATCATCGACGACCGCGTCGTCACCTCCGGCCGCCGGCATCGGCTCCCCGCCGCGTCGCTCGAGCAACTTCCCATCGGGCGATGGGTCACCGTCGGCCCCTACACCGCCACCGAGTGGTCCGCCCGTGGGGAGCACGCTGCGGGGCGGGGTGCGTTCTTGCGGCTGAACAAGTCCGCCTACCTCGCGGCGGTCGAGACTGGTGACGGTGCCACCTGGCGGCTCGAAGACATCGCCGCCCGGACTGGCTCGGGGCTGTTGCAGACCGGCACCGCCCGCACCCTCGACGACGCCCGCGCCGAAGCCGTCGCCGCCGTCCGCGATCGGTACCCGGCGCTCACCGCACCAGTCACCGACACCGGACCGTCGCCTGTGGGTGCGGTCGAAGGGTGGGAACAGATGCCGCGTGCCGGACGACCCGTCGCCGCGGAGCTGTGGCACCTCACCGGCGACATCACCCTCTACGTCCTGCCCGCACCCGGCGGTCGCTGGCAACCCGCCATCCAAACCCCCACCACCGACGGCCTCGAACTCCTTTGCCTCCAACCGTCACGCAACGAGGCACGAGAGCACGCCGAGCTGGCCGGGCGGCGCGTCGCCCGCGTCGCTGCGATCTCCGATCCGGCGACGTCGGATCGGACACTCGCCGCGTTCGCCAACGACGGGCTCTACACCCGCGCGGATCTCGCCCACCTCATCGGCGGACGGCTCACCGACCACGACGCCGCCCGCATCCCCGGCGCCGATGCCGCCGAACTGGTCGAACTGCTCGGTGCCGCCGGGTTCAGCCCCGCCACCACCGTCGCAGTGCTCTCAGCCGACGGGATCGACGCCGCCACCGCCGCCACCGTCCTACCGACAGCTGGGGTGCCGATCCCTGACGGGATACGGGTGCTGCACGAACGCTGGCACGTCCCCACCACCCTCGCCGCCGAACTCCTCGACGCCACCGCCAGCGAGATGCGCACCGCCGGCTGCACCCCCGTCGAGATCATGGCCGTCCGACCCCGCGACGTCCTGCGAACCCTGCCCGACGACCCACGCATGTGGGAGCTCGCCGCCGGGTCCATGGCCACCGCCGGACACCCGACCTCGGTCATCGTCGATCACCTCGTCGCCCACGCCCCCAGCACCGACACGTTCGTCACCGGAATGTTGACCGTCGTCGAACCCGCCGATGCCCTTGGCGTCGCGGCAGGCCGTCACGCGCATGCCGACCAACTCGCGGCGGTGTCCGAAGCCGCCGGCCTCTCACCCGTCGAGACCGCCGTGGCGCTCGCCGGCACCACCGACGCGTCGATCGTGCTCGACGTCACCACGTTGCGTTGCGACGGCGACCGCAACGCTGCGGCAGAGATATCCGGCGATGTCGGCATCGACCCGTCGTCGATCGCGTCGTGGCTCGAACCAGCAGTGGCGTCGAACGTCGTCGCGCTCCGCCCCGGCCTGGATCTCGACACGGCCGCGCTGCTCGCCGGGCTTCCCGCGCCTGGACCGGCGCTCGCCACCGACCCGACCCACGGCCTCGACCTCCTCGCTCGCAGCATCGATTCCACCGGACTGGAACCCGCTCAATGACCGACCACCCCTTCACCAACACGCCGCACGACGACGAGCCGCTCGACGAAGGCGGCACCTGGCTGCTCGACCTCGTCTCGGCCGTCGACCATCTCCGTGGCGGCTACCGCCCGGGTCTCACCGTCTGGGATGCGCTCGCCGAAGCTGCGGGGTGGTCGGCCGATGCCTCTGGCGACGGCACCCCAGGAGCCACCTCGTTCGTCCTGTCCCGAGAGCCTGCACGCCAAGCCGAGACGCAGGTCGCGGTGCGGCGATGGGTGACAGTGATGGCGGAGCGGTACAACGCCGGATTCCAGTGGCCGCATCCGCTCCATCGCCGATCATTCCCGCCGGACCGCCTGGAGTAGAGCGTGGCGGCGGCTGAGTCGCTGTCCCTCTGGCGCTGTGTTGGCGCTAGCCGATGAAGATGTAGTCCTGTGCGATCTTGCCGGCGGGGTCGAGCACGAGCAGGTTCACCCCTTCCAAGGCGACGCCGCCTTGTGCGGTCGCCATCTGCCAGCTCACCTTCACGACGCGATGGTTCACCGAGGTACCGACGTGGCGCACCACCAACCCGTGACCTTGGACGTCGCGCTCGTTGACTTTCCCGATGTTCTCCAGGATGCTCCTCCGCCCGATCAGGCGAAGGTCCCCATCTTCGGAGGAGAAGAACTCGGCGTTCTCGGCGTAGACCGCCGACCCCAGATCATCACGCCGGGTCGCGTCGGCGGTTGACCACACGCCGATGTAGCGCTCGGCCAGCCTGTCGATCTCGGCTCGGTCACCGGCGGTGCTGGGGTTGGCGTCGGTCTGTTCGGTCGTCATGTTGTGCTCCTGCTCGTTTGTTGACAGTGTCAGCATAGTCGGATTGCGGACACTGTCAACAGTCGTCGGGTATCGTTTGAGCCCATGAGCCCGCCCGACGGTGGTCCGACCCGCGCCGCGGTGGTCGCCGCGGCCAGCGCGCTGCTCGAGTCCGGCGGCCCCGACGCGGTCACGCTGCGAGCCGTGGGCGCGGCTGCCGGGGTGTCTCGATCGACCCCGTATCGACACTTCCAGGACAAGGCCGATCTGCTCGCGGCGCTCGCGCTGCAAACGCTGAACGATCTCGGGGCGGCGATCAGCGAGGCCAGCAGCCGCGGCGGGGATGGCGCGTTACCTCGCGCCTGTTTCGCGTACGTGCGCTACGCCGTGGAGCACTCGCATCACTACATGCTGGTCTTCGGTGACACGCCGATGGCCGAACCTTCGGCCGCCATCGAGGAAGCCGCCGACGCCGGTATGGGGGCGCTCGGGGTGCTCGTCGAACGAGCACAGGCAGACGGCGAGCTCGGCGACGGGCCACCACGCGAGATGGCCACGATGCTGTGGGCGCTGCTCCATGGCCTGGCTCAGCTGCAAATCACCGGACATCTGCGAGAGCCCCGAACGGTGCAAGGCGACGACGGCCTCCGGCAACTCGTGACCTTGGCGCTCACCGCGCTTCGGCCCACCCAACCTTGACGCCAACCGTGCGGGAGACCACCCGCCCGAGCGCGCTGTTCACAACGCCAACTCGTCGATGGTCATCTCGGCCGCATCTGCAGCAAGTCCCGTGGCGATCTCGGCGGCTTCGACGACGTAGGGCCAGTTCTCGACGATCCATGCCCGTCGAGCGTCCCGCGTGGACAGGGCGTCGTACAGGACCGAGTCGAGATCGTCGAAGGGCAACGCCTCGCCACCGATGATCCTGTCGATGAGTCCTCGCACGTCCGGTGGTGCGGTGGCGAGGAGCCGGTCGAGCTCACTGCCGCGCTCCCGCAACTCTGCGCTGTCCCGCCGTACGAGCTTCGCGGGTTCGATGCTGCGGTTGGTGTCGAGCCATTGGCGGGCGTCGATCACGGCCGAGCCGGCGTCGGCCCATACCGGCGACGACCGGTCTGTGCGGGTCGGCTCGGCGGGGCTGATCACGGCGTGACGAAGTCGGGCGGCGGCAAGGTCGCGCACGGCGTCCTCCCACACCTGGGTGGCCGCCGGGTCGTGGGTGGGGCGGGCGCCAAGCAGTTCGAGGAGCCACTCCGGCTCCGCCGCTTGGAGAGCAGCGGCGTTGCGATCGACGGCGAGCGATGCGGCGGAACGGTAGACGTGGGCGTCGTCGGGTTCCACCCCGTGTTGGGCGAGGTGGCCGGTCCAGTTCTCGAGCTGGTGATCGAGGCGATCGACGAGGGAGTCGACGAGCGCCCGGGTGTCACCGTCGAGGACTCGTGGCGTCGGTGTGGTGGGGTCCACGATGGTGATGTCGCCCCATCCGAGCGACCGACGGGCCGCGCTGCCATTGGCGGACACGAACGTGACATGGACGGTGCCGGCGGGATCGTCGAGGGCGGTGACCGTGCCGATGTTACGACGGTCCCACGCCTTGACCCGCTGCCCGACGGCGACGTGCTCGGCGGTGTGACGGGTCCGGGCGATCCGGTCCCGCACTACTTGTGGATGGTGGCCGAGGCGTTGGGTGGCGGCGGCGTCGACTGCTGAGGCGTGGGCGGCCCACTTCTCGAGCGCCGCCAGCGGGCGGGTGGTGGCGAGCCAGTCGATCGTGGCGGCGTGGGGGTCTCGGGTGGTGGCGAGTGCCTTGCGGCGCGATGCCCGCAGCCGCCGTTCGACGAGGTCCTCGACTTCCTCGGGAGCTTCGACGGGGAGCGGGAGGGCGCTGTCGTGGCGGCCGATCTCGCCGTCGAGCCGGTCGAGTTCGGGTTGGGTGACGACCAGCCAGTTCGACTGCCGACCCCGTGACATCACGAGGTAGCCGGCTTCGCGATACAGCCCGTCGAGCCCGACGGCGATGGCCAGGTCCCACGTGCCGCCCTGGGCCCGATGCGCCGTGGTGGCGTACGCGTAGTCAACCCCACCGGCCTGCACGTAGACGGGTTCGATGTTGACGAGGGTGTCGTCGTGATCCATCCGCACGACGAGGCCACCGTCGTCGGTGCGGCCGGTGAGGGTGGCGGTCTGACCGTTGAGCACCGCCACCTCAGCGCCGTCGATGTCGGCGGCGCGGTAGTCGTTGATCCGCATAACCAGCCGCTCACCGACCGCAAGGTGTTCGGTGTTGTCGGTGAGGATGCCGGCGTCGAGGAGCCGGGCGCGCACCGCCTGGTTGACGGCGTCGACGAGTTCGTTGGTGCCCGCCAGCAACACGGGGACCGTGCCGTTGCGGTGGGCGTCGATCCACCGGTCGACCGCCGCGTCGATCATCGCTGTGCGGTCGTCGGTGACGACGATGCGGTCGTTGGCCTGGTAGGCGGCAACAGCGGCGGGGACGTGGCCTTGGCGGAGCTCGTCGAGGGCGTCGCGCTCCCAGGCGTGATGCTGGCGACGGTTCACGGTCAGGGTGGCGACGGTGACCTCGGGGTTGGTGGCGAGCGCGGCGAAACTACCGCCGGCGGTGATCTCGGGGAGCTGATGGTGATCGCCGACGAGCACCACCCGACCCCCGGCCGCCACCACCGGGCGCAGGACGCGTTCGAGCTCGCGGACGCCGGCCATCGCGGCTTCGTCGACGATGAGCACGGTGCGGGCGGTGGGTCGGTCGAACCCGCGATCCCACGCCCCGAGCTGACTGTGGATGGTCGCGGCGGGGATGTGCGCGTCGGTCGCCAGTTCGTGCGCGGCGCGAGCCGACGGGGCGACGCCGATCACGTCGTGGCCGGCCGATTGGTAGAGGGCGCGCACGGCGTCGAGGGTGAACGTCTTGCCCGTCCCGGCCGGCCCGACGAGCACCGACACCGCATCGGAAGCGCCGGTGAGCGTGCGCACCGCCGCCGCCTGATCGTCGCCCAACGTCATGTCGGCGATCACGTACTCGATGGCTACCGGGTCGACCGGGGTTCGTGTGCTGCGGGTGTCGTGGGCGGTGGCGAGGAAGCGGCGCTCGACGGCCAACATGTCGGTCGTCGTCCACCGTTGCGTGTCGCCATCGGCGATCGGGACGATCTGGGGTGAGGCGAGCACTTGGGCGACGATCCGGTCGACGGTCGCGACCGAGGCGCCGTCACCGATCCGCGCTGCGATCGCCTCCACCAGGTCCGGGCGGCCGAAGGTGGTGTCGTTGGTGGTAAGGGCCCGGCCGAGATCAGCGATCCACTCCTCGACCGGGACGGTGCGATCGACGACGGCGCCGCTGTCGGGGTCGGTGTCAGGGAGCCGCCACACCTCGTCGAACCCGACGGTGTGTCCTGCGGTGGCGGTGATGAGAGCTTCCGCGTCGGCGGGGCCCCATCCGGCGGCGAGGGCGTCGAGCTTCCAGTCGGCGTCGAAGCGTTCGCCTTCGACCTCGGGTTTGCCTTTGCGGGTGGCGAGCACCGCTGCCTGGCGGCCGGCGCGGTCGTTGGGGGTGCCGGTCGCTTCGAGCCACGCTTCGATCTCGGCGGCCCGCTTGGAGAACTGATCGCACAGGTGTTGGGGGACGCCGGCCACTTCGGGGACGTGGCGACCTGGGCGCCATTCGAGCCCGAGTCGATCGGTCAGCTCGGCCCGCAGCGCGGTCTGGAACAACTCGCCGGCGGCGCGGACGTTGCGGTACAGCTCGGGGTGGACGAACGCCCCCCAGCGGCCGTCGGGGCCTTCCACGAGGTTGGCGATCAGGGTGTGCCAGTGCAGCAGCGGGTCCCCGGCGCGGCTGGTGCGATGGCGAAACGTCGCCGCCACGACACCGCGGCCGGGGAGCACTCGCACTCGGGCTTGCTCGGCTGCTTCTGGGTCGCGGGCTGCGAGGTCGTTCAAGTACGCGGCGTCCCCGGAACCGCGGCGCACTCGCATCGCTTCGCGCTCCAACCATTGGACCGTCTGACGTACGGCGGCTTCGCCGGCTTCGATGATCTGACCCTGCACCCGAGGATCGTCCGACACCGCGTAGAGCACCGACACGGACTTGGGAGCCTTGAAGGTCAAGTCGAACCCTGGCACGCGCCGTGGATGCGTTCGCAACGTCTCGCCGTCCGGGGTCAGTCCGCCGGTCCCCGGGGCGATCCCGGCGAGCACCGCACGGAGGTCGTCGGCAGCGACCGGGCCGTCGAGCCCGAGGCGTTCGGCGCCGACACCGAGCCAGACGCCGTCGGCTTCGCCGCGGCCGGTGTAGTAGTCGTCCAGCGACTGGGCGACCCCGGAAAGCGTGTATGCCTCTTGGCCCACACGGAGCTTGGCGATGCTCAACACGAGGTCGAGCATCCGGAACCGAACTCCCGGAGTTACTCCCGATCAAACTCCCGAAACCCGTGCACAACGCCCGGTGATACCTCTGTGAACTGAACGATGCTGACTCCCGGCTCGGCTGCCCGGTCGACGGCGGGCTCGTCGGTGGGGCTATCGGGGGCGACGGTGGTGGCGGGCGTGTCTTCCGGTCCGCTCCCGATGCCGTGGCGGCGGGTCGGGTTCGCTTCGCAGGGCTGGTTGGAAGCGTTCGAGCGCGAGCAGACGCTGCGCGTCACTCCACGCGTCGCCCGGGGTTGGGTAGGGGCCTTGGAACGTCGCCCACCGGTCGGGGTCGTAGGCGTCCATGATCCCGAACCACCGCACTGCGCGCGCTGGGGTGTCGGCGCCGAACTCGATCACGTCGCCAGCGGCGACTTGCAGCGGGAGGCGCCAGCCGCGTCCGGTCGGTTCCCACAACGCCCGGGCCCAGCCGCCGGGGATGCGGTCGTCGGGCCAGATCGTGGCGACCCACACCTGCGAGCTGGCCTCGACCGGGACGGGGAGCTCGACGATGACGGCGTCAGGGGCGCGGAGCCGGTGCCGGCCGTAGTGGGCCCAGTCGTAGCCGGCCGGTTCTCGGATCGAGTCGTTCATGTGCGCCTCCACGGTTCGGATGGCGAGCGACGGTAGAAGCCGGCGATTCCCGAGTTGCCTGTAGCTCAGGCCGTTGTCGGGAGGTGCTCCCACTTCGAGCGGTTCGACCAGGGTTGGAGCAGCGGCAGGCCCTCGATCTGGCCTCGATCCAGTACCCAGGCCAGCAGGAGCCGGCGAGACACGTGTACCGGCTCGTGTTCGTGGAGGACGCGCCCTGCGCGCCACAAGACGCCGAACTCGTCCACGGCCGCGACGGGCTGGTTAGTTCGGGCCTCGACGGTGGCCCACTGCAGCCCAAGGTCCGAGTCCACGAACGACGCCGACCAGCATTCGACCCCGAAGTCATGCAGGGCAAGGTCGACGAGGTGAACCTGCAGCTCGCGCAGGCGGCGTTGAAGCACGGTGGAGGGTGAGAACGTCGGGTACCCGGGAGCAGTGGCGCAGTCGCCGATCGGCGGCAGAGGGTCCCACGCCTCCATGAACGCAAGACCCGCGTCGCGAACTCGTGCTGTCAGTTCCTCGCTGGATGCGAGCGCGAGATCGTCGATGGCCTGATCGCGCTCGGCGAGGCCGCTGGGATACATGAAAGCCCGCTGGCCCGACCGCAGCGCACTCGCGACTTCGACGAAACCTTCGGCGTTCAAAGCCACGTGTGCGGCCACGTGGCCGCGGGTCCAGTTGGGCAAGCGGCTCGGCGCTCGAAGTTGCGCATCGGACAACGCGCTCACGGCACGGACGAAGACGTCGTTGGCGGATCGAACATCGTCGTGCACATGAACGACGATAGGCGGCACCCGCCCGCAGGGCGGTCACGGCACACCCGCCAGCAACACCGACCGCCGCATCCTGCGACGGCCGGCCGTTGCGGCAGTCAGAGCGGTTCGTCGCAGCGGGCGCACACGTCGGCGTCGGTAACCCAATCGAGCAGCACGGGTTTGGGGAATTCGTCGGTGTCGTAGCTGGTGTCGTCGTCTTGGTCGATGCCCATCGCGCCGGCGCATTGCTCGAGCACGTCATCGGTTGGCATGTCACGGGCGGCGGGCGCGGCGATCCCGTCGGCGATCATGGTTTCGATGAGGCAGGCCGGGCAGTAGAGGGCGGCCCGGTAGGTGTAGGCGACGATCTCGTCGCAGCGGCGGTACGGCGGGCGGTTCACGCCGCGACCTCCTCACGCTCGACCAGCTCGGCGGTGTCGCTGGTGGTGTGGCCGGTGTGGGCGTTGAGCCAGTCGACGGCGGCTTGGGCTCGACTGGCGACGGTGACCAGGGCCCGGGCGTCGGCGCGCAGGATGCGGAGCCATCCGGCGAGGTAGGCGGCGTGATCGGTTCGGGTGACGGCGGACAGCCCGGCCTGGGCGCACCACATGGCGGCGCCGAGCTCGGCGACGAGTTCTTCGGCGGCGTAGGCGTCGTCACCGAACCTGCCGGTCAGGTCGCGGGCGAGTCGGTCGGCGTGGCCGGTCCAGTGGATGGTCTCGTGGGCTCGGGTGGCGTAGTAGTGGGCGGCGGTGTCGAACTGGGCGAGCGTCGGTACGTGGATGGTGTCATCGGCGGGCCGGTAGCACGCCCGGTTGCCGCCTTCGATCACCGTGGCCTGAACGGCGGTGAGGTAGTGCTCGGCGGCGTCGATCCGCTCCGGTGTGTCGCGCTCGGCCTGTCGCTGGTTGCGGTCGGCGATGATCTCCTCCGCGCCGTCGCACTGCTCGGCCGCGAACACTGCGAAGGCACGGGCTATCAGCCGGGCACGGCCGGCAGAAGTGTCGTCGCTGTCATCGCCCGGCTTGGGGTCTTTCGGGTTGGTCGGCTTCCACAACACGACTTGGGTGGCGCGTTCGCCACGTCGGACCTGGGCGCCATGGCGTTGCCAGGCCCGGTAGGTCCCGAACGAGCCGGACGTCCAGCCGTGGGCGGCGCCGATCATGGCGAGCCACACGGCGTTCATCCCGCGGTAGGGGCGCTGGTCGATGCTCGTCGGGGTGCCAGCATCGGCGAGGTGGTGCCAGGGCATCCGCCAGTTTCCGGCGGCGCCGGTCTCGATGTCGTCGATCAGCTGGGCAGTGATCGTGGTGAACAGGTCGTTGGCGTGCATGACGTTTCCTCCGAAGGTTGGGGTGGGTGGCTTCGCCTTCCGGGCGTCTGGCCCACCGCCGCAAGCGGCCGTGTCAACCCGAAGGGCTTGGCCCCGAGCGCAGCGAGGGGCTTGACACGGCAGCGGGCGGTGGGCGACACGGCACCGCCGGCCCACCAGGCCGGCGCCACGGCACACCGGCCTGGCGCCACCACCGGCGACGGCTGTTGAGCCGCGGCACACGCGCCGGGCCGGTCGCGCGCCTGGGAAGGTGCGGGACCGGGTTCAGTGGCGGGTCGGGTAGAGGTTGCGGCCGCAGTGCTCGATCACCCCGAGGCGCACCGCTCGTTGCAGCGTGCTGTAGGCGGTGGCGGTCGGGAGCCAGACGTGTTCGAGCAGCTGATCGAGCGCGACCCTGTCGGGATCGGCGTCGATGAACAGGTCGTAGAGCTCGTCATCGCTGACCTTCGGTGCCGGACCTGGTGCGGGAGGTCCCTCCGGTAGTGGGGTCGGGCGGTCGTCGGCGGCGAGGCCGCCCCACACCCCGAACGGCTCGGCGGCGTCGAGAGCGTGGGTACGGCAGGCGGCACGGACCGGGCACGCCGCGCAGATCGCTTGGGCGGCGACGACCGTCGTGGGGTGGGGGTCGTAGAACAGAGCGGGGCCGTCGCCCCGGCACGCCGCGTGCAACCGCCACCGCGCCGAGGCCGGGTGTGCGGTGCCGGTCATCGCTCGGTGTAGGCGTCGGCGAGGTAGCCCGGCAGCTGGGCCTGCATGCGGGCCGGGAGCGGCGGGAGCCACAGGCGTACGGCGAGCAGGTCGCCGGTGCGGCGGATGATCCCGAACCGCTCCAAACGGTCGATCGAGTGCCACACCCGGCCGGCGGAGCTGCCGATCCCGAACGTGCGGGCGATGTCCTCGATCGTCCAACACGACGGCCCGTCGGAGGCGTGGCGGCTGAACCGATGCGCCATCGCCATGCCGATCGTGCCGATCGTCGGGGTGTACCACACGAGCGCGTCGTCGCTGTCGGTGCGCATCGCACCGGCCGCGGTCTCGACGAGCGGGTCGTGCCAGGCGTCGACGGTGAGCAGCACGGCGGCTGCGCCGGTGTCGAGGTGGGTGGTCGGGGTGAGGTCGGGTGAGGTGATGGTCACGACAGGCTCCGTTCGCGTGGCGTTTGGCAGCCCGGGCGGGGCGGGTCGGGCTTCCCCGACCGACCCACCCCGACCGGGGGTGCCGGGCCCGACCGGGTGGCCGGGCTTCGCCCTACGGGCGCAGAGGGTCGGCGGCGACGGCGGTGTCAACCCGCAGGGCTTGGCCCCGAGGAACGAGGGGCTTGACCCCGACGGCGACGGCGGCCCACCACGGCATCCGACCCACCGGGGGTCGGTCACGGCACCCGCCCGCAGGGCGGCCACGGCACCGCCGCGAGCACATCGCAGTCCCGGAGTTGCTCCCGATAACGCTCCCGAACTCACACCCGAAGCGAGCCGGTCCTGCCCGGGGGTGTCGGGCAGGACCGGCCCAGTGGGTCCGCTCTCGACGGTCAGGCCGACTCGGTGGCATTCATGACCGCGGCGGTCCACGGATCGGGGTTCCAGCCGGTGGCGACGAGGACGTCGAGGTAGTCACAGCACTGGCCGCTCGATGCCGACCAGTACATGCGTCCCTCGGCCAGCCCGAGGGCGACGGCCCCGGCGACCCGCACCAACCCGGCGGGGGTGTCGACGCCGTCGAGGAGATCGGCGGCGGTGGCGTCGCGGGGCTGGTCAAGGCCAAGGACGGTGGCCGCGAACGCGATCGCGTCGCGTCCGGCCTCCAACACCACCGACCGCAACGCCAGGCGAGTCAGATCGGCCTGAGAGAACCCACCCCGAGCCTTGGCGAAGGTGTCGGTCGCATGCGCCAGGCGGGCGAGGCGGGCCGTGCGCTTGGCGTGCGAATCGTCACCACCGGGGCGACGGGTCGGGGTGGCGTCGGCAGCGAGATCGCTGTCGCTCTTCTCATCCGCGATCCGGCGCGGGTCGTGACGGCGGGGATCGACACACACCTCGACCACCTCCGCCCCGTCGCCCCACGACGTCGCCTTCACCACCACCGCGTGGCACGGCTCAGCGGCGTGGGCACGGGTGGCGTCGGTATCGAACAACTCGCCCAAGCGGCGCGACTTGTCCGGTGCCGGGTGCTCGTCGGAGAACACCACCGGATGCTTCGCCGTAGTGCGCTCGAGAGCCTGGCGGTAGTGGTCGCGGCGGCGTTGGGTGTCGCGGTAGTTCGCCACTGAGCGTGCCGGGTCCTGCCAGGAGCGTCCGGCGAGCTGCTCACACACCGAGTCGAGATGATCCGGTCCGAGATCCGCCAACGACGCTGCGGCTTCCCCCGCCGCGAGGGTGAGCTCGCCCGAGTCGAGCGCGGTGCGCCAGCGGGTCGGGAGGATCGTGACCGCCATGCGGGCTCGCACCCACGACTGGGACCGGCCGATCCGGCGGCACAGCTTCGCCGGAGACATCCCGGCGTCGAGCGACATCAACGCTTCGATCGCTGCGACCTCCTCCGACAACGTGAGGTCGCTTCGGTTGGCGTTCTCCGACAACCCGGCTTCGATCACCTCCACCCTCGTCATCGGCCGAACGACCGCCGGCACGTCAGTGACCCCGGCGGCGAGCCCGGCGGCGTGACGGCGGCGACCGGCCACGATCAGGTACACGCCGTGATCGTCGGCGGGGAGCACGACGAGCGGTTCGATGATCCCGTGCGAGCGGATCGAACGCGTCAGCTCGGTCAGATCACCGACGCTGTGACGCGGGTTGTCGGGATGCGGGGCCATGTCAGCCAGGTTCAACCAGCACAACACCGCCTCGGCCTCCACGGCTCCGGCGGTGTCGGTGGTCGGGTTGGTGAGTGTCATCGGGTTCCTCCAAGGTGCGCCGCGATCGTTTGGATCCACGGCAGGGACGGGGTGTCGGACGCGACCCGGGCCGGGTCGAGATGGGCGCAGGAGTCATCCGAGGCGTGCATCCACACCTCGCCCTGCTCGATCAGCACCCGCCGAGCAGCCGTCATCGCGACACCAAGCGACGACGACCGAACCCGAACGATCCCGTCACGGTCGATCACCGACCACGACGGCGCCCCGGTAGCAGTGACGTGGAACAGCACCGGCTGGCGACCCGGTGCCGAGCACCAGCCGACCTCGTCCACGTCCGCCACTTCGAACCTCCACGGATGCTCAACCTCGGCCGAGCGGTGGCCGGGGCTTCGCCCTCCGGGCGGCGGGTCGACGACGGAAGGGGTGTCAACCCGAAGGGCTCGGCCCCGAGGAACGAGGGGCTTGACACCCCGAACGGCGACGACCCCCACGGCACCCGCCGCAGGCGGCCACGGCACACCGCCCCGCAGGGGGGCCACGGCACCTGCCCCGATGCTGGTCGGGATACGGTCGCCGTGATGAGGAGCCGAGCGTTCGCCGTCGTGATGCTGCTGGTGCTGCCGGCGTGCAGCGACAGCGACGACCGCAGCGACGGTCCGGTCGGCACCAACGCGCCGGATGCGTCAACGGCGCCCGCCGAGCCATCGGGCGGCACGCCGACCGAGGAGTCGCGGCCGACAGGTGGTGCGGTGATGAACACGCTGTGGCTCGTGTGGACCCGTGACGATCGTGCCGCCGCCGAGAACCTGGCGACCGACGACGCGATCGATCAGATGTGGGCCGTGCCGGCCGACACCCGTTCCGTCTACGACGGCGGCCGGTGCGAAAGCGACACCGCGTGCGCCTGGATCGGCCCCGACGGCCGTTGGGTCGTGCGCGTCGACGACGACGGCCGCACGGTCGTCGAGGTCGAGTTCGAGTCGTCATAGGCGGGAACGCCGCCGAGCAGCGGCGTGGCGGCGTCACACCGCCCCGCACCACTATGAGTCTTGACTCATGATGAGGTGGGGCTCATACTTGGTCGGTGTGGGAGGTCGAGGTCACCGACCAATTCATCGAGTGGTGGTCAACGCTCTCGGACGCGCTACGAGAGTCGGTGACGGATCGAGTCGATCTGCTCGCGGAGCGAGGTCCGGATCTCGGTCGCCCGGTAGTGGACCGCATCCACAGCTCCCGCCATCAATCGATGAAGGAACTCCGAGCAGCCAAAGGCGGAGCGCTACGTGTGCTGTTCTCGTTCGATCCGCGCCGTCAGGCGATCCTGTTGCTCGGCGGCGACAAGTCGGGCGAATGGAACGACTGGTACGCGTGGGCGGTTCCCCTCGCTGATGACCTGTACGACGAGTACCTGCGGGAGCTCGGCAAGGAAGGATTGATCTGATGGCACGAACCAAGTTCTCCGAGCTGCGCAACACCGTCGTCGCCAAGCCTGGTGCAACCGAGCGTCTCGCCGGTCTGCGAGCCGAGACGCTCGACGAAATCCGGCTGTACGAGCTTCGCCACGGCGAGGCGATCAGCCAAGCCGAGCTCGCCGGACGCCTCGATGTCACCCAAGGGGCGATCTCGAAGCTCGAGCATTCCGACGACGTGCGCGTCTCGACACTGCGCCAGTACCTCGATGCGCTCGGTGCCCGTCTCGAACTCGTCGCCGTGTTCGACGACGAGGACCGCCGGGTGCCGATCCATCTCGGACGCGACGACGCCGCCTGACCGAACCGTTCAGCGGTCCGCCGGTGCCACGCGGCTGTACATCACAACATCGGGCTGCGCGTCCTTGACTGGTTCCCACGCCCGGAGCACGCCCTCCCGGACGAACCCGCACCCCTCAGCGACCCGCTGTGACGCCACGTTGTCGACGAACGTCACGAGCTACACCCGGGCGACGTCGAAGCCGTCGAAGACCCAGCTGGTCACCAGCTCAAGCGCCTCCGACGCGACGCCTGCACCGCGTGCTTCGGCGGCCAGCCAGTAGAACGCCTCAGCGCGGCGTACGGCGAGGTCGAACTGCACGCCGATCTGACCGACGCAGTCGTCGGCCGGTGGGAGT
>ENA-UPSM01004325-UPSM01004325.1-activated-sludge-metagenome-genome-assembly--contig:-NODE-4325-length-15124-cov-5.186608_pt1 | contig 15124 bp, 13 predicted proteins | sample MGYA00238181_ERZ773283 | MGnify/ENA primary metagenome ERZ773283 (study PRJEB29023, sample SAMN05720199) | activated sludge metagenome | isolation source: Anaerobic digester | place: Japan...
CAGGATCTTTTATATTCAATCAATTCATTGTTACCAAGCCGTAGATGAAAGTTTTCCTGAACATGGTCGGCTGCCGCCTGAATCAGGCGGAAATAGAACATCTTGCGCTTTCGCTGACAGAATCTGGCGTGGAAGTGGTCTCGAACCCTGAAGAAGCGGATGAGATTGTCATTAATACTTGCTGTGTGACGGCAAAAGCTTCCGCAGACTCGCGTAAAATGTTGAGGCACCATAAAGCACTTTTTCCAAACGCGCATGTGATTGGTACCGGTTGTTGGGTTAGCACCAGTAAAGACAAAACAACTGAGCGGCAGCAAATGCTGGACCAGGCATACGATAACACCCAAAAAGAGCAAATCCTGGTGGACTTGAGAGAGAAAGCCTCGCCAGAGATTTTTGAGTCTGGTTATTATCGGCCAAATTTAGGCTCGAGGAACAGAACCCGTGGTTTTGTGAAGGTGCAAGATGGTTGTGATAACCGCTGCGCCTATTGTTTGACCCAGGTTGCAAGGGGGAAATCGGTCAGTACCGATGCCAACAGCGTGATTGCTTATAGCAGGAAGCTGCATAATCTGGGGGTTAAGGAAATTGTCCTGACGGGAGTGCAGCTTGGCTCATGGGGAAAAGATCTTCTACCCAGGCAATCGATCAGCGATTTGGTGAAAAAGTTGTTGGATCAAACTGAAACTGCACGCATTCGCCTTTCATCCATAGAACCCTGGGATGTGAGCCCTGAGCTAATTTCACTCTTCGAAGACCCACGGCTTTGCCCGCATTTGCACATCCCCCTGCAATCTGGTTCGGATGAAATTCTACGGAAAATGAACCGGCCTATGAATACAGCAAGGTTTCGAGAAATACTAAAGCATATCAGGGGAGCAAATCCCGATATTGCCATCACCACGGATATCATTTGCGGTTTTCCCGGAGAGACTGAAGAAATTTTTGATCACTCGCTCGAGTTTTTGCGGGATTGCCAATTCAGCGGGGGGCATGTATTCCCTTTTTCTGCTCTTCAGGGAACTACAGCTTTCACGATGGAAGCACAAGTTCCACATTCCATCAGCCGGGAACGCACTACCACCGTGCGCCAGGTGCTCGACGAGGCTGAACGAGCATTTATCAGCCGCAGACTGGGAAAAACCGCGAAAGTTTTGTTCGAAGGAAAGGCTAAATTCCAGGGAGAATGGATCTGGCAGGGATGGAGCGAAGATTTCCTCAAGGTTTTAGCGCCATCAGAGGAAGATCTGCATAATCAGATCCTGATCGTACAAATGGATGAATTAACTACCTCTGGCGAAATCATCGCCCATGCTATAAATTAAAGGGAAAGACAGCCGCTAAAAAAAAAACTGAACCGATTGAGGGTGTTTAATTACGGAAATGACAACACACTCTCCTCCGCTTCGCGGACCCTCCTTCGAGGGAGGGCTATGGGCTTCCCCTGGGGGAAGCTGGCTCGCGCCGCGCAGTGGACGGGAGACTGATGAAGGTTCTTTTAGTAAATAATAATACCCTCGCTGGAGAGAGGTCCATTCCTTAGTTCGGCCGGATTCCGATCCTGCCCTGGGGCTCTTTTTCCCCAGAGTTGAATAGGGCATTTAATTGAATCTTGCGCAGTGCCCGCCTTTTCCTGATCGAATCACCCCTCACACATAATGGTTGAGGCAGGCATCAACCCTACAAGGTTCTTGTTTATTTGCCTACCTTACTCCCGTAGGGAAAAGGCCTGCCTTTTCCTAATTGCGTTGCTCATCATTCATAATGGTTGATGCAGGCATCAACCCTACAAGTTTCTCGTTTATGCGTTTATGTCGATTTTTGTCGATTTTCATGTCGATTCATGTCGATTTTCACTTGACGATCAGGACTATTAAGGTAGAATTATCAGGTTACTTTATTGACTAAACCCATTAAAATATATCTGTTACAGCCTGCCAGAGCAGCGGCAACAGATTTCTGAAAGGAATTGTAATGTCTACAAAAAGAACTTATCAACCAAAAATTCGCCGCCGTGTGCGCGTGCATGGATTCCGTGCTCGTATGTCCACAAGTGACGGTCGGGAAGTTTTGAAGCGCCGCCGCCTGCGTGGGCGCCATCAGCTCACCACCAAGTCTAACAACCACGTCAAGCGTGTGCGCTGGTAAACCGTAACGGGATGGAAGTCAGGTCGACCACCGGGCTTTCGATCACACACCTCAAGGACCCCAGGATAATTCAAAAGGTCAAACAAGAGGGAGAATCAGTAGCGAATTCGCTGGCAATTCTTGTGACGAAACCCAACGACTTCCAGATCATTCGGTATGCGGTGATTGCAAGCCGGTCAGTGGGAGGGGCGGTTCAGCGCAACCGATGCAGACGTCGATTGCGCCCCAGAGCAATTGAGAATCTGAAACGACTCGAAGTGGGCATGGATTGTGTATTGATTGCCAGAAAAAAACTTCTTTACGCTGAACCGCGGGAAGTGGATACCGCGGTTCAAGATTTGTTTAACCGAATGAGTAATCGGACGAGTAAGAATGGATGAGAACAAACTGTCAAATGGAGATGATTGTCAGACCTGCGATCCGGAATTATCGGATCTGCCAAAAACGCTGAGCAATCTGCCGCGCCTGCTTATCTTGATTCTGATCAAGGCGTATCAAAAGACTCTCTCAAAAACATTGCCGCCGAATACCTGTCGGTTTTATCCAACCTGTTCGCATTACACCTACCAGGCAGTATACAAGTACGGCGCACTGAAAGGTGGATGGATGGGTGTAAAACGAATAGTACGCTGTAATCCATTCAATCAAGGCGGATTTGATCCAGTACCTTAGGAGATTTATGAACAAAAAATCATTACGTTCTTTGTTGATTGTCCTTCTGGCGGGTTTAATGCTCGCTGGTTGTGCAACGGGCCCACGGGCCGAAAGCACTCCGGGCATCAGCGCTGGTGAGAACCAAATTTTTGTATCTTATTTGAATTATGTCTATAAAATTGATCCTGTGACAGGGAAAGCCTCCTGGCGCTTTCCAGATCAGTCCAACATCAAGCAGGTTTTCTACGCGCCTGCCTTGATTGATGGTGAGTCGATCTATATCGGTGACTTTGCAAATGATTTTTTGAAAATCAACGTGACCGGGATACCTACTGTCGAGTGGGCTTTCACGGAGGCCAAAGGTTGGTACCAGGGTAAGGCTGCCAAAGACGGCAACCTGATCATTGCACCTAATTCTGATCGCAATATTTACGCGATCGATGAAAATAGCACCCTGGTCTGGACCCATCCCGGTGAATTTGCTTATATCTCTGAACCGCTGGTCGTTGAGGATATGGTGATTGTCAGTTCACAGGACCGTAAAGTAGAGTTCCTCAACAAAGCAGATGGTAAGACCATTCGCGAGGTGGCGCTCAACGGGGCTGTGATTGCGCCGCCTGTCTATGATTCGCAGACAGATTCAATTTATGTTGGCACTCTCGCAAATGAGTTCGTGAGTATCGATCGGCTCAGTGGTGAAATTGTCTGGCGGTATGATGGCGGTAGAACTTTGGGAAGTATCTGGTCAGAACCAATCCTGGTAGACGGTCAGGTCATTTTTAACGACAATACCGGCAAAATTATCTCCCTTTCTTCAGAAACTGGACATGAAAACTGGCAGTTCAATGCGGGAGGCCCCATGTTCGCAGGACTTGCCCTTGTCGAAGGTAAGGGTTTTGTTGCAGCTTTGGAAGACGGCACAGTTACCATGTATGGCATGAACCAACAAGCTATCTGGTCTCGCATCGTCAGTGGAAACGTATATACCACGCCAGTTGTAACTGAGAACTTGATCCTTGTTGGCGCTATCGACGGGGACAATCTAGTCTACGCATTTGATTTTCAAGGTCAGCCTGTCTGGACCTTTAACCCTGAGAGATAGAGAGGTCGACTATGTGGGATACTCTGATTGTCCAACCCTTTACGAATGTTTTATTGCTGATCACGATGCTGGTCCAGAATTTTGGCGTTGCGATCATTCTGTTTACCATTCTGATCAAACTGATTACTTTCCCTTTGACTGCCAAGCAGATCAAATCCTCGCAAGCTATGCAGGAATTGCAGAAAAATCCGCGCTATCTGAAAATGCAAGAGAAATACAAAGATAACAAGGAAAAATTGGCAGAAGAGCAGATGAAGCTTTACAAAGAGCTCGGAGTCAGTCCGTTTAGCTCTTGTCTCCCGATGCTGATCCAATTTCCGATCATTATCGGTCTTTATCAGAGCATTATGCGGGCGATGGCCAGCACACCACTTGAATTGATCAAACTGGAGCGGATTGTTTATCCGTTCATTGATCCCAACAGGATATTGCCCATCCAGAACCGCTTCCTCTGGATGGACCTTGGTCAGCCAGAACGCCTGATGATTGCAGGAATTGGAATTCCAGTACTGGCAATCCTGGTCGTTTTGTCCACCATTGTTCAAACCCGGGTAATGACGCCGCCAACAGAACCAGGCAGCGAACAAACTGCAGCCATGACAAATAGCATGAACATGATGATGCCCATCATGATGGGTATCATTTCTTACCAATTCTCAGCGGGTCTGGCGCTGTATTTTTTGGTCAGCAATCTGACAACCATTGCCCAATATGGAGCCATGGGAAAAACAGACTGGTCGAGGATTTTCCCCTGGATCAAAACAAAACCGAAGCCGAGCAAACCAGTCATAGTCATTCCTGATCTTCCAGACGAGGAAGAAGAAGAACCTGTTATCGTTGAAAAAGTCAGCAAACCTTCCGCCCGCGCGTCTGCGAAACGCCAACGCCCCAAGATGAAGAAATAAGCAATTTTGAAAGTTGAGTGTGCCTGATGACGAAGAATAAAACCACTCTTGAGGTAATTGCTCCGACGGTCGAAGAAGCCATTGAGAAGGGTCTGGAGCAATTGGGGGCCGAACGAAAGGATGTGGAAGTTGAAGTTTTGGATGAAGGGAAACGGAATTTATTCCGCTTTGCCTCCAAGCAAGCCCGCATCAAACTGACCATTCTGGATGCCAGCGTCGAAGCCAACAAATCTGCTGAGACAGAAGAAAAAATTGCGACCATTGAAAACGATGAAGATCTCAGTTTTGAAGAAATGTTTGAAGCAGAAACAAACTCAAACATGCATGAGCCGGTAAACCTGGATCTGACAGATGTCGAAGAAGTGGTCAAGGAAACCGTGTTGGAACTGCTCGAAAAAATGGATGTTCAGGCTGGAGTTAGTGTCCAGAAGGTCTACCAGGAAGATGAAGAACGGGAAGTGATCTACGTCAACATCGAAGGTTCGGACCTGAGTTTTCTGATAGGTCGCCGGGCTGAAACCCTGAACGCTTTACAGTACATCACCAGTCTCATGGTAAACAAAAAACTCAACCAGTGGATCCCACTGCAATTGGATATCCAGAACTTCCGCCATCGCCGTGAAATTGAGCTGCAGAAGCTTGCTCGTAGAATGGCTGAGCAGGTCATTTCGACCGGTCGCAGGCAGTGCCTTGAGCCCATGCCAGCGAATGAACGCAGGATTATACATATGGAATTGCGGAAAAACGACCTGGTATATACTGAATCAATCGGCGAGGAACCTAATCGAAAGATTTGCATTTACCCAGCAGAATAAGTGACTTAGTATGCGCGCATTGGATGTAATCATAAAAAAACGGGACAAGCAGCCTCTCACCAAGTCTGAGATAGACTTTCTGATTGCAGGCTATGCTCGTGACGAAGTCCCTGATTATCAAATGTCAGCCTGGGCAATGGCAGTCCTTCTTAACGGTATGACTGTGCAGGAGATCACTGATCTGACCATGGCAATGGCGCATTCCGGTGAAGTTTTGGATCTGAGAGAAATTGGTAAACTTGTGGTCGACAAGCATTCCACCGGCGGCGTTGGAGATAAAACTACATTGAGTGTTGCCCCGATGGTGGCAGCCTGTGGATTACCGGTCGGCAAGATGTCTGGCAGGGGATTAGGCTTTAGCGGCGGCACCATCGATAAACTCGAATCGATACCAGGCTTCAGGAGTAATCTGTCAACAGACGAATTCATCAACCAGTTAAAACAGATTGGAATTGTTTTGACGGGACAAAGCGCGGACCTTGCTCCAGCTGATGGAAAACTATACGCGCTTCGGGATGTGACAGGCACTGTCCCGTCAATTCCATTGATTGCTTCCTCCGTGATGAGCAAAAAGATCGCAGGCGGTGCCAATGCGATTGTTTTGGATGTAAAAGTTGGCAAAGGTGCTTTCATGCAGACGCTTGATGAAGCGCGCGAACTCGCGAATGTGATGGTTTCGATTGGAAACCTTAGCGGACGCCGGGTGATTGCAGTGCTTTCACCAATGGATCAACCCCTTGGAGAAGCCGTTGGAAACGCTTTGGAACTCAAAGAAGCGGTTGAACTGCTGAGAGGAAAAGCTCCTAAGGACTACCGCTACCATTGTATGCACCTTGCAGCGTACATGCTGATCCTCGGCAAAATGGCCGCATCTATGCAAGAAGCCTTAGCGATGACTGAGGCGACCATTGCTGATGGGAGCGCCATGATCAAGTTGGAGGAGTTAGTCGCTGCCCAGAGTGGGGATGTCTCCTATGTCCGCGAGCTTGACCGCTTACCAAAAGCCAGGATCCACACAACGATCACAGCCAGCAAAAGTGGTTGGGTCAGGACAGTGGACGCAAAAGAAGTTGGCGAGAGCTCAGTGATGCTGGGCGCTGGTCGTTCGAAAAAGGATGACAAAATCGATTATGGAGTTGGCATCTTGGTGAAAGTAAAAATTGGTGATATTGTCGCTGAAAAACAACCGCTTTTTGAAGTTCACGCTAACGACGAAGAGAAACTCAACCAGGTTTTGGAAAAATTGAGAAATGCGGTTGAGATAGTAGACGAACCGGTGGAAGCGCCCCCGTTTTTTTGGGACGTTATTGGTCTGAATGAATAGCAGAAACCCGGTTCGCCGGGTTTTTTATTGGAAACTGGAGAATAGTTAATGCTGGCAGAACGTAAAAACATAAGGAATGTGGCAATCATCGCCCACGTGGATCACGGTAAAACAACCCTGATCGACTCCATGCTGAAACAGGCAAAGGTATTCCGGGAAAACCAGAAGGTCCAGGAACGGATCATGGACTCCAACGACCTGGAAAGGGAGCGTGGAATTACGATTCTGGCAAAGAATACTGCCATCACCCTGCCGGATCCAGAAACTGGCGAATTGGTCAAGATCAATATCGTCGACACGCCAGGACATGCCGATTTTGGCGGAGAAGTCGAACGGATCATGAATATGGTGGATGGTGTTCTGCTGCTGGTGGATGCGGTTGAAGGTCCCAAGCCACAAACCAGGTTTGTGCTCAAGCAAGCTATCGCAAAAAATCTGCCCACTATCGTAGTCATAAATAAATTAGATCGACGGGATGCAGATGCTGACCAGGCATTAAATGCCACCTTTGATCTGTTTGTTGAGCTTGGAGCCAGCAATGCACTGCTTGAGTTCCCGATCATTTATGCCGACGGGCTCGCGGGCAAGGCAGGAACATCGGAACAATTGGCAGATAATCTTATACCCTTGTTCGATAGCATCCTTCGCAACATACCCGGACCTTTGGCAGATGTTGAGGCGCCATTTCAGCTGCTGGTCACCAACCTTGGCTACGACGAATACAGTGGCGTAACAGCGACTGGCAGGATCCACGCTGGGACTATAAAGGCAGGGCAGCAATTAATGCGCATAAAGCTGGATGGCACTTCCGAGCGGATCCAGGCAAAGTATTTATTTGCTTACCAGGGTTTATCCAAAATAGCCATAGAAATGGCTGACGCTGGAGAGATTGTGACCATTGGCGGGCTGAAGGATATCCAGATTGGTGAGACGCTGGCAGATGTGGAAAACCCGGTCGAATTGCCCGCGATCAGAGTTCAACAGCCGACGGTTCAGATGACCTTTGGCGTCAATACTTCGCCTTTGAGTGGTCGAGAGGGCAAGTGGAGCACCACCAGGAAGCTTTGGGAGCGTCTGAATGAAGAGCTGCGGACGAATATCGCTTTGCGGGTTGCTCAAACTGAGCAGCAAGATACATTTTTAGTTTCCGGGCGCGGAGAGCTGCACCTTGGCATCCTGATTGAAACAATGCGTCGTGAAGGATACGAATTCCAGGTCAGCAGACCTGAAGCGATCATTGTCGAGGATGAAAATGGCAGAAAGCTGGAGCCATTTGAGGAAGTGCACATCGATGTGGACAGCGATAGTGTTGGGATCGTGGTCGAAATGCTCGGTCAGCGCAAGGGCAAAATGACGAATATGACTAACAACCCGGATGGAACAGTGCATCTGATCTATTCCATGCCTACCCGGGGTTTGCTGGGTTTTCGCTACAAGTTTTTGAATGCCACCCGCGGAAAGGGTATCTTAAACAGCTTTTATGTGGGAGATCAACCACTCGAAGGCGCTATTGATAGCAAGACTACCAGTTCGATCGTTGCCCGGGAGGATGGGATTTCCACGACGTATGGATTGAAAAATGCCGAACCCCGGGGAACCCTGTTTATAGGTCCCGGTGTGGAAGTCTATGAAGGCATGATCGTGGGTGAGACCCCGCGGTCGCAGGATCTTTCGATCAATATCGCCAAGAAAAAGCATCTGACCAACATGCGCCAGTCTATTCGGGATTTGGATGAAAGACTAAATCCACCAAGGCAGATGAGCCTGGACGAGATGATCGAATACCTGGGACCAGATGACCTGCTGGAAGTTACCCCGGTAAGCTTGCGTCTGAGAAAACGAATTCTAAATACGCACGACCGTCTCCGTAACGAAAAGACCGGTGAAGTCGAAGAGGATTAGAGATACTATTTATTAATATCCAACCCCTGCGCGTAGGTAAAAGCAATTTGCTGGTAATCCTGCTACTTGCATCGGAATTGAGAAGAGCGCTCCCGCATAAGGTTGAGCGCTCAATTCGTTTTCTGGGAGATCGACGCGTGCACTGGTGATGTAGAGCGTGCGCAGGTCAGGTCCACCAAATGCCACCGATGTGGGGCGGCTAACAGGTAAACGGATTTGCGCGAGTTCTTCCCCCTCAGGGGATATTTGAACAACACGTCCACCATCCCAGACAGCGACCCATAGATTACCATCCGCATCGATAGTCAGCCCATCTGGTGTTCCTTCCTGGGGAGTGTAAAAGATTTCTTTGTTGCTTAACTTTTTGCCCTGCCACCTGTAGCGGTAGATAGAATGTTCGAGAGAATCGGTGTGGAAAAAGAACCTATGGTCAAGGCTCCAGCCAATTCCGTTGGATATCGATACATCCTCCAGAAGGATGTCGCATGTTAGATCGCGCATAAGGCGATACAGTTTGGAGGTACCGCGTGGACCTTTTGAACCAACCCAAAATTCACCATCTGGTGAAACTTTGCCGTCGTTGAACATACAGCCAACACCTTTGGGGATTATTTCCAGGAAGTTTTTGGGTGGTGGATCATCAGGACGGTAAAAGGCAAACCCCAGTTCAGTCGCGAGTAGCAACTGATTAGTGTCGGTGAGTGCGATGCAACCAAGTTTTTGTCCAATTTTGTGGACTTTTAAGTCAGGGTTTTCTAACTGAAACTCATAGAGAAATCCCAGGTCAATGTCAATCCAGAAGAGCGTTTCGTGGATAGGATCCCAGAGCGGGCATTCGCCAAGCACATTCACACAGTGGATTAAAGGTTTGTCAATTGAGTAGGTGAGCATGTTGGGATTTTACAGCAGAAGCAGGGGTTTGTCATTCTCCGATGGCAGTGTTAAAATACCAAAAATCTCAGGAGTGTTAGTGATCGATGAAAAAAACGGGAAAGCCCTCAGGAAAGACAGATTTCAGACCCAAGATTATTCATGCCAGGCCAACTGAGTGGCTTGGTGTGGCAGGTCTGATGCTCCTTGGTGCCTTAGTTGGGCTGATTCTCAGCTTTTTTCTCCCCCCGAAATATGAAGCCATTTCGAGACTGACTACTAACCTGGAGGTAGTCACAGGTACGAATGTGACGGAAATCATGGTGGACTCACAGGTCGACCTCGTTGGCACGCTCATGTTCCATCCAGATGTAGTTGAGAGGGTCCGACAAAGCCTGGATGATGAGGGCTTCACCTACACAGCTAATGAGTTAACCGGGAAAACGAAGATCGAGCGCCAATTAATGAGCACACTGATCAAAGTGAGGGATACTGAGCCGGAAACGGCTGCTCTCATAGCCACCACCTGGGCTGAAAATGCATATGAACGCTTGAATGAGGCCTATTCACACGCGCTTACCCTTTCGGAAGCCAAAGCCCGCCGGGCAATGCTGACAGCCTGCATCGAAGATACCACCAAGCAAACACTCCCTTTTTGCCAGTCATTGACAGAAGAAAAAACTAACCAACTCTTAAGTGAAACGGAACGTATCATTTTGCAGGAAAGCCCTCTGAGCCTGGGACTGACAAGTGAGTTGAATGTCAGCCAATACCAACCGGCTTCGATTCCGGATCGTCCAATCGCGTTTCAACGATCGATACTGATCCTTGCTGGTGCACTGGCAGGTTTGGTATCTGCGCTGGTTTTTGATGAATTGCTGACGAAAGAATCAGAACGTGAGTAAATTCAGGGAAACACTTGCCGACATAAGTTGGAAGCTGTTGTTGGTGGCTTTGCCGATTACAAGTTTTCCGCTGTTTTCAAAGCTTTTTGGCGGCACGATGGTTGCGCCTCTGTCGTTTTTACCGATGGTTTTGCTGATTCTAATCGTGGTACTACCTAATTTTCTGAAGAGGGGAGTATTACCCCGGCAATTTCAACCGCTCTATGTTTTCTTCTTGATCGCAATCTTTTCCATCGCACTTGCATTTTTGAAAGAAGTTCCGAGCTTTCGGACGATACCCATCTGGAGAAATGCTGTAGAAGGGTTGGTAACTCTACTGATCGGGTTCGGCTTCTACCTTGTAACCATTTATTGTTTGGAAGACCAAGCACAGATACGCAGTGCTCTGCACTGGATCAACCTGGGTGGGATGGTTATCATCCTTGCTGTTGGCCTGCAGTATTTGACCTATGAAATCACCGGAGCATTCCCCCAAAGCCTGCGTTCTTTTCAGGCAGTTGTTTCTGCATCTGGCAGGTTGTATGACGGCCGTGCGACAGGGCTGGCATTTGAACCGTCGTGGCTGGCTCATCAGCTGAACATTTTATACATTCCTCTTTGGCTCGGTTTCACAGCAAGCAATGAATCGGTTTACCAGAAGCGGTTGTTTGGAAAGATACCCTATGAAGCCATCCTGCTTGCAGGCGGCATTATTAGTCTGTTCCTCAGTTTTTCCAGGATCGGATGGATATCGGTAATCGTCGTCTTCACGTACCTTCTATTCCGTCTGGCGAATTCAGTGATCAACAGGCATTTGGTACGACGGGAAAAAACGAAAGGTAAAAAATACACAAAAAAACAACATTTCTTTTTGAAACTCTTGCTCTGGCTGCTCCTGTTGATTATCCTCCTACTTTTAGTATTTGGAGCTGGCTTGGTCATGCGCCGGCTGGATCCTCGCATGGAGCAGCTGTTCAATGTTACTCTGCTGAAGCAGTATGGGATTATGGGTTGGGCAAGTCGACTTAGTTTTGCTGAAAGAATCATTTATTGGCAGTCAGCTTTCAATGTTTTTGTTGATTATCCGTTTTTTGGCAGTGGTTTAGGAGTGGCTGGCTACTACTTCCCCGAAACACTTCCCAGTTTTGGTTACCAACTACCCGAAATTCTTTCGGTCTTGCTCTATGACAGTTTTATTCCTAATGCCAAAAACTTATGGGCAAGGTTGCTAGCAGAGACCGGCATAGTCGGATTTTCTGTTTTTGTTGCCTGGGTGGTTGAGCATTGGCGCAACGCAAAAGCCGTGGAAAAGCGAAAACAATCCGGGCTATTCACAGCAATGGGATTGGCAGGACAACTATTGATCATCGCTTTAATCGTGGAAGGTTTCAGCCTGGACACGTTTGGTCTGCCTTATTATTGGGTTGGTCTAGGTCTGATTGTGGCGAGCTGGCGTGCTAAGTTGGAGCATTCGGATTCAAAGTTGAAGCGAAAGTCGGCGTAAAAGCTGATTTCAGCAAATCCCACATAGCTGTGCTTGGATTGTTACTTTAGTTAAGCGTTTCTTGCCTGTTTTGATTACACGCAGGTATTTGAGAACCGCGTCGTTAGTCTTCTCGTCAATCCTGGCTTCAGATAACATCCCAGCCAGCTGCCTTGCAAGGTCCGGAGTGATTTGTGCATGATTATCCCAGGCAAGTTTGAAAGCTGGGCTTTCTGCCAAACCGAGCAGGATAGGATAGGTCTTTTTCCGTGTTGTAAGGTCTGTCAGATTTGACTTACCTGTGATACTTGTATCTCCCCAAATGCCAAGGTAATCATCCTGAATCTGAAAAGCCAGACCAGCATGCTCCCCAATCTCCTCGAGGGACCGATCAGCCGCCTCATCCGCTCCGGCGAGTATCGCCCCAATTCGCATGGACGCTGAAATCAGGCGCGAGGTTTTCAGGCGGATCAATTCTAGGTACTGGTCAACCGATACGCTTCTTTCAGTCTCAAAGTAAATATCCAGATACTGCCCTCGGAAAACGTCCAGAGTGGCCTGGCGAAAAACAGAATAGGCCTTGGCAAAATTCGTAGGATCAACTGCTGACAAAACTTCATGGAAGATGTCGTGTGCCATCGCGGACAGAAAGTCGCCAACGTTCAGAGCCTGGGCGAGACCATATCGCCGCCACATGCACTCGCGTCCAAAGCGTATCTGACCCAAGTCTTCGATATCATCATGAATAAGGGTGTAATTATGCAACACTTCCATCGCCACAGCAGCGGGCGCATTGCCTCAATAAAAATGTAACTTTGAGAAATAACGTTGCCTCAAAAAAAGTGTTACCCTACCGCAGAACTTTATGTCTGCGAGAGGGAGCATATGATGAGTCAACAGAGCAAGCGGGAATTACTGGAAACCATTCGGCCTAGGTACTTGAAAGCCTCAAAAAGGGGCAAAGCACGGATCTTGGACGAATTTGTAGCCGCAACCGGTTATCACCGCAAATATGCCATCCGAGTTCTCAAGCACGGTCGGAAGTCGAGCGGCTTGCGCAAGAAAGGACGGCGTAAGGAATACCAGGGCGAAGTTGTGGCGGTCTTGACCCACATTTGGGAGATCTGTGGTCGTATCTGCTCGAAACGGCTCAAACCCTTCCTGCCCGAGATCGTAGCTGTCCTGGAACGCCATCAGGAACTGTCGCTCTCGGCGGAAATCAAATCCCAACTGCTGCGCATGAGCCCCTCCACGATCGACCGCTGCTTGCGGCCAGCCCGCTTTGAGGTAAAGCGGCATGGTCTGTCCACGACCAAACCGGGCACGTTGCTCAAGAAAGCCATCCCGATCCGCACCTATGCCGACTGGGATGATGCCCGCCCGGGATTCGTGGAAGTCGATCTGGTGGCGCATTGTGGCGAGAGCGTCGAAGGGCAGTTTCTCAATACGCTCACCACCACCGATGTCTCCACCGGCTGGACGGAGTGTGTGGCCGTCCTGCATCGCTCGCAGCATCTCGTGTTTGCCGCCATCCAGACCATGCGTCAGCGCCTGCCTTTTCCCTTGCTGGGACTGGATTCGGACAATAGCGGCGAGTTCATCAACGAAATCACGTACCGTTACTGTCAGGACGAACGGGTGACCTTCACCCGTTCCCGGCCCTACAAGAAAAACGACCAGGCGCATGTCGAGCAGAAGAACTGGTCGGTGGTACGTCATCTGATCGGCTATGACCGCTTCGAGACCCAGGAAGAGCTGCAGCTCTTGAACAGCATCTACGATGACTTGCGTCTGTACGTCAACTTCTTCCAGCCAGTCTTGAAGCTGATTGGTAAAGAGCAGGTTGGCAAAAAGACGATCAAACGGTATGATGAAGCAGCTACGCCCTATCAGCGAGTGTTGCGCTCCGATCAGGTGGACCTGGCCGTGAAGGCCCGCCTGTGCCACCAGTATTTGCAGCTCAATCCTGTAGCTTTGCGCAACAGTATTGACCAGAAAGTAGCCAAGTTGTGGAAGATCTTTCGGTAACATTTTCATTTGAGCCAACGTTACCCTGAAAGTAACCTTTTATTTTGAGGCACTACGCGGGTAGCAAATCCACTGGCTGGTGACCAAACAATTGACTGCTGGTGAGCAAGAGCATCGGTCGCAAGCGTTTTCCAGTTTTGGAGGAAGAATCATTCCAGCCAAAGTGGTAGCTGACCATCTCACGGAGCCCAGGCAGATTTTCAGGCGTACGGTCCAGGACAAGTTGCTTCAAACTTACTTCAAATTGGTCTTTTAACCAGGCCAAGTCGCTCATAACAGCCCGGCGACATCCAGGTGTCTGATATTCCATCCAGGGAGAGAGCCGACCCCGCAGGCAAACATGGCAGTTTTCAGCTGCATTTTGATCATTTCGATCTGATTAATCAATTCCGATTCACCGCTATTGGCAGCAATTAAGAACTTGCGGGCGAAGCCGCCGAGTTTCGCACCAAGTGCAAGCGCTTTCGCGAGATCCACACCATCTTGAAGACCACCTGAGGCAAAAATAATTGGATTTCCTTCAAGCTCTCGCAGTTGAAGGAGGTTTTGAGCAGTCGGAATTCCCCAATCGCTAAAGGCTTGGTTAATAGGGGCTCTAAGTGGATCAAGCTGGCGATACATCTCAACTTTCGCCCAGGAAGTGCCTCCCGCGCCGGCAACATCGATGCCAGCAACTCCAACTTCCAGCAATTTTCGAGCAATATCCAGGTCGATACCCCAGCCAACTTCTTTGACCAGGACAGGCACAGGAAGTGAGCGGCAGACCGCTTCTATTTTCGGCAGCAAGCCAGAAAAATTGTGATTACCTTCCGGCTGGAGAGCTTCCTGCAGCGGATTCAGGTGCAGGTAAAGTGCATCTGCTTCGAGCATATCTACCGCCATTTTGCATTCCTCTATTCCATAGCCATAATTGAGCTGGACAGCGCCGAGATTAGCAAAAAGCAGCGCATTCGGGGCAAATTTACGGATATTGAATGACTCGGCTCGCTCCGGATTTTCAATGGCGGCC
>ENA-UPSM01004329-UPSM01004329.1-activated-sludge-metagenome-genome-assembly--contig:-NODE-4329-length-15118-cov-4.834761_pt1 | contig 15118 bp, 20 predicted proteins | sample MGYA00238181_ERZ773283 | MGnify/ENA primary metagenome ERZ773283 (study PRJEB29023, sample SAMN05720199) | activated sludge metagenome | isolation source: Anaerobic digester | place: Japan...
ACATATTTTGTTGTAAGTTTCTTAGCTCCGAAACACTTTTGACATATTTTAAATGATGGATTGACACATGTCATTGGAGATCGAACTTTAATTTTTTTATTGATATAACTATTTGCTGTTTTAGCATCAAGTTCTTTCCATTCTGATGGGAAATTTTCAGGATCACAGTAGTATTTTCCTACAAGAGTTTGAGCATGATCCTTTGACATTACAACAAATTCCAAATGATTATTAGTTTCACAATCATCAAGATCAAACTCAATCATTGACATACTCATAACCAGTGTGCGTTCGAGATAGCCTGAACTGGGAGTATGTTTTGATTTATCTTTTATGCTTTTGCGAGTTGCCGGTGCAACTCTAAAATACTGATCCTCTGTTAATCCTTCCAATAAACTAGATTTAATTGGTCTCGAAATGACCTTATTTTCAGCATCGGCCGAATATCCAATTGTAATGGCTGATCTAGCCAACTGTGCCCTACTAAATCTTGATCCACTTTTAAATAATTTATAAGTACTTGAATTTTCATCCATATTATCTATGCATTTGTTTGTTAATGCTTCAATAATATGATAACCAAGTCTTATATTATTATTTGGAAGTTGTCTAAATATTCTGTCAGTTAGATTGTCTTTAAGATCAGCCATTTCTTCAATATCTAGACTCGGAGTATAATTTGTTGTAGAGATAAAGAAGAATAACATCTTTTCTAAATTAGTTAATGCATTGTAATATTTATTATTATCTTTATTATAATAATTGTAAATTGTTTCACTCACTTCATTTATAATTTTTTTTCCAATACTTTTAGTAATAACTACATGATCGAATCCGCAAAATTTATTAAATAAACAGATTCCGTAGCTATATATCTCTCCTGATTTCATTTGAACTGCACTGTATAAATTTTCATTCCATAATGTATAATTTTCTGGCAGATCTTTGAGATGTTCAAGATTATAAATAATGATATCATGTTCATTGAATTTTTGCTTAGTTAAAATGAAAGCAGCATATAAAGCTTCATGTCGGATTGTTGCTAAAAAGTTTGTATTCTGATCATATGTGATTGTATTTTTTAAAAATGCTTTTTCTTCCATTTCTTTTAGTGCGGCGAGATCATGTATGATATAAATGGCAGCCGTGTCTCCGTCTGCGTCCATGTTTAATGGTTCTAGAAATAATGGACTTACATGAATTGTTTCATCATCTAGGTCATCTGTTGGAATTAGCTCAACAGCAGGACAAGAATGACGCCACAACGACGGTTGTCTGTTGATAAATGCCAATCTTTTTAATTCATATTCAGATAGTTTATCTTGATCTTTCATTTTCTCCCCATTAGTCAAAATTGTCTTCTTTAAATTCTTGTTCAAGTTTTCTTCTTCTAATTAACGATTTGACAGTAGCAGTAGGAAGATCATCTTCTTCATCTTCTTCTTCCTTTATCTCTGAAACTTCTTCGATTCCTGCCGGCGAACAAAACCATTTTAAAAATTCATCAAATATGTTTTTATGCACATCGTAATCTTCGAATTGTGTATAATTATCAAACAAGATTGTGTAATCATCTTCTTTATATTTTGATAGATAGTACAAAAAATATGGATACCATAATTTGTACAACATTTTTCGACTTACTTTAACTCTATAGGGCTCTAAACTCGGATCAATAACAATTACTGATCTACCAGAGAATTCAATTGTTTTCCCCAAGATTGATCCTCTAATAAATCCGGTTTTTCCAGAGATGGCCGCAAAAACAGACTCATATATCAAATCAACATAATATTGACATCTTGCCGTTGCCCTATCGTATTCTGGAATAATCGAATCTACTAATTCGTCCTCAATAGAATTTTCAAGATTGAATTTTAATTTATCAAACCAATCTTTTTCTTTTTGGCGAATAATTTCTTTAGATGGTAAATTTAAATTATTTTGATTGATCAAACTTATATAATGTTTGTTTACTTCGACATATCGAAATGATCCTTTTTTCTTAGGATCTTTCACAATCGGCCGAACATCTGGAGGAAGAACTTTAACGACATTAATAATGTATTTATTCTCAAATAATTCTTTAGCTATATCGAGATTTAATATTTCTGCAGTATATTTTAATGCAAGTATAAAACTATAAAGACCCGTAATTCTTATTGGAACTGTAAAGTATCCAGAAACAGGTGTAAATGAATGTGTTACTTTTAAATGTGTTCCTGAATGTGAAACCATTAAATATCTCGATGTTGCTGTTAATGCATCAGCTTTCTTTGGATCTAAGATGTGTTTGTGATTTGTCCCAACTATCTTTTTAAGATATTTTCTTTTCGTTGGTTTTATAACTGGAAATACCAATGTAATCTTTCCAAAAGTTTTGAGACGAAGATCACTTGGTCCACAAAGTACACCACATCTGTCACAAATTTTTCCACCATCATAAGATCCTAATTCAAGTTTACCACATTTGCAACGAAAATCATGAATTGGACCAAATATTGATTCTGATAGTAAACCATTTTCGTCAATAGACGCATATTTTCCTACGAAAATTTTAGTACTGGTTACTTCACCATCAAGTGTTCCCATTCATTTCTCTCCTATTTGTCATCAAGTTCCATATTTACAATTGCATCCATTATACTAATTATTTCATTAGTTACAAGATTTGATTTGGTTTTTTCTTTGCCAAGTTTTTCAGCAGTCTTCTGAGCTGTAATGTTAAGTTTTTGCTGCTCTTTTTTGTTCTTTGTTTTTTCTTCATGTTCGGTTGTGAAAACGGTTGGAGCTTTAACAGGCATATTATCTAACAAATATTGATCTGTTTTTAATTTATTACTCAAAGTATTTGATATTTTGAATTTAAATCTTATCACATCTTGTCCTATTTTATTTGATCTTGTACGGAAAGTAATAAATTTTCCAAATTCTCGTACAGAGCATGATCCATCTTTAAGAGTTTTTTCTAAAATAGCTTGAAATATATATTGGACAAGAGTAGGTATATGAGCATTTTGAAACTTCTTTTGAAGATCCATTTCAACGTCAAGAGGAAGTTTGAACATCTGCCGCTCCCTAGTAGTATAAGTTATTAATTTCTTTAAAAATTTACAGATTTAATGCTGTTAAAACGCACAATCTTTCACCACTTCTAAGAATAGTATTGTGTCTGATTGGAACAATAGCCGCTAAACCATCTCTAATATATCGTACATCAAATCTATCAGCAGCCTCGCTGTATACTTTAATATTATAATTATCTGAATCAATATCTGTAACATTGACAGGAATATAATACTGGCGACCCTGTAACATATATATTTTACCGTTAGATACTGTAACAACGTTCCTTTCGCCGGTCGCCAAAAATTCATAACCAACTTCAGTAATTCCTGTATTAAAATCAGAGCTTATAGAAATTGGGTTTGTAGGTTTAATTTTTTGAACTTCTTCAGAAGGTGCAGAAAGTTTTTCAATTTCTTCTTGAATTTCCTCGGGTAACAATTCCTGTTCGGAAGAAATATCTGTGGAAATCTCTTCCGATTCAGGTGGTAGTTGTTTAAAAATTTCTTCAAAATTATTCTTTCGTTTCATAAGTATCAACCTCTCTTTAAATTATTTTAATTTTATTTTTAAAACTGCTCTAGCTAGAGCAACAATGTGTTTACAGCCAGACGCAATATTAAATTCATTTTTTCTTTTAGGACGACTTATAATAGATCTTATAAATCCGATTGATCTAAGTAGACTTCCACTTCTAAAGATTGCGTTAGAAAATTCATATTTGAAACTCTCACAACTACAAAACACTTTGCATGGTGAATTGAGATGTATGTTGTTACCCTTTATCTCCATCTCTTGAGTGTATTTATTTGTGGAACTTGTTATTAATATAGTATCTTCATTAATAGTTGGTACTATGCTGGTAAAGACAACATCTTTTACTGATTTCTCTCTTTCTTTGTAGATGGCGGGCCATTTAGTAAAATACCCAATTGTAAGCATAATTACACCTCAAAAAAATAATATTTTTACTGATGAGTAGTGGAGTTCTTAAAGTAGAACTCTACTACTCATCAAAATATTGTCAATTTCATCATTATCTTCCAGGAACCCACTTCATATATCCTTCCTCCTTTCCGCAGATAATAACTGGATCTCAATCAACAAATCCAGTTTCATTCATATAATTTCTATATGAAACTTTTAATTATGAAAATCCTCTACTGGGAGAGATCAGTAGAGGATTTTATGGGGGAGAATATTGAAAAAATTATTTTTCAAATTGAATATTTCTGTATATAAAGTGAAAATTTACAAAAATTAACTGTCTCAACTTTGTTTTTTAATTGATATATGGTCTATTAGAAACAAATTTTTATCCAAGTAGAGATATGTATCCAAAATAATATCCAGACATTTTTATATAGAAATACTTTTATAAAAAAGTTAATAATAAAATTTTTTAAATGATTATAAAGATTATAAAAAAATGTTTCTACTAGTAGTGGAAACTAGTGGTAGTGAAAGCTAAAGCTAACTTAATTTTGAAGTTTTCTTACCTGAAGTAATATTACTAAAACTTAATATAAAAGACTTTATATTAAAGAATATTACTTTAGATAAGTTTCTTTAAAAGAGAGACTGTGGTTTTTTATTTATACCAGCTCACTTTCAGATCATTAATTTTTTAATTCCTCCATCAGAGCAATTAAATCTGATAAACTATCTGTATCTAGATTTTTTGTTTCAATATCAGATATTTTCTTTTTTATTGTCTCTGACTTTTCTACAGTTTCTATCTTCTCAGATTCTTCTTTCTTTTTCTGCGGAATTGTTCCTGTTTTGAGCATCAATACAAAGTCTTCTGATAGTTTCTTCGCCGCCGCCAATGTTTTCCTAGTATCAATTAGCTTATACTCTAACCTGTCTTTTAAATCTATTCTTGCCCATACGTTAAATGAATTGTTTATTGTTGGAATTATCTTAACTTCTGTAACTCTGTCTGGCGAAATAAACAAATACGAAATCTCTTCTTGAAACCACAACCAATTTGTTTTTGTATCTACTGATAGAAATTTTGCTGTTACTTTTTCCTGAATAGTTTTAGATTCAGTTGTTGGCATTTTTTGTATTCTCCTATCAAAAAATAATAATGAGGTCACCATTTCTAATATATTATTTCTATATGAAAAAATAAAATAATAGAAATAAAAAATGCAAAAAATATATAGAAATAATTTTTTAAATAATCGAACGGATGTGAATGATAACAGGCATATAAGATGCCTATTTGATGACCTGACGTCTAAAAATTTGATTTCACATCCGTTCTTAATCGTAAAAAATGGGAGGAAAAATTGGAACTATCTGTATCACATTTGTTTATTCATAATAATCAGTTTTTAGGAGTCATGAAAAGTTCTATTATTAAGGATTTTCATGATGTTAAGTTGAGAATTGATTTTTATAAGATTTTAACTAATGATCAATCACTTGTTGATATGATTAAAAACAATTGTGAAAATGATCATTCAAATGTCAATACTTTGAAGTTAGTGAGTACAGATCTTGTGTATTCAAAAATATTGAACTATACTGACTCTGAAAATTTTGTGGCATATTTGAGATTTATAAATACTCGTAATATTCAAGAGGACATGGCTAAGAAACAGAATTGGATTATAGATTTTAAATTCAATTCTGATGTTAATTTCTTTAAAGTTATTTTAAATTCTCTTCAGGTATTGCGATTATATACCCAGGTGAATTCATTTTACTCAAATTATTTAACACTTGTTTCTATTATTCGGCAACAAATTTTGAATGAGAGTTCAGAAACTGTTGTTAAGCAGGAGAAAAAGGTAACAGAATATATTCCAACTCAAGAAGTTATAGAACCAGTTCCAGTTGTAACACCTCAACAACTTCTTTCAAGAGAGCGAGACATACTGGATGATGTTTTTGAATTATGTTTAAATAGCAGTATTAAGTCTAGTTTAGTTCATTATACATTTAATTATTTTAAATATGTAACAAATAAACATTGTAAAATTTTGACAAACGATAAGGCTCAAGTTCAGTATACTTGGCCGCTACTAATGCCGAAAAATATTAATGAACAATATTTTTATTCATTAATATTATCAAATACACATGTTCCAGCAAATAGTATAACGTATATTATAAAAAAGATTCTTCATAATCTTTATTCAAATCATTCAAAATATCAAGAAAACACTCTACCAATGATGATGTTGGGGTATTTATTATTTGTATATTTATTGAGATATCTATATGATTCTAATCGAGAATCATTTAGAATATATTTCAAACAGTTTATTTGTAATTCGGCCGTTCAAAATCAGTTACTTACTAAAATGATCGAAGTTGGATTTTCTGACTTTGCTACGAAAATATATTTTAAGATTGTTGATTTTGATTTGTCCGATATAAATGATGAATATAATTTGGAAAAAATTGAGAAACTTTCATCTCAATATCACCATCTAATTCCAGTATCACAAAAAGAATTTGCAAATAAAATATTTAAAGAATTACAACATAATAATGATGATAGTATAGATAATGAACCCGAAGACTTTAAATTATCTTGTAAAAAAGTCATAGATGTTGTAAAGATTATGAATAATAATGAAAGACAATTAAAAACGGCACAATCTGTTCTTTTTGATCCAGATAACACATTAGATCCTTCTTATGAGATTGCCAAAGAATATAATTTTTTAGATTATAAACTTCAATCTAATAACGGTAGTAAAGTGATTACGAAAGCGTATCAACATTTATTGAATTATATTAAAAATCCATCTTCAATTCTGTTAGCAAATGAAAAAGAAGTTCCAAAAGATGTTACAAATCTTTTTGAGATACTATCTAAAAAAGTACTAAATGTTTCTCGCATAGCTAAAGATAATATATCTACGCTAAATTATTATAATATTCTTTTGAAATCTTTGCCGAATCCAAAAGAATTTAAACACATTACATTTATGTATATCATATTTCAGATTATGATACCTTATCATTATGATATTTATGGTAATTCTCAATTTGAAGATGTTTTTCTATAATTTATATTAGAACAAATATAGAAGCAAAGGAGATATAGATGTTAAAACAATTAAAACCAGATCATTTGTATATGATCATCGATATTAAAGAACCATATATTGAAAAAATATTTGAAATTTTAAAAGCCGGACAAATTGAAAAGGGTGATTGGCCTGAAGGAGATATAGATTTTAAAACTTGGGTAGAGCAAACTTTTGGTCGAGAAGGATTAGAGTATATTAAATCTGATAATTAATGATTTAATATAGAAATTAAATATATAGAATGGTGGTGGACGTATATTTGTTTTTAAGCTATCTCGTCATTCCACTACAGAGAGTTCTATCCATTATTCATCAGAATAAGGGATAGAACTCTCTGTTTTGCTTTATAAAAAATATAAAAAGAAAGGAGGATGATATGTTTAAAGGTTGTCGCTGCAGAATATTTATTAAAAAATACAATAAGGTCTATCACATTTCATCAATTCATTGGGAAAGTGACAAATTAACATCTATTAATTATATTGATCCAGAAAATACACAGTTTGTAAGATATCATACAATTGAAGATGGTGATATTTTGATGAATTCTATTGGTCAATTCGATAAAAATGGAAAAGAAATTTGGGCTGGTGATATAGTTAAGTACGATCCAAATGGACATGGAAATTATATTTTAGGAGTTATAGTATACGATCTTGAAACAACTAGATTTATTATTGAGCAATTAACAAATACAAGAGATTATTTTCATACATGTACAGAATTAGATGAACAATTTAATGAATATTGTAAACAGTATCCTGAAAATAAAATTTCAGGAAGTGTATTTCAATTTGATTCACCTACAAATTGGTATAACGTATTATTTTATGATGCTTTAGGTCCAGTATTTAGTTATTCTGATCTTGAAGTTGTTGGAGATATATATACAAATTCTACAATTGTGTCTGAAAAACAAAAACATCTTGATTACATGGATGGGGGAAGAAAATAGTGACACGAGATGAACTAATTGCATATTATATTCAAAAAAATAGAGAGTTGAAGAACTTAACTAAACCGACAGATGCCGAATTTGTTAAATCTGATGATGAAAATTATTTATCCTCACAACAGGAGTCATCATATGCTAACATTAACCAATGAAACGTTTGCAGAAAGTCTTTTTTCTATACACCCAAATAAACTCGCAGTTGTTGTATTTTCAGCTAATTGGTGTGATTCATGCCAAGAATTTCAACAGAGTACTTTACATCAGTTAAAGAGTTTGTATCCTGGAGATTCAGTTGTTTTTATGAGAGTTGATGTAGATGAGTGTCCAGATCTTGCCGATAAGTACGCAGTAGATAGATTACCGACATTTGTCTTTTTTAAAAATCGAAATATAGTCAATTTTATAGTTGGAAATGAACTACTTGGTAAATTTAAAAGAGTGATCAATGATGCTCTAAATAACTAAATAAAAAATCATTTCCACAGATGATAATTTTTCATCTGTGGGAATGATTTTGTTTATTTTTCTTCTATCATATTTCTTTTTGCTCTCCTTCACAAAATGCTTGCGGAGAGCCAGTGCGGCTTCTACACCGATCCGCACTTTGTTCTTTTTTATTTTTTTCTTTTTCATTTCTTTTCCTCCTCATTTGTAATTTTTAATAGAGTAATTTCTATATGAAATATTTAAAAACAAAAACAACTTACCCTTAAGGGCAGTTGCTCCAAGCTAACTCTCGACCTAGCTTGGACTGGTCGGACTGTTCCCATCGTTATGGTGGGAGTCACCCAGCGGGCAGCTCACGCGCTCTTGCTGTCCCGCTAGACTGGTTTAGATTTACGACGAGTTACACCAGTCAGCTCGTCGTCCAGAGGTCGCAACTACGACTACTTCACGAAAATTGTGAACTTGTCGTATCGCATCCGCTTCTGATCTGGCGGGACGCGCTCAAATCCCTTTACAGGGACGAGCCCGTGAACCAGTCCGGGGTATGCCTGGGCAGCGATCAGGCTGCCCACGACGATGATCCCGGGGCACTCTTTATGCAGTGCCTCCAGAAGGGAGCGCGCGCTCTCGTCTCCGACGAACTTGGTTGTGACAAATGTCACACCATCGTTATCGGAGACGACCTCCTCCACCGGCTTGGCGTTAACCAAGACGGAGGAGCTCTCGATGACGAAAGATTGTTTTTCGTCACCGAAAGTGACCGGATGGGGGGTCGTAACGACCACCTTCCGGCCGGAGGGCAAGGTCACAGCTCTCTGGATAAGAAGTTCTAATTTCTCATCCATGATAATATGATTTCTATATGAAAATTGCGAATATCAGAAAAAGATGTGGTAGAGTGGGCCACCTTTCTCCAATGTGGTTCCCCAAGTTTGAACTCTACCAATTTAATAATTTCTATATAAAAATAGTGAAAACAAACAGAAGTTGTTTAAGCCACTTACCGAAGTAAGTAGTTTAAACAACTTCTGTTGACTGGGCGAGCACCCCGCCAGCCAACAGGAGTTGGCTCGGGGAGGACCGGGGGCAGATTTTACCCCCCGCCATCCTGGAGATATATTGCTATATCCACATATATGATTTCTATATGAAAATTGCGAATATCAGAATTTTGATTATATAATTTCTATATGAAATTGCAAAAAGAAAAGTTTCAAGGTACTATAATAAGTATCTTGGAATAATTTATTTTTGTTTCTTTTTTCTCGTAGTTAATCCTTCTTTTTGGTTAATCGGCAAGATCTAGTTTTTAGATCTTGCCGATTTTCTAATATTGGTCGCCGCATGTGCTGCAGCGCCTACTTTTTGGATTTACTGGGCGTCCGCAGCAACATATAATATTTTCACTTTCATTTTGTTGACATGCTGGTTTTAAATAAGCAGCATGTTTTCGGCAATAAGGGATTTCTTGAGTTTTCCCTCTGCCGATTTCAACTTTAATCAATTTTACTCCTTCTGTTTCATAACATACAGAACATATCATATTCCTATCTCCTTTCATTATATAATAATTATAATAGTACAATTTCTATATGAAATAATTAAAAAATAAAAATGATCAGATCTGTATCGGCCAGATCTGTATTTTATATAATTAAAAAAACTAATATTATTTTTAGGAGGATTTTTTATGGCTTATCGACCAAAGAAAACAACCAAGAAAGCAGAAATTGATGTAATCACAGTTGAAGAACCATCATTAACGCTTAAAAAAGAAGAAATTATGGAAATCAAAGACGAAGCAGCGGTAGTAGTTGAAAAAGAAATTATTTCAAAACCAGTAGTAGACCTTGCCGATCAAAATCAAGAAATTATAAATAAACTTAAAGAAAAGTTAATGAATGGTACAATTACTGATGGTGAAGCAGAAGAGTATCGAATGTTAATTAACAAATAATGATTTACTTATTTTTACTCTCCGATTTTGTATTATTCGAACATCCAATATATTGATTGTCGATGATACTAATTCTAGTTGAGATGTTTCTACATCAGCTTCGAATTTTAAAAATTAGAAAACCGGCGAGAGCTACTATAAGAAATTTATAGTAGCTCTCGCCGATATCCATCATTTTTTAATATCGTGCATTCTCTTAAGACGATAAATTGCACGTTCAATTTGATTATGTTTTTTAGTTCGAGTTTTAGTTACACCATTCGAAAAAATGTCTTGTATAACTTGGGCTAAAGCCAGTTGTAAATCCCGTAGAGATTTTTTGTAAAGAGTATCTGCTTTCATTGGTCGATTACGGTCTTATAGTCTTTATCGACAAAGCCGTCCTCCGAACCTCTTAAATGAGCAGAGAACCAATATTTTCCGACACCATGTCCTAACAGAAGTGTTTTCGATAATGTCTCATAGCTTCAGAGATATCCATTGCTTTTTCTTTCTCTCCTTTTTTCTCCCATTTTAACTCTTGTCCTTTGAGGGCCATCATGTCGTCGCTAGTAGTGAAGGTACGATTCTCATAAACTCCGTAAGATAAAAAATTGCTCGAAAATGAAAAAACCATTTTCTGTTGCCAGGATGGTCAGTCCCCGCCAGCCCAACTTCCTGGCTGTCCCACGCAGCATACTACGCGCGTTTGGCGGCGAGTGCCGCTTCACGTGTGAAGTATACTATGCCGTCTACGACATAATAGTAATGCTTCATGTTGTTCACCTCCTTTCATTTTACAATAATTTCTATGTGAAATATTTAAATAATAAAATTTTAGTACATTTTCCAGTTCTTGCCGATTTAAATAATTTTCACAATCTACTCATCAAAAAAATGAGAACCCTTTACAAATTTAACATAACCTGAAAATTACTAACTATAATATATTGGTGAGATAATTTTTTTCGCCCGCCTATCTCTTTTTATTTGAATTAATTTTCTTATGCTTTAACAGACTCTAAACAATAACCAATGATTGAAACTCTTTTAAGAGTTATCATTAGAAAACAACCACAAGGCTATAGTCTGTAGCCTGTAAGAAAAAGAAAGAAAATTAAAGAAAAGATAGGAGGATTTACACATTATGGTGTATCAACAAAAGCTAGTTGCCGCTATTAAATGTAACGGCAAAATCTTAAGAGAAAGAGACGACAATACTGTCTATTTACCATTTCTTGCCGAATACGAAATATTTATTAAAAATCTTGAATCAAGAGATGCAGCAATAAATATATCTATTGATGGTAAGGATGTATTAGATGGAAATAGTTTAGTCGTCAGAGCTAATTCATCAATATCACTAGAAGGTTTTCTAAATAGAAATAAAGTTACTAATAAATTTAGATTTATTCAGAAAACCGGCAAGGTTCAGGAACAAAGACAAGATGAGATAGATGATGGTTTCATCAGAATTGAGTATAGATTTGTTAAGCAACATCAAACTATTACTACAACACACTATCATCATAATGTATACTGGTATCATCCACATTGGTGTACTTGTCCATCTTGTCAATCAAGAATTATAACAACTGTCATACCATTTTTTACTACAACATCTGGTAGTTATCCAATAGCTGCTTCTACGACGACACAATCAAGAATAGAAAATGCAAACGTTTCTTATTCTGATTCGGACAGATTGCAAGAAGTTAGACTAGGTGCAACTAATGCTATGAGTTGTAATACGAATGCAGGATCAGTTGTTAATTCTGATGTTCCACAATTTAATCCGTTTGTGCCTCAGTTTGATGAAGGTATTACGGTTAAAGGTTCTGGATCAAATCAAGTTCTAGATCAAGTTTATGTCTCTCCACTTGAAGATAATTCTTATGTGATAGTTATCAGACTTAAGGGATATAGAGGATCAGAACAAGTTGAGAAACCACTTCTAGTGAAAACTAAACTAAAATGTCCCACTTGTGGTCGTAAATCCAAATCAAGTTCGAAGTATTGTCCGGAATGTGGAACATTTTTAAATTGAGTCTAGTTTAGTTCAAGAAATTAGCTCAAATTTAAGAATAGCGGGCGAATTTTATAAAATTTTATATTCTTCGAATTTTGAAGTTTATTCATAACTCTTCCAGAGAAGTTAGCTCTTACATTTTCCCCCGGGTAAAATCTTAGAGCTAAAACTAAAAACAAAATCATATTCCAAGTGCATGCATCTGAATAAAGGGAGATTTAAAGATTATGGCACAATTTTATTATCCAATTCAAAATAGGTACAATGATCCATATCAGCAAAGAATTACAGCAGCAGCTTCATCATATAAAGAAAAATATCTTTCGAAAGTTTCGAATGATATAACAAAAATGATTGGAGATAATATTCTAATATCTGGATTAAATGTTACTCCTTCTTATTTAGGGTCTACTATTACTTTACAGTTTACTCCAGGTATTCTTATTCATGATTCAACAGTAATAGCTATTACTGGTACTTCAACATTAGATTGTGATGTATCCGCTCTTCCAGATACACCTACTGGTGGAGCATGTTTAGCTGTTTTTACAAATTTTCAATATATTGAATCTGGTGATCCAGAAGTTCAAACACCATTAAAATTGACCGTTTATCATGTTAATTCATCTGGAACTCCAACAGCATTTTCTGGTTCTCCAGCATTTTCCGCTACCAAAAATAAACTATTAATCGCAATTATCAATTTTACTAAATCAGGATCCAATGTTATCGCATGTTCTGAGCAACCAACAATTTTACTTGCAGATCAAGCTCCTTATCTGACGGTTTCTGGAGTTCATTATTATGTTAGAGGAATGACAAGTTCAAATCTTAACTTTTATACGATTTATACTAACTTAGTCGGAGCTTTTTTTGCTGAGTTTTTATTTCAAGATAATTCAAGAGGTTGATATATTATGGCATATACAACTACACCAAGTCAGGCAAGATATACTGATCCATATGAGCAGACAATATTTGAATTTTCTGATGGTAAAATGTACTTACCCAAAGCGGCAAATAGATTGCTTAATCTTATTGGAACAGATCTAGTTATTAAAGGAATGGAGATGTCCTCTCCTACAATAAATGGTTCTGATACTATTGAGACAACAATTGCAGCTGGTTGGGCCATTCAAGATGAAACGTTGATACAATTTTCAACATCATCTACGGTTGATATTGATTGCTCGGGTTTGACCGATACAACTACTTTTGGTTCTCATTTGGCAGTCTTTCTTAATTATGAGAATATCCATACAATAGAGCCAAATTTAGCTGCGGTTGATATATTTCACGTAGAATCTACTGGAGTTGTAACTGATTTATTTGGAAGGTTTAGAACCAGATCTTGCCGAATTTTACTAGGAATTATAAATTTTACAAGATCCGGATCAACAGTAACAGAGTGTTCAATAAATGCATCTCCTACATTATTGGTATCTGGACAGACATATTATGTTAGAGGTTTGAATCCAGATAATATAAATGTACCAGATTTATTCAAGGTTGCGTTTAAGAATGAAAGAGAGTATTTGTTAAAAAGAGATTATCTAATGTCTGAATAAAAAAATAGGGGGAGATAAATTATTAATTATGGCATCTACAATTACACCGACTCAAACTAGATATAACACACCCTATGATCAAATAATATTTGATTATAATACAGCTGATTCTAAATTGTATTTGGCTCAAGAAACAAACAAGATACTAAATATTGTTGGAAATGACGTTGTCATTAAAAATATGCATATGACTGATCCGACAGTTATTGGAGCGAGTACAGTGAGAGCGTCTATTGGAACGGGTTTGGCGATTCAGGACGAAACTCTGCTTAAATTTACGAGTGTTTCCACTGTTGATATCGACTGTACCGCACTAGATGACACACCTTCATCAGGATGTCATTTAGGAATATTTTTAAATTACCGATCTTTAAAAACACTTGAAACTAATAGTGCAAAAATTGAAATTTATCACATTGCTTCTGATGGAACGATAACTGATCCTTTAGGAACATTTAGTAACTATACTCATAGAATTTTACTGGGAGTGATAAACTTTACTAAAATAGAGGATGGTGTTGTTGGATCAGTGTCTAGATATGAATATCCAACATTGTTGGTATCTGGTAACATAATGTATATTAGGGGTGAAAACCCATCTCAAATAAATTTGCCAAATTTGCTTACTATAGCATTTAGAGAATATTATGATTATTTTATAAGGAAAGATCTTTTAGTATCTGCATAAATATAATTTTTTATTCGGCAAGAGCTCTTGCCGGTGTCTAAAAAATATACAAAGGAGATAATTAATTATGGCTACAGCCAATAAAATTTTAGGAAAAGTTAAACCTTCTGCGGCAAGTAACACGCTTTTATATACAGTTCCAGCTTCTACTCAAGCTAATGTTAATATTTTTGTAGCAAATCAGTCGTCTACTGATACAACTATTCGAATTGGTCTTGTTTTATCTGGTGGCTCTCTAGCGAGCACAGATTATATTGCTTATGATATGTTATGCCAGAAAGACTTTCCACTTAATTTCACAGGAATAGCTCTCGCCGCTGGTGATAAAATATATGTTTATAACACAGATGCTACTTGTTCATTTGTAGCAACTG
>ENA-UPSM01004334-UPSM01004334.1-activated-sludge-metagenome-genome-assembly--contig:-NODE-4334-length-15098-cov-5.601210_pt1 | contig 15098 bp, 11 predicted proteins | sample MGYA00238181_ERZ773283 | MGnify/ENA primary metagenome ERZ773283 (study PRJEB29023, sample SAMN05720199) | activated sludge metagenome | isolation source: Anaerobic digester | place: Japan...
GATCCGAGATAGCCTGCTTGCTTGATGAAAGTGTAAACAATCACCCTAAACAACAAGTAAACCATCATTGTCTTGACACAAACACAGACCCCACATGTTCAAAGTGGGGTATTTTGTTGATGTTACACTACTCCACACCCCTTGAGCGTGCTACAATTAAAGCATGAACCCCGCAGAGCTGACTGACCCACGCCCTTCCCCCATCGCCGGAAGTTGGTACCCCGGTAAGCCCGAAGTGCTGCGCAAGATGATTGAAGCCTTTCTGAAAGAAGCTGTCGTACCGAAGTTTGAGGGACAGCCGGTGGGTGTGATCGTGCCTCACGCTGGGTATATTTATTCCGGTCTGACTGCCGCGCATGCCTTCAAAGCACTGCAGGGCATGCAATTTACGCGTGTCATCATCATCTCCCCTTCCCACCAGCCTTACCACCAACCCCTGTTGACCACAGGTCATGACGCCTATGCGACGCCGCTTGGCCTCGTGCCAGTGGATCACAAAGCACTCGGCAAGCTTAACAAACTTCTAAGTGAAGATGGCGGGCTCGAGTTAGCTTCGGTGCGGAGGGATCAGGAACACTCCCTCGAGATTCAATTGCCGTTTTTGCAGACGATACTGCTGGAAGATTTTTGGCTTGTTCCACTGATGATGGTGGACCAGTCTGCTGCATTGGTGCGCCTGTTATCAGCCGCCCTTGTAAAACTGATCCGGAGCTTTCCGCCAGAGGAAAGCACCCTGATGGTGGCGTCGAGTGATTTATCGCACTTTTACTCCGAACGGGTCGCCAACCGCCTGGATGGCAATCTTGCCCAGGCTGTAAAGGCATTCGACCTTGATGCTTTTTATCTGCACAAACAACGTGGTGAGATGGAAGCCTGCGGGTTTGCCCCAATAGCCACCGTGCTGCAAACCTCCCATCTGCTCGGTGCAGACCAAGTGACCGTCGCTGATTACCGCACTTCTGCGGCTGTAACAGGAGATAAAACCAGCGTGGTGGGTTACCTTTCAGCTGTTATTTCAACCGGAAAGGCTGCGAAGCATGATTAAACGCCCTTGGAGGGTCATCGCAGGCTCGCTGGTTCTGGTTCTGATAGCGCTCAACCTGGCAGCCTGCCAGAAACCGCTCCAGGGCCGTCCTACCGCACTGCCCACCCTTCTGCCGACAGCCAGCATCACACCCACCCCTTCGCAAACCCCAACACCGTTGCCCACGGTGACAATGACCCCAACTGCCACCGCGACCCCAACCGACACCCCCGTCCCAACTGCCACGAGCACTGCCACACCCACCCCCATTCCCACCCGACTGGCAACGCTATTCCCCTTGACTGATGGTCAACAAACAGTCGACTATGGTTATCACTACATCACCCGTAAAGATAACCGTGAGGATGGTAGCCTGCGCAACCTCAGCGCCATGGTTAGCTTTCAGCTTATGGATCGCGGCATCCACAGCGAAACAGTCAAGATCCTTGGTAAAGATGTGACAGTTTACTATCTGCGGGTAAGGCACGTTTTTGACCAGACCAACCTGGAAGTCAAATTGGTGCTTACCGGCTTGTTTGGGCAGAACGTACCGATTGCAGGCATGCCGGCAGATGGCTCTTCCTACATCAGCATAAGGACGCAAAAATCCGATCAACCCTTTGAGCCCTGGAAGTTGCACCAGGATTGGAGCCTGCCGCTGGATCAACGTGCGCCACTCTTCGAGACCGTCCGCCTGCCAGACTTTGAAGTGACCTTGCGTAATCTTCCCGACCAGGTGATCGTGCTGGCGGACCACCCCATCATCCTTGACCCGGATGGCTGGACCCAGATCTACATCGACATGGACCGGGTGAGCGCCTCTGCGGCACGCTTCCAACCATTCTTCAACTTCAACGAATTTGATCAAATGACGGGTCAAAGTACCCTGGCAAACGTCTGGATGGATTACCTGGTCAACAACACCGATATCCCCAATAACCAGTACAACCGGATGTACTTCGCCGCTGATTTCCTGGTAATCATCACTCCCTGATGGCAGGCTGCGCGTGAAACCTTACGCGGATGTAAGCATCAACCTGGCTCAAATTGACAAAAGCTACCACTACCTTGTCCCGAAAGAGCTTGATGAGGTGCTTCAGCCCGGCTGCCTGGTGGCAGTGCCTTTTGGCAAGCAGGTCGTTCAGGGCGTGGTGCTGAACTTGCTGGATGAAAGCGAAGTGGAGGGATTGCTGCCAATTCAGGCTGTGTTATCCGAAGATACGGTCCTGACAGAAACGCAGATGAACCTGGCGAAGTGGATGGCAGAGGCATGGTACGCGCCATTGGGAGCCTGCATCAATCTGATGATCCCTGTTGGATTCTCCCGCCGGGCTGACATTATCGTTACCCTCACAGCGCAAGATGGTTACGACGAAAGCGCCTTCAAGCCTGTGCAGAAACGCCTCCTGAAACTGCTGAAAGAACGCGGACCTTTGCGAGGCAGGCAGCTGGACCGCGCTTTTGGCAAGATAGAGTGGCGCGGAAGTCTGGAGGGCTTGCGGTCAGCAGGGCTTGTGCGCACGGGCAATGTCCTACCGCCGCCAGGCATAGCGCCAAAGACGCTGCGCACCGCTGCCCTTTCCGTACCTCCTGCTGCCATTGAAGCCCTCACCCCCGAGCAGCTTGGACGAAGTGACTCGACCCAACAGCGGCGAAAAAAAGTATTGGATTTACTGGCAAAGGAAGCTTTTCCGATCGATTTCTCGTGGATCTATGCTGAAACAGGTGCTGGCTATGCCGATTTAAAGTTCCTCGCCCAAGCTGGCTTGCTGCACTTCAACGAGACTGAGGTATGGCGCGACCCCTTGGAGGAGATCCAGGTCAAGCCGGATGTCATTCCAACGCTTACGTCTGACCAGGAAAAGGTTTGGCAGCAGATCCAGCCGGGATTGGGGCGGGCTGACCAAAAACCTTATCTGCTGCACGGCGTAACCGGTTCGGGCAAGACCGAAGTTTACCTGCGGGCGGCAGCAGAAATGCTGGCGCAGGGGCGGCAGGTGCTGATGATGGTGCCGGAAATTGCCATGACGCCCCAAACGGTGCGGCGTTTCATGGCGCGCTTTCCCAACCAGGTCGGTATCTATCACTCCAAACTCTCGGACGGCGAACGCTATGACACCTGGCGCAGAGCTCGCAGCGGGGAACTTAAGCTGATCGTTGGCTCGCGCAGCGCGCTGTTTGTGCCCCTGCCAAACCTTGGAATGATTGCGATCGATGAATGCGACCATGACTCCTATGATGAAACCGAGCGTGAGCCGTTCTACCACGCCGTGGAAACGGCTGAAAGGCTGGCGAAGCTGAGCGGCGCTAATTTGATCCTCGGGAGTGCCACCCCTCGCATAACCCAGTACTTCAGCGCCCGCCGCGGAGACATAAAACTACTGAGCCTGCCAAACCGCATTCTGGCACACCGGGGTGAAACGGCACAACCAGGTAAGCCGGAGGAATTGCTCACATTGGAGTTGCCGAAAGTGACCGTGGTGGATATGCGTGCGGAGCTTCGCGCTGGCAATAGCAGCGTGCTTTCCAAAATGCTGCGCGACAAACTTGCCCTGACCCTGCAAGCTGGGCAGCAGGCGATCCTGTTCCTGAATCGGCGCGGTAAAGCAACTTACGTCTTTTGCCGTCAATGCGGCTATACGCTGCGCTGCCCAAGGGACGACCAACCACTGGTGTATCACGGATCCAAGCAGAGCTTGATCTGTCATTTGTGTGGTTACACCCGCCAGATGCCCAGGAAATGCCTGGAGTGTGGCAGCACCCAAATCCGACAGCTGGGATTGGGAACCGAACGCCTCGAAGAAGTGGTGCAGAAGGAATTCCCTGGTGCGCGCCTTCTTCGCTGGGATACTGACACGACCCGCCACAAGGGTGAGCACGAACTGATCCTCTCGCATTTCAGCGCTCACCGGGCAGATGTCCTGATCGGGACACAGATGCTCGCCAAGGGGCTGGATTTGCCGTTGGTGACGCTGGTCGGGATCGTGCTGGCAGAGGTCGGCTTAAACCTGCCAGATTATCACGCTGCCGAGCGCAGCTTCCAGGTGCTCACGCAGGTTGCTGGCCGGGCTGGCAGGAGCCCACTAGGCGGGCAGGTGGTTCTTCAAACCTATCAGCCTGAAAATTACGTGATCCAGGCCGCATCACGGCATGATTTTGAGGGTTTTTACCTGCAGGAACTCGAACTGCGCAAGGCGCTGAACTATCCCCCTTATTCTCGCTTGATTCGGCTGGAATACCGTCACTCAATCGAATCCAAGGCGGAAAGCCAGGCACGGACCATGGCTGACTTGCTAAGGGCTGAGATTTCTGCCCGGGAGATGCGCCAAACTAGTTTTATAGGTCCGGTGCCAGCGTATTACCGTAAGGTAGCCGGCCAATTCCGCTGGCAGATCATCCTGCGTGGTCCAAATCCGCGGCCTTTGCTCGACGCCTTACCCTTACGCGGCTGGCAGGTGCAGATTGACCCCTCTGACCTGCTATAATTATTATCTGAGCCTGTGAACAGGCTGTAAAAGCAGTCATTTTGGAGCTATTCTATGAACCAACGCCAGGAACTAATCAGTTGGGAGGATGTACATCGCCTGATTGACAACCTCTTACAGCAATTTGACCACAAATACAACGTGCTGCTTATGATTACCCGCGGTGGCATCGTGCCGGGAGGTTTCCTGGCTGAAGCAATGGACATCCGCAACATCTACACCGCTTCAATCGATTTTTTTGAACCAGAGGAAGGCCCCGGGCAAAGCAACTCTCCTTACCTGGCATGGCCCAAATTTCTTCAGTTCCCGGAAAATGCCGCTTTGAAGGGTGAGCGGGTGTTGATCGTGGATGATGTCTGGGGTTCAGGTCGGACCATCACCGCAGTGCGAAAACGCGTAGCAGCAGCCGGCGGCTTGCCATCCACCTGTGTTTTGCATTTCAATCCTTACCGAAATCTGTTCGATTCCAGTAAACCTGACTATTTCGGCGCGACGACCGATGCCCGTATCATTTACCCCTGGGAAGTTGAACACGGTTTTCGCAATCCTCTGCTTCCTAACAAACCCTGATATGGAGACTTCCCTGAGCGAAACAACCGCCCAAAAACCTTTGCAGTGGTACGACGCCATCACGATTAATATTTATTTCTTTGCACTGACACTGCGCAGTCAAACTCTGACCCCGCTGATCGTGCCGCTTTTGGTGCAGCAATTCGTTGGGGAGGAAACTAAAGGAACAAGCTACGGCAATTTGCGGCTGGTTTCACTGATGGTCGCGCTGCTGGTGCAGGCGGTTGCGGGAATGCTCTCAGACCACAACACCTCGCGCTGGGGCAGGCGAAGGCCATTCATTCTGGTCAGCACGGTGCTGGAAATCATCGCGTTCCTCGGGGTGGGATGGATTGCGGGCAGCATGGAGGGAATGGCTGGATACTGGGCACTCTTTGCGGTGATTGTCTGCTCGATGGTCTTCTCCAATATCGGGCATGGGGCAGCCCAGGGTCTGATCCCCGACCTGGTTCCGCCTTCACAAAGGGGCAGATACTCTGGCATCAAAGCCTTCTTCGAGTTGCCTCTGCCGCTAATTTTCGTGGCGTTTACCATTTCCAGGATGGTCACTGCGGGTAACCTTTGGGGAGCAATCCTGGCAATGATAGCCGTATTCGTCGTTGTAACCGTTCTAACGATGATGGTCAGGGAAACGCCATTAAAGCAGCCGACAAAGCCCATGGACTGGACGGGCATCCTGCGTCTGGTGGCAATGACCGGGCTATTCACCCTGGTGATCGTGTTGATTGGCACCGGGGTGCGCTGGCTGCTGCCGCATCTCCTTGCGCTGAAAAGCTCTTTATCACTGATACTCATAGGCGTGGTGGGTGTGGCAGGCATGCTGCTGGCAGTGGTGCTGGGGGTGATCGCCTCGGTGCGAATCAGTCTGGGGAAGGAAGCTGGGAATCGCCCGAGTTTTACCTGGTGGGTAATCAACCGCCTGGCTTTTATGGTTGGAGCCAACAACCTTGCCAGTTTTGTGCTGTATTTTATCCAGGAACGTTTCCCGGAGCTGCAAGGAAGCGCTGCGGCTCAGCCATCTTCTCTGCTGATGATGGTGGTAGGCATAGCCATCCTGCTGATCTCAATCCCCTCCGGTTGGTTGACGGATAAGTTTGGTGCCAAACTGCTCCTGCTGGTCAGCGGGCTGATGGCGACCCTGGGGACTGTTATTGTGATTATGTCGCGCACCATGCCCGTGATGTTTCTCGGGGGTGTGTTGATCGGGTTGGCAACCGGTGCGTTCTTCTCCTCAAACTGGGCGCTCGGGACCTCCATTGTACCCAAGGAAGAAGCTGGGCGCTGGCTGGGGATTTCCAACCTGGCTGGGGCAGGCGCTGGCGCGGTAGGCGCGTACATCGGCGGACCAATCGGGGATGGCGCTGGATATGTCCTTTTAATGGGACTTTATGGGTTCCTGTTCCTGTTCTCAACCCTAGCTTTGATCAAGATCAAACCCGAGGCGAGTGTTTAAGCCAGCATCCGTCATCGCAAGGAGCGAAGCGACGTGGCGATCTTAACTCCGACAATGTCATCCTGAGCAACAGAGGTTCGGAATGACTCGAGTGTCAGCTTGAAACGAGCAAGCTGACCTACGACAGACCATGTGAATCATCGTGCTCGAAGAGTATGGCGTCATAGTGTTTTTACCTGCCTGATTCTCTATTAAGCCTACCTACCGACCTACTACAACTACAATTCCCCCACTCCCGCCATCGCGAGGAGCAAAGCGACGTGGCGATCTCAACCTTAGGTCAGTTCCTGGGTGGTGGGTTGGCTATATAACATGGTAGCCAATCCAGCACTCGTCAACGCCAACCCACCCTACGGGTGAACTTCGTTTCTGGGCTAGCATGATTCCCGGAACGGCGCAAGGCCGTTCCCTACGAATCGAAACCCGTCGTCATCGCGAGGAGCGAAGCGACGTGGCGATCTCAACCTTAGGTCCAAATGACCCTCAACTGTTCACTCCAATACAGTTCCTGGATGGTGGGTTAGCTATCAAGCATGATTCCCGGAACGGCGCAAGGCCGTTCCCTACGAATCGAAACCCATCGTCATCGCGAGGAGCGAAGCGACGTGGCGATCTCAACCTTCGTTCCTGGGCGGTGGGTTGGCTATCTAGCATGATTCCCGGAACGGCGCAAGGCCGTTCCCTACGAATCGAAATTCATCGTCATCGCGAGGGGCGAAGCGACGTGGCGATCTCAACCTTAGGTCCAAATGACCCTCAACTGTTCACTCCAATACAGTTCCTGGATGGTGGGTTAGCTATCAAGCATGATTCCCGGAACGGCGCAAGGCCGTTCCCTACGAATCGAAACCCATCGTCATCGCGAGGAGCGAAGCGACGTGGCGATCTCAACCTTCGTTCCTGGGCGGTGGGTTGGCTATCTAGCATGATTCCCGGAACGGCGCAAGGCCGTTCCCTACGAATCGAAATTCATCGTCATCGCGAGGAGCGAAGCGACGTGGCGATCTCAACCTTAGGTCAGTTCTTGGGTGAACTTCGTTTCTGGGCTAGCATGATTTCCGAAATGGCGCAAGGTGTTTAGACAAGTATGATTGTTTACATATTATCCGAGGTGATTATTTACAGGTTTTGAGCAGACACAGGGGTCTGCCCCTACAAAGCTACACCTCCCTTAATCTCCCAGACGTAAAGGTAACCCCCCGTGGTTACCCGCCCGCATGGCGTATATGGCGCTGCCCCAATAATCCTATATGATCTGTCTTAAAGATTAAAGTGTAAACAATCACCCTACACAATGTGTAAACCATCACATGTGTAAAACCATCATTGTCTTGACGCAAGGCCGTTCCCTACGATTTGAAATACGTCGAACAATTCGGCTCGCTACGTTACTAACACTTCTGCCTGGGAGCCCTCAGCGGTCTTGGTGACTTCGATCCGGTCCGGGAAGAAGTCCTTAAGTTCTTCGATGTGCGTGATGATCAGGATCTTTTTGAAATCCTGGCGGATCAGGTTGATGGCTTCAACCAGGCGCTGGCGCCCTTGGACATCCTGGTTGCCAAACCCCTCATCGATCACCAGCGTTTGCAGCTTTGCGCCTGCCCGTTTTGCCAGCACGCGCGAAAGAGCCAGGCGAATGGCAAAATTAATCCTGAAAGCTTCGCCCCCACTGAAGGTTTCATAATCCCGCACAGCCCCGCCAGCACTAATGCGGATGTCGAGTGTTTCGCGCTTGTCAATACGCTTTGTATCCTTAAATTCACGTTGTGTTGGAAAACTGACGCTCATGGTGTGGTCCGAGAGCCGACTGAGGATGTCGTTGGCCTGCTCTTCCAATTCGGGGATCGCCTGCTCAATCAGCATCGCCGGCACCCCGTCTTTACTAAAGGCTTTTTGGACCAGTTCAAGGTCGCGAATGGTACGGCGGATGCTTTCGGCGTCCTGCCGGATGGTAATGAGGTTCTGTTTCTGCTGTTCGATCGTAGCAAGTTGCTGTCTTATCCCGCCAAGGCGCATTTGCACCCTGGAGACCGTTAATTTGGCATCGTTAAGCGCTGCCTGGGTCTGGCTGATATCCGGCAGTCCTGCCTGGGCAGCTGCCAGTTCTGCAGCTTTGGCGTCATACTCTGCTTGCAGACGTTCTTTTTCCAACGCTGCAGCCTGGAGATTTTCGCTTAGGTCTGCCAGACCAGCCTGCAGCTCTTCCACGGCGCTCTGAGCGGTTTGCAGGCGGTTATAGGCGTCGACCGCGGGGCGTGCCGCCTCTTCTTCGAACTTGAGCTGCTGGTGGGCGCGGGCGTCGTAACCCAATTCAGCCAGCCGTATTTCTTCCTCAGCTATTTTGACCCGGACGTCGGGCAGAAAATCATCCGCTTTAAGCGATTCTTTTGCCTTTGCCAGATTAACGGCACCCTCTGCCTGCCAGGCCTGCTCAGCTTTTCGGATGTCCTGCAGGCGCAAATCAAGCTTGGCAATCTCGTTCTGGTATTGCAACAATTCGGATTTATTCTTTTCAAGGTTGCGGCGCGCCTGGCGCAAAGCTTCCTCCTCCGCCTCAGCCTCTTCGAGCGCTTTCTTGTTGGCGCGGTACTGGTCGCCAAGGGAAGTGCCTTTGGCTGTCAGCTCCTTGCTGAGCTCAGCACGGTGCTCCTCCGTGAGCGGCTGACCGCAAAGTGGGCAGACCGCATCAGCAACCTGCGCCAGTTGTTCGATGCGTTCTTGCAGGTCTTGCATGCGTGCCCGCAGTTCGCCATTTTCCAAGTGAAGGGCTTTCTTCCTGGTCTCAAGGGCAGCCAGCAAACTTTCCAGGTCAGCAGCGTTGTTAATCTCCTGGGTGAGGGCAGAAACCATCTGACCAATATCCTGCCGCTGTTGTTCAAGGGCGCGGGCATCTGCTGCTGACTGGCGGATGCGGGCTTCCTCCTGCTGAAGGTGTTCAACGGTGGTGGTGAGCCGCTGCCTCTCCATCTCAAGTTGCTGGCGATAGGTTTTCAGTTCGCTTTCAATCGGGCGAAACTGCTCCGCCTGGGCTTCTGCCTGGCGCAGGCGTTCAAGTAATTGATTATAGGCATCATACGCGGCTCTAATTTCTTCTGCGCGGGCAAGGGTGTTTTGGTGAATTTGCAGTCGCGCCAGGCGCTCGGTTTTCTGCCGTTCAAAGCCTTCAATGCGGTTTTGGGCGGCTTCCAGTTGACTGCCAAGCGCGCTCACAGTCTGCTGCTGTGCTTCAAGTTTTTCTTTTTGTGCCAATTGCTGCTGATAACGCGCCGTTTGCAACTCCACATCGGCTGAAGCTGCCTTCAACTCCTGCTCCGCGGCTTGATATTCTGCCCGCTTTAGGGGTTCCTGGTCGAGTTCAGCCTGGATTTCAGCCAATTTGCGTTCACGGACATCCAGGTCGGTTTTTGCATCGCGGATGCGGGTTTTGGTGTACTCGTGGTACACCTCCCACTGGTCCAACCCGAGGATGCTCGAGAGGATTTTCTTGCGGTCAGCGGGACGCTGCGTGGCAAAGGAATCGGCTTTCCCCTGTAAAAAGAACGAGGCGTTGACGAAGGTTTCATAGTCCAGCCGCAACGTGTTCTGAATTTTTGCCTGGGTGGCGCGCATGTTTTGCTCGGTCAGGATTTTCCAGGTGCCCCGCTCGCCCAAGTCTGGGTTCAGAATCATGAAATCGAGTTGGCCGCCTTTGCCGCGGGTGATGCTGCGCACAATCCGATAGGTTTGGGACTCATATTCAAAGTCCAGCTGCACTTCCGCCTTGGTAGAGGCGGTGTTGATGATGGCTTCATCGCGCCGGCGGGCTTCCCCATAAAGGGCGTAAGTAATGGCATCCAACAGAGAGGATTTCCCGGCACCATTGGGACCAGAGATGCACGCCAGGTCAAAGCCGGAGAAATCAATTTCGACCGGCTTGCGGTAAGAAGTGAATCCGGTAATGCGCAACTTAATCGGTATCATCGTCACCAAACCCTAACAACTTGTTGAAATCCGCGGTGGTTGCAGGCTTCGGCGTCTCATCTTTGTGTAATTCCTGCCAGAATTTTTCATCATAACGCCGTGAATGGATGGGTATTGGCATGGGCACACCCCAGCCGAGCATCAGGACTTCCTCTTTGGGCTGAAGTTTGGCGAGCATGCCGCGCAGAGCATTTCGTCCTGCCAAACCACTGAGCACCGCATTGATGTCATCCTCATCCCCGAGAGCTCCTGAGATGCGCGTCCCAAGCTGAGACATGACCTCGTCGTAAATCTGCGAAGGACGCTGGTCAATGATCAGCAGGGTCACGTAATACTTACGCATTTCGCGCGCGATCGTACTGAAGATGGTCTGGGAAGCCATTTCGCGGTTGAGCAGCTTGTGGGCTTCCTCGACCACCACCACCAGGGGACGGGGCTCCTTCTTTTTGTCCTTGTGGAATTGGTTGGTGGCAGCCTCCCAGGTGTCGCGGATTTTCCGTGTGATCAGATTGGTAACCAACAGGTAATCGAGCTCAGAATCGTAACGACCAAAGGAGAGGATAACATGCCGCCCCTCCTGGAGATTATTGATGATCTCTGCCAGGCCATTACTCGCGGGGCTGTCCACCAGGTAGGGTCGGTTCATCAGGCGGCCAAGTTTGCTGCGCAGACTTTCCGCTGCCATCACATTTACGCCCGCCTCATTTGCCCAGGCTTCCACGCTGTCGGCTGCCGGACGGCGTTTTCCTTCCTCATCCTCCTCGGTTGCTTTTCCGCGCATCTGCATGAATGCCATGAACCAATCCTCACCAAAACTGGTCTGCAGGGCGTCCAGCGTGGTGGCAGTGGTTTCCTTGAGGTTGAGGGTCTGGCTCAGCTGCAGAATATCTTCCGGTGTGAGATCCTTGTAGGCAATTTCAAGGTTAAAATCAGCGTGGAGGGCACCAAAATCCGTGCCTGCACCCAATCCAACCAGCCTTACCCGTGCTGTAAACTGCTCTTTGAGTCCACTCACCGGCTTACCGGTATCCGAAGAGGTGCTTGGGGGACCATACTCATTGTGCATGTCAAAAATCAGGGTGGAAGCATTGTTGGCATGGATCAACCCCGCCAGGATCATCCTCGCCAGGAAGGACTTGCCCGAGCCAGTCGTGCCAAAAATCCCCGATGAACGCTGAACGAACTTCTCGAGGTTCAGGCAGACCGCGTGACCTTGTTCGCGCGTCTCACCGACGCGAAAGATGGTTTTGCCGTCTTCCGTGCCAAAAATCTGGGCGATATCTTCGGCATTTGCCAGTCTGACCGGCGCGTGGTGGTCGGGCACAGTTTTTACTGTGATGGGTATATCTTTCGCCGGTCGGCTTTGCAGCCAAATGGCATACTCCGGGCTGGCTGGGTCCGGACCGCGATCCAGCATCAGGGCGGGCATGACCGCCAGGTTGGTATAGAGCGTGTTCTGGTTGAGGTACTGCCCCAGGCGTGGGCTAAAGCGCTCGCTGTTGAGTTGGCTGGCATAGTTGGGGTCGATGGCAGCCAATTGGAGGTCTGTCACCAAGCCATAAAAGCGCAAGCTGCCGCTATCCATCACCACAAACGCCCCTTCCTGCACCGTTTGTGCCGGCACGGTCAGCTTCACCTGCAGGTTGGCTTCAAGACCGCCCCCTGTCACAAAGCCGATCGGTGGGTTGGCATTACTAAAATCTGCTTGTGGTTCCATGATCATTTACTCCAGTTCCGAAAGCGCGTCCAACACCTGGGTCAGGCGCAAGTAGTCATCTCTTAGCAGGACGATCAATCTCTGGCAGGCTGCCTCGTACCAGTCTGGATTGCCCAGTGAATCCTGCACGCGGCGTGCCTGGGCCAGGTGCGACACGAGCAGCTCTTCAACTGGCTGGTCAGCCAGGCGCAGGATGTGGCGCAGGTAAGAATAGCCGTGGCTGGTAAAGTGCGCCACTTCTTGCGAGTCGCACAGGAAGAGTTGATCCAGGCTGAGCGGCGGGCGCGGCGGCAATTGGTGATGGATCTGACCGTCACTCTGGTAGCCAATTGTGAGCACATGGATCTCAACCGGCAAATTGCGGTTGTAGCGATTGTCGGCAGTGTATTCCCCCGGAATGCTTACCCCGGAGACGAGCTGGCGCACGAGCCCATCATCGTTGATGCTGATGTTGGTAATAAGCCCATAGACATCCGTCTGATCTTCCAGGGATGCTCTGACCAGCGAACCAAAAGCCGGGGTTTCCAGCTCCCTCACGCGGCAGCCGGCCACAAATTGGCTGTTGTCGGCACGCAAGAGCTTGCCAATTGGGATCGAACGGGACAAATCGCTCATGATAGTCCTTTCAGATAGTCTTTATTGGAACGTTGTTGGTGGATACGTATCTGGGGGTCAAGCTGGCTCTGAAGCATCACTTCAACCTCGTCCGCTTCCACCCGCTTGACCACTGCCAGTTCATGCGCACGATGCAAGAGATAGGGGTAAGGGTGAGAATCGAGCACCTGGGCTTCCTTGTAAATGACAGCATGCAGCGTGTCCACCAGGCCAGGCACTTCGCTGACCCACAGGGGGAATTCAAGGCGCGCCAGGCAGGGCTCATTTTCGGCACTGCTGACGTTTACGTAAAAGAATGCGACCGGCAAGCTGTTGGCGGGTTTCCTGGCACTGCGGGTGATGGCTTCGAAGATCGCGGAGCGTTCCCCTGGCTGTTCCAGGATTTCCTGTAAGATAAATCGGTCGCTCAAGTTGAGTTCGCGGTTGTTGGATTCAAGCGGTAGGCCCTGGCGCTTGCACTGGAAGATTGCCAACATGCGGCTGAGCATGGCAGAACCGGGCTTGTCAATATAGCCAGCAGTCATCACACCCCGGCGCTGTAGGTCCTGGTCAATTTCGAAGACCTCTCGCTGCACCTCCTGACCCCGGTCACCCTGGATGGTGGAACGGTAAAAGACGTCCAATGGGCCATCGGTGAGGGTGATGACAGGCTCAAGGTCCTCAGGTGAGACTGCCCGGCGAATCAATTTCCGTTCTGCCAGGTCGCGCAGGAGTGCCACCTCGTCCTCGCCAATCAAGGTTCCCTCCTGGGTCTGGATCTGGTCCATGGCGAGCAATTCGGTTTCAACCCGAATTTCAGGCGGTTCGCCACTGCCGATATGCGCCTTGATCAAGCCGACATTGACCACGCCAAACTGCAAAGCGCGATGACGGCTGGGGACGATCTGCGAGCCATCTGCCGCAATCAGGGTATAGCCCAGTGGCGCCTGGGGCAGCGGGCGGTGGGTCAGAATTGGTTCGTTGGTTGGCTTTGCCAGGTAAAGGTTGGTTAGCTGCTGTTCGGCTTCCTCAATTGCCTGGCGCAGCAAGTCAGGACTGGCAGCAGCGTCATTGAGCAGGTTTTTAAGAGCGCCACCACGCGCAACCTGTTCTGCCTGCCAGGCAGCATATTGGGCTGCGAATTGACCCTGGCTGTGTTCTAATTGAGCATAATTTACCGGCATGATTTCCTCAAAGGCAATGCATCTGTTTATTATATCCAAGCCTGCGGGAGAAAATGGAACAAAAGAGCACCATCTGACGTTAAGCAAACAGATTGATAACCATTCAAGGAGAAAAAATGAACGAGAAACACGTCTTCACATTTATTGCTTTGCTGTTGGTCGCCACTATTGGACTTTCAGCTTGTACTATGTTGCCAGTTCAGCCAGCCGATGCAACAAACGAATCCGCCCAATCAGACCCCGCCCCACTTCGTACGCTGAGCGTGACCGGAACTGGCAGGGTCCTGATGGTACCAGACCTGGCATACATCAACATTGGTATCCGCAGTGAGGCACAGGATGTTTCATCTGCTCTCACAGCCAACAATACCCAGGCAACCGCAATTTCGGATGCGATCAAGGATGTTGGAGTTGAGGAAAAAGACCTCCAGACTGCTAACTTCAATGTCTACTCCATCCAGCAGTATGACCAGAACGGTCAACCCAGCTACGTCAGTTATTCAGTTGAAAACACCCTGTATGTGACCGTGCGCGATCTGACAAAACTAAGCCAGGTTCTGGATGCTGCGTTAGGTGCTGGTGCCAACCAGATTTACGGTATCAACTTCGACCTCGCAAACCGACAGTCTGCCCTTGATCAAGCAAGAGACCTTGCCATCAAGGACGCCCAGGCAAAAGCGCTGGCAGTTGCTGCGACGTCTGGAGTCACACTCGGACAAATCCAGACCATCAATGTGTCCAACACCTCATACGTGCAGCCTTACTCACCCTACGGCATGGGCGGCGGGGCGATGGATGCTGCCTCATCTGTACCCGTCTCAGCCGGACAGATTGTGGTTACCTTTGACGCCAACCTGGTTTATGTGATCGAGTAACGCCCTTGCTTCTTGCTCCCAGCAACGCGCGTAAAAATACACCCCGGAAAAAATTCCCCGGGGTGTATTTTTGTGATTTGAGGTAGTTAATCGAGTGACAGTCAGGGGGCATGATAAAATGAAGTATCCCGAATTGAAGACGATAAGGGGCAGGAAGAAATCAACCTATCCAGCGGGCTAAAGCCCGATAAAGAAGAGGAAACATTATGAGCATTCATCCACTTGCAGGCAAACCC
>ENA-UPSM01004337-UPSM01004337.1-activated-sludge-metagenome-genome-assembly--contig:-NODE-4337-length-15093-cov-6.874850_pt1 | contig 15093 bp, 14 predicted proteins | sample MGYA00238181_ERZ773283 | MGnify/ENA primary metagenome ERZ773283 (study PRJEB29023, sample SAMN05720199) | activated sludge metagenome | isolation source: Anaerobic digester | place: Japan...
CCCCCATCACGCCTGCTCCCCCATGTATTTGGCAAGATTCTAGAGCTATTCTCGTGAGGCGGCAGTCAAGAAACCTTTTTCCTGATCGCCGGATTTGAGGCAAATGAATTGTGAGCAAACGGCAGCTTTTCCGCATCCCCAATCCTGAAATTGACAGGCAATCCCAGTGCCTCCTTGTTCTTGAGGACGTTTCTGGGCATCCCTTCGGAGTAGTCCACGCCGGTTACATTTTGACCAAGCTCTGAAAACAAGAGTGCCACGATCCCCGGACCAGTCCCAACATCGATAACCGTGTCCTCTTTCAGGGCCTCAGTGAAAATCCTTTGCCAATGCCTTTTTTCCTCTTCGAATTTTAATATTTGCATCTCTCTCTAATGTCTTTCGATGGCTTCCTTCATGACGATCAGATCTCCACGGTCACTCTATGTCTTATCACCAATCTTTTGTCTTCTGCTGCATATAGGTGACATGCAATGCGATGGCCCTCCCCTAAGTCGATCAGTTGGGGCTCAGTCTTTTCGCAAATCTTCTCTTTAAATCTGCACCTCGTGTGGAACCTGCAGCCAGAAGGGGGATTCATGGGGCTGGGCATCTCTCCCTCAAGAACGATCTTTTTCCTTTTCGTCTGAGGATCGGCGATGGGTATTGCCGACATCAAAGCCCTGGTGTACGGGTGTCTGGCCTCCTCAAACAGCTCCTTCGTGCTCCCGGCCTCTACGATTTTCCCTAAGTACATCACGCCCATGCTGCTGGTCATCCTGCTGATGAGGTTTAGGTCGTGGGATATGAAGAGGCATGAGAAATGAAACTCCTCCTGGACCGTATTCATCAGGGACAGTATCTGGGCCTGAACGCTCACGTCCAGGGAAGATGTCGGCTCATCGGCCACTATGAACCTTGGGCCCAGTGCCAAGACCCTGGCCAGCACCACCCGCTGGCTCTGGCCGCCGCTCAGCTCGTGAGGAAAGCGGTTGACATGCTCTGGCTGCAGTCCGACCATATCGATGAGCTCCAGAACTTTTTTCTCGCGATTAGCCTTGGGAACAAGGTTGTAGAGCTTCAGAGGCTCGGCGATGATATCACCAATTTTCATGCGGGGGTGCAGAGACGACTCCGGGTCTTGGAAGATGATCTGCATTTGAGGCCGAAGCTTTCTCAGTGCCTTTTTATTCAGCTTTAGGACGTCGATGCTGTTGAAGATCACCTTGCCCTCAGTGGGCTCTATCAACCTCAATACAAGCCTCCCCACCGTCGTCTTGCCGCAGCCGGACTCGCCCACCAGCCCGAATGTCTCACCATCTGCGATATTGAAGGATATGCCGTCCACTGCCTTCACAGATCTCTTGCTGACAAGGCCGCTGGTGAACGTCTTTTTTAGCCCTTGTACCTCAAGCATAAAGGAGACACCTCGCATGCTGGCCATCCTTCACCTCTGTCAGCGGAGGATGGACGCTTTTGCAAATATCCATTGAACAGTCGCACCTCGGATGAAACCTGCAGCCAGGAGGAGGATTGATCAGCGAAGGGCTGATGCCTCTAATCGGCTTCATGCCCCTGGAGGGAACCGACTCAAGAAAACTCCTGGCATAAGGATGGGCCGGCCCCTTGAAAAATTCCTTGATATCGGCATACTCCACAATCTCGCCAGAATACATGACTGCGACCTTATCGCAAAGCTGTGCAGCCAGTGAAAGGTCGTGAGTAATGAGGAGCATCGAGGCTCCAGAATTTTTTATCAGATCTTTCATCAGCTCCACGATTTGGGCCTGAATGGTCACGTCCAGTCCCCTGGTCGGCTCGTCTGCTATGATCAAGGATGGACTGCATGCCAGTCCCATTGCGATCATCGCTCTCTGCCTCATGCCGCCGGAAAACTCGTGAGGATACTCCTTCGCCCTATCGGGCGCAGAAGGTATCCTCACCAGGCCGAGCATTTGGACGGCTCGAGAGTTGGCAATGCTTTTTTTCAGTCCCTGGTGGCGCAAAAACGGCTCCGATATCTGGAATCCAACTGTGAGCACAGGATTCAAAGAGCTGAGAGGGTTTTGGAATATATGGGCGATCTCCTTTCCGCGGACCCCTCTGAGTTCCTTTTCATTGAGCTTTAGAAGATCCCTTCCTTTGTAAATTACCCTGCCATCCGTTTTGGTATTTTCCGATAGCAATCGCAATAATGAAAGTGCCAGAACGGTCTTTCCACACCCTGACTCCCCCACCAACCCTAAAGTCTCATTCTCGCCTATCTCCAGGCTCACATCGTCAACGGCCCTGACAATCCCATCAACCGTCATGAAATGGCTGTTCAAATGCTCTATGGAGAGAAGTGTCATTTGATCACCATCTGCCTTGGATCGATCGCGTCACGCAGGCCGTCTCCGATGAAGTTGAAAGCCAGAACTGCCAGCATTATCATCAATCCCGGGAAGACGCAGAGCCATGGGCAGTCCCTCAAGTACTCTCTGCCCTCGTTTAGCATGCTGCCCCACTCGGGCGTGGGCGGCTGGGCCCCGAGTCCCAGGTATCCGAGAGCCGCTATGCTCAGTATGACGGAGCCCAGGTTTAGAGTCATGAGCACGATTATCGGGGGCAGGCAGTTGGGCAGCACATAGCGAAGGCAAATATAGCCGTCACTGCAGCCCATGGCCCTTGCCCCCTCTATGTACTCCTTCTCCCTTATCGATAGCGTGGTTGCTCTTGCCACCCTTGCATAGAAGAGCCACCCCACCAGGGATATGGCCACAATCGTATTGATCATGCCTGGGCCCAAAGCGCCGATGATTACCAGCGCTAGGATGATGCTGGGGAAAGCCAGGAGCACATCGATCAGCCTCATCAGAATCTCATCGATCACACCCCTAAAGTATCCCGCAATTATGCCGATGAACACCCCGAACGTGGATGTAAGGGCCACCACCAGGATGCTCAGTTCAAATGTCGTCCGCGTCCCGTAAATCATGCGGCTGAGCACGTCTCTGCCTAGCTGATCGGTTCCCATGGGGTGCTCCCATGATGGCGATTTCAGCTTTTCCTTTAGGGCAATCTTATCCGTATCGTAAGGGGCGATGAAGTCGGCTAAGATGGCAGCTGTAATCAGCATCAGGATTACTATCAGCCCTGCAACAGATGCCCTATTTTTGAGGAACTCGTCCATGTTTCGCGATTTGGCCAGCGTCAACTCCCCCCAATTCTCGGATCAAATATCGGATATAAAATATCAATCGTGAAGTTTAGAAGCATATACATGAGAGTGATAAACAGGACCGTGCCCTGTATAACCGGGATATCTCTCGCTGAGATGGAATCGATCAGCAGTCTGCCAATTCCCGGCCAGGCGAAAATGGTCTCGATGATCACTGCTCCGCCTAGCAGGTGGCCGAACTCAAGCCCGACCATTGTTATGATGGGGATCAGCGCATTTTTCAGTGAATGAGTTATCATAATATCTCTATGGTCCAGGCCTTTGCCCCTTGCAGTCCTTATGTAGTCCTGCCTCATCACCTCCAGAGTGCTCGACCTGGTCAGCCTCATTACAACGGCAGTTGTGGCCGTCCCGAGTGTGACGACCGGCAGTATCAGGTGACTTGGCCCTCCATACCCAATCGTTGGTGTAAGCTTTAGAGCAAGTGAGAAAACCATTATGAGCAGAAGGGCAAGCCAGAAATTGGGCATGGATATTCCCAAAACTGCGGTGGCGCTGCACAGATAATCGGTAGTCGAGTTCTGTTTGACCGCGGCCAAAATACCGAGGGGCATGCCTATCAACAATGACATGAGCACGGCGATGAGAGCAAGGGTAATAGTTGCCGGCAGCCTTATTAGAATTTCTTCCAGGACGGGAGCATTGGTTTTATAGGATCTTCCCAGGTCTCCATGAAACGCGTTGGTTGCCCAGGAGTAATACTGGGACAGCAAAGACCTGTCAAGGTCGAACTTTTCTTTGACCAGCTGCACCTCTTCATTGGAGGGATTCAGTTCGACGTTGCCTAAGAATATGTACTTGGCCATCACTTCTGCATTCTCTCCCGGCAGCGAGTGGAGCATGAAAAAGACCAGCGATGTCGATACTGTCAATACCAGGCAAAATATTCCCAACCTCTTCAATATGTTATTCAGCATCCAATCGGCCTCAATGAATAAAATTGGACCGACAGAGATGCTCTGTCGGCCAACTGGTTAGGGGCTATTCCCTATATATCCCCGTGTTTATGCAGTAATCATGATGCGCGGGGTTCGGGACATATCCCTTCACATCGTTCTTGGTCACGACACAGAGGTAGTGATAGGCGATTGGAATTTGGGCGCAATCCTCGTCGTAGACTATCTTCTGCACCTGCTTGTACAGGTCGTTTCTCTTCTCCGAATCGAATGTGCTTCTAGCCTCCAGGATCAGATCGTCGACCTCAGGGTTTGCATAGTGGTAGTCGGCTTCGGTGCTGAGGAATTCATTCTCGATGTAATAGCTTGGGTCGGGTATCATCATGCATGCGTCTCCACCGCCTACCCATATCATTCCCCATTCGCCGACACGCTCGCTTATCGCATCACTTTCCATTACTCTTGCCTCTGCCTCGATGCCGATCTCTTTGAGCTGGGACTGGACCGCCTGCTCGATCAGGGGAAGTGCTGGACGCTGGGGCCAGGTGTAAAGGGTGATCTTGAATGTCTGGCCGTCTTTGTCCAGGATGCCGTCGCTGTCAGTGTCCTCCCAGCCGGCCTCTGCTAGGAGCTCCTTTGCCTTCTCCATATTGTAGGAGTAGCCTTCGATCTCGTTATTTCTCCAGGCGAGGCCAGGAGTGAGTGCATTACCGTCGGATGCCTTTCCGCGGCCAAGCAGGATGTCGTCGGCAATGCTCTCCCTGTCGATAGCATAAGCTATGGCCTTCCTGACCCTTACATCATCGTAAGGGGCCTTCGAGACATCCCCGAACTTCAGCTTGTATCCCTGGCAGAGCAGGTGTATTGTGACGTTTAAGTCCGGATTGTCCTGAAGCCGTACTGTAGAGCCGAGCGGTGGCTCGGTGGTAAAATCGACCTCTCCACTTTCAATTGCCATTTCCCGGGCGTTGGCGTCTCCAATTCCGAACTTAACGGTTACTGTATCCAGCAATGGAGCGCCATCCCGATAGTTCTCATTTTTGGCAAGCTCCAGAGTGTCGGATGCCTTATCGTAGCTGACGAATTTGAACGGACCGGTGCAGATGGGCTTTGATATCGACCCATCGCTCTCCTCGTTGTTCTTATATATGCTCGCCCGCCCATAAGCCAACCTGGCAGGGAGAGATGCGTCAGGGGTCTCAGTCGTTATGTCGACTGTATTGTCGTCGACCTTGGTGATATCCTTGATGTTCAGCTGGCCTTTGACGCTTGGATTCATCTCCATGGTTCTCTTAAGGGATTCTGAAACGTCGTCAGCAGTCACCTTTGAGCCGTCGTGGAATAAAATGTCTTCGTTTAAATGGAAGCGCCAGGTGTCATCGTCGACCGTCTCCCAGGATTTAGCAATGCAAGGAACGATCTCGAATTCAGGGCTGATCGAGGTCAATCCCTCTGCAACGAGGAAATTGTTGAGATTATAGCTATATAGGGCCGGATCTATGCCGCCCATTGCCCATACCTCGCCTATGATGAGGTTCTGATCGCTGCCAGCCAACGTGACGGAGCAACCGATAAAGATCAAGCCGACGATAATTGCTGTTATTGCCAAAATGGCGTTTGTTAGATTAAATCTGCATTCATGCATAGTCCACCACCTCCTAAGCATTGGCAGTTTTATCTTGCCTGCATCACCAAGGTGCTGACGAAGACTGACTCGTCGAACATATCGCTAACCTTCTTGGATGGGTCCGCATGCCGGACTAAAAACATCCATTCTCCGTCCGTGCTTATGGGAATGCGAGCCCTTCCTAGGCTGTCCGTCTTAACGAGTGCCATCTCCTTTCCCTCCTTTTTGGACACCGCTTTGATATCGGCAGAGGCCAGGGGACTTCCTTCATAAAATACCTGCATCTCGGCATCGCTTCCGACAGAGAACCAAGATCTCCCGGGGACGATCTCTAGGATTCCATGCACGACTTGGCTCCTATATTCACTGTCGCTCTCAGCAGGGCAAATTATCTTGGCCATCTGATGAAAGGCCCCTGCATAGGTGACATCCTTAAATTGGGATCGAGGCCCCCTCTTGTTTCCGTCCGGAGTCTTGCAGAGTATTGACGATTCCATATCTGCTATGACCACATGTGATCCACTCTTGTCTGCTGCAAATCGTAGAATGTAGTGCTTATCACCAGGAATGAGATTTATGTCAGACTTGCTGCCATCGGGATTATAGTTGAATGCCTTCAGCCTCTTTATATCGGCAATGCCGTCTTGGCGCATATTATGGCCATACACAAGGGCCAGTTCTACATTGGCATCATCCTTCTTGGAGTTTTCCAGCCATATCTCATGGCCTTGCATCATCAATTCAATTTTGCACTCTTGCATTGGTCTACCTCGCTTTCTTAAATCTGAGAATTGAATGTACTTATTATTAATAAGTATTACGGTTATAGTATTACTATATATGTGAATAATTCGTGAATTGGCATTTTAATGCGAGATGTACTGCTGAATACTATGGCGGCGTAAAATATTATGTCGTCGCAGGATGTTGGTCTACAAGGCCACTATCATAAGAGGATTTCAAATGCCAACCGCAAGGCTGGCCAGCTAAACACATATATAAATAGTTATTTCACGGTTCCTCAGATCTACAGCTCCAACGCCTTTTGAGATCTCTCCGGCTCCATCGATATCATTACAAATCCAAGCACGCTGGCGCAGATCATGAGTCCCGGCGGTAGATACCACCACCACATGTCATTAGCAAATCCGCCCCGAGAAAAGGCGAAGTGAATCATCTCCCCCCAGCTGATGTTAAGGGGATCGCCCAGCCCCAGAAAGCTCAAGGATGCCTCGGTGAGCATGGCCGATGCCACCGCCAGGGCGAACTTGGCCTGGATAATCTCCTTGCAGTTGATCAGTATGTGATGCAACATTATGTAGCCATCACCCGCACCCAGTGACCGGGCAGCTTCCACGAAGGGCATCTCCCTCAGCTGCAGAACGCGAGAGTGGACCACTCTTGTAGTTGAGCACCACCAGAGCAGGCCAACTACGAAGATGATGTTCCACATGCTGGGGCTGAGATATGCGGCCAGGATGATCATAAGAGGCAGCCCAGGAACGAGCAGGACCACATCGCTGATGGCCATCACCAGCTCCTCTATCCGTCCCCGGTAGTATCCGGCCAGCATTCCCAGAGTGGCGCCGATGATAATGGAGATCGATCCCGCCATAAATCCGATGGCAAGGGAGACGCGAGTGGCATAGATCAACTCGGATAAAATGTCCTGGCCGATGTCATTGGTGCCCAGCCGATGCTCCGCGTTCGGGGGCTGATAGGGCGATCCCGTCTCCTGGGGATCATATGGTGCAATCAAAGGCGCAAAGAGGGCTATAGATAGGAACAGAATGAGACTCGAGAGGCCCGCCACCCGAAGAGGGGCATGTGAGACCAAGCCTGCGATGGAGGGATGCAATTCAGCTCGACCTCCCAATTCTCGGATCGGCGATGGCGTAGAGCATGTCCGCAGCGAAATTGGCGAAAAGGACGAATATCGTCAGGATAAAAAAGCATCCCTGCATGACCGGATAGTCTCTGGCCAGCACAGCATCGTAGATGAGAGTTCCCATGCCGTTCAAAGAGAAGACGATCTCAATTATAAGAGCGCCAGAGACCATGAATCCGAAGCTCAACGCCACCATGCTGATGAATGGGGGCAGGACATTCCTGATGATGTGCTTATTGAGGATGCGCCCTTCAGTGAGTCCCTTGGCCCTCGCCGCCACCACGAACTGTTGATCGGATATCTGCATTACCGAATTCCTGACAACCAGGAACTTGGAGGCACCACCAAGCAAAGAAAGGGCAGCCACGGGCAGAGACAAGTGCCAGACCACATCCAAGAGATAATCAATGCCCTCTTTGCCTCCGGATGTCAGATTCCCCAGGGGAAAAAGCCCCAGGTGAAAGGCGAACAGGCTTAAGAAGAGCATGGCCAGGAGAAATGCGGGACAGGTGTAAAGAGAGAGTGCAATTGCTGTGAGCAGATAATCAGCCCGGCTATTGATCTTGAATCCTGCCAGGGAGCCGCAAAGGAGGGCGAGGAGAGAGCCAAATACATCAGAGGGAAAGACCAAGAGCACCGTCCAGAAGAGGCTGCTGGTCAAGAGCTCCACCACGCTCAGGTTTTTGTGAATGGAGTATCCCAGATTTATCTCAGTTAGCTGGCACAGATAGCGGATGTACTGAATATGAATCGGCTGGTCCAGGCCGTGCTCGGCTCGAAGAAGCTCTATCATCTCTGGATCGTTGTGCAGTGCGTTCTCGCCCAGCAGATTGATTATGGGGTCGCCGGGCATCATCCTGGGCAGGGCGAAGTTGAGGGAGAGGATCAAGAATAGGGTGAACCCATAGCGGATCAGCTTTCCCAGGAGATAGTCCCTTCTTCCTCGCATAGTTGATCAGATCCGATGCCTTTTGAAAAAAAGGTTCTGCACGAGGGAGCCTCAGGCTCTGTGCAGGTTGAATAAAGTCCCATATGAGAGGATGCCGTGCAAGGGATTGTATTCCCAGCCTTCGAGTCGGGCATTGTAGGGCTGGATGATGTTCATGGAGTATACTGCGAACTGAGGCATCTCCTCCGCGTAATAGCTCTGGATCTCTGCTGCCAGCTCCTTTCGCTCCTCTGTGTCCTGTGTTTTGCCCAGATCGTCCACCAGAGATTGATACTCCGGATCGCTGACCATGGACCAGCCGTAGTATCTGGTATCGGTGTAGCCCGAGCCGTAGCTCTCCCCCATCATCATGCCCCAGAAGGTTGTCCCGGCCAGAGCCATCTCATGAGTCTTCTTCTCATCCAAGATCTCTCCGTGGGTGCTTTTGTCTGCCAGGTCGATCTGAATGTCGACGCCTGCCTGGGCAAAGTACTTCTCCAGCATCTCCGCCGCTCGCACGCTGTCAGGCAGATCGCTTCTGGTCAAGAGCTTGGGCTGGAACTTGTCGCCATCTGGCATCTCTCGCAAGCCATCGCCATCCACGTCCTTAAAGCCCAGGCTGTCCAGCATGGTTCCAGAGAGATTCAGGTCCTGGGCCAGTGTCCTGGTCTCGGTGAAATAGAGGGTGCCATCGGGAATCCATCCCGCGCTGGGAGTGGTGCCATATCCGGCGGTAAACATGTTCCTCAACTCCTCATAGTCAAGTGCGTAGCTGAGAGCCTGGCGCAGCTCTTTGTCATCGAAAGGAGACACGGCGGTATTGAACCACAGAACGTTGGTGATTCCCCTCTCCGGGTAGACCTCTATGCCGATATCATCATTATCCAGCAGTTTGGGAACATAATAGTAGCTAATCCCTTTGGAGTAGTAATAGGGCAGGTCTATCTCCCCCTTCTGGAAGGCCAGCATCATAGCATCGGGATTCTTGAACATCCTCAGCTGGATGGTATCTATGGCCGGCATTCCTCCCCAGTAATTCTCATTCGCCTGATAGGTGACAATTCCAGCGTCTTTGTCGAAGCTCTCGAATTTATACGGCCCACATCCGATTGCAGCCTCTAAATCGTTGAACTTTTTGGGATCATCAACGGACTTGAAGATGTGCTCAGGGATTGTCTTCACCACTGAAATTGTAGTGAGGAAGTTGTAGTCAGGCTTCACCAGGTTGATTATGACTGTCTTGTCGTCCGGCGCTTCCACAGACTCGATAGTGCCGATGTAGGATTTGCTCAGAGGGTCCTTCTCCAAGTCATAGTCAACAGTAAACTTGAAATCCTGAGCTGTCACCGGCTTTCCGTCGTGCCAGGTAGCATTATCTCGTAAGTGGAAGGTCCACTTCTGCAGGTCTTCGGTCTCCCAGGATGTGGCGAGCTCTGGATCAAGGTCGCCGTTTTTATTGAACCTGACCAGCCCCTGGTGGCTTAGCATCATGCTGTACACCCCGAAATAGTAGTCCCAGGGATTAGCGTCGTTTATCTGATTGATGGTGCCAATGGTGAGCTTTGCGATTCTGTCGCCGGAACCGCTTTCTTCCGTCTGGGCAGCCGTCGCCATGCCCGTCAAACAGAGGCTGAGGAAGACCAGAGCGAGAGCCGTTAGCTTTGATATGCGCATCATGAATATAATTCACCTTTTGTTTTACTTTGACAATTGCTTTTAGTATTTAGTCTTAATGAATGAAATTTTTATATTATGTGCACATTTCACATGCTCAATAGCATTCTGAGAATGATCTTGGAGAAGGAGAGATTACCATCATGAAGCTTGACTGGAATCAAATATGGAAGGATGCATTTCGAGAATCTCGGCTAACAAGCGACAACTACTACGATAACGAGGAGCGAGCGAAGAGCTATGATGACTCTGAGAATATCTGGATCGATGGGAGGAAGAGAGCTGAAAGCTTAGCCTCGATCCCTCCTGGTCGGTGCTTGACATCGGGTCCGGTCCCGGAATTCTAACGGTTCCTCTGGCCCATCGGGCGAGAGCCGTCACGGCAGTCGAGCCTTCATTGCCCATGATAAGCTGTCTGAAGAGGCATCTTGATGAGGAAAATCTCTCCAATGTGGAGATCATCAACTCCCGGTGGGAGGATGTATCCTCTGAGGAGATGGAGGCGCACGATTTGGTCATTGCTTCCTACTCATTGAACTTCGAGGACATCCGAGAGGCTTTGCTCAAGATGAACCGACTGGCAAAGAAAAGGGTTGTACTTTACTGGTTTGCGGGAACCGCCAACTGGGAGCTAATTCGTATGGATCTGTTCTCAAAAATCCATAATCGCAAGCTTGCGCCTTTTCCAAAATGCAACGTCATCTTCAACCTATTATATGATATGGGATTTTATCCGGATGTTGAAGTCCTTTATGGCACATCCTTTCCAAAAGAGTACGTCGACTATGATAAAGCCCTGTTTTATCTCAAGAGTACACTCAACATCTTCGACGGAACTCATGACGAACTGCTGCACAATTACGTCGAAGATCACTGGAGGAGAGGCGACGGCAGATTATTCATGGATGATAAGACGACATACGTGAAGATCTCCTGGATGCCGAAAGATATTGATGGGCAAATGCTGCTTCGACGATAAGATGACCTGAGATTGATGAATGCCTTCGTACTACCTTGGGGAATGGTGCGGTATTCGGCATTACCCATATTCTTCATGCCATCTTCAAGCCCGACTTGAGCATTGCCCCCTGTCTCGCAGAAGAGTGGGAAGCAACGCCGGATGGAAGATCGATTAATAAACAAAGAAAAAGTGCAGAAGGAACTACCGGTACCTATTCATCATCTTCATGTATTCTTCCGCTCTCTTTCTCTGCGATGGGTCTCTTGTTATCGCTCTTCCTATGTTCAGTAGGACGTTGGGCCCTGTGTTGTCCATTGCTTTCTGGACATCTCCTCCCTGGGCTCCTATCCCTGGGCAGAGGAACAGCGCATTGCTGCCTGCAAGGACGCGCGCGGTCCTTATGTCCTCTGCTGTCACGTGCCCGGTCGTTCCCATGACAAGGCCGTCTGCGTTGCTCGTGCGGACTTCTTCTGCGATCTTCTGGTAGAGCGGTTTGCTCCCGAGGGTTGCATCTTTCTGGACCCACGCCGCCTGGGAGTTTGACATGAGGCCGAGGATTATTGCTCCCAGTTTTTCCCTGTGCGCAAGGTCTGACGTCTCCTTTATGTTGCCGGGATATGGAGACGCGGTGAATGCGTCGAAGCCGGATGCGCTTATTTGCTGTATCGCTGCATCGTTCGAGGATCCGATATCAGAGAGCTTGTGGTCGAGTATGGATATGCAGCCGTGGTTTCGTATCTCTCTTGTCAGTTCGCGCAGTTCCCTCACGCGCAGATTGAATAGCAGGAATTGGCTGTTAGGCTTGAATGCTGCAGCATAGTCGCTGGTCTTCTCAACGAGATCCAGGCAGTAATGTAGGATTTCCTCCTCGTTCACCTCTGAGGGAAGCGGATCAAGGCCTATGCACAGCACGCTATTCTTTTCATCTCTCACATTTCTGTATTTTTCAAGAAAATCTGTCATTTAACCTCGTCTTTTTCTTTGTTTTCCAGTATTACGCCGGTGTCACATACGACGTTGCAGCATACGATCGTTTATGGCCGGCCAGCCATTTAGCTCTTTTGTGGCAAAGGGCTCTAGCCCTTATGCCTGCAGTGGACCGATGAAAACTTCTGGGGATATGGAGATGATACATCCGGGCTATGTGCATTCGTTCACGAGGTCATATCCTAGAACCTCCAGGATATCGGCCTGGACGTCTACGTCGAGTGTCCCTGGGCAGCGATGCCTTCAAGAAGAAGCTCTGGACGGATAGAGACTACTTAATGGCCATCGGATATTCAACGCCGTACGCCAATCTGGCAGGAGATACGGCCGCCGAGTACTATGTGGATCTGCCGGGACTGTTCAGCACGTCTACCGCACCAAATATCCTTGAGATCGTGAATGAGGCCATTCGGTCCAGGGGTATGGAGGAGCTGAGCCAAAACCGCCGTGCGATTCAGCAATACGTGGCAGAAGAGCAGCCCATCATCGCGCTCATCTGGGGAGATGCTATCTACCCCGTGCGCACCGATCGCTGGGAGGACTGGACGCCGATGTACGGCTACGGGCCGGTGAACTACTGGTCGTGGTTCAGCCTGAAGCCGGTTGGCGAATGAGAATGGATCGCCTTCACCGCATTTTTTTAAAATAGTATTATTCATTATTACAATAATGAAAATGATTATTACCCATAACTCAGTATCACTACTAGCTGCTTTGATGTGTATGGAGTGGATGAAGAGACCGCCAAAAACCAGCGCTCGGCGCAGTGGTTGGACTGGAGTGCAGAAGGGGACTTCTGAGAAATAAGGCGATGAGAGCAATATGGAGGTAGGTATATTGAGCAGAGTTAGGATAGAGAATTTGCTTGGATGTGGCTTAATGCTCATATTTTTTGCAGCAAGCATCATGTCCGTTAGCGCAGCAGACGACGAGAATGTCTTGAAGCTGGGGATACAGATAAACGAGTTCAAGCTGATGAATTCCCTGGTTCGCCCCTGGTATGATAGCGCGAACTTCTTCAGCCTCACAAATACACCATTGGTCATTTACAGGCCGGATCTTGATATAGCGCCTGGCCTTGCTAGCAGCTGGGAAATTGCCCCAGATGGAAAGTCGATAAAATTCAGCCTGGTCGAGAATGCCACATGGAGCGATGGCAAGCCAGTAACTGCAGAGGATGTAGCCTTCTCTTTTGATTACTGGAAAAAGAATAAACTTTACAGCCAAGGCTACTGGTATGATGCATATCTGGACCATTCAGATATCATTGATAATCATACAGTAAATGTCTTCTTTAATGAGCCAGTGGCCGTGGCTAGCTTGACCACAGAGATAGCCACCACATCGATCATACCAAAACACATCTGGGAAATGGTTGAGAATCCTAAAGAGTACGACGGACCTGACGGTATGGTCGGGTGCGGGCCGTTCGTCTTCGAAAAATTTGATAAAGATGCGCAGGTCGTTTACCTCAAGGCCAACTCCAATTACTTTTCCGGTAAGCCAGCAGTAGACGAGATTGAATGGCATTATTACAGGACGCAGGATGCACTGATTCTTGCTCTGAAGAAGGGAGATATTGACGCCCAGCTTGAGTACTACAATCCAGTTCCCGGTGTTTATGCTGCAGATCTGATTAAGCCCGAAAATGTCGAGCTAGTCACTGTTCCAGATATTGGCGTACCACTTCATCTGGTTTTTGGATTACGAGAGTATCCAACCAATGTCAAAGAGTTCAGACAGGCCATATCTTATGCCATAGACTACCAAGCTTTAGTGGATATGATTGCTGCCGGATACGGAGATGTACCGGGCAAAGGCTATTGCGTCCCCCAGCTTCCGGGATACAATCCCAACCTGCCAAAGTTGGAGCATAATATCACAAAGGCCAACGAGCTCTTGAATAGCTCTGGGTTTGTTGATAAAACCGGCGATGGATTTAGAGATGCACCAAATGGAGCTGAGCTTAAGATTCCAATTGATGTCGATTCCAGTAAGCCGCAGCAAGCACGAGCTGCCGAGATAATCAATCTCGAACTGCAAAAGGTTGGCTTAAACACCTTTGTTGAATCCCTCAGTCCAGATATTGCCAGCCAGAAGCTCTGGACAGATAGGGACTACTGCATATTCATCAGCAAATCCACGCCATATGGCAACTTGGTCTCTGATTCCGCAGCCAGCTACTATGTGGATATTCCTGGGATGTACGGTACGAGCACAGACCAGAAAATCATAGACCTCGTAGAGAAGGCAATGTATTCCAGGGACCAAGAAGAGCTCTTGCAGACTAGATCTGCCATCCAGGAATATGTTGCAGAAAACCTGCCCATGATCGCTCTCATCTGGGGAGATGCCATCTACCCTGTGAGGACAGATCGCTGGGAGGGCTGGACGCCGATGTACGGCTATGGGCCTGTGAACTACTGGTCGTGGTTCAGCCTGAGGCCAGTAGGCAAATAGACCAATTTTTAATTTTTTGGAGGGAATCGAAATTATGAATATCGACTGGTCGAAAGAATGGAAGCGCTACCGAGAAAGCTCACACTGGACGCAAAAGCTAAAGCAAAAAGGCATCACCAGCGAGCAGTTCTGGGATGGCTACAAGATGGCGGACAAAAACGAGGAGTATGACCGCCTTGCAGGTTACCCCGGCCTCATCCTCAACAGGATGTCCAGGTTCGCCGGCCCTGACTCCTCCGTGCTGGATATCGGCGCAGGAGCCGGGGCCTACACCATACCTCTGGCCAAATCAGCTCGAAAGGTGACCGTGGTAGAGCCCTCCAGAGGCCAGATCGCCCGGCTGATGAGGCGGGCAGAACATGAGGGCCTGGTGAACATCAAGGTCATAAACAAGCGATGGCAGGACGTGGATATTTCGGAGCTTGAGAGATACAGCCTTGTCAACGCTGCCTACTGTTTCCATATGCCCGAAA
>ENA-UPSM01004352-UPSM01004352.1-activated-sludge-metagenome-genome-assembly--contig:-NODE-4352-length-15062-cov-5.095955_pt1 | contig 15062 bp, 12 predicted proteins | sample MGYA00238181_ERZ773283 | MGnify/ENA primary metagenome ERZ773283 (study PRJEB29023, sample SAMN05720199) | activated sludge metagenome | isolation source: Anaerobic digester | place: Japan...
GAACCGTCAAGAACGGCAACGACATCGATCTCAAGCCGGTGGTGTTCCAGGTGTTCATCCGAGGCAAGCACTCGGGCACGACCAAGCTTCGCGAGGTGGTTTCGGCCAAGGGCTCCTACTCGGGCGAGATGACCTCCGAGTACGAGGGAGGTCTCACCCCCCAGAAGTTCGGAACCAGCTTCGATCGCGGTGCCGTCATGCTGGGCGGGCTTTCGACCAAGGTGGTTTCGGCCGCTCCGGCCGAGCGCAAGGAGCTCGATCGTCTGGCTTTGCGCGTGATCGGCGGCGACGCCCCCGCTTCGTTGTTCTGAGATGTTCGGCCGACGCTGGGAGCGCGATCTCGCCAAACGGTATCTGGGCGCCCAGCGTAGGAGCCGGTTCTCGTCCCTGATCGGATTGTTCTCCATCCTCGGGGTGTTCATCGGGACCGCTTCGCTGGTGGTCGCGTTGTCGCTCATGAACGGGTTCGAGGAGCAGGTCCGCGATCGTTTGATCGGTCGCGATTCCCACCTGGACCTCGTTTCTTCCGACGGTTCCGGATTGTTGGATTCCGATTCGTTGATCCGCGAGGTGGAAAAGGCCGATGCGCGCGTCGTCGGCGCGTCGCCCTTCGTGGCCGGCAAGGCCGGGATTTCCTCCGGCAACGCCGCCGACGGCATCGTGGTGATGGGCATCGATTCGGCCCGTTCGGGCAAGGTGATCGATGTGGAGAAGTTCCTGACCGCAGGAACGCTGGGGTTGCGCTCCGTCTCGCTGGATTCCGGCCGCATCGAACACGGGATCGTGCTGGGCGATTGGCTGGCCCGCCGCCTGGGCGTGATCCCCGGCGACAAGGTGACCCTGCTTTCGCTGTCTTCGCCGGAAGTCCTCACCGGGGCCGCGGCGCCGCGGTTCGAGCGGGCGAGGGTCACCGGCCTGTTCCACAGCGGGATGTACGAGTTCGACGCGAACCTGGCCTACGTCTCGGTGGCCACCGCGCAGCGCCTGTACCAGACGCCGGGACGGATCTCGGGAATCCAGATCAGGACCTCCGACATGTGGCAGGCCCGCGAGATCGGTCGGAAATTGGCCATGGCGCTGGGCGACGGCGTGCGTTCCATGGACTGGTACGAGAAGAACGAAAACCTCATGAAGTGGATGAGCCTGGAAAAGGTCGTGGTGGCGCTGGTGCTTTGCCTGATCGTGCTGGTGGCGGCGTTCAACATCGCGAGCTCCCTGATCATGGGGGTGCTGGAACGCACGCGCGAAATCGGGATCCTGCGCGCCATGGGCGCCAGCGCCCGGTCCGTCCGCCGGATCTTCCTGCTCCAGGGACTGCTCGCGGGACTTTGGGGCGCCGTCGGCGGCGTGGTGTTCGGTCTGTTCCTGTGCTGGGTCCAGGACGAGTTCCGCCTGGTCACGCTTCCCGGCGACGTCTATTTCATCGAGTACCTGCCCGTCTCGGTCCATCCGATCGACGTGCTCGTGGTCTTCGGCGTGGCCGTCGCGATCTGCGCGGCGGCGGCGTTCTTCCCGGCCTGGAAGGCCGCCAAGCTCGATCCGGTGGAGGCCGTGCGCCATGAGTGAACCGGTCCTTTCCGCGCGGGGCATCCGCAAGACGTTCCGGGAGAACGGACAGGAATTGTCGATCCTCGACGGCGTCGACCTCGATGTCGCTCCCGGCGAGGTCGTCGCGGTCGTGGGCGTTTCCGGATCCGGCAAGAGCACCATGCTTTCCATCCTGGGCACCCTCGACCGGCCCGATTCCGGCAGCCTCGTGATCGGCGGCGAGCGCACCGACTCGCTGGGAGATTCCGCTCTTTCCCGGTTGCGTTCCCGCACCCTGGGGTTCGTGTTCCAGTTCCACCACCTGCTGCCCGATCTGGACGCGTTGGAAAACGTGGCGCTCCCGGCGCGCATCGCGGGGGTGTCCGACGCGGAATCGCGCGATCGGGCCCGGGAACTGCTCGAGGCTTCGGGGTTGGGCGGACGCCTGCACCACCGACCCGGCCAGTTGTCCGGAGGCGAACGCCAGAGGGCGGCCCTGGCCCGGGCCCTGGCCAACCGTCCCAGGCTGGTCCTGGCCGACGAGCCCACCGGCAACCTGGATCCCGCCAACGCGCTCAAGCTCCTGGAAACGTTGCAGGAATTGTCGTCGCGGTTCGGCCAGGCGTTCCTCATCGCCACCCACGATCCCGATCTGGCCGGGAGCGCCCACAGGCGCATGCGGCTGGCGCAGGGGCTCCTCGCGGAGACTCCGTGACCGGAATCTGCCCCGATTGCGGAAGGTCCTGGGACGACGTCCGCCGCGGCGGGCGGCTCGGGTGCCCGTCCTGCTGGGACGCGTTCCGCCAGGAATTGTCGGAGGTCGTGACCGGCATGCACGGGTCGGACCGCCAACCCGGCGAAGAAGACCTCCAGACCCAGATCCACCAGCGCAAGCGCAAGCTCCTGGAAGAAGATCTCCGATCGGCCCTGGCCAGCGAAGACTACGTGCGCGCCGGGCAGCTCCGCGACCTTCTGCGCGCGGAAGGCGAACCCTCGTGAACAGCCCCGCCTGGATCCGCAACTGCGGATCTCCGGATCCCGTCCTGGCCAGCCGCGTGCGGTTGGCCCGCAACTTCCCGGGAGTTCCGTTCCGCGGGACCATCTCGCCGCAGGAAGGCCGTCGCCTGTGCGAGCGCGTGCTCGACTCCGTGCGGGGGCTGCACCCCGCGTTCGTGCCGCTTGCCGACGAAACCAGCGAAGAAGCGGGCGAACTGGTGGAACGCATGCGGGTTCCGGCCAACCTGCTGGACACCTCCGACCCCGGGCCGTGGCTGGCGCTGGAAGACGCCGGGCGCGGCCTGCTGGTGCTCGACGGCGACCACCTGAGGCTCTGGTCCACACGGCCGGGCAACGCCTTGTTCGACGCGATCGACGAAGCCGCCAAGCTCGAATCCGCGGTGCGCGAACGCCTGCCGCTTTCCAGGGATCCGGCGTGGGGATGGCGCACGGCCTCGCCCGGCGATGTCGGTTCTGGAATGCGGGCCAGCCTGCTCCTGCACCTGCCGGCGCTGTGGATCACCGGGCGCATGTCGGGTGTGGTCGACGCCATGGACACCTTGGACCATCCCTTGCGGGGTCCTTGGGGGGCGGTCTCGGAAGACGACGGGGGAATGGTGGTCGTGACCCACGTGCGCACCCTGGGTTGCCTGGAAGTGGAAATCTGCGCCGGGCTCGCCGATGCCGCCGCCAAGCTCGTGCGCGAAGAAGCCAAGGCCCTGCAGGCGCTGCTGGACCGATGGGGGACGGAAGTCCAGGACGCCGTCGGAAGGTCGGTGGCCATCCTCGGGTCGGCCCGGCTCCTGTCGCGTCGGGAATTGTCGTCGCGTCTGCGCTGGATCGCGATCGGGGCCAGGCTCGGATGGATCCCGAGATCGTCGGCGAAGGCCGCCATGGACGCGTTCCTGGCCACGGGCGAATTCCGGCTCAAGCGCCTGGCGGGTTCGGTCGCCTCGGAGTTCGAGGGCAATCTGGACGAATGGCGCGCCCAGGAAACGCTGCGGATCCTGCGCGAAGCCGGCGAGCCGGAGTGAATCCGGAACTCCGACGCGCCGTCCTGATCCCGGCCTACCGTGCCGAACGCACGGTGGGAGGGGTGGTCGCGAGGTTGCGCGAACTGCATCCGGATCTCCATGTCCTGGTGGTGGACGACGGTTCCGGCGACGCCACCGCCGAGAACGCCCGCGTGGCGGGAGCCCAGGTCTTTTCGCTTCCGACGAATACGGGCAAGGGAAGCGCCTTGGCCGCGGGGTTGATGGCATTGCGCGAGCAGGGGTTCCAATGGGCACTGGCCATGGATTCCGACGGACAGCATCTGCCGGAAGACGCGTCCAAGTTCCTATTGGCGACATTTTCCGACACCTGCGGGCTGGTCGTGGGCGCCCGCAGGCTGCACCCCGGTTCCATGCCGCTGCCTCGGGTGTGCAGCAACCGGCTCACCACCGCCTTGCTGGAGCTCCAGGCGGGAACGCGCCTTTGGGACAGCCAATGCGGCTACCGGATGTACCGGCTCGAGGCGGTCGCGGCGGCGAACGTCCCCGCGATGGGTCGGTTCGAATGGGAATCCGAAGCGATGGTGCGGATCGCCCGCGCCGGCTACGACGTCCAGAAAGTGGACATCGCCACGGTCTACGGCGACGAAGGCTCCCACATCCGCCCCTGGAGGGACACGGGCAGGTTCGTCCGCCTGTGGTTCCGGCTCTGGCGCGTCTGGTGGCGAACCCGCTGAATCCTGTTGGGTCCCGATGCTTCGTACTCGGCGTCGAAGTCGGTGCCGTGCCACGTTGTAGGGGCGAGGCATGCCATCGCCCCTACAACGATGGGAACGGCACCCGCCTTTGGGTCAAAATGTCCAATTGTCGTTTTTTGGGGTGAATTGGGGAATGTCGGGATCGCGGGTCCATTGCTAACTTGAATGCCTTTCGTTTTTGGAGGATCGCAGCCATGCGCGTGCTCGAAGGATCGTTCGTCCCGCCCACAAAACCTGTCGCCCTGGTCGCTTCGCGATTCAATTCGCTCGTGGTCGACCGCCTGGTCGAAGGTGCGCGCGACGGTTTGGTTCGCCACGGCCTCAAGGACGACGACATCGTCCTGCACATGGTTCCCGGCGCGTTCGAGCTCGGCGCGGTGGCGCGCCGTTGCGTGGATTCCATGAAGTACTCCGCCGTGATCGCCCTGGGATGCGTGATCCGCGGCGACACCCCCCATTTCGACCAGGTGGTCAGCGGCACCACCCGCGCGATCGGGCAGCTTTCCTACGAAGCCAACGTTCCGGTCGTGTTCGCGGTCCTCACCACCGAAGACCTGGAGCAGGCCGAGCAGCGCGCCGGCGGCAAGGCCGGGAACAAGGGTTGGGACGCGGCTCTGTCGGCCATCGAACTCATCGATCTCTACCGCAAGATCGAGTCCGCATGAGCGGCGAGCGCGGAGGACGGGAATTGGCGCTCCATCTGCTCTACCAGATGGAAGTGCGCACCGAGACCTTGGACCAGGTCCTTCCCGAAGCCCTGGAGTTCTTCCAGCCCGGCCCCGACGAACGAGCCTACGCCGTCAGGCTGGTGGAATACGCCTTGGCCGATCGCGAAGTCGCCGAATCCCTGCTCAAGCAGCATGCCACGAACTGGGATCCCACCCGCTTCGCGTTGTTGGACTTCTGCATCCTCCGCTTGGCGATCGCCGAGATGACCCGGGTGCCCGAAGTCGCCACGACCAAGATCCTCAACGAGGCGATCGAACTCGCCAAATCGTATTCCACCCACAAATCGGGTGGATTCGTCAACGGACTTCTCGATCCCATAGCCCGCAACGTTCGGGGCGACGTGCGCCCCAAAAAAGGAGAGTCAGCGTGACCGAGCGCAAGATGAAATGGTTGGGAGCAGCGGGCGTGACCCTGCTGGCCCTGGTCGTCTACACACTGACCATGGCTCCCACGGTCAGTTTCTGGGATTGCGGCGAATACATCGCGGCGGCGGTCGGGCTGCAGGTTCCGCATCCTCCCGGGGCCGCGGCCCACCACGTCCTGGGGCGCGTGGGCATCATGCTGCTTGGCTGGGTCGACGACATCGGCGCCCGCACCAACTGGCTTTCGGCGCTGGCGACCGCGCTCACCGCGGGCGTCGCCTACCTGATCGCCTTCCGCGGCATCCAGATGTTCCAGGCCAAGACCGAGCGCGCCAAGTACCTGTGGGTGGCCGCCCTGGGCGGTGTCCTGGCGGGCACGCTCACGACCTTCAGCGACACGCTGTGGTTTTCCGCCGTGGAAACCGAGGTCTACAACTTCGCGATGCTCTTCACGTCGCTGGGCATCTACCTCATGCTGGAGTGGACCGATCTTCGCGACACCCCGTGGGGCGACCGCCTCATCGTGCTGGTGGTCTACCTGTGCTTCTTCGCCACCAACTTCACCTTGTTCTCGGTGATGTTCCTGCCGTTCATCGCCATCTGGATGGTCGTGGTCGACCAGCGCCTGCGTTCGTTCTGGCCGCTGTACCTGGTGGGGCCGGCCGTGATGTCCATCCTGTACGTGGCAGGCGACTTCCCGTTCATCACCCTGGCCACGATCGCCATCTCGGCTCTCCTGTGGGCGGTCTTCCGCTTCTCGGCCAAGGGTTCCAGCCACCACCACGGCTGGAAGCTCGGCACCATGGTGGCCATGGCCGCGTTCGTGGGCTGGTCCATCTACCTGTACATCCCCATCCGTTCCACGCTGGATCCCATCATCGACGAAGGCGACCCGGAAATCCGCAAGCCCCTCGTGATCGGCGATCCTTCCACCTACGACAACCTCAAGCGCACGCCCGGCTTCTCCGACTGGCTGGACCTGGACAACTGGGGAGAGTTCAAGGAATACATCGAGCGCAAGCAGTACGGTTCGGAAAACCCGCTCGTGCGCGCCATGACCCGCCGCTCCAACCCTCTGAACCAGCTGTTCGTGCACGAGAACATGGGCTACGGCGGCTACATGTTCGGACAGTTCCTGCCCTTCAAGGTCGGCCGCGAAGAGACCATCTTCGGGGTGACCATTCCTTCTCAGGTGGGCGCGCTGGGGGTTTCGGCGGTCCGCGACGAAGAAGGCAAGTACCACGACGCTCCCAATTCCGGCATGAAGCGCCTGGCGCAGTTCATGATGTTCGTCCTGGCCCACATGCCGCTGTGGTGGCTGGTGCGCTGGGGCTGGAAGCGCGACAAAATCCTTGCCGTGTACCTCGCTTCCCTGTACCTGTTCGCCAGCATGGGAATCCTGTGGTACGTGAACTTCGCCGACGGAACCCGTCCCGAAGTCTCCGATCTGCGCTACTACCTGGAAGCCAAGGCGGCGGGGCAGCCCGTCGACTACCCCGGACCGGTCCACATGGAAGTCCGCGAGCGGGACTACTTCTTCACGCCCGCCTTCGCCCTGCTGGCGATCCTGTACGGCATGGCCTTCGCGCTGTACCTGCAGGCCATGCGCCAGAAGAACGAATCCAAGCCCTGGAACAGCCAGCCCAAGTTCGTGATCGCCCTGGTCGCGGCCCTGATGTCGCCTGTGGTGGCTGGATTCAGCAACTGGCACGAGCACGACCGTTCCAAGAACTACATCCCCTACGACTACGCCTTCAACCTGCTGAACTCCTGCGAGAAGAACGGCATCCTGTTCACCAACGGCGACAACGACACGTTCCCGCTGTGGGCGCTCCAGGAAGTCTACGGCATCCGCAAGGACGTCCGTCTGGTGAACCTCTCGCTCATCAACACCGACTGGTACATCCGGCAGATGCGCGACATCGAGCCCAAGGTGCCGGTGGAAATGTCGGATTTCATGATCCGCTCGCTGCAGCCGGAACGGAACACGATCCCCAAGGGTGCGGCCATCCAGGTCGGACCCCGCGTGGTGGCGTTCCCCTCGGCGCAGGAACTGCCGTACATCAAGATCCAGGATCGCATGATCATGCACATCGTGATGGCCAACGACAAGCTCGGCGACAAGCGCAAGCCCATCCACTTCGCCGCCACCGTGGGCGAAGACAACATGCTGGGCCTGGCTCCCTACTGCCGCATGGAAGGCATGGTCTTCACGCTCACCGATTCGATCCAGCACGATCCGGTGGACATCGAGAAGACCACCCACCTGTTCGGCAAGGTCTACAAGTACCGCGGCATGGCCGGCGACGAGTACAGCTCCGGGTACCTGGACGACGACACCCGCCGTCTGGAATCCAACTACAGCTCGATCGCCATCCAGGCCGCCATGGGTTCGGCCGACGGAATCCGTCGCATGATGGACTCCGCCGCGCGTCCCGATCTGCCGGATTCGGTCAAGGCCCCGGTCAAGGCCCGCGCCGACCTCCGTCTGGGGCAGGTGACCGGCCTCCTGCGGGAATCCGAGCGTCTGGTCCCGCGCGAGTGGCGGACCGCGTACTTCGGGGCGCAGTTGTTCGCGCAGCTGGGATTGTCGGCATCGGCGGACTCCGTCCTGAACAACGCCCGCAAGCGTCTTCCCAAGGAACCCATGCTGCTTCGCGCCCAGGCCGAAGTGTTCCAGCGGACCGGTCGCCTGGAAAACGCCGCCGCGCTCCTGGACACTGCCGCCAAGGCCAGCCCGCTGGACGCCCAGCTGGCGCTGGATGCCGGCATGATGCTCGCCGAGGTCGGCAAGTTCGCCGAAGCCCTCGCGCATGTGGAAAAGGCCATGAAGCTCAACCCTGCCGACCAGCGCGCCCAGGGATTGGCCCAACAGATCCAGGCCCGCATGCAGGCGCAGCCTTCGCCGTCCATCGCTCCGGTGGTGGCTCCGCCTCCGGCCGCGCTGCCGGCGGCTCCGGCGCCTGAAACCGCCAAGGCCGCGGCTCCGCAAGCTCCCAAGCCGGAATCCAAACCCGCGGACACGGCCAAGAAGTGAGCGGTCGCCGGGTTCTTTGGATCAATTGGCGGGACCTCCGCAACCCCCTGGCGGGGGGAGCGGAAGTCCATGCCGACGAAGTCATGAAGCGCCTGGCCAAAAAGGGGTGGGAGTTCGTCCTGGCCTCCCACGCCGTCCCGGGCCTTCCCGCGCGGGAGACGGAAAACGGCTACACGGTGCGCCGCGAAGGCGGCAAGGACACCTTCAACTTCACGGTCTACCTGCGCCTGCGCCGATGGATCCGCGAAGAACGCCCCGACCTGATCGTAGACGATTCCAACAAGATCGCCTTCGCCGTTCCTTGGCTCACCAACAAGCCCGTGGTGGCGCTCATCCACCATCTGTTCGGCGACGCGATCTTCCGCGAGGCGTCCTTCCCCGCGGCCATGTACGTGAAACTGTCCGAATCGCTGGTGCCGCGCATCTACCGCGACGTGCCCGTCATGACGGGCAGTCCGTCGGCGCAGACGGAAATGCGTTCGTTCGGGATCCGCGATGTCGTGGATGTCGGCGAAGGCGTGGACCTGGAAGGCTACTCTCCGCCGACCGCCGGCGAGCGGGACCCGAACCTTCTGCTGTACTTGGGACGCATCAAGAAATACAAGGGCCTGGATGTCCTCATCCAGACCGTCTCGTTGCTCAAGGATCGCTTCCCCGACGTCCGTCTGGAAGTGGCCGGTTCCGGCGACGACGTTCCGCGTCTCAAGGAGGTCGCCGCGTCGCTCGGGGTCGCCGAGCGCGTGAAGTTCCTGGGACGCGTGAGCGAAGAAGACAAGATCTCCCTGTACCGCCGCTCCATGGTGGCGCTGAACAGCTCGCTCAAGGAAGGCTGGGGGCTCACGTCCATCGAGGCCAACGGCTGCGGGACGCCGGTGGTGGCCAGCGACGTTCCCGGATTGTGCGATTCGGTGCAGGACGGCAAGACCGGATTCCTGGTGCCGTTCGGCGACGCCGAGGCGATGGCCGATCGGGTGGGGCGGATCCTGGGCGATCCCGTGCTCGCCGCGAGACTACAGGAACAGAGCTTGGAATGGGCTCGTTCCCACACCTGGGACAAGGTCGCCGAACGGACGGAATCCGTCCTGTCGGGAGCTTCGGCCGGGAAATGACCGATTCCAGGAAGCACGGTTGGCGCAAATGGCTGGGGCCTTTTCTGCAGACCCTGGCGACCCTGGCCCTGATCGCATGGATTCTCTGGCGCAACGACGGCACGGCCGTTCTGGTGCGCCTCAAGGATGTCGACGCGTCGTGGCTTTCCGCCGCGATTTCGCTTCTGGTGGTTTCCGTTTTCCTGGGCGCCTTGCAATGGGAGCGGTTGCTCGCCGTGCAAGGATTGTCCATCCCGGCGGGACGGTTGCTTCGCGCCTATTCGCTCGGGATGTTCCTGAACTTCGTGCTTCCGTCGGGAGTGGGTGGCGACGTGGTCCGGGCGGTCCAGGTGCACCGCGACACCAAGGGCGGGGCCAAGGGGATCGCCGCCACCTTGCTGGACAGGTTCGCGGGGCTGTTCACGCTGGCGTTGTTCGCGGCCGTCGCATCGGTGTTGTTGGCCATGGGGCATCCCGATCCGTTGTTCCGCAAGCTCGCGATCGCGACGGGACTGGTGGCCGCGTCGTTCTGCGTGGTGTCGGCGGTGCTGTTTTCGCGGCGCGTCGTGGGCTGGATCGCTCCGGTGGCCAGATTGTTCGGCGAAGGTCCTCTGCTGGACAAGGCCCGCAATCTGCGGGCCGCCTTTTTGGAATACCGGGAGCATCCGGTGCTGGTTTCGCAGGTGGTGGGGTTGTCCGTCGCGACCCAGTTTTTGCGGCTTCTGGTCCATTGGTGTTGCGCCAAGGCCATGGGATTGCCGCTGGACCTCGCGTGGATCCTGCTGTTCGTTCCCGTGGTCGCGCTCATTTCCGTGTTGCCGATTTCCGTCGGCGGTTGGGGATTGCGCGAAGGCACCCAAAAGACGTTCTTTTCCCTGCCCGGGGTCATGCCCGGGCTTTCGGCGCACGACGCCGGCGCCGGCGCATTGGCCTTGGCCTTGACCACCAGCCTTCTGGGCATGCTGGTTCCGGCGCTGGTCAGCCTGGTGTCGGGGTTGTTCCTGTCGCATCGTCCCAACGCCGCCGTGGCGAGGAGTGAATCATGAACCTGAGCGTGGTCGTTCCGGCCTGGAACGAGGCGGACAGCCTGGCCGATCTGTTCAACGAGATCCGCGAGGCGTTGGCTTCGTGGGACGGAACCTGGGAAGTCCTGGTGGTCGACGACGGTTCCCGCGACGACACCTTCGCGGTGGTGCGCTCCGAACACGACAAGGATTCCCGGATCCGCGGGATCCGATTCCGGCGCAACGCGGGCAAGGCCGCCGCGTTGGCGGCCGGGTTCGCCGCGGCCCAGGGCGAGTACGTGATCACCATGGATGCCGATCTCCAGGACGACCCCCAGGAGCTGCGTCCCCTGATGGCCCTCCTGGACGAAGGCTGGGACATGGTGTCGGGCTGGAAGCAGATCCGCAACGATCCGGTCGACAAGACCCTGCCCAGCCGGTTCTACAACGCGCTGGTGCAACGGGTGTCGGGGCTCAAGCTCCACGACTTCAATTGCGGGCTCAAGGCCTACAAGCGTGAAGTCCTCCCTTCCTTGAGGCTGTACGGCCAGATGCACAGGCTACTTCCGGTGATGGCGCATTGGGACGGATTCAAGGTCACGGAAAAGGTGGTCAACCACCGCGCACGGCGGTTCGGGGTCAGCAAATACGGCTGGATGCGCGGGTTCCACGGTCTGTTCGACCTTCTGACCTTGTGGTTCCTGAACAAGTACATGCGCCGGCCCTTGCACCTGTTCGGCGGGATCGGGTTGGCGGCCATCGTGCTTGGATCGCTTCCGATTCCCTACTTCGCGATCCAGTGGATCCTGACCGGGGCCTTGCGCCTGCGTCCCTTGCTTTTGTTCTCGGTGGGTGGGATCATCCTGGGTGTGCAGTTCTTGTCCTTGGGGCTCATCGCCGAACTGGTCCACAGCCGTGAACGGGCTCCCGAAGCTCCCGTGGCGGAGCGTCTCTGACCCCCCAGGATTTGTCTCCCGCGGTGTTCGTGGCCTTGTGCGCCGCGGTGGGCGGAGCGTTCGGGTCGTTCTTCAACGTGGTGGTCTGGCGGCTTCCCAGGGGCGAGTCGGTGGTGCATCCCGGCTCCCGGTGTCCCGGCTGCGGCAGGGCGATCCCGTTCTACCGCAACATCCCGGTCGTCTCGTGGTTGTTGCAACGCGGGAAATGCGCCTGGTGCGCCCGACCGATCCCCTTGTTCTACGTGCTCGTGGAGGCCTTCTGCGCCTTGATCGGCGCCTTTTGCGGCTGGTCCTGGACGGCGGGACTGTGGACGGATCCCGTCAAGGCCGCGGGTTGGGCGATCTTCGCCATGCTGTCGGTGCCCATCGCCCTGATCGATTGGGAGCATTTCGAGATTCCCGACTCCCTGGTGGTCGTTTCCGGAATCGGAGCCGTGTTGGCCGCGATCGGGCTTTCTCCGATCGATTCGCGGGCCGAAGCGCTGCTGGACACCTTGCAGGACGGCCTGTTGGCGGCCGGATTCCTGTACGCGATCCATTTCACGGGGCGTGTCGCGCTGGGGGCGCTGGGCGTTCTGGCCAGGGCGGTTCTGGTGCGCGGGATCCGGTGGGAATGGCGCCGAGGATGGCGACGCGACCTGCTCCTGGTCGGCCTGCGTTGGGCACGATTCGACACGGAAATGGAAGCCCTGGGGCTTGGCGATGTCAGCCTGGGCTTGGCTGCCGGGGCGTGTCTCGGGTTTCCCGCGATCCTGGCTGGGTTGGCTCCGGCCGCGGGCCTTGGCGCATTGGGGTACTTGTTCCGGAAATCGCACCCCTTGCACCAGGCCAGGGCCCAGGAATTGGGGATCGATCCGCAGGCGATTCCCTTTGGACCGTTCCTTTGCGCGGGTTTTTTGCTGGCGGCTTGGGTGCTTCGGGACGGATTGCCCGGGTTGGTTCCGTAGATCGTTGGTGACAGTTTGTTCCCGGATTTGCCGATTTCTTTGGGGGTGCGAGCTTGCTGTTTCTGTCTGGAGAACGGATCCTTTGGAAACTGCAACCAATCCGTGAGCACTACGGGGTGCGATCGCATATCTTGAGTGGGTTCAGGTGCTTCCCAACCATAAAAGGGGAAATCAGGTGAGTCAGTCGAAGTCTTTCCGTTGTTTTGATCGGTTCCGGTTCGTTTGGGGCATGTTGGCCTTCTCCATGGCGGCCGTGCCTGCCCATTCCCAAAAAACGCTCATGTTCATGGTGGATTTCTGGGGGCAGCGCGCCCAGACCGACACCATCATCAACCTGAGGGTGTTCCAGCCGACTTCCGAAATCCGATATCTGCCCGGCGGCGGCATTCCTCCGTTCCAGCTCACCGACGCCTACGACACCGAGCGGTTCGGATGGTGGTACGCGCTTCCCAAGTTCCTGGCCGACGACTACGCGCAAGGGCGCATCCGGGTCAACACCTTGTACCAGCGTGGCTGGTACCAGATGGATTCCACCTATCGCGTCGCGCGCGACACCGTTCTGGTGCTTTCCGACACCGCGACCGTCTTCACCTACCGCGATCCGACCACCCAGACCGACGTCCGGGTGACGTTGCCCGCGATCGCTCCCAAGACCGTGGCGTTGCCTGCGGGCGCGACCTACCGAGGTCCCAAGCTTTACACATCGGCGGGCAATTCCGAAACCAGCCTCCTGAACATGCGCGGGACCACCACGCGCGGCGGTTTGCTGCCCGGGAACATCGACAACTGCGTGGACTCCATCCCTGCCGACACGGTCTGGATCCGGTTTGGCGCGATCAACAGCGAGCCGGGCCAATCGCCTGCCACCAGCACCATGAGGTGCACGGGTTACAATCCCTATTCCACGCGGGCGGCTCTGGTGTACTTGCGCAATCCTTGGCCGGGTGCGGATGCCCCCGTGGTCGAATTCAACGGACAAAACGTGCCGTTGTACCCCAGCAAGGATCCCGATTGGCTGGTGGCCGATTTGCGCTACCTGGCTCCTCTGGGCGTGCCGTCCGGCAAGATCCGGTTCAAGAAGTCGGCCAACAGCGGGATCTATTTCGATTCCGCGGGGGTCGAGCAGGGAATCGTCGCGCCGTTCACGCTACCCGCACTCACAGGTGGAACCTACTACTACGTACCACCCGAAGCCGGCGCTCCCATGGTTTCCGGGACGGGTGTACCACCCGCTCCCAAGTACTATCTGTATGTCCAGAATCCCTGGAAGCCGGGCAGCCCGCGTCTTCTTTGGGAAAGCGACAAGGGTTACCACGTGATGCGGCCTACCCAGAGCTGTGGTTGGTTCCGCTATCCGCTGTACGCCGCGCCCACCAAGGTCCTGATCGGGCATTCCTTCGAAGACTCCACCTACGGCGCCACCGGTGTGCAGTTCCGGGTTCGCGAGAACTGGATCTCGATCGATCCCTCCATGATCAACGCCAAGGGCGAAGTCTACATCCAGACGCTCCAGGGAACGACTCGCATCCCCGCGATGGTGACCAAGACGCCCTTGTTGCAGGACTGCTCCAGCGACACCCTGAAGCTGGTGATGGAAGCGTTCGACTTTTTGGGGCGCGGCAAGACCGGCGGCAATCCCGCGTTCCAGGTGGGCGGCGATGGCGACAATCTGGGTACCGCCAGTTCGGGGTTGGTCAAGGGCATGGTGCAATCCATGTTGAGCGAATCGGGATTGCCTGTGTACACCGGGCGTGATTCCGGTTACCAGGTTGGTGGCATCAACGGGATCGGCAAGGGCATCGCGGGCGGGCCATACGGCAAATCCACTCCCAGCAACTGGTTCGACACCACCGCCCTCAAGGCGGCGGTACCGGGTATCCAGATCGGGCACGGATGCGTGGAGCTCCCGTTGATCAAAGGCCCGACCGACAACGGGTACTACAAGTACGACAACCAGAGCTTCTTCCCGCTGGACACCATCACCGACAAGCGGGGGTATTCCCCCTTGTTGGCCGCCGACAAGGAAATGCACAACTTCCTGTTCTGCATGCACGGGCACGCGGCGTTCGAATACACGCCCGGTCTGAAGTTCGAGTTCCGCGGCGACGACGACGTCTGGGTGTTCATCAACAACAAGCTGGCCGTGGATCTAGGGGGTACGCACGGTCCGGAATCGGCCTCGATCGATCTGGCGAAACTCAAACTGCGCGAAGGCAGCGTGTATCCGTTCGACATCTTCTACTGCGAACGGCAGACCAACGGTTCGTCCATCCTGATCCGCACCACCATGGATCTGCAGCCCTCCTGGAAGTACCGGGCCACGCCATCGTCCACAGGTGGATTGGTCAAGATCATCATCGAAGGCGAAAAGAGTTCCAACTACACGCCATCCTGCGCGGACCTGACCAGCGGCAAGGCGCTGCAGTGGGTGCAGACCGATGGACGCATGGTGGTGGTGGGGCCCGACGGTTCGGATCTCAACGAGATCTACATGTCGGACGTGAGCCTGTACGGTGGCAATCTGACCTATACGGCAGGAGCGATCCAGCTCGACACCAACAAGCTCAAGGAACACCCCGATCTGCGCTGGCCGGGCAGGTACACCGTGCGCATCGAATCGCGCCTGGGCGACTCGCTCTACTCGGTGGGTTTCAGCAAGCTCTACG
>ENA-UPSM01004353-UPSM01004353.1-activated-sludge-metagenome-genome-assembly--contig:-NODE-4353-length-15061-cov-6.766293_pt1 | contig 15061 bp, 20 predicted proteins | sample MGYA00238181_ERZ773283 | MGnify/ENA primary metagenome ERZ773283 (study PRJEB29023, sample SAMN05720199) | activated sludge metagenome | isolation source: Anaerobic digester | place: Japan...
TAATTCTTTTGGAGAAATAAAATTATGATTTACCCACTCGATTCAACACAGACCCCTTATTATGAGTTTATTGACTTTCTCTTGTTCTTGAGCAACTTCTTGTTCAAGTTTTGCTTTCTCATCAGCACTCATCTGATCAGGAAAGAGGCTTAACTGAAGTTCATTCGGATTTAACGGAAGATGCTTTTCGCTCATACTACCAAACACCTTCTTACGAAGCCATGCCAGTTGATTCTCTAAACTGGATACAAGACTCTTAAGTCGCTCGTTCTCTTGGAGTATTTCAGCTATCTCTGATTCCGTCATTGCTCTTATCTTTAGGCACTACAAATATAGTCATTTTTAGTGTACTCAGCAATAAATCAGATAGATATATTTACGCATTATTACATCCCCTTTAGGCGTTCTAGACGCATTTTGCGACTATCGGGTTTTTCGATAATACCCTCAATCAAAAGCACTAAATCTCTCCACTACATGGAGTAAGAAACTTCGTCTTTGGAACTGCAGTCTGGTAACACAAAGGTACCACGCTCTAACATCTTACAATAGATTACCATACCTCCTGGTTCCCAATGAAGAAGCTTAATGCGATTACGAGACTTATTGATGAAGATAAACACATCACCGCTATGAGGGTTTAAACCCATGCTGTTTGTAACCAAACCACTTAACGTATGGAAACTTTTACGCATATCGGTGGGCTTACTGAAAAGTAAATACCGATTGCTATCACCTAAGCTAAACATGACTAGTAGCAGATAAGATGATACTTTGAAGCTGAGAACTATCAAGCTTGCCTTGAATGCGCATTATAACACCGCTACTTGTTTGTAATTCAATGCTTACTTGTTCAGAATCAACAGGACGCCTGGTATGGCGATTTAAATCGGGGCAAGGTATGAATGTACCTTGGGCGCCAATCTCAAGGAGACCATTCGATTTGTCTTTGCCATACTTGCATTTAGCTTCATAAAAGCGCCATGGTACTATGCCTAATTCCTCAAGGCGAGATTTAAAACTAATGTTGCGCTCTCTGCAGTAGAGAACAATAGAGGCCACTTCTTCTTTTGTCATCATAGTAATTTCTTTTTGGTGACAAAGATATATGATGAGGGCTAGGCGGGAAATATGTATTTCACCGGAGGCTTACGTTGAGTTTTGGTGCGTTTTTTTACTGCCTGATTCTGCAGTTCGGCAAATTCATCTGCGAAGAGATTCGGCATGTTGTGTATTCCGGCCGATACCCGTTCACCAATTCCGGTGATATCCGTTCACTCCGTTGGTGATCTTCAGTATTGTGGCAAATTTAATATTTCTTTCTTAAACTCTCTCTCCGCTCAACTGATATTTCAGCGCTTTATGAACGATTTTATCTAGACAAGTCTCCGCAATGAGTTCACTTTGGAAGGCATTATACCAATCTGCTATTGGTAACTGACTGGCAAAAATTGTTGCTTTGCGGTTATATCTGTTGTCGATGCTTTGCTCGAAGTCATGCTGTATGTAGACAATGCCAATTCCGAGGTTGGCTGTTTGAAACTGATTGGGGCAAACTCTTGTTCGTGACTGCCTTTGTCGACCAAACATTTTTTGCGCCAGTAGTGGTAGGTCGAATAGCTTACGCCTATCTGTCGTAGGTGCGACTTCAATGGCAGGCCACTTTGTTGCACCTGAAATTCCAATTCTTCAAATTCGGATTTGTTCATTATAATTGGGGTATGATTGTTATTGCAGGCGCAAAACTACAATCAAACCCTAGGGTTTGCAATGTGTATTTCTTCGGATGCTTACGTTTTATTAGGCTCATGTCTTTTATTGTTCCTGCCATTCCGGTACTAGATTTATTGATTCTAGCACAAAAATAACTGAAGGACCTGGAGGAGTGAACGGGCATGCTCCGGAAAAAGGTGGCCGGAACCCTATTGCCCAATGGGCTGACTGAACGGGGTTGCTCCGGAAAGGAGGCGGCAGGCCCAACTTTTCGCAAGAAGTGAACGGGCATGCTCCGGAAAATATTGCGGTCGGTGTCCTGTTTCGGCCATTGAACGGGCATGCTCCGGAAAAATCCGGATAATTTGGTCATTTTGTCCATTATTATACTTCTTTATGGACGAACGGATACAAAAAACAGGCTGTTTCACCTCTCTTTGGCGTTGGCTACGCCTCCGGATTTCTGAACGGGTTTACTCCGGAATATGTAACCAGATGGATGTTCTGTTACTAATTATTATGATTCAAAGGTTTATGATATCATAAACAATAATAGATATAACCAAAATCCTAAAATGTATTCTTGTAGTCAATGTAAATGTGTAAACGCATTGACTGGTTCTTATATCGCCTTTGTCGAAGAAGATGAGTTCTTATCAAATCCTCAAAAGTATATTGACAATGCCTATGATAAAAGTGAGAACGATGCAGCAGGGTATGATTTAACAAAACAACGATAGATTAGGGATGTTTAACTAATATTTATATATTTAAATTAATCGTTCTTCCGTAAAGCATAATAGTGTGTTCTATAATTCAAGAACAAAATATAGGAGGTTAGATATGGCAACAAATTCACCGGCAGGGGACGGACATCGCAATGGTGCCGTGAAAGATAGTTCGCAAGTTTTTCTAAAAAAAACCGAACAATAGGTAAAAAGAGATAAAGAAACCGGGTGCTTCATGGATGTCAAACAAGACGGTACACCGTTTAAGGGTGTACGCAAAGAGAAGTGAGTTTTCTGAGGACAAGAACATAAACTCTTGTCCTCGCTTTACATCGGCTTAATCATGGATTCAATGAATGCTGTTTCCTCTTCGGTAAGACCATATTTAGCATATAGTTGGGCATCTATTTCTGCTATACATTTGCTCCAATCTATATCGCTATTTTCTGTAAAATCTTGGAGCGGAACAAATCTAAATACATCTTTTGATACCTGCATTGTCCCACGTCCAAATAATAAGAACGTTTTAAAGAAATTCGTTTCAAAATATTTATTACAGTTAAGTTGTTCGTTTTGAGTATTAAAAGGTCCTATTAGCAGAAATGTTTCAGAACAAACTTCTCCAGGATTTGCAATAATAGCTTTAGGTGGATTAATTGCATTAGTAGAATAGCTAGTTGTAAAAAATAGCTTATACTTATTCACTGTATTTTGATTCTTTGTTACTGTATTTGTTGTAATATAACCAACTATTCGCTTGGCGCCACCTTTAATCCCTTTAACTCCGTATATTTTTACTGAACCTTCATAATACTCATCTTGTAGATCTGCTTTTGGATAACGTTCAGGAGAATTAAATATGTCCTTTCGAATACCATATGGTTGTGTTAACGAAACTATTTCCTTAAAAAGAACATGATTATTAGAAACTTTGGAAATAACAGATTGGCGCCGAGTATCACGTATAACAATGTCTGAATCACCATCAGATAGACGTCGCAAAGAGGATATTCTATCGCCAAGTTTAGTCACATACGTATAATTAGTTTTTCCTAAATAATGGGATGAACGTAAAAAATAGCAAATTCCACCATCGATATGTTGTCCGTTGAAGCAGAAACCAGAATCCTCATAATCCACCAATATAGAGACATGGATATCTGACATCATTTGTTGCCTAAAAGGTTTTAGAACTATTTTTCCTCCAATCATCCATTTTGATGGCATTATTAGGAAAGGTAAGCAGAATTTATTTCTTTTCCAATATTGACGAATAACTGATATACAGGATTAGCAGCATCATCTGACGCTCCACTTCCATCATTAATTTGATACGGTGGATTTCCAACTATTGCTTTGAATTTCATATTGTCATTGTCATTTGCTTTCCAGAACGTTTTGCCTTTAGCGACCTTTTCAATGAAGTTATCTGGCTTGTTCTTTATTTGATTAATTAAATCTTCAAAATAGCGAGTATTCACACGTCCTTGACGGAATCCCATAAGAGTGCGACGTGTGATTGATTTCGCCATCGGAGTTTTGCAGATTACGAATATGTTTTCCGCTACAGCTTTATCCCATATCGCTTGATGTTCTTCAAGAGTCTCTGGCGAGAACATCTCGTCTTTCAGGCGGGTACGGTAAATATTGTAAGCAAGATATAATGGATATAGTCCTGACTTGGAATTAATTTCAAGCAGGCAACTGTCTGTTGAGAGCACATCGGCTGTTACTTCTCCATGGTCAATGTATCTTGGCTCTTCTATTGGCTCTGAATAATCCTTATCATAAAAACAAAATCCTCCGAGACAGTCACCCATATGCCTGTTTACAACTTTCCATGGCGTTAGCACCGTTTCCTTGTCGGGATTGCGGAACGTAGCAAATATGGAAGCTATACGTGCAATGCGTTCTTCCACCGTCAATTTATCTGCCGCACGAGCCATTGCTCGGATACGCTTGCCTGCCGCCGAAAAAATTTCGGGGTCATAATACTTCTTGAATGTATTGAACTTCTGTTTGGTAACGCCACGTGGCATGAACTCTTCCCACGATTGTGGGTCAACAAGTGTAGTGAAATTATCGATGGTAAGTTCAGTATCTTCGTCTTTAATGTCAGCACCATATATAAGCAATGGCATACGGATGGAGATTCCACGCAGGATTGATATTGCATCCTCCTTTACCTTCTTTTTCTTTTTCAGTTCCTCTAAACGGGCTTTCTCCTCATCTGTGAGTTCTTTTTTCTTTTTCTTCTCAAGTTTCTCCTGCTCCTCATATTCCTCGTTGGTCAAACCTTGATTATTAACATCAATGTTTCCGGAGTTGCCCATCGCTTTTGTTTGACCGATGATACCCTTCAGCTCAGTAAATTCGTTGATTTCTACATCCGACAACTTTAGAAGTTCGTCATTATATAGGCAACTATCCTCAAAACCGTTACGAACCACACGTTCAACATACGCCTTTTTCAATTGCTGGAGCATACGGGTAACGTTCATTTCCTCCATCTTGCTGCCTTCAATCGAAATTACAGGACAAAAGTTAAGGAACTCTCCGAGTGCACATTTCTGGTTCTCAGTGGTTTTTCCAGCCTTTGTCGATACACGTGGCACGGTAGCAAGCACTTGCAAAGTCCGGTCAGGAGCAAAATCGAATACATAACAATCTTCTTTCACCCGTCCATTAAATGTTGCAGGAGTCTGTACGCGGAAAATGGTCTGCATATAGGCCGACGCAGCTGTATTGTAACTTCCTGACAGCATAAGAACACCACTCCATGCTTTCACCGACACGCCTGTAGTCAACCGTCCACACGATAAGGTAATGGTACGAGTCTCATCGGGATTCTTGCTTATGGCATCCTCTACCATACGGAGAGCATCGCTGTTTTCCTCGTCCTCGTCACCCTCCCCGGCTACGTTCACAACATGAAAATACTGAAAGACAGGGTGTATCTGTAGCATTGTACTCAATGCCTTTGCAGCCTTGACACCTGGCAACATCCATAATGTATGGCGAAAGATGGAACGATAACGGTCATTGGCAAATGGATACATACTTTCTGCGTTTTCCTTTGCCAAAAGATTTAGAAAGGAGTTGACATCTTTCTCATGCGTAAAACAACCATTCTCTCCCACACGGAAAAACTCACGAAAATTGAAAGCTATCTCCTCATCGGCAAAGTCAGAAAGTAACCTGCCCAAGTCATAAGTATATATATTCAGACGTGGCAGTCCTGTGTATGGATTTGGGTCTCCAAGGTGAGTCAAGTCCCATTCAGCTTTGGCACGTTGCTCCATCACATAGTCCCATGTGTAAATCTCATCTTCCTTGTATTCGTCAATAAGATTGAATGGTGTTCCTGACAAGCGCAATACTTTCGTCTCTGGTTTCGTGAGTTCGGTCATTACAGCCTTGCCAAGTGCAGTCTGAGTTCCCTCGTGAGCTTCGTCCACAATTATCAGATTCCATGCAGTGGAGAATATTTCATCATTCTTGTCGAATTTTCCACCTACCGTTTCCGAGCCTCGCAAATCTTGCATTGAGGCGAAATATACATAGTGCTTGCTATTAATTTTATATTGATGTTCAAGAGATGAGAAAGATTCTCCATTTGTCTTTGACCCATATAGATAATCTGAGGTATCATAGAATATCTTGCCAAAATCCTCGAACCAACCGCTATCAACCACAGGACGGTGCGTAAGGATAAGAGTACGCTCAAATCCTTTTTCTTTTACGACTTGAAGTGCAGATAGAGTCTTACCAAAACGCATCTTTGCATTCCAAAGCATCTGGCTCCCTTTCTTGAACTGTTTTATGGTTCTATCAATAGCATCACGCTGTTCGGGACGAAAGATTATTGGGGACTGCTCGTGAGTCACTTCAGTAGCCGATAAGGATTTACGTCCTTCTTTTACTGCTTTGATAGCACGTTTGGTGGTCTCGAGGTCAGTCGCAAACCATTCTGTTCCTTTACCGTTTGAGCTATTAAACTCCTTGCGTTGTATTCCCGAACGCAAAAGAACTTGATGCACCTCCTTGTCGTTGAACCAGCCGATTCCGTTGCCTTTTAAGTAAACGGCAGACTCGGTATAAAGCAGCTCATAATTTATTCCGGCTGTCTGTGTATATTGGTCTATACGCTGACGGGCAGCTTTGTTGAGAACGCTCGCATTGGGTTGCAGCGAGAAAACATTGATGCTGTCATCATCCATACTTGTTTCTCCTATTTTCAGACAGTCAGCGTGGGCGGCATCGTTGATACGGAATATATAAATCAACGTGGATTTGGGTGCTTCAAAGTAGTTTTGCATGGCAGTTCATTATTTAATAAGGTCGATAAAGCGGATTCTATCCTTGGGCTTTTTAGCTCCCCAATCCCTGATAATGCAGTAAGTGCCATTGTGCATGCGTATATTGCCGGACTTACATCCTTCGCAAGGTTGCATCTCCGGTTCATCAAAAATGGACAATTGGGTCGATGGCTTGGTTCCACATGAATCAGGAACCACACCTTTAAGTCCGTCCATCTGCCATAGGTTCCAAGAAATGATGTAGGCGATGTATTGCAATGACTTCAACATAGGCTCGTTGCAAAACTTGGCACGGTAATAATCTGTAAATGTTATCAGAAGATTCTCTCGGGCTATAAGGAGGTTATCTCCCTGCCACTCGTAGCCGTATGTATTCTGAAAGGCTACCTGTGCCCATTTCAGCCACTCTCCAGATGTTTCTGTATTTTCACTTACGACCCGGAGTTTACGGTCAAGTAGTCCTATACGATTCTCTATTGAAATGGTATTTCCTGTAGTGGTATCGTATCTGCTGGCAAGATATGGGGCTTCACCACATGTTATCTCCAATCGGGTATCACGTACATAGTCTCGCCATGTCTTGTTCTCAGGAAAAACAATCTTATCAGGATTGGATATCCATGTATGGTTATCGTGTTCATGGTTGAATACATCCTCACGTTCAAACCAAGCATTGTCTATCAGATTGTTTTGTGCGTTGCATATCCATGACGGAGTGAATACTTCAGCCATGCCACGACTACGGTCACGTTGCTTGTTACGTGCTTTCAGCACTCGTGGCATGATGACATGCCCATTGGTTTCGGTTATCAGTTCAGGAAAAATTTGAGAACCGTATTCGTATCCATTGCCGAGATTCTCATAATCTGATGTAGCCCAGAATATATTATGCTGACATTCAACCGTGCTCATCGTATGGTCTTTGAGCAAGGTATTCATCAAATCAGGTGAAAGTCCTAATATATAATCTTCAAGTACATCAGCTTCACAAGGCATTTTCTATACGCTTTTTATCGTTTTGGGAAGCGTATCTCCTTGAAAGAGATACACCTCATTGTGCAAAATTACACATTTTACTGAATATAGGCACATTAAGCAAGAAATTTTGTTTTGAAGAATCTGAAAATGGCAAGGTGTTGTTTAGTAAATATATTGCTAATGTGCTGATTCTCAAATATGAATTTTTTCTTTCAAAGAGAGCCTTTTTTCGCTAAACATCCAGACAACTACAAGTCTTTCAATATTTGTGAGTTTGCCTTATCTACAACGGCATTATCCAAAGAAGCTAAATAAATCTGCGTTGTCGTCTCCGAGTCGTGTCCCATACCCTCACTGATAACCGAAAGAGGTATATTCTTGCTCTTGGCTATGCTTGCCCATGAATGACGGGCAACATACATGGTTAAAGGTATCGGTATATTGATTTGTTTGGCTATTTCTTTCAGATACTTGTTTACCCTAAAAAGGGTATTTTTGTATTGTCTTCGGCTCTCATCCGGGTATTTATGGATTGGCAATAAGTATGGATTATCTTGGTCAACCTCATATTTTTCTACTATTTCCTGCATACATTTCTCCCATCTGATGAAAAGTTGCTGCTTTGTCTTTCGCCTGCGGTAAGTCAAGACGCCGTTATTCAAATCCTTTTTCTTCAGATACGCCATGTCTATGAACGACATTCCACGTGTATAGAATGAGAACAGGAACATATCACGGGCAAACTCCAAAGTAGGGTTTAAGGTCAAATCAAGATTCTTTATCTGTTTGATAGTTTTAAATGGAATGGCTCTCTTTATGGTCTTGCTTATTCCTGTATATACGTGCTTGAACGGGAAGCTCTGTGTTGTCAGTTCTTTTTCCACAGCCCGATTATATACGGCTCTCAATATGCGCATATAGAAAGAACTGCTATTGTCCGTAATGCCTCTACCATGCAGATAAGCCTCATACAGCTGCATCAAGTCAGAGTCCACCTCATCAAACAGAAGGTCTTTGCCTTCCCTAAAAGCCATAAAGCTTTTGAGTGTGGCACTATACGTTTTCGATGTCCCATACTTATCCATCTGTATTAATCTGGCAATAATGCCACGCATAAAGTTGAAGAATGATTGACTATTCGCTTGTTTACAGAATGTGGATACAACATCATCCGCCGTATATTTCACTCTCTTATTATCCAACCGTGTTATAATATTTTCTAAGCGTTTAATATCCCAGTCAATGCGCTCTTTGATTAAATTCAGTTTATTATAGCGACTAATGGAAGGAAAAGTCAATGTGGCTGTCTTTTCGTTCCATTCATCAGCAAAAATGCGATAATCCGTCTTAATCTGACGGATTACACGATTCTGAATCACTTGATAATAGACTGTTCCTTCCTTTCCCTCTTGGGTGGACGGACGGTATTTTACTTTAATTGATGCCATTTATATTATTTATGGTTCTTGTTTTCCTGTAATTTCACTTGTATCAGGCTGTCTGTAGTAGCTTTAAGAGAGGAATTATAATGCTCTACCTGCTCCTTAATCATCTCAATATCAGATTTGCTTCGGTGAATGTCGAATATCTCATTGAGCCATAAGATGTCTTTTGAGGAACAGCCTTTGTTGGCTCTGATAAACTTGAATTTCAATGCATCATCTTCATATTGCCGTTTGGATTTCCATAACTCTACATTGCACCATAAGGAAATACTACATACGATTGCTGTTCCGACAACGAAAGAGAAGACCTTACTTGAGTTGATGTCGAAACTATGCTTGTGGATATGTTCTTGTGGCTCTGCCTGCATCTCCTGTTTATGTTCTTTAAGCTTCTCTACCATTTCAGTAAACATGCCGATTCGTTTTAGTATCATATTGGAGGTCTGTGCATAAGCCTCTCATTGCTTTGCCAACACTTCTTTAATTAGGGATAAGTCTGGCTTATTCTCCCCGATAGGTTGTTGTACATTTATAACCATTGGAAGCTTCTCCAACTTATTCGCCATACCTTTAAGCATGCCTTTCAATTCCTCAAAGAGGATAAATACATTGTTGTTATCTGTCATAATTAATTTGAATTTAAAATGTTATCTTCTTATTCCTTTTCTCTTCTTTCGTTGCATCCGCCTGCGGAACTCATCCTCCTCGGCATCATTGGCAGGATTGGTATCCAAAAGGTCGCTGAATAATCCGCCCAGACCTGTACCGAAATCACTTGAGTCAGTTGGTGTAAACTCCTGCTTTGGGTGTGGTGATTGTGTCTGCATATTTGGCGACTGTTGTTGTTCCTCACGGCTATTTTGCCGTAAGGCAAAATCAATTTTTGAGTAGCTGAACTGTCTGTCAATCTTGGAATCTGAAAATGTATAGGCACCTTTCTTGAACTTGACACCCTCTATTTGTGAAGTCTCACCTTTCGTTTTGAACTCAACCGCAATACCTTCTCTTGCCAAAATAGCCGTAAGTTCTTGCCAACTGTTTGCTCTTGGTACTGCCGATTTAAGCGCATCATAAATCTCATATTTTGTCTTGTCAGGCTCACGCAAGCGGTGACGTTTCACGTTTTCCTTGCCTTTAGCGAAGTAAAGTCTGTGCTTAATTGTAAGCTCTTTGCACGCTTGTGTACTGCGTAATCGCTCGTTCTTATCGGAAATGCGCTTGCCGTCAGTATCTATTCTGTTCAAAATAAGGTGCAGATGCGGATGGTCAGTATCATTATGCCGGACGATAAGATATTGCGTATTCCTATAACCCATCTTTTCCATATACTCACTGGCTACCTCTACCATCTTGCTGTTTGTTAGCTTCTCCTTGTCCTGCACCGAGAAGTCGAGTGAAATATGAGCCACAGGTTTTGATATGGAATTAAGACGGCTTTGGGTTATAAAGCTTCTAATAATAGAATCCTTCGTGTTTAATCGCAAGCCGTCAGCAGCTAAAAGTTCCGCCTTATTCTTGTCAATAACATAGCTTATCGCAACTGCAACACGATAGATTGGTAGCCAAGAAGAGAGAGCGACAAGAGCGTGAGCAGTTGGAGCGGAAAAAGCAAAAGGCACTCCAAGATGAACAGCGTTTCAGAGAGTTGAAATCAAAATTTTTCGGCATTGAGTTTTCAGATGGAATGATAAGCATTCGTGTTTTGGATAGCGTTATGGAGTTTGCCGAAGAGGGAACATCTATGCACCATTGCGTATTCTCAAATGAATACTACCTCAAAGTGAACTCTTTAATCCTTTCGGCAACCATTGACGGCAAACGTATCGAAACGATTGAAATTTCATTAGATACGCTCAAAGTATTACAGAGCAGAGGTGCTTGTAACCAAAACACGGAGTACCACGACCGTATAATCCAATTAGTAAACAAGAATAGAAACCTTATCCGTCAGCGGATAGCATCATAACAAGACAATGACAAAAGACGATTGTAAAAAGCAGATATGTGAATTGCTAACCTCTTCCGAGTTGAACAAAGTAATAGACTCTCTTATCAATACCATTATAGTAACAGAGTTGTTCAAAGAACCAACGCTTAAAGATTATGTGCCACGAGCCGTACTTTCGGCAGCCATACAGAGCGAGTACAACAAATTCAAATCCTTATCACCGACAGGACAAAGCATTGAAAATGAACTAATAAAGATATTATAACTATGGACAGCATTAACAACAATGGCATATCCGTATGCCCGGCAGGAGAAGAACGCTATGTGTATTTTAACCTTACGCCACGCCCAAGACGTAAAAGCCGTTATTGCCAGTATGATTACCGCACATACTGATGGACGTTTATTCAGCACAGTAGCACCGACTTTGGAAAAGTGTCGAGAAAAGCGAGATTTATGGTTGCAGACTTTATAATCACGATGAATGAAAGCGGACGAACCCTATAATAAGGTGTTTCGTCCGCTACTTTCTTTCATGAGCCTGAACGGAGAAAGAAAGTAGCAAAGAAACCGAGATAAAAGGCTTGATGTCTTTTTGTTAAAAGTAATTATGTGAATTATTAAAAAAAATAAATTTATCATACTTGACCCTTAAGTTCATTATATAAGTTTAAAGCAAAAGAATCTGTCATACCACTGATATAGTCGGTTACTAACATAAATTTCTTATAATTGTCAGTAGGAAATTTCTCATCTTTCTCGCAAGCTTTTATTTTATAATTATCTGATATCAAAGAGTATAATTTATATTCTTTGGATTTTTTATTAAGTTTGCCATCTTTTAAAATATGTTCCGAAAATAGTGCGTTATAAAAGATGAATAGTAAATAGTGCATTACTTCTTCCCCAAGTAGTTCTCTTTTAAGTACAGTTATATCTGAGAAATTATAAATACTTAAATCTTCAAAAGCGCATCGAAGGTTTTTAGCAGAAGAGTTCTTAATTAAATCATCGTCAAATGTTCCCTTAACTATATCATCGAACTTTATATTGAAAGTTTTGGTACATTCTACAAGCATTTTACTCTGGGCTTTAATTCTAAGTTTTTGAATATATAAATCCATATTCGATTCATATTTTTTGAATCCACTAAGGAATCCCGAACAATTATTATTTGCAAAAGATTTTTTGATTCTTTCCAAAGTTATAATTCCAAGTTTATGACCATCCTCTATGTCAGAAACTGAATATGCAATATCATCTGCCGCCTCTAATAAATAAGTAAGTGGGTGTCTCCTATTATATAATAATCCTAATTCCTCTACTATTCTTTTGTAATCGTCTTTTTCGGAATCAAAAAAACCAAACTTTTTTTGACAATATTTAAATTCTGCCCCTTTTTTATTTCCATCTAATGAAGAATATGGATATTTTATAATTGTTGCTAAAACAGGTATCGTTAAATTGTAGGAATCCTCATCATCAGACAGCCCTAATTTCTTTAATATTCTAAATCCCTGTACATTACCGTCAAAATTTAAAAAATCTCCTTTTTGCTCATTATTTAAAGATGAAAATGCATTCTTAATAAGAGACCCTTCTGGCAAATTTTCAAAAAAGTTTCTAATCACCTCTTCTCCAAAATGCCCAAATGGAGGATTGCCAATATCGTGTATTAGACCTGCAACTTCTAATATTGTGGGTATATATCCTCTTAAATCAGAACTTATAATTCTTTTATTAATCAACTGTTTCTCAACCCCTAACCCCAAACCACGCGCAAAACATGAAACCTCCATTGAATGAGTTAATCTAGTCCTAATGAAATCGCATTTCTCTAAAGGAAAAACTTGTGCTTTATCTTGCAATCTCCTGAAATGTGAAGATAAAACAATTCTAGACAAATCACTATCGAAGGGATTGCGACCATCTGTTGTATCTTGTTTTATGCGTGAAGTCCTAAAACGTATAGGAGAAAGCATTTTTATAAATGTCTGATTCATTTAGTTTTTTTGCAAATTTAATCATAAAAACCATTCAGCAACAAATACCGAATGGTTTTTTGATTAATTATTTAGAAAACAAGCATTTAACTTCCTATATCCTCATTTTGGAATGAAAACGAGAGTTCATACCTTTGCCCGAAACTGTCATAGACGACAATATCAATGGTCTGTTGGTCTGTGCATTCTGAGGTGTAATATAAGCGGAATGTTTCCCGATTCAACTCGTAACTGTCGTTGGGTAGAAGCATCGTGCCATCGTCCATTTTCAGAGTACCTTTGCCGTCGGGTTGGAAGTAGCGAATATAGAACTTCACATCATTGTAATTACCTGATTTGTTAAGCTGACATCTAATTTCAGCCGTTTCGCCTTGCTGAATACGTTTCTGCACAGGCATTGTTGTAAGGTTGAAGTCGTAGGCTTGAAGTACCTCGATTTTGTCATCGCAGGAGGTCAGCGACAGAATGCCACACAAAGCGGCTATCATCATCATTATTTTCATTTTTTACTTTGGATTTTAATGGTTTGTACTTAATTTTTATTAACCGATAGGTATATCCGATTCTAGAATGGAGTCCCACGGTGGGTTGATTGGAATATCCACATCATACACCGGAGTATTTGTTGGTACTTTTATCGCCTCGTCTTGTTTGGAACAACTGACAAAGGCTACTAAAAGCAGTATGGCGGCAACGCCTGTTTTCAATATCTTCTTCATATTTAATGCGTTTGATTGCTCGAATGAATACCATTAGGAAGCCGGATAGCCATCGACAATGAGTGATTTAATGTTCCTTACTCCAAAGAATCCCGACACATACGAATAGGCGGTTCTATCCATCGGATGAGTGATGAAACGTGTAATCGTACATTCGTTGAAAAACAGGGAGGTAATTTTGTCTCTGTTCTCTCTTAACTCCACATAAAACCGTTGCATCACTTTGGTAGAACCCGCAGGGATAGTAATACATGCATTGGGGAAGAACTGTTTTGCCACATCATTTTCTGGAATGATGACCCGCTCGTCAAACAGGAATAAAACGCCCTGTATCGGAATCGTGATGTCCCAAAGCGAAGGTTTGCTCAATTCCACGGCGACATCCAGTGTGTTGTCGGACGCAATGAATTTTCCGTCTACCCGATAATTAACCGTTGAGCGGTCAGCTTGGGTAATTTTCACCGTAATCTTTGTCAGATCGCCAACTTCGACTCTCCAATCCGTTTCGTTGATTCCCATGATGTTGATTTTTACAACATAGTTTTTGTTACCCACCACATTAAAATCGGTCGTGTTGTTGGCTCCCAAATAAATGTAGTAGTCCAACAGTTTATCATCCGTAGCAGCCTTGATGTGGAGATACGAGGCGTTCTTGGGTGCGTTATCCCGTCCTTTGTAACGCTGGTCGGAGATAGCATTGTTCGTGCCTTGACAATTCTCCAACATATAGAACGAGGTGGCAGTACCGTTGGTGCAAGACCTGTCGGAATAGTCAATCATACCCGATACAGGTGCATTGCTCTTGAAATAAGTACAATGGCTCGGCACATTCTTCAAACTGATATTTTGCAGGTGTATTTTATCCCGCAGCGCCGAAGCAACCGTAACCGATACTTCGACCTTGGCAACAATGCGTGTCAGGGTAATCGGAACCTGCATATTCCCCGACACGGTGATTGTCGTTTTTGCTTTCATCGGTAAGACATCGTATCGTTCGAGGTCGGACTCTGCCGCTATGGTGTGGCTGATATTCTCCACCTCTGCACGATTATCGGTCTGAAACCGACCGTTATTTTCCGTTACATAGACATCCCAGCCCCCCAGGGTCAACGCATATAAAAAACTAAAAATAGACCATTATTGACAATTTAACAAATTGACTGTTAATAACTTATGTTGTATTTGTTTTGAAGTAGAAGTTCAAATGC
>ENA-UPSM01004367-UPSM01004367.1-activated-sludge-metagenome-genome-assembly--contig:-NODE-4367-length-15029-cov-7.940363_pt1 | contig 15029 bp, 14 predicted proteins | sample MGYA00238181_ERZ773283 | MGnify/ENA primary metagenome ERZ773283 (study PRJEB29023, sample SAMN05720199) | activated sludge metagenome | isolation source: Anaerobic digester | place: Japan...
CCTGGCCGAGCTCAGCCGTCTCTACCACGCCAACGGCTTCTTCGCCTAGGCCGCCCAGTGCTACACCGGGCTCACGCGCCTCCAGCCCCGCGAACCCCGCTGGTTCCACCTCCACGCCACCATCCTCGCCGGCTACGGCGACAACGCCCCCGCCCTCGCCCTCTGGCAGCGCACCGTCGAACTCGCGCCCGACTACGTCCCCGCCCGGCTGCGCCTCGGCGATGTCCATCTGCGCCAGGCCGATTTCGCCGCTGCCGCCCAGGTCTACCGCGAGATCCTTGCCGCGCATCCCAACGAGCCCTACGCCCAGCTCGGGCTGGCCCGCTGCGAATACGAGGCCGGCCGCTGGGAACCCGCCCGCCGGCTCCTCGAGCCCCTCGTCACCTCCACCAATTTCAACCTCGGCTACGACCTCATCGTCACCGTCTACGAACGCCTCGGCCTCGAGGCGCAGGCCCGCGCGGTGCGCGGCCGCATGCGCGAGTCCGGCGCCTACCGCGACGCCGCCGACCCCTGGGCCGACGCCCTCGCCGACGACTGCTACGACGTCTACCGCCTCTCGCTGGCGTCCGGCACCGCCCATCGCTACGGCGACATCCCCCAGGCCTTCCGCCGCATCCAACAAGCCCTGGAGCTCGCCCCCGACCAGGCGACGCTCCATTTCCAGCTCGGCGGGCTCCACGCCAGCCAGCAGGCCTACTCGAAGGCCCGCCAATGTTTCGAGCTCTGCACCCGGCTCAAGCCGGACTTCTCCGACGGCTGGGTCCAGTACTCCATCATGAGCGAGACGCTCGGCGACCGCGCGGCCGCCGACCAGGCGACCCTCGACGGGCTGCGCAACTGCCCCAACTCCCCGGGGCTGCACCTGCAGTACGCCCAGCGCCTGCTCCGCGACAAGCGCCCAGCCGAGGCCATCCCCGAGTTCGAGGCCTCCATCCGGCTCCGCCCCAACGAAGCCCCCGCCTACCTCGGTCTCGCCTCCGCGCTGATCAGTCTGGGGCGTCGGGAGGAAGGGCTGGCGGCCGTCGACGGAGCGCTCGTCGCCGAACCCGGCCACCCGCTCGCCATCGGGATCCGGGCCTTCGACGCAATCGAGACCGGCGACGAACTCGGCGCGCGCCGATGGCTGCAACGCGCCCAGGAGCAGCCCCGTTTCGACCGCCAGCAACTGAACCAGCTCATGGCCACCTATCGGGAGCGTTTCGGCCGCGCGTTCGAATAGGCCGATCCCGCCCGCCGCCCCGAACGCCAAGTGGGACCGGTCTGCGACCGGCCCCCTCCGGCTCCTCCCCGTCGCTGGGCGACGCCGTCGCTCCGCCCCCGCCCCCCCAGCAGCCCGCAACACCGGCTCACGCGTCGCCGCAGGCCGGGCACAGGCTTGCTCGCGCGTCCGCCCCGGTTCCGCCCCGGATCAGGAATCCCGCTGCGCCACAACCGTCAGGTCGTGCCGCAGCCCTTCGGGCATCCACCGCGTGATCCGCGAGAAGAAACGGCCCGAGCCGCTGCCAAACCGGTAGAGGTTCTCGATGCGCGACTCCAGCACGCGCAGGCCGCACTCCCGGCAATCCGCCAGCAACTCGCTGCGCGTGTATTCGCGGAAATGGCCGGGATTGGCCGCGTCCTCGCGCAACCGCTCGAACGGGTTGATCCCCCACAGCAGCCGCCAGCGGTTGCGCAGGAACGCCGCATTCGGCGTCGAGACGATCAGCACACCGCCCGGGGCGAGGCATCGGTGCAGGTAGCGAAGCACATGCCGCGGCGACACGTGGAGGTGCTCGATCACCTCCAGAAAAAGGATCAGGTCGTAGGGCGCCGGCGCGGGGCAGGTCTCGGGCGCCACCGTCGCATTGAGATCCAGCGCATGGTGCGCGGCCCCGGAGCCATCGCGGAAACGCGAATCCTCCCACCCCATCGTCTCCACCGTCAGCTCGGGGAACAGCCGCCGCAGGATCACCGTCTGGAACGACGGCCCGACATCCAGCACACGCATGATCCGTCGCTCCGCGCCGAGCGCGGCGGCCTTCGCCAAGTTGCGCGCGATCCGCTCCGAGTTCTCGCTCCAGTAGCGCTGCGCGTCCGCATCGAGCGTCCGCGCGTAGGCTTCGCCCACGGCTCGAATCTGCACGATGTCGGGAGAACTCATGCGCCTAGCAAGCGCCCCGGCACCTCAGTTTGTCAATTACAGCCGGCACTTCGCATCCGCCGGCCGCCGCCCGCGCCCGCGCAGGTCCGCATCCTCCCGATCGCCGAGAAGGTCATCGAGGCCTGCGATGTCCTGTCCAAAGAGCGTAAGTACGCCCGCGTCCGCGTCGGGCTCGACACCTCCGACGACAAGCTCGGCGCCAAGATCCGCCGCGCCGAGTTGGCCACGGTCCCGTACGCCCTCGTGCTCGGCCGGAAGGAGGCCGAGGCGCTCAGCGTCTCCGTCCGCAGCCGCGCCAAGGGCGACGAAGGCGTGATCAAGCAGGACGACTTCGTCGCCCGCGTGATCCAGGAGATCGCGACCCGCGCCCTCCCCGAGAAGCGCCCCGGCGACCAAGTAGGACCGGTCTCCGACCGGTCCCTCCGCGCTCCTCCTCGTAGCTGGGCGCCGCAGTCGCTCAGCTCCCTTCTTCGCCCCGCGGCCCGCAAGGCCGCGGGGCTTTTCTTTGCCGCATCGGCCAACCCTCCGCTCGCCTCCGCTTCGCCACCACGCCAGCCTCACTCCCACTGCGGAGCCGCCCCCCCCGCATGCGCGCCCGCTCCCGCCATGCCCAACAGCACCCTCGTCCCCGACCCCGAGATCCAGCAACGCATCCACTGGGTCCGCCAACGCCGCGTCATGCTCGATGCCGAGCTGGCGAAGTTCTACGGCGTCGCCACGCGTGAACTCAACAAAGCGGTTTCACGCAATCGCGACCGTTTCCCCGAGGACTTCGCCTTTTATCTCACCCTCGAAGAGACGCAGGCTTTGATGTTCCAACTTGGAACATCAAAGCCCTCCGGCCGCGGCGGTGTGCGCAAACCCGCCCGCGTCTTCACCGAACAGGGCGTGGCGATGCTTGCCGGCGTGCTCCATAGCCAGCGCGCCGTCGAGATGTCCGTCGCCATCGTCCGCGCCTTCGTGCAACTCCGCGAACTCCTCGCCGCCCACCACGAGCTTTCCGCCAAGCTCGCGGAACTGGAGCGCCAGATCGAGGGCCACGACACCGCGATCGCCAACCTCTTCGAAGCCATCCGCCAGCTCCTCGCCCCCGACGGCCCCACCCACCGCCGCCGAATCGGCTTCGGCCAGCCGGCAGCCTGATCGCCTTGCACATCTCCCCGCCAAGTCCGCACTGGAGTGCCGGAGGTGTCGCCGCTATCTTTGGACCAACATGGCGACGCTGTACGAGCTTCAAATCCCCGTCGAGACCAAGGACTTGGCGCCAGCCCTCGACCAGTTCCTCCGCCTTTGGGCGATGGCGGACACGACTCCGACCACGAAGGTTCAGCTGCTCGTGATCACCAGTCACCCCGAGCCGATCCGGATGATCGCTTCCGCACTACCGCCCGACCAACGGGGTTTCGCGCCGCTAATCAACAGACACAGCGTCAATCTCACAGCAGTCGAAGCGATGGAGACCTTGGACCCGGGCACCGACTTCACATTCTCGGGCACTATCGTCCCGCCCCTGCGTTCTGCTGAACTCGCCACTCTTCTCGCAAAGCTCCGCGAGCTCAAAGCCGGCCCCTCTCGCCGCACCGCGATTACCATCACCGCCTCCGGCTTCCGCTGGAAGGGAAGCAACGCTTCGGCCACCGGTGACCTACGGCTGATGGACCTGAAGGCGTTCCACCGGAAAACCCGCTTCACGCTCTCGGTCTCGACCAACGCCGGCGAGACTTCCGAACTCGCCGCGATCCGCGCGGCCACCGGCCTGGCGTTCTCCACGCCCAAATCCACCGACACGTACCCTGAACTCGGCGAGCCTTCGTGCACGCTTGAGGAGCGCAGTGACGCCTGTCTTCGCTTCGATCACTGCGTCGAGACGGCAAGCCGTGCCCTGCGCGCCAGCGGCTTCGACTGGACAAGCCTCACCGGAGCCAACGCCAACCACGAAGGTGCCTCGCGTCGCTTCGACGCGCTCGCCGGCCCGGCACCGGCGCCCTTCAACTGGCAGAGCCGCCTCACCAAGTTTCTCCAGGAGGCATTCCCCTCCCTTCGCAAACGCAACGGAATCTTTCGAGACGCCCACGCCTACTTCGCTGCACTCGACGAACACTGGAGTTGGGCCCTGGTCTTCGACACCCATCCAGGATTTCGCCTCGGCAAGGTCTTCAAGATCCGAATCGGTCTCGTCGCCACCGGCGGGCCGATCTTCCCCTTTCGTCGGTCCGCGCCGTTGCTGCGCTGCGCCGGCGGCAGTTATCGTGAGTGGGATGATACTTGCCCAGAATTCGCCTTCAGCACCGAGCTCGAGTTTGAGGCGATCCTTGCCTCGATGAGGCCGTTCCTCACCGCCAAACTCCCGTTGTTCGTCGAACAACTGAGCCGGAGCTTCGCGCCCGGAGGAAGTATGCCAGCGCCGACGCTGCCGATCAACGGTCCGCTCACGGGCCGCGAGGCGTGCTCACTGGCACAACAAATCCTGCGCGATAACAAACACGATCCTCAACACCTCCACTCCGCCCGCCTCGTCGATGTGATCGACGGGCTCTACTACCGCACCGATCCAGCCGCGCAAGTCCCAGCCGATGGGCGACTGAACTCCGCATTCGCCTGGGTTCTCGAGTATCGGGATGAAGATCGAACACTGGAAATCACGGTCCCCTATGCAGGCTCCGCTCGCTACGCCGAACGCAGCACCGCCAACAACAGCATCCCGCCCATTCCCAAGCCGCAGGCGTTGCCAGACGAATGGATAGATAGCGCGACCATTGCCCCCCGGTTTCACCAAGCCGCTTGCGCACTCCAGTCCCGCTATCCCGAGATGCAGGCAACCGTCGGCCTGCTTACGCTGAAAGTGGATTCGGGCCGCATGGTATGGACCGCGCACATCGAGTTTTCGAGTTCCCGCGGGTGGGTACTGATCACGCACACCATCAATGCCCTCGATGGGCACACCATCTCCACGACCTGCGACGAACGGCTTTCTGATCGGCCACAGACCCGGCACGTCGAATCGATCACCCTACCGGAACAATAGGATTCAACCTGGATCACCGTCCCGCATCATGTCCCCCGCCCTCCGTTCCTTCTTCTCCCGCGACCGCTTCGCCGCGCACAACGGCATCGAACTGCTCGACGCCGGCCCGGGTTGGGCCAAGGCGCGGATGACCGTCGCCGACCAGCACCTCAACGCCGCCGATGTCGTCCACGGCGGCGCGCTCTTCACCCTCGCCGATCTCGCCTTCGCCGTCGCCTCCAACAGCCACGGCCAGCTCGCCCTCGGTATCAACGCCTCTATTTCATACCTCAAGGCCGCGCGCACCGGCACGCTCACCGCCGAGGCCAAGGAGGTCTCGCGCAACAGCAAGCTCGCGACCTACACGATGGAGGTCCGCGACGCCGCCGGCGACCTCGTCGCCCTCGCGCAGGGCACGGTCTTCCGCAAGGACACTCCGGTGCCTGTCTGACCAGGCCGCACCCTCGTCGCAGGCCGGCCCCCCTGCCGCCCACCGCCACCGTTCCGTTTCCGGGACGCCCGAGTCTCGGGAGGGCGACGCAAGCCCACGCGCGCGCCAAACCCGCGCGAATGCTCCGGCGTTGGTTTCCAACAGGTTCCGCCCGTTACCACGGGTTGGCACGCGCAGTGCAATGGAGGAGGCACACACACAACACCATGAAGACCATCCTCTCCTCCGTCCCGCTCCTCGTCTCCGCCGCCGTCATCGCCACCGCGACCATCGTCGTCCTCGGCAATCTCCGTATCGTGACTCCGGACGCGCTCGGCCTCGGGGCCGGCATCGCCACCTGCGCCGGCCTCCTGGCCATGATGGCCCGCGACCTCGAGTCCAAGTCCTGCTGCTGAGCGTCTCCCGCCCGCGGCACACCACGCGCCCCCTGGATCGGCACCACGCCTCCATCAGGCTCCGTCGGAAGCTCCCCATCCCCGCTCCTCGCGGTGGCCCCCGCTCTGCCATCGCCATCTGCGCCGCGCCGCGTCCAAGATCCGGCCCCGGTTCTCCCGTCGGCCTCATGCCATTGCCCGCCTCCATTCTCCAGGCCCCCATCTCCATCCATCCGCTACGTCCGGACGAAGCCGACGAGGCCTGTGCGCTCGCCCGCGCGGTGTTCGAGCGGTTCATCGCCCCGGCGCAGCCCGAGGCCGGCCGAGTGCTGTTCCGCCGTTTTGCGCAACCGGCGGCGCTCCTGCGGCGCCACTCGACCCGTTATGCCAGTTGGGTCGCCGTCGCCGGGCCGCAGGTGATCGGCCTGCTGCACATCCACGCCTGCAACCACCTTTCGCTGCTCTTCGTCGCACCCGAGTTTCAGGGACGCGGCATCGCCCGGCAACTGCTGCGCACCGCCGCCGCCCGCGGCGGCCTCGTCGCCCCCGGCACGGTGAACGCGAGCCCCAACGCCGTGGACTTCTACGCCCGGCTCGGCTTCGTCCCGGAAGGCCCTGCCCTCCTCAAAAACGGCGTGCGCCACCAACCCATGCGGCTCGCCACGCCGCCGCGCGACTGGGCGTCGCCGGTCGCACCATAGGCCGCGGCATCGCGGGCGGCGCCCACCCGGAGTGCGGCCCGCCGCTGCGTCCTCGCTCCGCGGAGACTCCGTTCATCGGCCGGCCGGCACCACCGCGGGCACACGTTGCTCCTGCGGCGAGCTCCGCCGAAACGGCACCTGCCACGACCGGATCGTGCCGGCGCGCCACAGCCACTCCAGCGGGCCGTAGTGGAAGTGTTTCAGCCATAGCTTCGCCAACGCGGCCTGCACGACGATGAACCCGAGCCCGAGCAGGAGGCTGTGGAACTGCCCGAGCTGCCGATACAGCCCGAGACCGAACCCGTAGAACAGCGGCACGAAGAACGCCGCCTGCGAGACGTACGCGGTGAGGCTCATGCGGCCCAGCGGCACGAACCAGTCGAGTGCCCGCCGCCAGCCGCCGTGCAGATAGAGCAGGACGAAGCCGCCCACCCAGATCGCCATCTGCGCGAGGTTGGCGTAGGCGCCGATCCAGTTGTTCACGTAGTACGCCCGCATGCCGTCCACGCCCCACAGCGGCAGCATGAGCTTGAGCGGCAGAAAGACCGCAAAGCCGACCGCCCCGAGAAGCAGCGCCCGCCACGCGAACCGCCGGGCCGCCCCCGCCTGCGCGAGGAGCTGGTGCCGCCCGATGAGCAGGCCGCACACGAACAGCCCGAGCATCTGGAGGTAGCGCCCCGTCTCGTAGGTGAAAAGCAACCGCATCAGTTGCCCGCGGCCCGCCAGCAGCGAGGCGAGCGCGGGCCACGAGTCGCCGGCCTGCGCCGCGCGCACCTGCCCGAAAATCCCCCAATGCAGCGGCTGCGGCAGCTCGGCTCCCGGGCTCCGCAGGCAATGGATCGCGTACACCGCGGTCGGAATCTGCAGGAGCAGCAGCGCCGCGAGCCAGCCGAGCACCTTGTCGGGCAGCCGGTAGATCAGCACGAGCGGCAGTCCGAGCAACGCCAGCACGAGCAGGATGTCGCCGCTGTAGAGGATGCCGTTGAGGTAACCGAACGCGGCCAGCAGCGTGAGCCGCCACGGGAAACGCGTGAAGACGTCGATGCCGCGCCGGCTCCAGCTCTGGAGCAGCAGCATGAAGCTCACGCCGAACATCATCGCAAAGATCGCGTACGCCTTGCCGCTGAAGAGGAAGAACGCGCCGTCGTTGCACCACTGGTCGAGCTGCAGCATCAGCGCCGACCGGTTCTCGGGGTAGAGCGTAAGCTCGAAATGCTCGACGCAGTGCACTGCGAACAGCCCGACCAGCGCGGAACCGCGCAAGGCGTCGATCAGGGAGATGCGCTCGGCGGCAGGACCGGGGACGGAGGGGCTGTAGGGGGAAGCCATGTGCGCCACTCATACCATCTTGCAAACAAACGTATAATAACCCAACCTCCGGAGCCTTCGCCCGGAGGTTTTTTCATGCGTCCGCCCAAGCCCTTTCCCCCAGGAAGCGCGCTGCGTTTGCAGCGCTTGCTCAAGACCGCCGCCACTGTCGCCGAGCAGCGGCGCATCCAAGCGATTTTGATCCGAGCTTTGGACGCATCACCCCCGGAACGCATCGCGCAGGTGACCGGTTTGAGCGTCAACACAGTGCGGGTGCTGCACTCGCGTTTCCTGCGCGAGGGCGAAGCCTTCCTGGTGGGCCGGCCCGGCCGCGGCGGCCGGCGCCGCACTTTGCTCGCCGGCGAGCAGGAAGCGGCGCTGTTGCAACGGCATGTCCAAGCCGCCGGGGCGGGACAGATTGTCGAAGTCGGCACGCTTAAGCGCGACTACGAGAAGCTGGTCGGGCATCCCGTCGCAGCCTCGACGGTCTACCGCTTGTTGGCCAGGGCAGGCTGGCGCAAGGTCGTGCCCCGGCCCAGCCATCCCAAGAAGGAGCCGGGCGCCGAGGAGGCGTTTAAAAAAAGTACGCCCAGATCGTCGCGCAGGAACGCGCGCAGCATGGGGCGCGGCTGAAGATCCTGTTCATGGACGAGGGCCGTTTCGGCCGCATCAGCGTGTTGCGTTCCTGCTGGGCCCCCGAGCCGGTCCGGCCCAAGGTCTGGCGGCAAGTCGTGCGCGAGTCCCTGTATGCCTTTGCCGCCATCGCGCCCGTGGAGGGAGAAGGCACGGCGATGATCGAGCCCAAGTGCAACACCCCGGCCATGGCGCGCTTCATCCTGCAGATGCTCGCCTGCTGGCCCGACCATCGGCTGCTGTGCTTCCTGGACGGGGCGGGCTGGCACAAGTCCAAGCAACTCCCCGTACCCGAACGGCTCCGGCTGGAACTGCTCCCGGCCTACACCCCGGAGTGCAATCCCACCGAGCATGTCTGGGACGAAACCCGCGAGAAGGGCTTCGCAAACCAGTTCTTCGCCGACCTTGCCGGTGTCGAAGTTCGTCTCGAAACCGAGCTGCTCCTCCTCCTCAACGATCCGCCACGCCTGCGGAAACTCACATGCTTCCCGTGGATTCCCATGGGTTTATTATACCTTTGAATGCTACTTGGTATGAGTGCCGCTTTCCCGGAGCGGACCGCCTCCGCTGCGCGGTCCGCTCCGCGACCAAACTCCGAACCGCCCCGCAGCCCAGCCGTGTCACCATCCTCTGGCGATCCGGCGTCCGGACACGCCCCGTTCTCCCAACCTCCACCCCACCACCCCCCATTTCGCGCGGCCGCGCTTCCGCCCCGCGCCTTCCTCCATGAACTCCCCGTCACTCCTCCGCTTCGCGACCGCCGCCCTCGGCCTCGTCGCAAGCCTGACCGCGGCCCAAGCCGCCGAACCCCGCGAAGACCTCGCGCGCGCCCGTGCCCTCGTCGCCCAGATGACCCTCGAGGAAAAAGCCTCGCTGGCCTCCGGTCTCGACTTCTGGAACACAAAGCCGATCGAGCGCCTCGGTGTGCCCTCGATCATGATGACCGACGGCCCGCACGGCCTGCGCAAGGCCTCCGGCGCCGCGATCGGCGAAAGCGTGGCCGCCACGTGTTTCCCGACAGCGCCCGGACTCGCCTCGACCTGGAACACCGCGCTCCTGCACGAAGTTGGCGTGGCGCTGGGAGACGAGTGCCAGGCCAACGACGTGCAGATCCTGCTCGGGCCCGGCGTGAACATGAAGCGCTCGCCGCTCGGCGGGCGAAACTTCGAATACTTCGCCGAGGACCCGCAACTCTCCGGCGAGATGGCGGCCGCGTTCATCCGCGGCGTGCAGAGCCGCGGCGTCGGCACGTCCTTGAAACACTTCGCCGCCAACAACCAGGAGTACGAGCGCATGCTCAGCGACTCCATCGTCGACGAACGCACGCTGCGGGAGTTCTACCTGCGCGCCTTCGAGATCGCCGTGCGCGACGCCGCGCCCTGGACGGTGATGTGCTCCTACAACCAGCTCAACGGCGTGCCCGTCTCGCGCAACGCCCTGCTGCTCGATCAGATCCTGCGCCGCGAATGGGGCTTCGGCGGCTTCGTGGTCTCGGATTGGGGCGCGGTCAGCGATCGCGTCGGCAGCGTGCAGGCCGGCCTGAATCTCGAGATGCCCTCGTCGATGGGCCGCACCGACGCCGAGATCGTCGCCGCGGTGCGTGCGGGCAAACTCAGCGAGGAACAACTCGACCGCGTAGTCGCGGAGACCCTCGCCGTGACGTTGCGGGCCCACGACGCCCGGCGCGCCGGCGCGACGTTCGACCCGGTCGCGCACCACGCCCTCGCCCGCCGCGTCGGCGGCGAGAGCATCGTGCTGCTCAAGAACGACGGCGCCCTCCTGCCGCTCAACCTCACCAAGAACGTGCGCGTGGCGGTGATCGGAGCCTTCGCGCAGAAGCCGCGCTACCAGGGCGCGGGCAGCTCGCAGGTTCGCCCCACCCAGATCGACACGCTTTGGACCGAGCTCGGCCGGCTCGCCGGTCCCGCGGCGCGTCTCACTTTCGCGCCGGGCTATCTGGCCGACGGCGCGACCAACGACACCCTCGTCACCGAAGCCGTGCAGGCGGCGCGCGACGCCGATGTCGCGATCATCGCCGCCGGCCTGCCCGACGCGGTGGAGTCCGAGGGTTACGATCGCACCAGCATCGACCTCCCGGTGGGCCACGACCAACTGATCCGCGCTGTCGCCGCGGCCCAACCACGCTGCGCGGTCGTGCTGATGAATGGCTCAGCCGTCCGCCTGCCGTGGGCGAACCAGGTACCGGCGATCGTCGAAGGCTGGCTCGGCGGCCAGGCCGGCGGCGGCGCGCTCGCCGATGTGCTCACCGGCGTCGTCAATCCCTCCGGCAAACTCTCCGAAACCTTCCCGCGCCAGCTCGAGGACACCTCGAGTTTCCCCTACTTCCCCGGACCCGATGGCGAGGCCCGCTACGGCGAGGGCGTTTTCGTGGGTTACCGCTGGTTCGACTCGCGCCAGCTCGACCCGCAGTTCCCCTTCGGCCACGGGCTCAGCTACACCACCTTCGCCTACACGGCGATCCGCGCCGAGGCGACGTCGGTGGACGACGAGGACGGCGCCCGCGTGTTCGTGACGGTGAAAAACACCGGCACCCGCGCCGGCCAGGAGGTGGTGCAACTCTACCTCCACGAGCGTTCGCCGCGGGTGCCCCAGCCTACGCGCCAGTTGCGGCGCTTCGCGAAGGTCAGCCTCGCACCCGGCGAGGAGAAGACCGTCGCCTTCGCGCTGGCGCGCCGCGACTTCGCCTACTGGGACGTGCGCATCCACGACTGGGCCGTGCAGTCCGGCACGTTCGACGTGCAGGTCGGCGGTTCCTCGCGCGATCTTCCGCTCACCTTGGCGCTCGAGGTGCGGGCGCGCCACGTGGTGCATCCGAAGCTCACCCGCGACTCGCTGCTCAAGAGCTTCCGGGAAACGCCGGGCGGCCGGATCGTCTTCGACGAGATCCTCAATACCGCACTTGGCAGCATGGGCCTCGCAGGCGAACTCACCGGTACGCCCGAGGAGATCGCCGCGAAGGAGAAGTCCCGCGCGATGATGACGGTATTCATCCAAGAGATGCAGGCGTGGAAACTGGTGGCGTCGAGCCGCGGCCAGTTCACCGAGGAGAAACTCGCGGAGCTGCTGGAGCGCGCGAACCAGCAGCCGTAGCGCTCCGCTTCACTTGCGCTGCGGCGCACAACGCGGAGTTCCGGCCGGCCCGCCTTCCCCCGGGGGCAGCCGGCCGGAGCCCGCCCCGCGCCACGGCAAGCGGGGCCCATGGCGGATGAAACCGAACACACAATGCCACGGCTGAGTTGCACAGAAAGGGAAGCTGTCCGTGGGTAGGGCGAACCCTCCGGGTGCGCCGCGGCTCGGCGTTCTGCCGTACGGCAGAATCGCCCTACCTTGAGCAAGATCACTCGTTCGTGAGGATCGAAACCGTGGCCGTGGAAAAGGCTACCGTTCGCCCACGCGCCACCTAGAGTCCGGGCCATGCCGCCCCGTCGCCTCGAGATCCCGATCGAACGCATCGAACACCAGGAAGGCCTGCCGCTGCGCGCTTTCGTGCACAGCGTGCGCCAATGCGCCAGCCACCACCACGGCGATTGCGAGTTCCTCCTGTGCCTGCGCGGCAGCGTCTACGTCACCACTGCCACGGGACAGACGCAGCTCGGCCCGGATGACCTCTTCTTTGTGCACCCGCACGAACTCCACCTCACGCGCGGCTCGACGGAGCCGAACCTGATCGCGGCGCTGCAGGCGGACACCGCCGTGGCCACCCGCCTCGATCCCGACTTCCGTCGCCGTCACTCCGGTTTCAACGACCTCGCGCGTCGGCGCCCCGACGATCCCCGCCTGCAGAAAATGCGGGCGTTGATCGCGGAAGTGCTCTGGGAAATGCGGCTGCGTCGCCCCGGTTATCGGTTCCTGGCCGAGTCGGGTGTCCTGCAACTTCTCGGACTGCTCGTCCGCGAGATCCCCTCGACGTTGGGCGCCGCCCCGCGCGAGCTCGCCGAGGGCGAATCGGACGAGGCGCTCGGCCGCCGCCTCGAACGGATCGTTGCCCACATCGAGGCGCACAGCGCGGAACCGCTCACCAGCGCGGGCCTGGCCGCAGCGGAGGACGTCTCCGTGAGCTACCTCGCGCGCCTCTTCAAGGAACGGCTGGGCACGACCTTCGGCGGTTACCTCCGGCAGGTGCGCGTGCGCCAGTCGCTCCCCCACCTCGCCGCCGGCAAGGTCTCGGTGCTCGACCTCGCGCTCGCCTGCGGCTTCCCGAACGTGAAGAGCTACAACGAGGCGTTCCAGCGCCAGTTTCGCACCACGCCAACCGAATGGCGGCGCGCCCAAGGCGGCATGTTCGTCGCCGGCCTTGGAGAAAGCGGATACGGCGTGGCCGATTCCGGGCTCGCCTACCACCTGCTCCAGCGCCACCTGCCGGCGTCGAGCCCGCTCCGCAGCACATGAACCTCCGGCACCTGCAACGCGCCCCGTTCCGGCTCGGCGCCGCCGAACTCGCCTGGGTGGAGCAAACCTTCACGCGCCTGAATCCGCGCGAGCGCCTCGCCCAGTTGCTCGTTCCGCTCGCGGTCGACACCAGCGCCGACAACCTCGAGCGCTTCGCGTCGCTGGGCGTGGGCGGCCTGTTTCGCTCGGCCACGCGTCCGCCGGCGCAGCTGCGCGAGGAGGCGCAACGCCTGCGCGCCGCCAGCGCCGTACCGCCGCTGCTCTGCGCGGACCTTGAGTTCGGCGAACTCGGCGCGATCGGCGGAATCGAAGGCACCGCGTACCCCAATCCTCTGGCCGCCTCCGCCGCCGGCCTCGACGCTGTCGCGCGGATGGCGACCGTCGCGGCCGACGAGGGGCGCGCAGGCGGCTTCAACTGGTCGCTCACACCGGTGGCCGACCTCGATTTCGATCGCAACAACCCCGTGGTCAGCACCCGCGCCTTCGGCGACGATCCACGCCACGTCGCACGCTGCGTGGGCCGCTACATCGAGACGCTCCAGCGCCGCGGCATGGCCGCCTGCGCGAAACATTGGCCCGGCGACGGCGCGGGCGACCTCGACCAGCACAACACCACCGCGATCAACCCGCTGCCACCGGCGACGTGGGCGCGCACCTACGGACGCGTCTTCCGCGCCGCGATCCGCGCCGGAGTGTTGTCACTGATGAGCGGACACATCGCGTTGCCCGGCCGAAAAGGCGCGGGGCGGACACCCGCCACGCTCTCCCGTCAGCTCAATCTCCGTCTGCTGCGCGCGGAGCTCGGTTTCAACGGAGTGATCCTCTCCGATGCCAGCTCGATGGCCGGACTCACCACGCAGGCCCCGCGCGAGAAGCTGGTGTCCCAGGTGATCGCCAACGGTTGCGACCTGCTGCTGTTCCCGGTCGATCCCGAACTCGACCTCGACTATCTCGCGCGCGCCGTCGCCGCGAAGCGGTTGCCGGACGAACGGGTCGCTGAAGCAGTGCTGCGCGTCCTCGCCCTGAAGGCCAACCTCGGCCTGCCGCGCCAGAACCGTGCACCGCGCCCGCTCTCGCGGACCGCCCGCGACCGTCACCGCCGCTGGGCCGAGGAGACGGCGCAGGCCGCGGTCACGCTCGTGCGCGACGACGCAGCCCTGCTCCCGCTGAATCCACGCTACCACCACCGACTGCTGCTCATCGAGCCGCAACGGCGCGCCGGTTGGGCCGGCGCCCTGCCGCCGTTGCAGATCGAGACGGCCCTGCGCGCGGCGGGCTTCAACGTGATGCGCTATTCGGAGCCCGCCGACATCACTCGCGAGCGGTTCGATGCCGCGATCTGGGTCACCGCGGACGAGGCCGGAACCGGGAAACATTCGCTCCGCGTCCCGTGGTCCGAGCTGCTCGGGCCGTTTCCGCTGAGCATGGCGCGCACATGGCCGGAGTTGCCCACGGTGTTCATCTCGCTGGGACACCCCTGGCAAGTCCGTGAGCTCAGCGGCTGCCCGGTCGTGATCAACGCCTACTCGCCGGTCCCGGCCGTGCAGCAGGCCGTGGTGCGGGCGTTGCTCGGCCACGCGCGTTTCCGCGGTGTCAGCCCGGTGCGGTTGCGGGCATAGGCGCGATCAATTCCCCGAGGGAATCGGCCGCCTGCGAAAAGGTGGCCACCCGGGAGTTCCGTCCTATGGGAAACCCGTGCTGCAGCGCCGCCAAAGCAGATGCTCCCGCCACACGACCATCGCTCATCAAGAAACGGAGCAAACCGGTCGCACGCATGGAGCCCGACCACCGCACCACCGAGCACCGCGAGGACATCGCGATCCACGCGAGGCCCATTTCCTTCACCCTCGCGATCACCCTGTGCGACTGCCGGTGGTCTGGCGGCATGAAACATTTCGCTGCCGCTCGCACTTGCCGCACCACCCGCCTCCCATAGCTTCGGCCCACCCAACTGTCACCGGTCACTTCAAAACCAGCCACCTCGGGTCACCAAAAAACCAGCCAC
>ENA-UPSM01004374-UPSM01004374.1-activated-sludge-metagenome-genome-assembly--contig:-NODE-4374-length-15014-cov-6.983488_pt1 | contig 15014 bp, 9 predicted proteins | sample MGYA00238181_ERZ773283 | MGnify/ENA primary metagenome ERZ773283 (study PRJEB29023, sample SAMN05720199) | activated sludge metagenome | isolation source: Anaerobic digester | place: Japan...
CTCTTCGTCCCGCCTGTCGGCCTCATGGCATCTACCCGCCGATTGCATTGTCACGCCTCAGAGCACGTCCGAGTTGCTCACGAAGGCGAAGCGGCGGCTGTCGGGGGCCCACGAGTTCACGTTCATCGAGCCCTGCCCGCCGTACACGTAGGCCAATACGCGCGGCGTGCCGCCGTCGAGCGGCAGCGTGCGGAAGTACACGTGCTTGTAGAACGGATGGTCGGCCGCCGCGATCTCCGGGCCATAGGTGATGAAGACGATCGACCGCCCGTCGGGCGCCACGTGCGGAAACCAGTTGTTGGTGTCGTCGAAGGTGAGCTGCTCCGGGCCTGAGCCGTCGGGGCGCATGCGCCAGATCTGCATGCGGCCGGTGCGGGTGGAGTTGAAGTAGATCCAGCGGCCGTCGGGCGTGTACTCGCTGCCGTCGTCGAGCGCGCCGGGCGTGTTCGTCAACCGCTCCTCCGGGCCGCCGGCGGCGGGCACGCGGTAGAGGCTCATCAACGGACCGCAGCCGCCGCGCGCGGCGGTGAAGATCATGTATTGGCCGTCCGGCGACCAACTGTGGAAATACGACGGACCCTCCTGCGTGAGCAGCCGCGGCTGCCCCCCGCCGACGGGCAGCGTGTACACGCGCGACACCTCTCCGCTGCTGATGCCGAGCATCGCGCCGTCGAACGAGAGCGCGTGGTCGTTGTTGTTCCGCACCTGGTCGCCGGTGTCGACGAGCGCCATCGCGCGTGTGGTGAGGTCGAAGCGCCAGATCCGGCCGTTGCGGTTGCACAGCAACGCGGTGCCGTCGGGCGTCCAGTTCGGCGCCTGCAACGAGTCGTCCTCGTGGTGCACGATGGTGCGGCGGCCGGTGGCGGCATCGATCAGTTCGAGCTCGCTGCCGATGTAATCGTGGTATGGCCGGAAGCCGCCCGGGGCCGGGCGCACGAGACGGACATTGTGGAACCGCGCCTCGCCGTCGCCGGCCGCGAGGCCGAAGACCACCTCCGGGCCGAATCCGATCCCGTGGCACACATGCCGGGTGAAGACCTCCCCGAACCGCGCAACGGAGACGGCCACCTCGCCGCCGTGTTGCTCGAGCTGGAGCATGTCGGCCGCGGCGTCGGCGAGGTGGATCTCCTCGAGCGGGCCGCCCGCCGTGCGGCGCACGCGGATCGCGGTGGCACCGCCGGCCTGCCGAACCACGGCGAGCGCTGGGCCGAGCGGATCGAGGCTGGCGCGCACGACGAGACCGGCGGACTGGCCGGCGGAGAGCGTTGTATGTGCTTGGAGGATGCACCCGCCGCGCAAGCGTCGCCAGAGAAGGATGCCCGTGTCGCCCGCGCCGCCGAGCGGCGCCGCGGAGCGCAACGTGAACTCTTGCCGGACGAGGTCGAAGGAGGCGTGGCCGGGTGCTGGCGCCGCGCCGAGGTCCGCGACGTGGGCGAAGGGCGCAAGGCCGCAGTTGACGGAGGCGGTGGAAGGGGCGGGCGTCGTCATAGGGGTAGGCACGGAAATCGTCGCTTCCCTACGTCGTGCCAACGGCAAAACGGGGGTGCCGCCGCAGCGAATCATTACCGGCCGGTCAATCGGGGTGCGGCGCTGGCGGAGCGGCGGAAAGCGCGGGGCAAGAAAAAGAGCGCGCCCGCGGGCGCGCTCTTGTTTCAGCCGCGGGTGTATTCGCGTCAGAAAGCCATCTTGGCCCCGAAGGCCAGCACGGCGAACGTCGCTGCGGCGCACACGAGCGTGGCGATCTTGGCGCCGCGGGCGTTGCCGGAATAGACGGTGTCGCCGGAGCGCGCGGCCTCGTCGGCATTGGCGGCGGCGAGGCGGAAGGTCATGAGGGAGAAGAAGCCCTTCACGGCCGCGGTGCCGACGAGGAGCAGGAACTGCAGTTTGCCCTCCCCGGCGGACTTGCCTTGGAGCGTGCCCAGAATCCACGCGTCGGCGATGAGCAGGGTGAGGATGTTGAGCATCGCGTACATCGAGGCGCGGCCGGTCAGCAGCTGGGCGGCGCGCTCCACCGCAGTGAGGCGGGTGGGATCGTCGGGGGTGACGGTGACGTCCTCGCCCGTGGCGTCGCTTTTGTACGGGAACGGCGCCTTGAAGGCCGCCCACGCGGAGGGGATGGAGGCGAACATCACGACGAAGAAGAAGGTCGAGAAACCGAGCGTCTCGGCGAGCGGGCCCGAGATCATGTTGGTCGGCACCAGCATGAGGTTCATCAGGGCGGTCGCGAAGGCGTAGTGCGTCATCGTCGAGCGACCGGGGGCGAGCTGCTGCATCATGTAGATCATGTTGCCGACGAAACCGAAGCCGTAGCCGAACTTCTCGATGCTCACCAGGGTGACGACCGTCGAGTAGTCGAGGCCGTGGTTGCCGGTGGCCAGCTGGCTGAGCACGACGAAGGTGAAATGCGGGATGTTCAGGCACAGGCCCAGGATCCACAGACTCTTCCACAGGCCGCGGCGCGAGACGAACCAGCCGCCGAGCAGGCCGCCGAGAATGTTGAAGATAGTCCCGTAGACGGCGTCGATGTTGCTGACCTGGCCGACCGTCAGGCCGAGGCCGCCCTTGTCGACCGAGGACTGCAGGAAGAGCTGGCCCTCCATCAGGATCAATCCCTCGCCGAGCCGGTAGAGGAAGACGAAGGCGATCATGCCCCAGAACATCCGCTTGTGGAAGAAACTCACCGCGGTGCCGAGGAATTCGTGGACTACCTGCCCGGCGCTGGTCGGCCGCTCGGTCGTGCTGCCGGTGGGCAGGAAGAAGAAATGGTAGAGCGCCAGCAACGCCATCGAGAGCGCGCAGACGACCATCACCGCTTGCCACATGGTCTGGTTGGACCAGCTCTGGGCCTGCCGCAGATAGTCCATCGAGGAGATGAGCACTCCGGAGGCGAACACCTTGCCCAGCACCCAGAAGGTGCTTTGCACGCCCGCCAACCGCGCCTGCGAGGCCCGGTCCATGCCGGTCAGATAGATGCCGTCGCCGCAGATGTCCTGCGTGGAGGAGGCGAACGCCGCCACCCACAGGATCGCGATGCTGGTCTGGAAGAAACCGGTGGTCGGCAGCGACATCGCGACGGCGATGAGCAGGAACGTGAGCAGCAGCTCCATCGACACCACGAAGAATTTCTTCGTGCGATACATGTCGAGGAACGCGGCCCACAACGGCTTCAGCGACCACGCCACGCCGATGCTGCCCAGTGCCACCGTGATCTGGCCGTCGGCGTAACCAAGCGACTTGTACATCCGGGCGGCCGTGCCGCTCATGATGATGTTGAACGGGATGCCCATCGCCAGGTACAGCGTGGGCACCCAGAAGACCGGATTCTTGAAGCCGGCGGGCGCGCCCGAGGGCGTCGGCGACGCCGGAGAGGCGGGTTGGGCGGGGGCGAGATAGGCCATGGCGGAAGCGGGGCGGGAAGGGTGATGGGCTGGGGCGCCGGACGCGGGCGCGGGCGCGGCGGCGAAAAAGGGGGTGACGGGAAGACGCGGAGGCTGCGTGGCGGTCGGTTGGGGCGCAACCCGGTTTGCGTCGGGGTGTTCTTCTGTCGTTAGAGCAATGCACCAATCGCCGGAGCGCGCGATTCTTTTGGTTCATGCCCTGCTAACGCTTTTGACACTTCAACTTTTGGCCGGGAATCTCCCAGCTCGCGAAAAATGGTCGGTACCACGCCGGCGGTCTTTCGCCCGCTTCCGGCTCCTTCTCCCGTTCCCGCCACCTCCCGCATGAACGCTTTGCCGCCCTCCCTCGCCGCGATCGGCCTCGATCCGGCCTCCCAGGATCCCGCCAACGAGCCCAAGCTCGTGCGCTACATCCAGCTCAAGCTGGCCGCCCTCGGCTTCTCCGTGCCCAGCGCCAGCGGCGACGACCCCGCGTTCCAGGAGATCGCCCAGGCCCTGCTCGCCAACCACCTCGAGAAGAACCGCCTGCTCAGCAGCTACCTCGCCCCGGCCGACCGCCGCATCCAGGACTGGCTCGAGCGTTACCTCGAGAACGCCCTCCCGGCCGGCGTCGCCGTACGCCTGCCCAGCCAGAGCTTCGTGCTCGATCGCTGGGGCCTCGCCCGCCTCCTCTCGCTCCCGCCGGATCGCAACACCTACACCTCCCCGATCCTCTCCAGCCACCGGCTGGCCAACGGCATCCTCCACAACCCCAAGTCCGACCGCCGCACCACCGCCGGCGTCTTCCACATCGCCGAGGGCGGCCTGCCCATCCCGGCCGACAAGCTCGCCGTGCCGCGCGAGACCTTCGCCCGGCTCTTCGCCCTCGCGCTCCAGCCGCCCGCCGAGCACACGCTCCTGCCGTTCACGGCCACCCAGAAGACACCCGCGCACTGCTTCGTCTCGCTGCTGTTGCGCCCGGTCGTCGTCCCGGCGATCCCCGGCGTCTCGCCCGAGAAGTCGATGGAGATCCGCTTCTTCGTCCCGGGCAGCCTCGTCGCCAACCTCGACTTCGTCGAAAGCATCTTCGGCAACGCCGGCGACCCCGCCCTCCCCCGCAACGACGCCGGCCTCGACCCCGACCACTGGACCGGCCACACCGGTTGCGTCATCCTCGCCCCGCACCTCGTCGGCGCGCGCAAGATCGACCTCGGCCTACCCGCCTGGGACCAGGCCACCGAGCGCCAGCGCCGCGACGGCATGGCCTGGAAGACCCCCGAGGAACTCTACAACGACGGTCAGGCCTTCAAGCTCTGCGCCCGCGACGAGAACGGCGTCATCGTCACCCTCATCGCCGACAACTACTTCGGTTACTGCAAGAAGGAGGTGAAGACCCAGATCAGCTACTCCGCCAACCTCTTCGGCCTCGCCGAGGAGGAGCACTCCGGCGGCACGCTCGCCTTCCCCAGCTACGACCTCGGCGAGGACTACACCTGGGACACCCACTTCCCCCACCCGCCCCGCACCCTCGAGGACATGGCCGTCGTCCTCGGCCACGGCGCGCGCTACTGCCCCGAGGGCCACGCCTTCGACAAGACCTACCCGCACATCGTCTACGTGCCGGGCAACTCCCGCTTCGACCTCGCCACCCAGCGCGTGCTCTGGACGCGCGACGGCAAGGAGCAGTCCCTGCGCCTCGCCCCCGGCGAGATCTACGTGTATCCATGGGGCTACACCGTGCGCATGCACAAGCCCGCCGGCGGCCGCTCCTGGCGGCTCATCGGCACCATCGCCGACGGCCGCCTCTGCCACAAGCCCTGCACCGTCTCCGGCGGCGGCAAGAGCGAGATCTCCAAGTCCATCACCGACGCCATCCTCTTCGGCCCCGTCTTCGTCGCCGACATCCAGAAGGACTTCGACCAGGTCGATGCCATCCTCAAGAAGGACTACTCCACCCGCTTCAAACCCGAGTTCGCCAAGGCCACGCCCAGCCGCTCCATCCTCGGCGCCGCCCGCTCCCTCGGCTCGGTCATCAAACTGCTCACGCCCAACCCCACCGAGTTCACCGACGAGTACAACGACTGGCTGCGCGCCCTGCCCCAGCACATCAAGGACCTCGTCTTCACCGTGAAGCGCTTCCACAAGGCCGAGTGGGGCGACAACTGGCGCAGCCACTTCAGCGTCGACATCATCAACGGCGTGCCCGGCAACGAGCTCAAACTCGGCCGCCGCAAGCTGCTCTCCACCTGCCTGCGCGTCGGCTACGCCGACGACGGCTCCTGGCGTGTCTTCTCCCTGCGCAAGGACTTCCACCCCGCCGCCAAGCTCCAGACCGAGGACGACATCACCGCCTCCATCGTCGTCCCCACCACCACCCTCTCCGGCCTGCGCCAGGACCAGCCCGCCGGCTCCGTGAAGCTCGTGCGCAACTGCGAGTACCGCCTCTTCCAGCGGCCCGACGACGCCGTGCACCGCGGCTACGACAAGCAGACCGAGTTGGACATGTCCGGCCCGGGCAACTTCTTCTCCAACTACGAGCCGCTCTCCCGCGCGCAGGCCTGGGAGCTCATCAAGGACACCATCGGTTTCGAGCAGTTCACCCCGCCCCTCCAGCGCCTCATCCGCGAGGTCGCCGAACAGGGCCGGGCCGACGCCTTCGTCTCGCCCCACCAGCCCCGGCTGGTCGACGGCAAGCCGTCCAAGAATCCTCGCTACCTGCAGGTCCGCCCCGATCTCCTCACCCCGGCCGAGGTCCACCTGCGCACGACCACCATGCGCCTGGCCCGCCGCATCCCCGACGGCCAGCCGCTGCACATCCCGGTCTCGATCCTCCTGCCCGGCCGCCGCGCCAACGGCCCGGAGAAGAACGTGCCGCCGCTGTGCTGCTTCAGCCCGATCCACTACCTCGAGCTGCCCGAGTTCTTCGCCGACGCCATCACCAGCATGACGGGCAAGAGCCCCTCGACCACCGGCGCCGGCAGCGAGGGCGCGCTCACCAAGGGCCCCTTCAACGCCCTCTGCCCGATCACCGACCTCAACAACGCGTTCGTCGCGATGGCGCTCACCGGCGCCCACCCGTTCGTCACCACCGCCGGCACCGTCGGCCCGCACCGCCGCGTCGACCACGACATCTCCCTGCTCGTCCCCGAGGTCTTCTCCCGCATGGGCGCCGAGGAGCAGAACCCCGCCTGGCTCATCGAGCACCGCTACCTCGAACGCTGCGCCGACTTCGCACACGAGGGCCGCACGCTGCCCGCCAGCCTGCTGGGCTGGCGCGTCACCGAGCGTTTCGTCTCCACCTTCTTCGGCCGGGTGTTCACCAGCCCCCAGCTCGTCCTCACCCCCGAGATGCTCCGGCCCGAGCTGCAGGACGCCGCCGTGTATGCCCAGAGCCTGGAGACGATCCTCGCCACCATGCGCCGCGTCGCCGCGCTCTACTTCGAGGACGGTTCCATCGAGGCGGCCTGCCCCCCGCTGCGCGCCCTCCTGCACATCATGCGCGACGGCCAGTACGAGGGGCGGACGCTCGCCGATCCCGCGATCCGCCAGCTCTTCACCCGCGAGGCCGTGCTCGCCAGCGACTGGTACCACGACCGCCTCACCCGCAAGCAGCTCGCCGACGAGGCCGCGTGGAAGAAGCACATCGCCTACCTCAAGCAGTTCCTCGCCCGCGCCAGCCACCACGACGAGGCCGAGCGCCTCGGCATCGCCGCCCGGCTCGACCGCGCCCAGGAGACGCTCACCCGCCTCCGCGGCAAGGCCCACCTCGACTCGCTCCACGGCACCCTCGGCCTCGACCCGCTCTACCGGCGCTGACGCCTGTCGTGGCACGGGGCTCCCGACCCGTGAAGGCCGTTTGCCAACTCCATCCCGGAACATGGGTCGGGAGACCCAGGCCACAGGCCGCCGCCGGCGAGTTTCGGGTTTGGGGTCTCGGGGTGGAATCCGCGGTTCGGCGTTCCTGGGTCGGCATTCCTCCGGCTCCCGCCCACTTGTCACTTGGCACCTGTCACTTCCGCGCTCCGCCCACTCGCCTCCGTTTCAGTTCTGCATTCTTCATTCCGAGTTCATCGTTAGGTCCACCGCCCATGTCCACCTTCACCTGCTCCCACCACAACGTCCCCGAGGACTGGTGCCAGCTCCTGAAGACCGACTGCGTGCCCGGCCGGCCCGGCTGCGTGCTGCGCGGCAGGAGCGTGTTCCTGTTCCCCGTCGAGGAGCGTATCCGCGAGAAGGAGCAGGCCCGCCGCGAGCGCGAGCGGGCGGCGCCCCCGCCCGGCCCCGGCGACTCCGGGCGGGCGTAGGCGGGCGCCGCCCCGCGCGACCGCCGCCACCCCGCGATCCCGCGGCGCCCGGCAGGGGACAAGCGGGCGGCCGTGCGCACCAGCCCCTCGCTGCCGGGGCGCACCATTGCGGCTCAAGCTCCCCCGGAAAAGGCCGAAGGAGGGACCTTGCGCCGCCGGGGCCCAGCCACGCGCCGCGGCCAACGCCCCTCCGTCCATGAACGCGCCCGCTCCCGAAGCCACCGCCCTGCTCGCCTACGGGCTCACGTGTGCGACGCTGGCGGTGGCGACGGCCGCCGTGCGCACGCCCCGCACGAAGATCCACACCCGCAACCTGTGGCTCGCCTGCGCCCAGGGCGTGCTCCAAGGCGGAGGCGGAGTGCTCTGCGGCCGGTTCGGCGGCAGCGAGTGGGCCCATGCGCTGCTCGCCCACCTCGGCGCGTATTGTTTCTATCTCGTCGGCTGGCTGTCGTGGCGCGACCTGGCATGGGGCCGGCGGGCGCGGCCCTGGTTCCTGCCGGTCCTGCTCGCCCCCGTCGCGGGCTGGCTGCCGGTCGGGTGGGCCGACGCGCCGCTGCTCGCCGTGCACGCGCTGACCGACTGGGGGCTGGCCCTCCCCGGCGCGCTCGTGCTCGCCACGATGTTCGCCCTCCTCGCCATCCGAATACGGCAAGAAACGACCGGGACGTGCGTCTATTGCCTCGCCGCGATGGCGACCGCTCTCGTGCTGGTCGGTTACGGCGCCTTCCGCTTCTGGGCCGGATGGAGTCTCCTCGCCGCACGCCCCGCCCCGGACGCCATCGTCGCCGCGGCCCACGGGGCGGCGCTGCCGTCCCTCGCCGGCGTCGCCTGCCTGTGGGCGGGCGTGTTCGGCGTGGCCCTGCTCCTGCGGTTCGCCAACCGCGAGCTCCAGGACCGCGAGTTCCAGGCGAGCACCACCCTCGCCGCCCGCACCGCCGAGCTGGCCGTGCTCAATGAGACCCTGGAGGAGCGCGTGCAGGTGCGCACCGAGGAACTCCGCGCGACCAATACGGAACTGGAGGCCGAGGTCGCCCGCCACCAGCGGACGGAGGACGAGCTCCGCGAGAACGAGCGCCGGCTGCAACTGGCCCTCGTGGCCTCGCGCCAGAGCTTGTTCGAATTCTCCATCCCCCGCCGTTGTTTCACCTTCGCCGCCGAGTTCGTCCGGGATCTCGGCTACAGTCCCGCGGAATACCCCACGGAGAAGAACGCCTGGATCGAACTGGCGCATCCGGACGACCGGGGCGCCCTCCTGGGCGCGACGCGGGCCTGTATCGAAAACCGGGCGGAAGGGCTGCACCTCGAGTTCCGCCACCGCGCCGCGGGCGGCGCCTGGCGCTGGATCCAGGCGCGCGGCAACGTCGTCGAACACGATGCCGCCGGCCACCCCCTGCGCCTGCTCGGCACCTTCACGGACGTGACGGAGCGCCGCACCATGGACGAGCGTCTCCGCCGCACGGAGCGCCTGGAGAGCATCGGCTCGCTGGCGGGCGGCATCGCGCACGATCTCAACAACGCGCTCGTGCCGCTGCTGGCCGGCGTGTCCTTCCTGCGCGAGTATGTGCCCGCCGAGGACGCCGAGCTGGTCACGGCCATGGAGGCCAGTTCGCGCCGGGCGGCCGGCATGGTCCAGCAGTTGCTCGTCTTCGCCAAGGGCGCGGAGGGCCGCAAAGCGCCGGTGCACCCCGCGGGGCTGATCGAGGAGATGGAGCGCTTCATCGGCAGCACCTTCCCGCCAACCGTGCAGCTCCGCGCGCGGTGTTTCTGCAAGTCGGTCGCGGTGCTCGGCGACACCACCCAGTTGCACCAAGTGCTCCTCAACCTCTGCGTGAACGCCCGCGATGCGATGCCGCACGGCGGCCAACTGGGGCTGGAAGCCCGGGCCGTCGAGGTCGACGCCGCCCTCGCCGCCGCGCACGACGGCGCTCGCACCGGGCCGCACGTGCTCTTCACCGTCAGCGACACCGGCACCGGCATTCCGGCGGCGATCCGCGAACGCATCTTCGACCCGTTCTTCACAACCAAGGGACCGGAGAAGGGCACCGGCCTCGGGCTGTCGACTGTCCTGGGCATCGTGCGCGGACACGGCGGCTTCGTCGAACTCGAGACGGAAGAGGGCAAGGGAACGCGTTTCCTCGTCTACCTGCCGGTGACCGGCGGCGGCCAAGCGGAGGTCGCACCCGAGACGACCGCCCCCGCGTTGCCGCCAGGCGACGGCCGCCGGGTGCTTGTCGTCGATGACGAGATGGGCGTGCGCACGCTGGTCGAGCGCGTCTTCGGGGGCAGCGGATTCTCGATCTTGACCGCCCACGACGGCAACGAGGCCTTGGCCCGGCTCGGCGCCCCCGGCGAGCGGATCGACCTGCTGTTGCTCGACATGACGATGCCGAGCCTTGGCGGACGCGAAGTGCTGCGCCGGCTACGGGAGAACGGCCAGATAGGGCCCACCGTGGCGATGAGCGGCAACTTCGAGCGCGAGGATGCGTCCACCCTGCGCGAGTGGGGCGTGCCCCTGTTGCCCAAGCCGTTCCACCGCGACGATCTCGTGCGCGCCGTGCGCACCGCCCTCGGGCTCACCCCGTAAGCTTCGCAGTATCCGCGCTCAACGCGCCTCCGCGGCGCGCAGGTTCCGGGGATCGAAGACCACCTCGGCGCGCCCGTGCCGCGCGATGCGACCCTCGATCTGCCCATACCGGTACGGCTCGGCGGCGATGGTGCCGCCCAGGATGCCGCGCACGCACGCGGCCAACTCCGCGAGCAGGCCGGCGTCGACCGGTTCGTTGTGTCCGGGCAGGATCGTGGCGAAGGCCCCCGCGTGCGCCTCCAGTTTCTCGAGACTCGCAAGGTACCGCTCCAGCGGCAGGCAGCCGGGCAGCTGCAGCCACACGTGCCGGTTGAGGTGGTCGCCCCCGAAGAGCAGCCGGTTCCCTCGGTCGAGCAGGACGAGCTCGCCGGGGGTGTGGCCCGGGGTCGCGATGACCTCGAGCCGGCGGCCGCCGAGGTCGATCACGTCCCCGTCCGCCAAGGGCGACAGCACGAGCGGCCTGGCCTCGGCGCCGTAGTCGAAGCGCTCGCCGGCGGGGACGGCCTTGTCGCCCAGGCTTCGCCGGTTGTGCTCCCGCGCCTCCGGTGTCGCCTCCCGCTCGATGGCGGCGAACTCCGCCCGGTGGGCGAACACCGCCCCGAACTGCGCAGCCCCGCCGCAGTGGTCGCGGTGGCCGTGGGTGAGGATGACCGTCAGCGGCAGCGCCGTCAGCGCGCCCACGTAGTCGCGCAGGTTCGCGAAGCCGTAACCGGTGTCGATCAGCGCCGCCCGCTCGCGCCCGATCACGAGGTAGCAGTTCACCACCCCGCGGTCGACGATGCGCCAGGTGCCCGCCGCGACCTCGGTCGCCGTGAACCAGGCCGATTCCCGCGGCGCGACCGCCGCGGCCGCCGGCTGGGCGGATACCCGGGCAAAACCCAACACCACAGCGAGCAACAGCAAGGCACGAAGGGGATGCATGCGCGGAGCCAACGGCGCCGCGCGCCGCCGGTCAAACCCGGCGACGGCATCCGTCCCTTCCACCCACCCGCTGCGGCGCCTCCGGTCACGGCCCGGTGCCGCAGCGGTGGCCGGGCCGCGCTGGCCGCAAAAAAACCCCGGCGGTGAGGCCGGGGCTTCGAAGGGAAACAGCGCGGCAGGCGCGCCCTCAGATGTATTCGCCGTAGTCGGGCTGGAACATGCGCGCGCGCACGTCGGCTTCGACATCGTGCGCCTTCGGCAACTGGGCGAGCTTCTCGCGGTGGCACTCGTGGACGACGGCCGCGGCGATCTTCGCCGAGACATCGCGGATCTTCGAGAGCGGCGGATACACGCGGCGCATAGCCAGATCCTCGTCGCTGACGAGCGAGGCGAGCGTCTGGGCGGCGATGAGGAACATGCCGTTGGTGACCTCCTTCGACTCGCAGGCGAGCGCGCCGAGGCCGACGCCGGGGAAGATGTACACGTTGTTGCCCTGGCCGGGGACGTAGGTCTTGCCGTTGAGGGTCACCGGGGCGAACGGGCTGCCCGACGCGAAGATCGCGGTGCCGTTGGTCCAGGTGTACGCCTCCTCGGCGGTGCACTCGGCCTTCGAGGTCGGGTTGGAGAGGGCGAAGATGATCGGCTGCGCGTTGTACTTCGCCATCTTCTCGACGATCGACTTCGTGAACGTCTTGGGCTGGCCGGACACGCCGATGAGGGCGGTGGGCTTGATCAGGTCGACGGCCTCCTCGAGGGTGGCGACGAACTGGCCCTCGTGGGCGTAGGGCAGCTTGTGCTCGGCGAGCTTGCCCGGGCGGCCCTTGACGACGAGGCCCTGCGAATCGACGTACCAGCAACGCTTGCGGGCCTCGGCTTCGCTGAGACCGGCCTGCATCGCCGCCTCGGAGAAGAGGTCGCCGATGCCGGTGCCGGCTTCGCCGGCGCCGAGGAAGAGCAGCTTCTGCTCGGCGAGCTTGCCGCCGTTGAGGCGCAGGCCGCCGAGGATGCCGGCGAGGGCGACGGAGGCCGTGCCCTGGATGTCGTCGTTGAAGCTCAGCACGCGGTGCTGGTACTTGTGGAGGATGCGGAAGGCGTTGGTGTTGCCGAAGTCCTCCCACTGGATGAGCACCTTCGGGTAGGCCGCCTGCACGGCGGCGACGAACTCCTCGAGGAGCTCGTCGTATTCGGGCCCACGGACGCGCTTCTGCGGGAGACCGACGTAGAACGGATCGGCGTGGAGCTTCTCGTTGTCGGTGCCCACATCGATGGTGATCGGCAGGCAGTAGTAGGGATGCACACCGGCGCAGGAGGTGTAGAGACCGAGCTTGCCGATCGGAATGCCCATGCCGTAGGCGCCGAGGTCGCCGAGGCCGAGGATACGCTCGCCGTCGGTGACGACGATCATGCGCACGTCCGGGTAGGGCCAGTTCTTGAGGATCTCGGCGATGCGGCCCTTGTCCTTGATGGTGATGTAGAGGCCGCGCTGGCGACGGTAGATGGCGCCGAATTCCAAGCACGCCTGGCCCACCGTGGGCGTGTAGATGATCGGGATCATCTCTTCCGGGAACTCCTCGAGCAGGCGGTAGAACAGCGTCTCGTTGCGCCCCTGGAGGTTCGAGAGGAAGGTGTACTTGTCGAGCGGGTCGGTCTTCTTGCGGAAGTTGGCGATGGCGCGCTGGACCTGCTGCTTGATCGGGAAGACCCGCGGAGGGAGCAGTCCGCGCAGTCCGAGGGCGTCGCGCTCGCGTTCGGTGAATCCCGTCCCTTTGTTGAGGATCGGGTTGCCGAGAAGCGCAGTGCCGCGTGGGAGCATGGGGCCGGCATAAGGTTGCAAGCCGCCTTGGAGAGGTCTCAGAGCCATAAGTGGTCCACCTTAATGCGGGGTGGCCCGTGGTTTGAAAGAATGTTTTTCATGGATGGCCCCAGAATCGCCGCCGACGCACCGCTCCCTCGTTATAACGAGCCGCGCAACGCTCGCTTGTCAGCGCCGCGAATTTCCCCACGGTCGAACCTTCCACATGAGCGCACCTTCCCAATTTTCCGGCGTCAGCGTCCTGACGAAGGCCAACATCTACTTCGACGGCAATGTGGTCTCCCACACCGTGGTGTTCGCCGACGGCACCAAGAAGACCCTCGGGCTGATCCGCGCCGGCAACTACCATTTCGGCACCGGCGCCCCCGAGCGCATGGAGATCGTCGCCGGCTCCTGCCAGGTGACGCTCGACGGCCAGAGCGCCGTGCAGACCTACGGAGCCGGCCAGCACTTCGACGTGCCCGGCAACAGCGGCTTCGCCATCGTCGTCGAGGCGGGCCTCTGCGAATACGTCTGCTCCTACCTCGCCTGAGCGGCCCGCGCCGCCCGTCTTCTCCCGCCACGCCAATCCCACTTCTCGCCGTGTCCACGACTCGTCCGCATCCCCACAAGCCCGCCGAACGCGCGCTCTGGCTCAAGGGCCCCAGCGCCTCCTGCAACCTCGAAGGTCCCGGCCCGCGCCGGCCCTGGCATGTCGTCCTGCTCGGGCCCCCGGGCGTGGGCAAGGGCACCCAGGCCGATCTGATCGTGCAGACCATCGGCGCCTGCCACCTCTCCACCGGCGACATCTTCCGCGCCGCCATCGCCGCCGGCCTCGACAAGGCCTCGCCGGCCATGCGCCAGGCCCTCGTCGAGATGCAGCGCGGCGCCCTCGTGCCCGACGAGCTCGTCGTCGAGATCGTGCGCGAACGCATCGGCTGCATGGCCTGCCAGCAGGGCTTCCTGCTCGACGGATTCCCCCGCACCGCCGCGCAGGCCGAGGCCCTCGAGGGCATCCTCGCCAAGGCCGGCGTGAAGCTCGACGCCGCCATCGCCTTCCTCGCCGACGACGCCGAGATCGTCTCGCGCATCTCCGGTCGGCGCGTCTGCCGCGCCTGCAAGGCCACCTTCAACCTCGAGATGTCTCCGCCCCGCACCGCGGGCGTGTGCGACAAGTGCGGCGGCGAGCTGTACCAGCGCGACGACGACAAACCCGAGGTCGTGCGCAACCGCCTGGCGACCTACCACGCCACCGCCAACCCGGTGCTGGAGTTCTACCGCAAGCAGGGCCTGCTGCACGAGATCCGCGTCGGCCGCACACCGCAGGAGACCTTCGAGCTCACCCACAAGGTGCTGCTCGCCGTCTGAGCCGTATTGATCCGGTTGGCGAAGCTCCTCCGCCGGCACAACCGATTTTCGAGGTAGGGTGCGACCTTGGTCGCACCGCGGGGATCTCGCTCTCGCCAGGCGGTGCGAGCTCGCTCGCACCTCACGCCGCGTGAAGCGCCCCTTCCGATCGTACGCGCCGCCACTTTCCCGCGCAGGGCCCGGTCGCGCCGGGCCCTGGTTTTTTCAGGGCGTAAAGCGCGCGAAGTTGCGCGCATCCTCGCCCACCTCGACCGCCGCCAGCCACACCCGCCCGCCGGACTGCTCGCGCACCAGCGGATCGAGGCTGCGGAACGTCCACTCCGCCAGCCCCTCGCACGAACAGTTCGGGACGATGGTCGCCTTCCAGACGGTGGGCGCGGCTTCGAGCAGCACCTCGCGCATGGGGTCGTCGGCGTTGAAGAGGCAGGCGTGGTCGAGATTCTTGTCGATCCACTGGCGGATGTACTTCAACCGCCCGAAGTCCACCACGAAGCCGTTGGCGTCCGGCGCGGTGCAGGCGAACGTGAGCGTGATGCTCCAGTTGTGCCCGTGGATGTTCGCGCAATGCCCGTCGTGCAGGTGCTGCCGATGGGCGAACGGGATGTCGTTGTACGTCTTCGAGCAGGTGAGCATGGCGCGAGCGAATGCGCCGGCGGCGCGGGGGAAAG
>ENA-UPSM01004378-UPSM01004378.1-activated-sludge-metagenome-genome-assembly--contig:-NODE-4378-length-15004-cov-137.300756_pt1 | contig 15004 bp, 11 predicted proteins | sample MGYA00238181_ERZ773283 | MGnify/ENA primary metagenome ERZ773283 (study PRJEB29023, sample SAMN05720199) | activated sludge metagenome | isolation source: Anaerobic digester | place: Japan...
GGAATACGAATGACATCTTCAAGAAATCTTCTGATGAGCGCAAAGATCGCCCGCCATATGTGATCTACGAAGGTCCCCCAACAGCAAATGGTAAGCCCGGTATCCATCATGTTTTGGCGCGCGCTTTCAAGGATATGTTCCCACGCTATAAGACCATGCGGGGCTTTTACGTCGATCGGCGCGGGGGTTGGGATACCCATGGCTTGCCCGTCGAGATTGAGGTGGAAAAACGCTTAGGTTTTACGAACAAAGCTGAAATCGAAAGCTTTGGCATCGAAAAATTCAACGCTTTGTGCCGCGAATCGGCATTCGAGCGGATCCTGGATTGGGAAAAACTCACCCAACGGATCGCCTATTGGGTGGATTTTGAACGCGCTTATGTCACTTACCGGAACGAATATATCGAGTCAGTCTGGTGGCTGCTCAAGTCAATCTGGGATAAAGGGCTGCTTTATCAAGGTTATAAGGTGGTGCCTTATTGCCCCCGTTGCGGTACACCCCTTTCGGATCATGAAGTTGCTCAGGGGTACGCCGATACCGATGACCCTTCGGTGTTTGTGCGCTTTCCGCTCGTGGATGAGCCCAACACCTATCTGCTCGTCTGGACGACGACGCCATGGACGCTGCCGGGCAATGTGGCAGTGGCTGCTCATCCTGACGTGGAATACGCATTGGTCACACGCACGGATGGGCTGAGTGATGAGCGCTTGATTTTAGCTAAAGAGCTTGTGGAGAAGGTATTCGGAGATATTCCTGTCAAAATCCTCAAGACATATAAGGGCAAAGCGCTCAAGGGCAAACGTTATGCGCCGCTTTTCACCTTTTTGCCTACCGATAAACCTGCTCATTATGTGGTCAATGCCGATTATGTTACAACGAGTGATGGCACCGGTCTAGTGCATATTGCCCCAGCTTTTGGTGCAGATGATATGGAGGTAGCGAAGGAATATGACTTACCCGTCCTAATGACCATTAATGACGAAGGTAAGTTCAACCGCGAGGTAACGAATTGGTCTGGTTTATTCGTGAAAGACGCCGATGCCTTGATTATCGAGGAGTTAGAGCAGCGCGGATTGCTCTTCAAGGTGGAAACCTACACTCACTCCTATCCTTTCTGCTGGCGCTGCAATACCCCGCTGCTATATATGGCACGACCTACTTGGTTCATCCGCACCAGCCAAATTAAAGACCGTTTGGTTGCATTGAACCAGGAAATCAATTGGATTCCGGAACATATCAAGAACGGACGCTTTGGCAACTGGCTGGAAAACAATATTGATTGGGCTTTAGGAAGGAACCGCTATTGGGGCACACCGCTGCCTGTGTGGGAGTGTGATCAATGCCACAAGCAGGTCTGCATTGGCTCAGTCGCAGAGCTGAGTGAGCTGGCTGGTAAAGATTTAAGCGGCATGGACTTACATCGACCGTTTATCGATGAAATTCATTTCACCTGCCCAGAGTGCCATACGGGCACCATGCGGCGGGTCAAGGAGCTCATTGATGTGTGGTTCGACTCAGGCGCTATGCCTGCCGCGCAGTGGCATTATCCCTTTGAACATGTGGAGGACTTTAAGCGCCAGTTTCCAGCTGATTTTATTTGCGAGGGAGTGGATCAGACTCGTGGCTGGTTTTATTCTTTGCTGGCGATTAGCGCCTTGGTGTTCGATAGTATTTGCTATAAGAATGCTATTAGTTTAGGCATTATATTGGATAAGGATGGGCAGAAGATGTCCAAATCCCGTGGGAATGTGGTTGACCCGTGGGAAGTAATTGATGAGTATGGCGCGGATGCCCTGCGTTGGTACCTCTACACTTCCACACCGCCAGGCAATGAGCGCCGCTTCAACGCTGACCAAGTCGGTGAGGTAGTACGTAATTTCAGCTTGACTCTATGGAATACGTACTCGTTCTTTGTGACCTATGCCAACCTGGATGCCTGGAAACCGGACCAACAGGTGCTGCCTCAATTTATGCAGTTAGATTACTGGCTTCTCTCGGAGCTGAACGTCCTCGTGCGCGATGTGACCCAAGCTTATGAGACCTACGATGTTCTGGGTGCCACTCGACCAATCGAAGCCTTTGTCGATAAGCTTTCCAATTGGTACTTGCGCCGCTCACGCCGGCGTTACTGGAAGAGTGAATCCGATGGGGATAAAGCAGCTGCCTACGAAACACTTTATCAGGCTTTGACCACGCTTGCCAAGCTGCTTGCCCCGGCGATGCCCTTTATGGCTGATGAGCTCTACCAAAACTTAGTGCGTTCGGTGGACGAAGGCGCGCCGCTCTCGGTGCACTTAGCTGATTGGCCAAAACCCGATGAGCAAAGCATCAACGAACAACTTAACCGTGAGATGGCGCTGGTGATGCGCTTGGCATCTTTAGGGCACGCTGCCCGCATGAAAAGCAACATTAAAGTGCGCCAACCTTTGGCTGAAGTCGCATTTGCGGTCAGCTCAGCTGAGGATGCTGAGATTGTTGAGCGCTTCAAGGAACTGCTTATGGATGAGCTCAACGTCAAGTCGGTGCGCGTCCTCAGCGGCAGCGCGGAGGCGGTAACCTACAGCCTCAACCCTCTTCCTAAGCAGTTGGGGCAAAAGTATAAGGGACTTTATCCGAAGATCCGCCAAGCCATTTTGGAATTACCTGTTCAGGAAAGCGCTGCCAAATTGCTGGACGGCATTAATCTCGTGGTAAACGTGGATGGAAAATTCTACGAAATTCAACCTGATGAGGTAGAGGTACACAGCACTGCCCACGCCGGCTTCGAAGTTGCCTCCGATGGTCCATATTTAGCTGCTGTGGATATCGAACTTACCCCAGAGTTGATTAATGAAGGCTTGGCGCGAGAGTTTGTGCGCCGCGTGCAAACCCTGCGTAAAGATGGCGGATTAGACCTTGCTGATCGCATTCGTTTGGCTTATCAAGCCACACCTCGCCTGAACGAAGCGGTGCAAGCTTTTGCTGAATTTATCCAATCCGAGACGCTGGCGGTAGAATTGATTGCAGGCGAGATCCCGGAAAAGTGGATCACAGCCAGTGATAGCTTCGATGGTGAACAATTGACTATCGCGATTCAAAAAGCGAGCTGAGGAAAGCATCTTGAAACAGAAAACCAAGTCGAATCTTATGTTAGTGCTGATTGCCCTTGTGGTGATCGCATTGGATCAACTTACAAAGCGGGCAGTGCAGCAAAACTTAGCCTTAGGTGAAGCTTTGTTGGTATTTCCACCTTGGGAGTTTGTGCGCATCGTGCATTGGGTTAATACCGGTGCGGCTTTTGGCATGTTCCAGGGTGGGAATGCAGTGCTCATTGGACTGACCGTTGCGATTACACTTGCAATTTTAATCTACTATCAGACCTTGCCAGAAGATCATCTTTTTCAACGGATTTGCCTTGCACTAATGGTTGGCGGATCGATTGGTAATCTGATCGATCGGCTGACCTTAGGCTACGTAGTCGATTTTGTGGCTGTTGGCAGATTTCCGGTGTTTAACCTGGCTGATTCCTGCGTAACGGTGAGTGTGATCCTCTTACTTATCAGCACGATCATCGAGGAAAGAAAAGCGCAATCCACTGAAAAACCATCTGAAGAAGACGCACAAGCTCAACAATGAATGGCATCGTAAAGCAATTTTTATTCGAACAAGATGAACCGCTGCGCTTGGATAAATTCCTAAAAGAAAAAGTAGCAGGTTTTTCGCGCTCCCAGCTGCAGAGCCTCATTGAGGCTGGCAAAGTGTGGGTAGATGACGAGACGGTGCTCAAACCAGCTTTCAAACTGGAGCAGGGGCAAAACGTGCGTGTTGAGCTGCCGGAACCGGAACAAGAGTTGTTACAAGCGGAAAATATCCCGCTGGAGGTGATCTACGAAGATGAACATGTCGTAGTCATCAACAAACCTGCAGGCATGATTGTGCATCCAGGTGCAGGGCATAAAACGGGCACGGTGGTCAATGCTGCCCTATACCGCTGGCCGGAAATGCGCCAGGTGGGCGACCCGGAACGCCCTGGCGTGGTACACCGGCTGGATAAGGAAACGTCGGGTGTGCTCATCTTAGCTCGCACCCAAGAAGCGTACACCTGGCTGGTGCGCCAGTTCAAATCCCGTCGGACGGAGAAAACCTATTTAGCCCTCGTGGATGGTCATCCCCCTACACCCAGTGGGCGCATTGAGGCTCCTGTGGGACGGGCACCTCAACATCGCCAGCGCATGGCAGCGCTCTATGCCGGGGAAGGCCGTAAAGCCGTGACGGAATACCGCTCGATCCAAAGCTTCCACGAGCATGAGCTGCTTGAAGTGCACCCCATCACAGGACGTACGCACCAAATCCGTGTGCACTTAGCTTTCATAGGCTGCCCAATTGCTGGAGATCAGGTGTATGGTCACCGCAAGCCTACGCTGCCCCTCGGGCGCTTTTTCTTACATGCCGAAAGTATCAAAATCACCTTGCCGGGTGAAAGAACCCCGACCGAATTTCGGGCTAAGTTACCCATTGAACTCCAAAATATTCTGACAGAACTTTCTTAGATTGAGGCATTATGAAGATATATGATTTTCGTTCCGATACAGTGACGCATCCTACGCCTGCGATGCGGCAGGCAATGGCAAATGCTCAGGTGGGTGACGATGTATATGGTGAAGACCCAACTATAAACACCCTCGAAGCCAAGAGTGCCCAGTTAATGGGTAAGGAAGCAGCGCTATTTGTCACCTCCGGCACGATGGGCAATTTGCTTGCTGTCCTGGCGAGCTGCGGACGGGGCGATGAAGTCATCATGGGCAGGCAGGGACACACTTTTTTGCACGAGGCTGGCGGCGTTTCTGCCTTGGGCGGTGTGGTGATGAACACGATCCCTAACCAGGCAGATGGCACCCTCGCATTGGCTGACCTTGAAGCGGCATTACGTTTGCCAGATGATATTCATCAGCCAATCTCGAAGATGGTCATCATCGAGAACACGCAAAATGATTGCGGCGGGGTACCCCTTTCCACACAGTATTGCGATGCGGTGGGGAATTTTGCGCAAGAGCACGGCTTACTGCTGCATCTGGATGGCGCGCGCATCTTCAACGCTGCCATTCGCCTCAAAGTCCAAGCTGCTGACCTCACGCGGTCTGTCGATTCTGTGACCTTTTGCTTGAGTAAAGGCTTGTGTGCACCCGTAGGTTCCGTGTTGTGTGGAAGCAAGGTATTCATCGATAAGGCGCGGCGGCTGCGTAAGATGCTCGGCGGCGGGATGCGCCAGGCTGGGGTTTTAGCTGCCGCTGGCTTGGTGGCGTTGGATAGTATGATTGAGCGCTTGGCTGAAGACCACCAGCGGGCGCGCTTACTAGCAGAAGGCTTGGCTGAGGTACCTGGGCTGCGCCTCGATAAAGGCACGCCCTATACCAACATGGTTTATTTAGCGCTCGACCCGGAAGTGCGGCTAGATGCTCCCGCCATCGTAAAAGCTATGGAAAAACAAGGCATCCTGATCGGAGATACTGGCAAGCGCACTTTCCGCTTAGTCACACACCATGATGTGGATGATGAAGCCGTGGCAGCTTGCATTGAGGCGTTTCAGAAGGTAATGAGCCGCGCAGTTTAAGGTACTAGGCAATTCGAGCGCCAGTTGGCATGCAGAGTGCATCATTTTGGGGAAATATAACCCTCAGCAGGCAGTATGAAGACCCTTAAAATCACTTTAGCGCTTGGTTTACTCATTCTTATTGCAACAGGCTTGCTCTTTCCTCCTCCGCAGCCAGTTTTGGCTCAGGAAGAAACCCCTCAACCCGAAAGCACCCACAAAGTCTACCTACCCATCATTTCCAAGTACAAACCTCCGTCGCCTGTCCAATCCTATTCGATTGGGCCAGAGGGAGGAACCTTTACTGCGGTAGTCGTCGACCCCAAGGATAGTTCTATTATCTACCTGGGGACTTATGGTGCTGGTGTTTTCAAGAGCAGTGATGGCGGCAACAGCTGGACCCAAAAAATCAATGGTTTAGCGAATCCCTTGATTCAATCCTTAGCGATTAGCCCCCAGAACAGCGCAATTCTTTATGCCGGGACGTATAACAGCGGTATTTATAAGAGCACGGATGGTGGAAACAGCTGGGCTAATGCCAACGCTGGTGTTTCTGGATCCTTGATTGTTTATGATATAGAAGTAGATCCGCATAACGCTGCTACGGTATATTTTGTCAGCCGCAAGAGCGGCAGTTTGGTTGGGCAGGTTTACAAAAGCACCAATGCCGGCTTAAGTTGGAATCTGATTTTTAGCGGGGAGAACCTGGGGACTGGCGATTACTTTTACGATATTGATGTGGACCCAACCAACAGCAATATTCTTTACTTGGCAGCCCACGAGCACGGCTTTTATAAAAGCACCAATGCAGGCAGCAGCTTTACAACCATCAACAATGGCATCAGCGACCTGAGCAGCCGCTCGCTCGTGATCAACCCCAGTAACCCAGCCTTGCTCTTTGGTGGTGTATGGCATGGCGCAGGGGTTTACCGCAGCATGGATAGCGGTACACATTGGTCTGAGGTAAGTGCAGGCATGCCTGCAGATGTGGAAATCTACCGGCTGGTGCTGGGTCCGGAGGGCGGTTCAAACCGTCCAGTCTATGCCTGCACCTATGAAAACGGCTTGTACCGGAGCGGGAATAATGGTGCTTCATGGAATAGTGCCGGGCTGAACGGTCAATTCCTATATGATTTTGCAATTGCGCCAGGCTCACCTCAGCACTGGTATGCCGGTTTGAGCTACCGCGGATTGTATTGCTCAACCAATTCTGGCGTCGATTGGGGGCCTTGTCAGCAGAAGGTCAGCAGCGCTTCGATTACCGGTTTAGCTGCGCTCGCCTCGCAGCAGGGTCAAGTTTATGCTGGTGTTTATGGTCGCGGCGTACTGCGCACGGGCAATCTCGGTCAGACTTGGAGCGACGTCAATACCGGCTTGACGGATTTTCTGGTAACAAATCTCATTGGCATAGGAAATACGCTCTATGCGCTGACGCCATCAGGCGTTTTCACATCTGGAGGCGAAAGCTGGACGAAGATCAATAACCCAATCACAGGGGCAAGCGATCTTGAGGGCTACCAGCAATTTGTGCTCGAGCGAGCAAGTGAACCCGAAAATCAGTTGGAGCAGATACTCACGGCTGAGCTTGATGCAAATGCTATCGAAGCTGGCAGCACGCCGTTGGTGAGCCTTACGGAGCTTGGTGGCGTTCTCTATGGCGGCACGGCGGGCAGCGGGTTATGGCGCTACTCTGCTGGCAGTTGGGCTTATGTAGGCTTGAGCGGTTATTCAGTGATCAGCTTGGCAGCGGACGCTGGGCTTGGGCGCTTGCTGGTCTCGGCTTGCGATCCGAATGGTGTTTGTACCGTACGGGGCTATAAAAATGGCTCATTTAGTGATCTCAACCAAGGGTTGAGCGGATTGCGAACTAATCAGGTGCTGGTGCGGGGCGATGATTATTTTGCCGCGACCACCAATGGCATTTATATCCGCGATAACAATGGTTCCCAATGGATTCAAAAGGGAGCCGCAGGTAAAAATATGCTTTCGGTAACTTATGCAACCCAAAATGCGTGCTTGATGGCAGCCGGTGGTGGAGGCGTTACCTACACCAGCTCGAATTGTGGAACCGTATGGCAGCTCACGACTTCTGAGCTGAACCGCTGGAGCTTTCAGGCAGCCTTGGTTGACCCGGTGAACTCCAGCCGCTTTATCTTTGGTTCCAAAGAAGCCGGCGCGTTCCTCTGGAAATACGAGTAGTTCCAAAAACAACTTTTAACAATTCTTAATCAACATCTATATAATTTACGCCTATTTATTAATGCTGGCGTGTTATAGTAGAGCTGTAAAAGCCCATGTTAATTGTGATGTCTGATCTGCACTTGGCGGAAGCCAGCTCGTATGCGCTGGGTGAGGTTAAATTTGATAACAATTTGCCAGCCAGCGTCTATAGCGTCTACTTCAATGAAATTTCCGATTTTATTCATAAAAATCACATTGCCAAGGTTGATTTGGTATTAGCTGGAGATATTTTCGAGCTTACCCGCTCAGCTTTATGGTTAGAAAATGGCTTACGTCCTTACATTCACTTGAACGAGATAAATGCGGGCAGCCCGATGGAAGCGCGTATCGCCGCCATTTTAGCCACCATTACTCAGGAGGAGCGGGTGGCAGAAACCTTAGCCATTTTTCGCAGTTTAGAGACTATTTTGCAAAGACCGGTAGGCTTTCACTATTTACCTGGGAATCATGACCGCTTAGCAAATGCCACACCGCTAATTAGGCACCAAGTGCAAAATCTTTTGGGTTTGCCCTTCAACGATGCACCCTTTCAGAATCAGGTGGTTGCCTATTCGCAAGGAGAGCCATTCGTGTTGGTACGGCACGGACATGAATATGACCCAAGCAACTTTGGGCTCAATCTGAAAGAAATGCAAAGTATCCCCACTTTTATTCCCGCAGAAGTCTATGGCAGGCCGGTGCTTGGAGATATCACAACGTTGGAATTGGCAGCCAAACTACCTCAGCTTTTTAGAGAGCATTACTCTGAACGCGCGATTCTCGAAAACGCAGATTTGCGCTTGCTCTATCAGCGGCTGATGGACTTCGATAACGTGAGACCAGCCAGTGCTCTGGTGAAATTTCTACTCACAACCCCTGGACTTAGCCAAATTGAGGCTTGGGAGTACTTAGAGCCGATATTCTTACGGGCAATGAACGATATCGCGAATAACCCGGAGTTAAGCCAAACAATCTTAACGATGGGTGGATTAGCGGGAATATCTCATCGGACGCTGGGCTTGTTGCTGCGGCGAAGTACCTGGAAACATGGCATCCCCTTTTGGCTGGTCAAGCGTACAGGAGATGCGCTTGCGAAACGGATCAAGTTAAGCTCAATAGTAAGTCTTATTGAAAAAGAAGCTTGCCTACAGCCAGGTGCCTCAACCATACAGTGTATTGTCTGCGGGCACACGCATAACCCTGAAGTTGAGCTCCTGCGGGTGGATGAAGGGCGGCACAGGTATTACCTTAACAGTGGCACTTTCCGTAATGTGATTGCGACCACACCTGGTAGCGATCAGTTTAGCCGTTTGCGCTCGAAAGCGCGAGTATTAATCTTTGAACCGGGCGAACATAACCCAGAATATACCCGCGAGACGGGCTGGTCCTTTGACTTTACGGCTAAGTTTGCTTACGGCTCAGAGCCTGAGGTTGCCTAGCCCGCTCGGAGATGGTTTAATTCCCTTTTTTCGCAACCGGTCGTATGGTTGTGCGGTCATGCCCGCGCAAGGCTTTAATGAGGTCAGCTCGGCGCAAGGCATTTTTACGGTCAATCTCCACCATAGCGGCTTTGTCATCGGAAAGTTTGCGCAGTGCTTCGATCCATGCGGCGCTGGAAACCGGCGTGTGATTGACGCGCCAGCGCTCCACCTTTATGGCTAGCTCGTCAGGGTTAACAAGCACATCGCGGGTACGCTGAATCTGCATGCCGGAATAGTCAAAAGTAAATTCTTCCGTCTTGTATTGAGGTTTAATCGGGCAGACTTGCATGCAGGCACCGCACTTGATGCAGTAATAGTCAGCTAAAACCAGCTCTCCCTGTTCGTTAATATGCAGGGCACGCGTGGGGCAAATATCTGCGCAAGCAAAGCAGCCTTCCACACAGCGCTCCCGGTGCAGCTCCACCGAGCCCTGCCAAGGTTGGCGCACTTCAAAGGCACCACCGCTCGCCACTTCGCATTGACGGCAGTGGATGCAATGGTCAAAATCAATCCGCAAGGTGTCTCGCTCGGCATCGTAGCTGATCACATTGGTGGAACAGTTCTCGATGACAAAATCGGTGAGCGTAAAATCAAACAGTTCCCGGCGAAAAATCGTCTTAGCAAGGATTTCCGGGAAGGCTCCATAGACTTCCACGGGGATCTCGGGCTTACCATTAACCGTAAGGGTGATAGCGTGCATCGGGCAGGTGACGACGCACATGCCACAATTGACGCACTTTTGCTCATCCACGTCCACCGAAGGTCGAACAGCAATGCGGTTATTCTCCAAAACAGCCGGTACGTGGGTGAGGGCTTCTTTGGGGCATACGATAGGACCGATCTGGCAGCCCACACATTTGTCCAGGTCCCAGGTCATTAGATAGTTGCGGGTAACCATGCCACGATGGATGGTCATGGTGTGTTCGTCGCGCGTTTTTTGGGCTAAGCCGCGTTGACTCATCTTCTCTCCAATCAGATATCTGCAGGTAAAGCATTCAGCTCTGACAAGCTAAATACAGGGCCGTCTTTGCAGATGTATTTTGAACCTATATTGCAGCGACCACATTTGCCTATGCCGCATTTCATGCGTTTTTCGAGCGATGTAAAAATCGCTTCGGGCGGAAAACCCAATTGCACTAAGGCTGGGAGCGTAAATTTAGTCATGATTGGCGGACCGCAGACCACAGCAACAGCGTTCACCGGTGAAGGCGCAACTTGCTTGACCACATCGGGCACATAGCCAACATGGTGCGTCCAGTCTTCTTCCGGGATATCAATGGCTTGGTGCACTTCCATATCTTCACGTTTGTACCAACTCTGAATATCATGCTTATACATGCACAAGCCGGAGGAACGGGCGCCATAGATGACAATAATTTGCCCAAAATCAGGGCGATTTTGCGGGTGCTGCACGTGCTTGGTGAGGGCATAGAGCGTGGAAAACGCACATCCTCCGCCGATGATCACCAAGTTCTTGCCCTTCCATGCCTCAAGAGGGAAGCCATTACCCAAAGGTCCGCGCATCCCGAGGGGGTCGCCAGGTTGCAGCTTATGCAGCGCTTTGGTCACCGCACCCATCTTTTGGACGGTGAAGCGTACAAAATCGCCTTCCCAAGCGGCTGATGCTACGCCGATGGGTGATTCACCTTTGCCAAAGACAGAAAGCTGGCAAAATTGGCCGGGGTTGAACTTGCGGAAGAATGCTGCGCTATCTTGCGGGTTATCGAAGGAAAGCTCGAGTGTCTTCAGCGTCCGGTCGGTGGACTCGTAATAGGCATGCAGCACATGCATCGGGGTGGGAAGGTAAGGGTTGCGTATGGAATCAGTTGACATGCACAGCCTCGCTTGGGGTGGCAACAGCCTTGCGGATCATCGCGCGAATATCTAAACCTACTGGGCAGTAACGCACGCAGCGCCCGCAGCCGGTGCAGCCAAATTGATCGGCATGTTCCAACCAGTAGCTAAACTTATGCATTAAGCGCTGGCGAGTGCGTTCAGCGCGCGTGGGACGCGGGTTGTGCCCGGATGCTTCCAGCGAGTAAACGCGGAACATACAAGTATCCCAGTTACGCACGCGTTCGTCACGCTGGGCTTCGTCCACAATATCAAAGCAGAAGCAGGTCGGGCAGAGGAAGGTGCAGATCCCGCAGCCGAGGCAGGATTGAGCAAATTCACCCCACAGGCTGCTATCGAAAATCTGGTCCAGATGGTCTTTGAGGTTATCTGTGATGAAAGCTGTCTCGAGCAGAGCCTCTGCTTGCTTCTGTATATTGCCAGCTTGCTCAATATCGTTCGCATCGGCTGATGCAAGGTTAGCAAAAAGGGCTTCGCCACGCTCGGTAAACCTCTCAACGAGGTAAGCCTCGCCCAAGTCTATGAGCAGGGCATCCAAGCCAGCGTGGGCAAAGGGGCTAGAACCAACCGAGGTGCAAAAGCAGGTGGTCGCGGGTTGGTTGCAGCCTACGCCGATGAGGATGGTCTGCTCGCGGCGCGCTTGCCAATAGGGATCCGGGTTTTCCTGCGTGGCAAAAACGGTATCCAGCAGCGCTACTGCGCGAGCATCACACGGGCGGATGCCGAAGATAATGCGGGGAGAGATTTGCAAGGCTGGCATTTCTAATTGGCTGAGCTTGCGGTTATAAGTCAGAAGTGTTTCGGACTGGGGCAAGAAGAAGGCTTTAGGGGGGAAGCGGGTGTTATGCGGCTCATCCAAGAGCAGCTCATTGCCAGCCTCCCAGGGCAGGAACTGCGCATAGCCTTCGCGTTTTTGAGGTGCAAACACTTCAGCCTGGTTTGCCCAGCCTCGCAGAGTTTGATCTAAATCTTTTTTTGGTAGGCGATAGGTCATGATCGTTTCCCTTGAGCAATAAAGCGGTTTTTGTCGTCTAAAGTGAGGGTCGCAAACGGCGGCTGTGTCTCGGCATCCATGCCAACCTCGAATTGATATGCATCTGCCATATCCAGGTTGAGTTTGTCGGTAAGGTAGGTCATTTGGATATCCATCGGGCAGGCGCGTTCACAGGCACCGCAGCTCGTGCAGCGCCCGGTTTGGTGGAAGGCGCGGATGATATGCCAGGCTTGCATACCCGCTGGCGTTACGCCGCTTTCCGTCCAGCGCGGCTCCGTGTGATCGACGAAGCACTCCGTGCAATAGCACATCGGGCAGGCTTCGCGGCAGGCATAGCAGCGAATGCAGCGCTCCGCTTCGTGCTTGAACCAAGCATTGCGCTCGGTGGGGGTAAGCTTTTCCAGTTCCTCAATGCGCAAGCGCATCAGTGTCGGATCGCCTTCTGGCTTGGGTTCACCCAACAAGACGTCCGCTGAGATCGGGTTAGGATGCAGGCAGCGCTGGCAGGAAGGGTGCAGCAATTCCACGCGTGAGAGCTCGAAGGTGTTCTCGTGCGTGTGAACAATCACGGAATCGTCCTTTTCTTCTACAGAAAGCACGTTTTCGCCGGTGAGCGCCACGATGCGGCGCCAATCGAGGATGCCTTCACAAGGGATGCCCAGTAGGACCAGATTTTCACGGATGTGCTGTTTCTCGACCAGCAGCGCATTGACCGAGCGGTTCTCACAGCCGCGTACGACCATGCCGATGCGCGTTTCTTGCGGGTAGCGAGTGAGGTAATTGGCTAAGTTATTGGCGCACAAGCCATTATAGGTTAGGCTTTCCAGTTCTTCGGCTCGAGTGAAGAACGCCGGCTGGGGGTGCAACGGGGCATCTTCCTGGCGGAAGGCGATGACCACATCAACGACGTGTTCGGTAAGCAAGCGCTCCGCTTCGGCGCGGATTTTGGTCTCTAGCTCAGTCATGGGTGCCTCCCGTTGCGGCGGGCGCCCGTGTGGCGAGGGTTTGCGCTGGACCGAGCTGCTCTAACGCGCTTTCGAAAGCAGCCAATTCCCGTTGGATACGCCCGCGGTCTTGCAAATCGAGCCAAACGAAGCGCACGCGGTCTTGCGCGTAACCGATGTAATCTAAAAACTGGCTAAATTCGGCTAACTGCCTTCGGGCAGCTAAGTTGCCTTCCTTGAAGTGGCATTTTTCCGGCAGGCAGCCGCTGATCATCACGCCATCTGCGCCGCCTTGCACGGCGTTGAGGATGAAAAGCGGGTCGATACGTCCGGTGCACGGCACTTTGACCAGATGGATGTTCTCGGGCAGGTCGTTATCCACCCAAGCTTGGTCTTCGGGCGAATATAAGCACCAGCGGCATTGGAACAGGGCAATTTTCATGGGAGTGGTGCTCATAGGCTGGCTCCTTCCGGCTGCAGCCATGACCAAATATCTTCGACGACGTCCAAATCCGAGTATTCCTCTGGGATGCCGATTGAATTGGAGCGGCAAGCGGCACCACAGAGCCCGCAAGCCATGCACAAACTGCTCTCCACAACGGCGACAGACACAGCACCGCGATAAGGCACTTTGACCACCTGCAAGCTGATAGCGTCATACGGGCAAACCTCAACGCACAAGCCACAAGCTACACAAGTTTGCTGGTTGACCACTGAAGTTGCTAAAGGCGTCTTGATCCCATTTTGCGAGGCGATTTGCTTGACTGCAGTAATAACGCCGGAGATGTGAATTTGCTGCGGACAAGCCGGGTAGCACAGGTCGCAAGCCGAGCACAGCCAGGTGGTGGGGTTGGCGTAAGCTTCCGCGCGCATTTCCATCATCACCATGCGCAGCAACCGCCGTGGGTTATATTCCGGCTCCTGCTTGAGCTGGACCATGCACTGGCTGGTGCACGTTCCGCATGAATAGCACATTTCTAAAGATTCACCGCCGGGAAGGGCTTTAACTTCTTCTGCAAAGGTAGTTTTGATCATTTCACCGCCACCTCTGTACTCAGCATGGCTTCAATGATGCCCTGCGTATAGTCTAAGGCTGGACCCACGCCTGGGATCGTCCCTAAGCGGCTAAGGCGTTTTTCCATTTCGGGGCGCAGGCGTTCGATTTCGGCGAGTAAATCTTGTTCCGGTATTGCATCCAGCACGGCTTGCATTTCATTGAGCACACGCGCATATTTATCCCCCTCCGCAGCGCTGATCCATTCCACGCGGAAGCGCCCGGGGGTCATATTCATGCGTTCGAAGATGGTTTCTAAGCGTTTGGCGCGCTTGGCACCGACCACCTGCCCGGTAATATAGTGGCAATCCTGCGGGTGGCAGCCAGAGTAGAGCACCGCTCCAGCGCCCAAGCGATACGCTTCGTAGATGAAATCTGTATCCATGCGTGCTGAGCACATCACCTTGAGACCGCGCTCATTAGATGTATATTCAAAATGGCTCGTTCCAGCCAGATCGGCGCCGCCATAAGAGCACCAATGGCAGCGAAAGGCTAAGATTTTCTTCTCAGGTTCTTCAGCTAACAGGGTGCGGATTTGAGCGAGAATTTGGGCATCGGTATAGTGCAGCTGGGTGATAGCGTCATGCGGGCACTCCGCCACGCAGCCGCCGCAGCCGTGGCACTTGGCGGTGATAACCTCTGCAGCTCTGCCTTGCTGATAATCAATGGCGCCGTATGGGCAGCTACGTTCGCAAATGCCGCAGGGTTTACCCTGGGCGCTCACACAGCGGTCAGACCATACCACAGCAACAGTAGGTTCGATTTGCCAGCTATCCGAGTGCAGCACGCGCGAGGCACGAGACGCTGCAGCTGAGCCTTGGGCTACGCTCGCCGGGATGTCTTTGGGTCCTTGGCAAGCGCCAGCAAAGAAGATGCCATCAGTGGGGC
>ENA-UPSM01004382-UPSM01004382.1-activated-sludge-metagenome-genome-assembly--contig:-NODE-4382-length-15000-cov-15.806223_pt1 | contig 15000 bp, 11 predicted proteins | sample MGYA00238181_ERZ773283 | MGnify/ENA primary metagenome ERZ773283 (study PRJEB29023, sample SAMN05720199) | activated sludge metagenome | isolation source: Anaerobic digester | place: Japan...
CCGCAAGTAAAAACCACATTTCCCACATTACCTAAAAAGTCTTCCGGGGCATTTGGGGAAAGTATCGCCTCGTTTGCTCGACCGATAACCTTCCAAGGCTCTTCCAAATCTAGCAATACAGCGCCAAGTCGATACAAAGCACCGAAGGCAGTATTACGCACACCATGGTAGATTAATAGCCATCCCTCCGGTGTCTTAATAGGCGGGGCACCCGCCCCGATTTTATCGCCGTCCCACTTTCGTGGGCGTGGCCGCATTACTGGGCGAAAACCTCCCCAATGGACTAGGTCTTTTGAGAAACTAATCCATATATCTCCACTTGAAGCCTGTGATGATGTGGGTCGGTCCAATTTAGCAAAAGCCCCATTAAACTTTTGTGGAAATAACACCACGTCTTTATTATCTGGTAAACCGATGATTGAAATGCGTTCAAAGTGTTCGAAATCCTGCGTACGTGCCAGTAAAGGCAAAGCCCCGTATTGTGAGTAACCAACATAGGTAATGTAAAACCAGCCTTCAAGATAAGTAATACGTGGATCTTCCACGCCCGATTCCTCAACTAAAGAAAACGGTTCATCCTTTGAAGGTACAAGCGCTGGAGCAGGGTCTGGAATAAAATTGAGACCATCCTCACTACGCGCAACCCAAAGCAAAGAGGAGCCACTGAGGTCTTCTACGCGTGTTAAAAGGATGTATTGCTGCTTAAATATGGCTGCCCCAGCATTAAAAACGGAATTAACGGGTACAGGAAAGTCTTCAGCCTTTAATATGGGATTTTTTTTATATCGTTGAAGAAGTGCTTTATTTTGATTGAAATCTGAATGTAGTTTTATAGTCTCCACAGCAGGACTCCTAAGAATTAAAGTGAAATCATCGCCTTGATTTACGTAATATAGTATTTTTTTACTTCAGAACAAACTGAATACCCTTCACGAAATTTCGGCTAAATATCAAGAATAAGATTACCAATGGTAATGTTAAGAGCACACCAGCAGCATATAAAGGTCCAGGATAAGTACCATAAGGGCCAAACATGGTTGCCAAGAGGACATTCAATGTTTGCTTTGCTGGATCCTTTACCACCATGAGATCCCACATCAAGTTAGACCATCTTTCTACAAAGAGAAACAAAGCTACCACAGTTATGATTGAACGAGCCATCGGCAGAACAATGCTGAAGATGATTCTCCACTCGCTAGCACCATCAATACGTGCAGCCTCAATTAACTCGTTTGGGATCGATAAGAAGAAATTAGTAAACATAAATATAGCAAATAAACTTACAATCGTCGGAAATAGCATACCCCAGAAAGTATTGTACATACCCAAATATCGAATAATTAAGAATGTCGGCACCATTAATATGACCGCGGGATAAAACATTTGAAAGAGAATGAAGTTTTTTATAGAGCCGGACCCTTTAAAATGGAGAATGGAAATTCCGTATGCGACTCCCGCGCCTATTGATACTTGTAATAATGTGGCACTGGTAGATAACAATACACTGTTTCCAAATGCCTTTAGCCACGGTTGTGCAACACTAGTTTCTCCTCCCTTTAATAGCCATTCATAAGATCGTAAGGTTAATGATGTTGGCAAAATTGTGCGATCAACTTGATTCCAAGGAGCCAAAGATTGCAATATTAGGTAAATAAAGGGAAGCACCTGAACGAAAAGAAATATGATAGCCACTAAATAAAGCAAAATAGTAGGAAGGTTACGCAGCAGCCACTTTGACCGCTTTTTCTCTTTATTAATTATTTGTGAAGATGAATTAATCCCAACCATAGTGATGACCCCACGCCTCAACAATCCGTCTAATTACCCAAATAGAGATAAACGTAACAATTGAACACAACAGTGCTACGGTAGCAGCATATCCTGCACGGAAAGAACTGAAGGCTTGATAATATATCTCCAATTGCCAGGTATGGGTAGCCATGGCTGGCCCACCATTCGTTAAGGTATAAGGCTCTGTGAAGATAGCAAATACCAAACCAACAGCTAAAACTATGACAGAATAAAATGCTGGATAAAGCATTGGAACTGTTATAGACCAAAATTGACGCCACTTACTTGCCCCATCCAGTGAAGCTGCTTCATAAAGCTCTTTGGGAATGTTTTGCAAACCAGATAAGAAAATGAGAGAGTAATACCCTGACATTTTCCAAATTATCATTGCACTGATGACAAAAACTGCTGTTGTAGGTGTGCCAAGCCAATCTGGGGAGGTTCCAAACATTGAGCGTAAGGCTACATTGACTGGACCGTTGTATGACAATACACCGCGTACAACTAATGAGAGCGCAACACCAGACACTAGGTAAGGTAAAAAGAATCCTACCGAAAAAAGGGATTTAAAGCGAGGTAAGGCATTGACAATCAGTGCCATGATGAGTGAAACAATGATCACACCCGGGACAAATGTGCCCATAAACTTATAAGAAGCAAGGAAGGCTTTATGCACTCTTACGCTTGTAAGAGCTTCATTGAAATTTTCCAGCCCAACAAAAATTGGGTTTGGTGAAATTAAGTTCCAATCAAAAAAGACCAGGGCAATGGACATTATAAGAGGGGCTATAAAAAAGACCAGCGTATATATTAGATAAGGAGAGGAGAATAACCATCCTTGAATATTTTTTGTTCTTTCCATATAACCATCTTTCCGCGGCAAGGCTTGAATTATTTTTGATTGTAAATCTATCTGACAAGCCTCTGGGGCAGGATATCTTTGCAGAAATCCTGCCCCACTAAAAGATTTAATGTTTTATTTTATTAACCTTTCCAAAGAAGCTTTAAATGCTTCCCAAGCCTGAGTAGGATCTTGGCCACTCGTAACCACTGGCACGATAGCCACATCACCTAACTCAGTTTGAATCTCAGTAAATTTTTCAACAGCCATAGGCGGGACAGCATAAGGTGACTCTTCCGCATAGGCTTTAAGCTGAGGATTCTCCTCGAAGAATGATTGGAATGCCTCATTAGTAGCAAGGTCATCCCGAGCGGGCGGAAGGGTAGTCTTTTCCAGCCAGGTCAGATCATTCTGTGGATCTGAAAAGACCCATTTAATGAATTCCCACACTGCCTCTGTCGTTTTCGCATCTTTTTGTTTATACAACACTATTCCTTTTGCGTCAGCAAATGTCTTGATAGGTTGATCTGCTGGATAATCATCAGGAACAGGAGGGGGAGTAAGGACATAATTCTCATTTAAGTGAAGTTCTGGATATTTCTCTTTCCAGCCAGCGAAAACCCAGGGACCAAGAGAATCCATAACCTCAACACCCGTCTCAAATGGGTCAGTTACTTGTTGTGTGAGTAATAATCCTTTCTTGCTCAATTCAGACATAAAACTCAGAACATTTATCGCTGAAGCATCATCCGCTGTAATATCCGTTCCAGAAACAATCGGTGTGCCATTGCTCGCCGCATAATACAGCATGAAGAAGTCGAACCAGCGTTCCCACCAGGTATTTTCCGCTAAGGCAGGACGAGCCCAGACAACTTTATCGGGATATTTAGCTTTTAGCTTTTCTCCCATCTCATAGATTTCAGAGTAGGTGCGAGGGGGCGTATCGTAGCCCAACTCTTTAAGGATATCGATGCGCCATCCCATGAGCATAGCATTAGAATAGATGGGTAAAACATAGTAATGCCCATCTGCAAATTTCCAACCCTCAATCGTTTGTTCCATGTGCCGATTTTTAATGAGGTCTTCCCATCCCGGCATGGTATCAAGAGGCACTAATGCCTCACTATTGACGAGTTGTTGGCCAAAACCAATAAACACATTTTCTGACGCTGCAGGTGCAGTTCCGCCTGCTATGGAGGTTAGGATCGTGGCTTCAGATGTTGGAGTCTCAGCCATAGCAGAAACATCAATTTTGATGTTAGCTTGTGCAGCCATGTAAGCTTCTGCCATACTCTGCCAAAAAACTGTTTGAGTAGGATTAGGCGCCGTCCAAAATGTAGCTGTAATGGGTTCTGTTACTTCTACAGCTTCTGTTGGCGTTTCCTCTGTTGTAATTTCCACAGGTTGGGTTGGTTCTTCTTTCGTTTCCACTTCCGTGGGTTGAGTTGGTGTTTCCGTTGGTCCACAGCCAACGAGAATAGTCGCGATGAGCAAAACGCTGACAATTGACAAAATTTTCTTTTTCATTGTTATTCTCTCCTTCAGAATTCAATTTATAACTAAGTTAACGAATATCAAACTGGCTCAATGGGCGAACTCATCTTAGCCTTACTCCTCAATTAAATTCTTATCACCTCCTTCTTGTTTGGTCACAAGACCCGAAATCCTTCCAAAACTTGCTGCATCAAATCAAATGACCTTTCATTTTGATTCTTATATTTCTTTACTCTGCCTGACAACCACAAGATTCCCGTACTACTAATTCCGTAGAAACTAAGGTTTTGGTAGGAGGCAAATTTGGATCATTGATATTTGCCACTAAGCATTCTGCAGCTATATAACCTATTCTTTGTTTAAAAATCCGCATTGTGCTCAATCGTGGCTGATTAACAGAAGCTAAACTGATATCATCAAACCCAATCACTGCTAAATCTGATGGAACCTTTCGCCCCATCTTGTTAGCTTCACGCATGGCTCCAATAGCCATCGAATCATTCGCGGCACTAATAGCAGTTAAATTGCTCCACTTGTTCAATGCTTGTTCCATTAGCTCAGCCCCACTTTTCAGGGTTGTTTCCTTACCGCAGAGAATCAGTGGCTCTATGCCAATCTCTTCCATGGCACGCCGATAACCGCGCATGCGCTCGCGATTGCTTGCCCATTCTGTTGGGCCAGAAAGGAATGCAATACGACGGTGGCCATGCCAGATTAGATGGGAGGTTGCTTCATATGCACCCCTTTCATCGTCACTCAAAACACAATTGACCGCCTTTTGGGTTAAACAATTATCAACGAGAACGAATGGGAAACGACTAACAGCCAATCTTGTAATCAGAGAAGCGGGAATGAACGGTCCGGCGAGGATCAATCCATCGACGAAACCATCATTTTTTATTACTGCAAGCTGATCAAGCTGGGTTGTATGATCATTAATCGTGTTTACCAAGATGTGAAATCCATTTTTTGAAAGATAATCCTCAGCGCCAGCCATAATCAATGGATAGAATGGATCTTCCCAGAAGGTATCAGTTGATCTATTAACGACGAATCCAATTGTTTGAGAATTTGAAGTAGCTAATCCCCGTCCATATAAATTAGGGACATACCCTTCTTCATTTGCCAAAGCCAAAATCTTATCGCGCAGCTCTTGACTAACACCGGGCCGATCATTTAATGCTCTTGAAACCGTGGCGGTAGAAACACCTAATTTGTTTGCTATATCTTTAATGCCCATTTAATGCTCTGATAACGTAATGTTTACGTAAACGCTTACTTATAGTATACAACGAATTTCCAAAAATTCAAGAGCAATTTTCCAAAATCAGCCCATTTTGCAAAATTAATTTACCCTGATTGCCTTGGGTTTTACTGACCCCCGAGAATATGGTATCGTCAGGCTACACGGATGCTAAATGATGGCATGATAACGCTAGCTGCACTCGATTGCCTAGAGAAGCGATAAACGCTTTCTGAGGCATGGCTTCGTTCGTAAGAATTTTTCGCCTTTAGAATACCTGTATACTCTAGCTCTTATATAAATATATTCCTATAGAAGCGGGCGAGTGGGGTGGGGAAACGAATGATGAGCAGTTGCAGTTTATTCTTCACCTAGGAAGAAATGAGGCGCTGCCATATTTAATTTTTCAACACCCTCAATTTTTAATACTTGACAATTGGTTTTTAAAGTTGTATATTAATAGCGAACGTTCGCGCGAACGTTCGCTATTACCTCCAGGTGATCTATGGCAAAGAGAGTAACCCTCAGAGAAATCGCAGCCAAAGCCTCCGTTAGCTATCAGACAGTTTCGAAGGTGATTAACCACAACGCTGATGTTTCGGAAGAGACGCGCCAACGCGTTTTTGCCGCCATCGAGGAGATGAATTACACCCCCAACTATACGGCGCGCTCTTTGCGCTCTCAGCGCAGCAAGACCATCGGTTACACTTGGGAGCCTTCGCCGCCAGATCAAGCTAATCCCATTCTGGATGAATTTTTACAGAGTATGTTCCGGGCTGCAGAAAAGCAAGGATACTATCTGCTTTGCTTCCCTTATCATGCTGAAATCAAGCAACAGCTCGATGTCTATAAGGAGCTCATCGATTCTGGCCGGGTGGATGCGTTTGTACTCTCAATCATCAATTACAACGATCCTTGTGTCAATTACCTGCTCGAGCGCGGTTTTCCCTTTGTTGGGTTTGGACATTTAGACGACTCAACACTCTTTCCGAACATCGACGTCGATGGTGGGTTGGGGCTGCATATGGCGGTTGATCACATCCTTTCCCGCGGCCATCAGAAAATTGCGGCTTTAGCCTGGCCGAAGGACTCGCGCGTCGGTAATCAACGCTTAGCTGGTTATATAGCTGCCATGCAGGAGGCAGGAATCGAAATTCTTCCAGAATGGATCAAGCGTAGTATTGGCACTTATGAAGAGGGTTTTAAGTCCACTTCGCAATTACTCAGCCTACCAGAAAGCATTCGGCCGTCAGCATTTGTTGCCTTGAACGATCTGATGGCTATTGGTGCTATGGATGCGATTGCTCAACATGGTCTCAAGCCAGGTCAGGATGTACTCGTGACTGGTTTTGATGATACCCCCACCGCCCGTTTCCTCACCCCATCGCTCACCAGCTTGCGGCAGCCAGTTTCCCGCATCGGAGAAACTTTGATCGAAAGGTTGATTATCTACCTAGAGACTGGGCATTATCCCCAACCGTTTGCAGAGTTGATCCCCCCCGAGTTGGTAATTCGCGAGTCAACCAGCGGGATCAAATACGATTTAAATTCATAAGGAAGGAGAGAGCTATACGATAAGTTTTTTAAAAAAGAAGGAAGTCGTTATTTGAGGCGCAGTATGCATCTCACTCGTCCGGCAAATTTGACCGGCGAAAGTAAGGTTCAGAAAATACTTTTTAAACTATTAGGAGAACATCATGAAAAAGTATGCTGTAATATTAACACTTGTGCTTGCCTTATCGATGGTCTTGACTGCTTGCGGACCGGCAGCCACCCCAACTGAGGCACCCACAACCGAGCCCACTGAAGCACCTACCACTCCAGTTGAGCAACCTACTACCGCTCCGACGGAAGTTACTACCGAATCCCCCGCCCAGGCCGACACTTGTCCGCTGCAGGTCGAAGAGGGCGCGGTGATTACCTTCTCCGGATGGGGCGACGAATCTGAGCAGAAGATCTACAAAGATACTATTGAACGCTTCAAGAGCGTCTGCCCAGGTGTTACGGTAAACTACACCCCCGTCCCCTCGGATTTCCAGACCAAGCTGAAAGCACAGATGGCTGGCGGTACTGCTCCGGACGTCTTCTATGTGGATGATCAGCTGATGACTGCCTTTGCTCCTTCTGGCCAGCTCTTAGCCTTGGATGACATGATGGCAGAAGCTGGCGTCTCCCGCGATGATTTCATCCCTTCTCTGCTTACTATCTATACTCAAGATGGACAAACCTATGCCCTACCCAAAGACTGGGGTACCTTGGGTCTGATCTATTTGCCGGAAGCTTTTACTGATGCTGGAATTCCTGAACCAACCGAGGAATGGACTTGGGAAGATATGCGCACTGCAGCCAAGGCGATTGCAGATAAAGGCACTTATGCTGGCTTCTGCATGGGCGCCGATTGGGCTCGCTTTGCTCCCTTCGTCTTCTCTAATGGTGGCGCATTCGCCAGCGATGATTTCAAGACCGCCACTTTAGACACTCCTGAAGTGAAAACCATGGCCACTCTTGTTGCCGATATGTTCACTGAAAATAGCTTAGTTCGTCCCGCAGATATCAGCGCCAGCTGGTGCGGTGAAGCCATCGGAAAGGAATTAGTCGGCATGACGACTGAAGGCGGCTGGATGGTTAACTTTATGAAGACCACTTATCCAGATGTCAACTGGAAAGCTGTCATAATCCCCGCTGGTCCTAAGACACGTGCTGATGTGATATTCACGAATGGCATTGGTATCAATGCCGCTACGAAGTACCCCAAAGCAGCTGCGGCTTTCCTATTCTATGCCACTGGGCGCGAAAATCAGGCTGAGATCGTCAAGACCGGCTTTGCTTATAGTACCCATCCTGATCAGGCCGATCTAATTATCGACCCGAATGATAAGGCTATTGCTGCTGGCGGTCTGTTGCCCGATACCCGAGTAGCCTATTGGGGCCCTAATACTGGCAAAGTAAACGACGCTGTTTCCCAAGCCTTGGAACGCATCTTCCTTGGCGACCAAACTGTCGACGAAGCGTTTGCTCAGGCTCAGGCTGAAGCCCAGACCGCTTTGAGCGGGCAGTAGAAACTACTCACACGATCTGTGTGACGCTAAAATTTAGAAAAGGACTGAGGGATCCTGGGTTCTCCATTTCAGTGGAGAACCCAGGAAAGGCTGTTAATCACAAGACTGAATAACTAAGAGGCGCGCTATGCAGACCATATCCAAATCTAATGAAAAATCAGGGATGTTAATCTCCTTACTCGTGTTTGTTTTCGTAGTTGTGATCCTGTTGATCATCGCCCTCCTTAATGCCCCTACTATGGTCGGTCCTAAAGTTATGGCCACTGTGAAGACATATCTGGCCGAAGTTAAAGCCACCGCAATTCCATTTATGATCGCTGTGGGCGTGATCGCAGTTATCCTCGCCTATTTTATTGCTAGGGAAATTCGAAAAACTTATCCGAACAAGCGGCAATTCAATGAACTTATCGCGGGCTATACTTTCTTAGCCCCTTATCTATTGGTAACGCTAACATTTACCATTGGCGTTATTTTATTTGCCTTATACATCTCTTTTACAGATTATGATATTTTCACCCGCCCCACTTGGGTAGGCTTAGCCAATTATGCTAAAGCCTTTGAAGGCTTTTCCGATGCCACTAAGCGGGACTTCTTGCAGGCACTTTATAACGTCTTTTGGTATTCTCTGCTTGTAGTGCCAATTCAGACCGGCTTAGCCATTCTCCTCGCGGTTTTGGTCAATTCAATTACCAGTTTGAAACAATTCTTCCGTACGATTTTTTACGCCCCTAGTGTAACCTCTTCCGTTGTGATCACCATGATTTTTATGTGGCTTTATCTCAAAGATGGCTATATCAACTATGCACTGCAATCAATTTTGGGGTGGTTTGGTGTCAACTTTGCCAAGGTGAATTGGTTAGGTGATCCACGCGGGCTGATCCAGCTCATTGTGGAAGCTTTTGGCGGCAATATTCCCTCCTCTCAATGGTACTTGCGTGGGCCTAGCATTGCCTGGATGGCTATCATGGTGCAGAATATTTTCACCACCGTGCCAACCTTTATGATTATGTTTCTGGCAGCCCTGCAGGATATCAACCCGGCACTTTATGAAGCTGCCAAAATCGACGGTGCCAATAACTGGCATGTCTTCCACAAGATCACTTTACCTATGTTGAAACCCATCACTTCTTTAGTCGTCATTTTGGGTACGATTGGCACCTTGCAGGTCTTTGACCAGGTTTTCCTCGCCACCAAGGGCGGACCGCTAAAAACCTCGCTCACGCCTGTTTTCCTGATCTTCCAGGAAGCAATGGGTACTAGTGGGCCTATCAATATGGGCTACGCTTCGGCTTTAGCCTTTATCCTTGCTATCATTATCTTTATACTCACGTTCTTCCAGCGGCGCACGCTCGAGAGCGGCACAGAGATGTATTAGGAGGCAGCTATGGCAGAGAAGAGTTTACCCCTTGCACCAGCAGCAGAACCAGCCTATCGCAGTCAGAAAAGCCTGAAAATTTTCAGCGGGATCCTGCGTTATTTGCTTATTATTCTTTTATGTTGTATTGCACTTGCCCCTTTTATCCTGGCGTTTCTGGGAACGTTCAAGACAGATCTTGAAATTAACGCTTTCCCACCAAAACTCTTCCCGGAGGTTTGGCACTGGGAAAACTGGAGCAAGGCTTGGAATACAGATATTGGCCAAGGGGGAACATTCCCGCGGTGGCTGTTTAACACTGCCTTTTTATCGGTTATCATTGCTGTCGCGCAGGTCATTTTTGGCTCGATGGCTGCTTACTCATTTTCGCGTCTAAAATTTCCAGGGCGCGATATAGTCTTTAACTTTATGTTGGGGACGATGATGATCCCAGGCGCTGTGACCCTTATCCCAGCTTATGTGCTTATCACGAAACTCCACCTAATTAACACCTTTTGGGCGCTCATTTTGCCTGGACTGGTTGGCGCCGGCAGCATCTTTATGCTTACTCAGTTCTTTAAAGCTATTCCGGTGGATCTGGAAGAAGCCGCGGTGATCGATGGTGCCACACACATGCAAATTTTTACGAAGGTCATCTTGCCTCTCGCACGCCCCGCTTTGCTAACGGTGCTTATCCTTCAATTCCAGGGCATGTGGAATGCTTTTTTGCAACCTTTACTCTACCTGAACTCGCCGGATAAATATGTGCTAAATGTAGCCCTTAGCATCTTCCAGCAGCAATACAAAGCGCAATGGAACCTGACCTTGGTCGGCGCCATGTTCAATGCCATCCCAGTGCTGATTCTGTTCTTCATCTTCAGCAAATACTACATTGAGGGTGTTGCCTACGCTGGCATTAAGGGGTAATCACACCGCTTATGGCTAATACAACCAGAGAATTCAAGACGATTGTGCAGATCTTGCGCAATTCATTGGCAGATATCTGGAATGATTTATGGCTGATGTTGGCATGCAACCTTTTTTGGTTGTGTGCTTGGCTGCTCGTTATCCCTGGGCCGCCTGCTAGCTTGGCGCTCTCCAAGGTTGGCAATCGGATTGCTCATGGTGAAGTGGTCGATCTCAAAGACTTTTGGGAGACTTTCCGCCATGAGTGGGGCGTAGCCTGGCGTTGGGGTGGCATATTCTTGGCAGTTTTGCTGGTCTTAGTCGCCAATCTTGTGATCACCGGCAGCTTTCAGACATCCTGGAAGCCCTACTTACAAGGCCTTTATCTCTTCCTCATCATTTGCTGGCTGATTCTGCAGATTTTTGTCCTGCCCTTTTTATGGGAACAAGAAAAGATGAGCGTCCGTCAAGCCTTGCATAACAGTTGGGCGTTCATACTAGGAAATCCTGAGTTTGCCATCCTCTTATCAATTCTATTGATTCTTCTCTATGTTCTCGGTACAATTGCTTTTCTGCTCAGCGTTATTTTCGGCGGAGTGTTTGCTGCTTGCGTCGGAAACCGTGCTGTGATTAACCGTTTGGAAATATATCAGAAGTCACATTCCGAGGTATAAAACTCCAGTATCAAGAAGGGATGCTTTCACGATAGTTATGCAACTGCTACGATCTTCCATCAACCCGGTTTTGCTGCCTGATCCCACCTCTGATTGGGAAACCTACAATGTTTTCAACCCTGCCGTGATTCTCTCTCAGGGGCTTTTTCACATGTTCTACCGAGCTCAAGGCTTGGATTGGATTAGCCGCATTGGCTACGCCGTCAGTGAGGATGGCTTTACCTGGAATCGGCTGCGCCAACCAATATTGGTTCCTCAGGATGCGAGCGATGCCCGCGGCGTTGAAGATCCCCGCGTGACTGCCATCGGAAATGAATTTATCATGGCTTACACAGCCTATGGCACTCAACCCCGCGGAGCCGGCCAAATTGGCATCACTCCCATGTTCGCACGCAGTCAGAACCTCGTCAGATGGGAGCGTATTGGGCCGCTCGTGACCGGCGAGGATAGCAAGGATCATCTGGTGTTCCCGCGCAAATTTGGCGGAGCCTATTTAGCTTTCCATCGGCGCACCCCAGTCATTTGGTCCGCCTCTTCCAATGATTTGATTCATTGGTCGGAGGAGCAGATGAAGCCTGTTTTCGGCATTCGACCAGAAAACGGTTGGGATTCGGTTCAGGTGGGCAGTGCCGGCGTTCCCATCGAGACAGATTACGGCTGGCTGTTTTTTTACCATGCCTATGATCGCTTCCACACTTACCGCTTGGGAGTGTGCATGCTCGAACAAGAAGACCCGACGGCGGTGATTCACCGACCCAAAGAGCCTATTTTCGAGCCGAATGAACTTTGGGAGCTGCGTGGGGATGTGCCTAATGTGGTCTTCTCCTGCGCCAATGTCCTAGTCGGGGATGAGGTCTATGTATATTACGGCGGGGCGGATCATGTCATCGGGTTGGCAACTGCAAAACTTTCAGACCTCATTGATTTTGCCCGTTTTGGATAAGTAAAAATCTTTTTTTACTCAAGGGAATATATGAAACCGCTTTGGTCAGTTACAGAAGAAACTTTTAACCCAGTACGTTTACACCATAATGAAACTGTTTTCACGCAAGGGAACGGCTTTTTTTGCACGCGAGGAGCTTTGGAGGAATTTTATCCTGGCGAGCAGCGTACGACGTTTGTGCATGGCGTGTTCGATGATGCTCCAATTGTTTTTACAGAACTAGCCAACTTTCCAGACTGGCTGGAGATGGAGATCGTGCTGGATGGCGAGCCTTTCGACCTAAGCCGAGGGCAAATCCTAGACTTCAACCGCAGCCTTAACCTGCGGAACGGGCTCCTCAGTCGCAGAGTGCAATGGCAAAGCCCGCAAGGCCGCATCACTCAGCTGGAATTCGCCCGTTTTATCAGCCTAGCCAATGAACACATAGCTTGCTTACAAGTCGTGATCACTCCAGAAAATTATTCCGGGGAAATCAAAATTCGTTCTGGTCTGAATGGCTGCGCTGATAATTTGCAATATAAGCACTGGAGCTGGTTAGGGCAAGGAGCCAGCTCCAATCAGTGCTGGCTGCATTTGGTTACTTCTGCCACGCAAATCGAGATGGGAATGGCAGCCCGGATGCGCCTGAGCGCTGCCGGACATATTGACCGAGAGGCTTGGAATGTGCATGGCCACCCCACTTTGGCTTACAGCGTGCAATGTTTGGCTGGCGAACCAATCCATATCGAAAAAGTCATCTCGCTCTTTACGCAGCGTGAGGTATCACAGCCAACTGAAGCCGCACAAGAAGAGTTATCCCGCTTGCCTGCAGAGTGTTTTGCTTGGGGACAGCTCTGGTCTGAGCACGAAGCCCGCTGGGAGGAAGAATGGCAGCGCTGCGATGTGATTATTGAAGGCGATGACGAAGCCCAACTCGCCCTACGCTTCAGTATTTACCATCTCCTCATTGCTGCCCCGCGGCATGATGAACATGTAAACATTGGTGCCAAGACCCTTAGTGGATTTGGCTATCGCGGGCATGTTTTTTGGGATACCGAAATTTTCATGCTGCCCTTTTTCACCTTCACGCGGCCCGAGATCGCCCGTAATTTGCTCTCTTATCGCTTCCACAATCTACCTGGCGCTCGTGAAAAGGCTGCTGAGAATGGATTTCGTGGCGCACAATATCCCTGGGAAAGCGCCGGCGATGGTCATGAAGTGACCCCCACTTGGATACCTGACCCAAAGGACCGCAAAGCAATCATCCGCATTTGGACTGGAGATATTGAGATCCACATCTCCAGTGACATTGCTTACGCTGTCTGGCAATACTGGGTTGCCAGCAAGGAGCGCGGCTTCTTAGTGCAGCGCGGCGCGGAAATGATCCTCGATACCGCTCGCTTTTGGGCTAGCCGCCTGGAGTGGAATGAACAAAAGCACCAGTTCGAACTGACCGATGTGATCGGGCCGGACGAATACCACGAGCATGTCGATAATAATGCCTACACTAACTATTTGGTCCGTTGGCACCTGGAGACTGCAGTTCGGTTAGGTAGATGGCTCAAGCAGGAGGAATTCGCCGTAGCTGAGGAGCTTTTCGCTAAACTCAATATTTCCGAGACAACATTTACGCAGTGGGAAGGCATGGCTAACTCAATTTATTGCCCAAAAGAGGAAGCTACAGGGCTGATTGAACAATTTGACGGTTATTTTAGACGCCAGGATATTGATTTAGCCTCCCTAGAACCGCGCTCCGTCTCTGTACAAAAGCTATTTGGCATTGAGGGTACCAATGAGACCCAAGTCATCAAGCAGCCAGATGTTTTAATGCTCCTCTACATGCTTGCCGATCAATTTGATGAGAGAACTGCGGCGGCCAATTATGACTATTACACTCCGCGCACTGATCTGACTTATGGTTCTTCGCTGGGCCCCTCCATTCAAGCCATTATGGCAGCCCGGCTTGGAAGGCAGGAAGAAGCATATAAAAATTTCATGCGCGCGGCACAAGCCGACCTCGAAGATGTGCGCGGTAATGCTGCCGATGGCATTCACGGGGCTTCTGCCGGTGGTCTCTGGCAAGCCGTAGTGTTTGGTTTTGCTGGTTTGCGCGTCCGTTCAGACGGCTGGAATCTTGAGCCAGCTTTGCCAGCACATTGGAAGCGCTTAGCCTTCAAGTTTATGTGGCATGGCCAGGAAGTATCAGTTGATCTCAAGGGTAAAGAGGCAGAGGTGAAGGATGATTGAAGCATTTCTCTTTGATTTGGATGGTGTCTTGACAGATACTTCGGAATATCATTACCAGGCTTGGAAGCGCTTGGCAAACGAATATGGCATTCCCTTCTCCCGGCAAGATAACGAAGCTTTGAGGGGCGTCTCGCGGCGCGAATCACTTACACGCTTGCTTGCGGGCCGCCCTGTGACGGAAACGCAAGCAGAGGAAATGATGGCGCTCAAAAACGCTTATTACTTGGAATTGGTGAACCAAATGACACCGGCAGACCTGCTGCCAGGCGCCAAGGAAATCCTCGAAGAACTGCAAACCCTCGAGATCAAGAAGGCGATCGTCTCCGCTAGCAAGAACGCCAACTTGGTAATCTCCCGGATTGGGATTGGCCCGCTCGTAGACTGCGTCATTGATGGCAATGCGCCCGCCCGCTCAAAACCTTTCCCGGATCTATTCCTGCTGGCAGCGAAAGCTCTCAGCGTGGAGCCT